>OLQC01000139.1_pt1 | contig 80570 bp, 84 predicted proteins | sample 1672471 | NCBI WGS metagenome assembly OLQC01 (sample SAMEA3136689, study PRJEB25190) | human gut metagenome | biome: human gut; feature: human-associated habitat; material: faeces | place: Austria | collected 2013 | reverse complement strand
TGGCGACATAGCCAAGTGGTAAGGCACGGGTCTGCAACACCCTTATCACCAGTTCGAATCTGGTTGTCGCCTCTGAAAAAACTCAGAAGATTTATTCTTCTGAGTTTTTAATTACAAAAATATAAATATTGTGAAACGATTTATAATGTATTTTTTATTATAGTAGCATCATAGAATCTTCTTCCTTTAACATTTCAAAGATTTCTTCCGTAGATGCATTAGGGTATTGTTCGATTAATTTTACAATTGGAGTAATTGTGTCTAAAGGTTCTTCTAAAGCATCTGCAATGTCCTGAATGGAATAGCCTTTATGAAATTTCTTTTGAGCAATGGAAATAAGATTTTCTTCCTTGCCCATTTCCCGAAATAGTTTTTCACGTTCCCAAGATTTCATATAATAAATGCCAACCTCCTTACGCTTTTTGATATCTGCCACCATTTCATGGATAGAAGCGATATCTGGATTAAAAATATTTTCCTGCCTGCTATGTTCTATATTTTTTAACATATCCCGTAGTGCCTGACTAGGATTTCCTTCAGTTCCTTTGGTATATATAAGAAATCTTTGAAAACCGGTACAGGAGAAGAAATAAATTATAGAAAAAACAAATATAAAAAATAAAGTAGATCTGCAAGGTAATTGCAAATTTAGCATATAAAAAAATAAATAAAATATAGAAAGAAAAATAAAATTGAGTATAAATGATATAAAAGAAAAAATTCCTTGACGAAAACGCGGTGCTTTGTTAAAATCATGTTTAGATGAAAAGTACAGTGTTTCATCTGGGCCATGGAATATGGCGACATAGCCAAGTGGTAAGGCACGGGTCTGCAACACCCTTATCACCAGTTCAAATCTGGTTGTCGCCTTGAAAAGAAAGAACAGATTCACACATAGGAGTGTAATCTGTTCTTTGTATTTTTAGAAAAAAATATACGGAGTGGATTTATACATCCTGATAGAATAAACCATGCTGATTGCAGTACCAGAATAGTCTGCCATGTACAAAGACAGGGATGCAAGAAAACGGAAACGAAGAAATTGTTGAAAAAAGCGGAAATACAAGGAAAACAGATACTGACAAACCACGAAAAATTCGCTATAATACAGACAGAATATAGAGAATCAGTAGATAGAAAAGAGGATAAACATGGATTTACAGGTGATTGCTGCTCCGGTCATTGGAGGTATTATCGGTTTGATCACAAACGGACTTGCAATTAAGATGCTTTTTCGTCCATACAAGGAGATTTATATTGGAAAGTTTAGGCTTCCGTTTACACCGGGATTGATTCCAAAGGAAAAAAATCGAATTGCAGCAGCAATAGGTAAAATTATCGGAAATGAACTTTTAAACAGTGAAACATTAGGAAAAGCACTTTGCTCCGATGAGATGCAGAACGCTTTTTACCGCAAATACGAAAACATTGCAGAGCAGTTGAAGGAAAACGATAAACTGTTAAAGGATGTTTTAGAAGAAAAAGGTTTTTCGGATAGCATTAAGGGAGTAAAGGAAAATATTACACAAAAAGCAGGCGTTACCATCGCAAATAAACTGATCGAGCAGAACGTCAGCATGACAATTTTAGATTATGGCGTGGAGGAAGTATTAAAGAATCTGAATCCGATGCTGCGTGGAATGGCAGCAGGTGCAATAGAGGCAGCAAAGATGCCGATATCGGTAAAAATTGACAATATGATCTTGGAAAAATGCCCGGAATATGTAGAAGAATATTTGGGTTCCGGATATGAAGAGTGGATGGACAAGCCTGTTTCCGAGGTGACAAAACAGTTAGAAGAGAAGTTTCCAAGACTTAAATATCAGATATGGATCGTGTATGAAACCTTTATGGATAAAAAATCGGAGAATTTTATTCAGGAGTTGAATATTCCAAAGGTTGTCGAAGAGAAGATCAATGAATTTGATATGGCGGAGTTAGAAAAAATGATCATGGAGATCGCCAAGAAGGAGTTAAATGCATTAGTCTGGCTCGGAGGACTTCTTGGAATGTTGATGGGATTTGTAAATCTGTTGTTTTAATCGAAAGTCCATAATTAAGAGTTCATAATTGAGGAGGAATCCGCATGAAAAGAACGTGGTGGCATGACAAGGTTGCATATCAGATCTATCCAAAGAGTTTTTATGATACGAACGATGACGGAATTGGGGATATCCGCGGTATTATAGAAAAATTGGACTATCTGAAAATGCTTGGAATCGATATTATCTGGGTATCGCCGATTTATCAGTCTCCGTTCGTAGATCAGGGGTATGATATTTCCGATTACTATGCGATCGATCCTGCATTTGGAACGATGAATGATTTTGAGGAACTTTTAGAGGAGACGAAAAAAAGAGACATGTATCTCATTATGGATCTGGTCGTAAATCATTGTTCCGATCAACATGAGTGGTTCCAAAAGGCATTGAAGGATCCGGAGGGAGAATACGGACAGTATTTTTATCTTCGAAAGGGAAAAGAAGGACATCCTCCTTCCGGTAATTACCGTTCCTATTTTGGAGGAAGTGTATGGGAACCGATAGAAGGAACAGAGTACTATTATTTTCATGCATTTGCAAAGGAACAACCCGACTTAAACTGGACGAATCCAAAAGTCAGAGAAGAACTTTATCGTATGATCAACTGGTGGCTGGAAAAAGGGGTTGCCGGATTCCGTATTGATGCCATCATTAATATTAAAAAAGATCTGGATTTTCCGGCTATGGAACCGGATGGAAAAGACGGATTGGTTTCCTATACAAAGTTCGTTGAATCGGTGGAAGGCGTTGAAGAGATGCTGCAGGAGTTAAAGCAACAGACCTTTGCAAAATATGATGCTTTTACGATAGCGGAATTATTTAACGAGCAGAGGGATGTCAAAGAATATATCGGAGAAGAAGGCTGTTTTTCTACGATTTTTGACTTTGGACCACATTTGCTGACCTTGGGCGAGCATGGCTGGTATGATGCAAAGCCTGTAGATTTCAAAGAATGGCGCAAGACAATTTTTGAAGGGCAGCTAAAATGTGGTGATATCGGATTTGAAGCGAATATCATCGAAAATCATGACGAGCCGCGCGGTGTAAATACTTATCTTCCGCCTCATGCGCAGAATGATGCGGGAAAGAAAATGTTAGCGACGGTGATGATGATGCTTCGGGGACTGCCGTTTTTGTATCAGGGACAGGAAATCGGCATGGAGAACTGCCGAATGGAATCGGTAGAGGAATATAACGATATTAATACGAAGGATCAGTATCAGTTGGCAAGAACCATGGGACTGTCCGAAGAGGAGGCGTTGTTGTGTTGCTACCGGCTGAGCCGTGATAATGCGCGGACACCGATGCAGTGGAGTGAGAAAAAAAATGCGGGATTTACCAAAGGCGTACCATGGTTGAAAGTAAATCCAAATTATCATCGTATTAATATAGAAAGTCAGATCCGCAGCGAGGATTCCCTTTTTTCTTATTATAAGGAATTGATCGCACTGCGAAAATCTGCGAAATATCAAGAGGTTTTGACCTACGGGGAGATTGTACCGGAAGCTTTGAAGGATACAGAGCTTTTAGAAGATCATTCAGACAGGGATGTCATCGCATTTTCCAGAAGAGGCGATGGAAAGAAGATTCTGATCGCAGCAAATTTTGGAACGGACGAGGTGTGCCTGTCGTTGAAAAATATACAAAAGATTACGGTGCTTGTTTCTAATATGAAGGAAGTTTTTTATCAGGGAGGAGAACTTCGTCTTAGAAGCTGTGAAGCCGTTGTTTTAGAGATCATATAGAAACAAGTCCGCTTTCATAGGAGGAATTTTGGTATGAAAATCAGGATTGGTATTTGTGATGACTCAGATCATGACAGGCATTATTTAAAAAGTATTATCAAAAATTATTTTAAGGGGCGTGAGATTGAGCCTGAAATAGTGGAGTATGGTTCCGGAGAAGAGTTTTTTAGAAAGCCGGATGTGGAGATTCTGTTTTTAGACATTGAAATGAATGCCTTAGACGGAATCATGGTGAAAAATGAATTACAAAAACTTCAGGCAGAGACAAGGATTGTGTTTACCACCAGTCATAATGATCTGATGAGAGATGCTTTTGGAAAGCAGGTATTTGGATTTTTAGTAAAACGCGTTTCACCGAAAGAAGTGGAAAAGTATTTAAACGCAATTCTAAAAGATTTAGAAGAAGAGAATTGTGTTCTGATCAAAGGTGCAGAAAAAGAAACTTTTGTCAAAGAGAAGCAGATTTTATACATAAAAGCAGAAACAAAATATTGTGATATTATTCTGGAAAATCAGGATTCCATGTTCTCTGATAAGAGTATTGGGGAGTGGGCAGAGGAATTAGAGGAAAGAGGATTCTTTCTCTGCCACAGGAGTTATCTTGTAAATCTTTATCATCTAAAGAAAATCGAGGATGACATTCTTTTAAGTAATGGGGAGAAAATACCGGTGAGCAGAAGGCTCAAAACGAAGGTAAAAGAAGCATATAGGGAATACATTAGGAAAAAAGTAAAGTAAGATAGGAAGTGGTAGGATGGAACAACTGAATTACCTGTTAGGATATGTTGGAGTTTTTTTATGGGCATTTGGAATTTGCCAGGTAAAAGTGACAAAGGATAAAAAAAGATGGTTATTGTCAGGAATTTTGGGTATAGGTGCAATTTCAATGATATTTTTGTACCCTAAAATTTATGCATTATATTGGTTAGCATTACTATTAATTTTTTTATTATTTATGTGTTTGGTATCTGAAAATTGGAAAAGAAAATGTGTAATATATTTATTTTCTATGTTCTATATAGATATCATAGTTAATCCTATTCGGACAATTATAATTGCAACAGAAGTTTTAAAAAATGAAAACTGGCAGGATAAAAATGTAATTTGGAGTATAATAGAAATTTTATGTATTTTGGTAGCATCATATTTTATCAGTAAACACGAAAAAATAAAAAAATGGATTAAGGAACTACCAACAGGATACTATTTTGTAGGTTTTTTGTGTTCTTTTATATCTACAGGAATATTTTCCTATTTGGAAATACAAATGGAAGAATATTATATCAAGGAACAAGTTATAGTAAATATTTTAGTAATATTTGCAACAGAAATGCTTTATATCCTATGTATTGCAGCGGCTGTTATTGCAACTTTTTGTAAGCATTATAAAGAGGAAAATCTGTTAAAGGATGAGTATTTAAGATTGTCAAAACAGCATTATGAAACTCTTTTAAAGAATACGCAGGAAATACGAAGTCTGAGGCATGATATGCAGTCCCATATAAATGCTATGTCATATTTTTCAAAAGAGAAGAATTGGGAAAAATTACAGGAATATATTAAGGAAGTACAGGGTAATGCAGAAAAAGTAAGACCGTATACCATCAATGTCAATCATGGATTTATCAATGCAATCCTAGAGGATAGTCTTTCGAAAGAACCGGAAATTGCTTTTTCCTGTGATGGTAAGATACCGGCAGATATTCAAGTGGATGATTTTGACTTATGTACGATATTTTCCAACTTAATCCGCAATGCCGTGGAAGCCTGTAACAGACTTCCTAAAGGTGCAAAAAAATGGATCCATCTGGATCTTTATATGCTTCAGGATAATCTCTATATCCGTATGGAGAACCCGGTCATGTCAGAGGTAAATGTTCAGAAATTAGAGGGAAATACCTCTAAAGAGGATAAAAAGAACCATGGATTTGGTATTTATAATTTAAAAAATGCAGTCGAAAAATATCAGGGTGAGGTGTCATTTGACTGTGAAGATCAGAAATTTATAGCAGAAATTGTACTCTGGAACGTCTGAAAATGACCGTTTATTCCAAAAAATGACCATTCATTCCCCTTCTGTTGAGAAGACAGAAATCCGTATTTTATAATACGGATAAAGGAGGGATGGAGATGTCATTCTATAGTGCAGGTGGAAATCTTTGGAGAGAAGTTTTATCACACATATTTGGAAGATAAATAGAATTGACACGAAAGAATATGATAAAAAACGTAAGAGAAAACAATGAATGTATTATGAACGAATACGGTAATACGAGCAGTATGTAGTTGTGAGGGAGAGAGTCTTGTAATAGTACGAAGACGATAATGAAAAATGCTTTGACGGTACGTTGTCAAAGCATTTTTTATTTCATAGAAAAGACTGCGTCACATTAATGTGCGAAAGTAGAAACTTTCCTATGAAATAAAAACGCTCCGAGAGGATGCACAGCTCGCGGTAAGGAAAATATCGCTTTGCGAACCGCGAGCGCGCGGAACAAAAGCTGTGCTATTAAAGTATTTGAAAATCGCGGAATGTGCGAAGCACACTTTTGTTCTGTTCTTAATTTATTATTTTGGAGGTATTATGGATAAGTATAAGAAAAAAAAGGATAGTTATAATTTAGTTTTTGCTATTATATGGGGATTATTATTTGTATATTGGTTCACCACTGCTATATATAATGAAAGCATGAAGTCTTACATAACGACTTTAAATAAGGCAATAGAATACACGGATATGATAAAACCGAAAGAATTGGAGTTTAAGAAAATAAAAAATCCAAATGAATTTAATGAGAATTTTGTAATCGATGAGAAAGATAATATGTTTTCCTTTGATGCGGATACTTTAGTTTCAACGGCAATAAAATTTTATGATACTACCGGTTGCCAGTTATATTATGTAAATGTGGATTTAGAAAAAGCAGGAAAAGAAATTAAAAATGATAAAGATGCAGAAGAATGGGCTGAGAAATATGTAAAAGATTTAATTGATGATGATTATGCAGTGATATATTATGAAGCAGACTCGGTTGAAATATCTAACCCGGACAATTCAGATGGATTGAAATATGTGGGAGTCTCTGATAGTATCACATATGGTTCTAAGGTATCATCATTATTTAATTCAAAAGCAAGGATTATTGTAAATGAAATAATAAAACATAAATGGACTTATGAGGAATATTATGATACAGCATGGAATGATACTCAGTATATACCTTTGGAAATCGCAAGACAGTTATTTCCGAATAGCTTTAGCGAGCGAAAAATAATTGTTAATAATTCGCACCATGGTGAATATTTACTTTTAGATATAGAGCAGGCAGATAAGTTGATTAAGAAATATGAGTTAAGAATTAATATCTTCAGAATAAGCTGGATCGTTCTTTTTATTCTTAATATGATATTTTCAATTATAATCACGAGAAAGAAAGCAAATGCAGTGAGAATGAGTGGAAAATCGCTAGAATATGAATATACTCAGGATGAATATACCAAAAACGAATATACTCAAAGTGAATACGCACAGGATGAATATATTCAATATGAATATGATAGAGAACAATATAAAAAGGATTTAATGGACAAGTACAATTAACATTATTCCTATAATTTTTATAGCTCTGTTTCTTAATGTTCCTTAAGATTTGTAGTCAGTTATCATACAGTATGCTATAATAGCACCATGTAATAAGCAGAATGTAACGACAGATTAGAATTGAAGAGGCACGAATATGCAGCGAAATAAGATATTATGCTTTTTTGCTACAATTATGATAGCAGCAGTGACAATCTATGCAGTTTTTCGCGGCGGAGGGGTATCTTTTGGACAGCTTGCAGAGAGTATCAGGGATGCATCGGTTCCGGGGATTGCACTTTCCTGTATCAGTATGTTTGGCTTTATCTTTTTTGAAGGTGAGGCACTGCGGGAGATTGTTTTTCATATGGGATATCCGACAAAGCATAAGGATGCTTTTGTATATTCCGCAGCGGATATCTATTTTTCTGCGATCACACCATCGGCATCGGGCGGACAGCCTGCCAGTGCTTTTTTTATGATAAAAGACGGAATGCCGGCGACCACAGTTATGGCAGCGTTGTTAGTAAATCTGATCATGTATACGTTAGCGGTGATTTCCATTGGTGTGTTTGCAATTCTGGCATTTCCAAAGATATTTTTGAATTTCAGCGTAGTATGTAAGATCTTTATTGTAAGTGGGATTATTGTCTTAAGTGTTCTTGCGATCATATTTTACTTATTGTTAAGAAAACAGGAAATTTTGAAAAAATTAGCAGTCTGGCTGGAAGCATTTTTAAGGAAGATTCACTGCGTTCATGCTGCTGACAGAATACAGAATAAGATGGAAGCTGCATTGAAGGACTATGCAAATTGTGTGGAGCTGATCTTTCATAAGAAAAGGGCTTTGTGGAAAGCATTTCTTTTGAATTTACTTCAGAGAATGTCACAGATTATGGTAACACTGTTTACTTTTTTTGCAATCCACGGGGATTTATCAAAGATATGGGAATTGTTTGCAACACAGATTTATGTTGTTTTAGGTTCTAACTGCGTACCGATCCCGGGCGCGATCGGAGTTGCCGATTATCTGATGTTGAGTGGATATCAAGAGTTAATGAGTAAAAGCGATGCTTATCATTTGGAGATTTTAAGCAGAGGGTTATCCTTTTATGGCTGTATGATGATTAGCATGATTACAGTGCTGATTGGTTACATATGTTTAAGAAAAAAAGAAGTACGGAGAGATAAATAAAAATGATTGGATTTTACGATTACACGGTAATATTGACATATTTATCCATTTTATCCGGTACCACAGGAATTATATTGTGTTTAAACGGTGTGGGACATCCTTATCTTGGCATGTTTTTCCTGCTGTTTTCAGGATTGTGTGATACCTTTGATGGAAAAGTAGCAAGGTCGAAAAAAGACCGCACGGAGCAGATGAAAAAATTTGGTATCCAGATCGATTCCCTTTCCGATCTGATCGCATTTGGTGTATTGCCGGCATGCATCGGGATCGCAATGATAAGACGTGGTTTAGAGGGTACAACGCTGCCGAACTTCCGTTTTGTCAGTGTAGGAAGAGAAACAATTGTTTATCAGGTCATTTCTATTATGATTGCAATCTTTTATGTGCTGGTTGCAATGATCCGTTTAGCATACTTTAATGTGTTAGAAGAAGAGGATGAGAACAGGGATGAAAGCGGACAGAAGGTATATACCGGACTGCCGGTAACAAGTGCAGCACTGGTGTTTCCTGCGGTATTGCTGATACATATTTTTGTAAAAGCAGATTTAACGCTTTTATATTTTGGCGTTATGATCGTTATGGGATTTTTATTTATCTCTAAAATCCAGATCAGGAAGCCGGAAAACCGGCAGATTGCGTTGATGATCCTGTTAGGAGTTGTAGAATTTGCGGCTTTAGCGATCGTGCTGGCATGTGTCAGGAGGTAAACGTGGAATCATTGCATTTTTTATATAGGACGGGACCGGGAAGAATGGTACTGAAGGTTCTGACGCAGCCATCTGTTTCAGAGATCTGTGGACGGTTTTTAGATTCTTCCTTGTCAAAATGCCTGATACGTCCGTTTGTAAAAAAGAATCAGATCGATCTGTCGGAATATGAGTTAGAGCAGATTGGAAGTTTTAATGATTTTTTCTCAAGAAAAATAAAAGAGGATCGTCGTTCGATCGACAGGGATCCGGAGCATCTGATCGCACCATGCGATGGATTGCTTTCTGTCTGGAAGATCGAAGAAGGGACAGTGCTTCCCATCAAACAGAGTCATTATACGGTATCTTCTTTGCTGCGGAATGAGAAGATAGCAAAGCATTATCAGGATGGTTATTGTCTGGTATTTCGCCTGTGCGTCGATCACTATCACAGATATTGTTATGTGGATTCCGGAAAGAAGAGCAGAAATATTCATCTGCCGGGAATTTTTCATACGGTAAGGCCGGTGGCATTAGATCAGCTTCCGGTGTATACGGAAAACAGCAGGGAGTACACGGTTATTAAGACAGACACATTCGGGCCGGTTGTGCAGATGGAAGTAGGTGCAATGCTGGTAGGAAGAATTGTGAATTATAAAGAAGCGGGAATGGTTTTTCGCGGCGAAGAAAAAGGGATGTTTCAGTATGGCGGTTCTACGATCGTTCTTTTGGTAAAAAAAGACAGAGTAAAGATCCGTCAGGATGTGTTGGAGCGTTCCAGACACGGAATAGAGACACCTGTAAGAATGGGAGAAGTAATAGGACATGCGTAAATGGATTGAAAAGATTTTACCCGGATATTCGGTTCTGCCTTTGATCCTGGCGGTCAGTATCAATATGCTGGTTTATTTTGGAACGTCACAGTTGCGGGATTATCTGACGTTTCATACGATCACAACGGCGCTGGATGAATGGATTCCTTTTGTAGCGCCGTTCATTCTGTTTTATGTACTGGCATATATTCAGTGGATCGCGAATTATCTGCTGGTTGCCCGGGAAGGAAAAGAGTTCTGTTACCGGATCGTTTACGGAGATGTGGCAGCAAAAGTGATCTGTCTGTTGTTCTTTTTATTTTTTCCAACGACACTGGCAAGACCGGAGGTGACAGGAAGCGGATTCTGCAATGACCTGGTCAGATTTATCTATCGTATGGATGCACCGGTAAACCTCTTTCCATCTATTCACTGTTTGGAAAGCTGGTGTTGTATCCATGCAGCATTTGCCATGAAAAAACCTCCGAAGTGGTATCGCTATGCGACTACAGTGATGGCACTTGGCGTATTTGCATCGACACTTTTTGTAAAGCAGCATGTGTTGGTGGATGTATTTGGCGGAATCATTGTCTATGAAATCGGTTATTATATAGCGGGAAAAACCATAACATTTTTAAATAAGAAGAAAGAATTGCAAAAAGAATAAATACATACAAAAAATAAAACCGCCACATCCGTGACGGTTCTATTTGTACATGTACATATTACTCGGACTCGATAGCTCCTGTAGGACAGGCACCAGCACATGTTCCACAATCAACGCAAGAAGAAGCGTCGATTTCATATTTGCTGTCTCCTGCAGAGATAGCTCCTACTGGACACTCACCTTCACAAGTTCCACAGTTTACGCAAGAATCTGTAATTACGTATGCCATAATGTTGTTCCTCCTTAATATATAAAAGTTTACTTTTCGCAGATAACCTCTGCGCTTAGTCACATTTTATTACAAAAACAGGGCAAATACAAGTGTAAAATACTTCAAATAGAAAATGCATTGAAAAAAATACGAAAAGGTATTATACTACTAATAACCTGTCATGGGACAGGCAGTACAGATTGGAGGTATAACAAGATGGCAAAGGTTACGAAATCAACCATGATCGGAGAATTACTCCGTATTGATGAGAATATTGCACCACTTCTTTTAGGAATCGGAATGCACTGCCTTGGATGTCCTTCTTCCCAGATGGAGACGATCGAAGAAGCAGCAATGGTTCATGGTGTAGATCCGGACGGACTTGTAGAAGATATCAATAATTTCTTAGAGCAGCAGGGTTAAGAAAGAAAAAATGAAAGCCGCGGCAGTAAATGTCGCGGCTTTTTTGATACGTTTTTATATATTCTCTATCATACGGCTTACAGTTCCGCTAAAACTTCAAGTGCATTAGAAGAAACGATCACATTATAATGTTCTTCAAAGTATGCGGCTAAAGCATCGGTATAGCGTTCCTGATGTGCATATTCAGAAAGAATATTGCAGACCTTGTTGAAATCTTCCGGTGTGTGTTTTCCTTTATGGATAACAAGATAAAATTTCTTATTCGCCGGATTTTTATATAAGTCGTTCTGATCATGGTAAAAACCATTGAGAACGTGAGCAAGTCTGGTAACGTTGTCTAAATTCTGGAAAACAAATAATTTGGTAATGTCGGTAAAGACATCTACCGGTTCCTTCTTCGCATCATTTTTTTCAGGTACTTCCTGTTCCTTGTTAGAAAATGTTGCTTCTAATGGAACAAAATCTGCACTCTGCTTTAACTCCTGTTCTGCTTTCTGACGCTCTTCCTGCATTTTTCTGTAAAGACCTAAAATGTCGTCAGCGCCCTCCAAAGCAACACCGGAACCATCTTCCTGCGAGTAGGAATCAAAATCACTTTCATCTCCCTCTGAAAATTTAGAAAAACGAGTATCAATCTCTTCCGGATATTCCACTTTGGTAATGATCAGGATAATGGTATCAGCAGATAAAGGAATTGCTTCGATCATCAGAGGAATATCTTCCGCCTCGAAACCAAACTCATAGGCTGCCTGCTGCATCATATCGCGAAACAGGACTTTTGCTTTTTCTGTTCCGTATGCTAATTCACTCAGCTTTAACTGACGGTCAGCAAGATCTTCTTTTGTCAGTGTGCAGCGAATCTGGTTATCATTTACTTTCTCTATTTTCATAAAATCACTTCCTTTTCAAGAAACTCAAGTAATTGGTACTATTATTATAATCAAATAATCAGAATATGTAAATGTAATTTTAAGGAAAGAGATTATAAAAAAAGCATAAAGATTCAAAAAAAATGTAAAAATGGGTTGTCTTTCTGTTACCCGTATGATATAAAAAGATATGAGATACCTTTCTGAAATATTCTAAAGAAGAAAGACCATCTATAGATTACAGAAAGTCATGCCGTTCATTATATATTCAAAATGATTCATCGGCATCTGTAGTTTAGATCTGAAAAACAGGTTCGATCCTGTTTGTCAATTAGTTTTCCAAGTAAGTGAAAAATGAAAAGGGATAATTTTATATTTTTTTAACAGAAAGGGATGCTCTAATAACGTCCGTTCGGATGAAGAAGAGAGGTGAGGCCGGCTGACAGGCTGGAAGGAATTTGTGAAAGTACAGGGATATGGTGATGATGGGATAAAAAAGATAAGAAAAAAAGCAACCCGAGACACTGTAGCAGATTTCTCTGTCTGTCAGCATATCTGGTAGGATCAACGATAATATATCACAACATAGCTTAAAAAGATAAAGAACGGAACAGAGAAGATCCTTTTGGGTTCGGGAGAAATGAGGAATGAGATGACACCAGACAAAGAAGAAGTCAAGTTATTTATGGAATTAAAAACGTTAGAGGAACGCGGAGTCGGCATCTGGATGGAAGGGCATGCAAGTGATTCCAAAAAAGTGATGGAAACCATGTCCGTGAATGAGGATTCCACTTATATGCGTGATTATATTTTTCAGAAAGGGGTGTTGAAAGAGATACATTTTGACAAAATAACAGATCGATAATAAAAAGCATTGAAGGAGACGGATATGCCTGCGAAAAACGGAGGGGAGAACGTCTTCCCTCCAATATTATGAAAATTCTGCTCTTAGGGTGGATTGAAAGCGACAAGATATGCTATAATACCAAAAGACATCATAAGGGAGGTAACACATGAAGAAAAAAACATCGCCTGTCCTTGCGGTCGTGCTTTTGATTGTAGTAGTAGTCCTCATGTTAACAGGAAAAGCAGTCATAGAGAAGTATGTTCCGTCTAAGGAAAAGGCTGATTTAAAAGAATACTATCAGTTAAAGGAAGCTGACGATACGGCAGTGATCGTAGACAATGTAAAACAGGATACCACGGCAAAGTTAGTGGCAGGAAAGATTTATATTGAATACCGTTTTTTGCATGATACGTTAAATCAGAGATTTTACTGGGATGGAAATGAGAACAAACTGCTATATACAACACCTTCGGAGGTCACTTCCGTAGCAGCGGGCAGCAGTGAATATCAGACAGCAAAAGAGAAGCATACAGAGAACTATACGATTGTATATGCTGATGCAGATAAAACATATGTGGCATTGGATTTTGTAGAAAAATATACAAATATTAAATACAAAATGTACAAAGACCCGAATCGTATCACCGTAACAAAGACATGGGGAACCGTAGAACAGTCTTTGATAAAGAAAGATGCGGAGCTTCGTGTAAAAGGTGGTATTAAGAGTCCTATTTTACGAACGGTGAAAAAGGACGAGTCAGTTACTATTGTAGAGTCAGGTGAAAAATGGACAAAAGTCTGCACCAAAGACGGATATATTGGTTATGTGAAGAACCGCCAGCTTGACAAGGCAGAGAAGAAAGAGCTGAAAAATGATTTTAAAGAACCGGAGATTACACATAATCTAAAGAAAGAAAAGATTAATATGGCATGGCATCAGGTGACGGAGCAGACGGCAAACGGCACACTTGCTTCCGTACTTTCTGCAACAAAGGGTGTGAATGTCATTTCTCCGACATGGTTTTATCTGAATGATAATAATGGAGGGATCAAAACTTTAGCAAGCAGTGATTATGTGACTTATGCACATCAGCATAATGTAGAAGTCTGGGCATTGGTAAGCAATCTGGAGAATCCGGATGTGGATACGACACAGGTGCTGACGCATACCTCTACACGGGAGAATCTGACTAATAATCTGATCTCTGCCGCGATCCAGTATGATTTAGACGGTATTAATGTTGATATGGAAGCATTGAGTACGGATGCCGGAGAGGGATATATACAGTTTATCCGTGAACTTTCCATAAAGTGTAAGAAAAATGACATTGTATTATCCGTAGATAATTATGTACCATCTTCCTATACAGCATTTTATAATCGCAAAGAGCAGTCCTGTTTTGCAGATTATATTATCATTATGGGCTACGATGAACATTATAAAGGTTCTGAAGAAGCCGGTTCTGTAGCATCCATTGATTTTGTGAAGAATGGAATAAAAGATACATTAAAAGAGGTACCGGCAGAGCAGACGATCCTTGCACTTCCGTTCTATACCAGACTTTGGGCAGAGACAACAGGTGAAGATAAAAAGGTAACGGTAACCTCTGAAGTAGTGAAGATGAATAACCAGCAGACCGTAGTAAATAACAGTGGAGCTTCACCAAAGTGGTCAGATAAATACGGTCAGTATTATATCGAGTACCAGAAAGATGGAAAGACCTATAAAATGTGGATGGAAGAATCGAAGTCCATTGAGCAGAAATTAAAGGCAGCAAAAAAAGCCAAGATTGCCGGAACATCCGTATGGAAGCTTGGCATGGAAGATCCTACGGTCTGGGATACTATTATTAAATATGTAAATTAAGGTTCTTTGTAGTTTGCACAAATCAGACATTCCAAGTTTCCTTGTGCAAACCATTCCAATGAACCTCTTAAAACAAAAATCGTGCCACCAGTGGGTGACACGATTTTTTGAGTTTCATTTCCATTGCACAAAAAGAAACTTTCCATATCTGATCTGTGCAAGCGGCAAACAATGTGAGCGGAACATAATTTCCATATCTTAATTATATCAGAGAATATGGAGTTCCTTGCACAGAGAAACATATTTAGAGTTTAGCTCGCATAGACTACAACAACTTAAATATCTCAGGCAAAGCTCGGTATGAAAAAGAAAATAGAACTTATTATGGCAGTCATTCTTCTTGTGTCCGCGGGATTTTTAGCAAAACGCGGTGCAATCTATGTGCAGCAGAGTAAAGTTGCCAAAACGCAGACCTGTATCGTGATTGATGCCGGTCATGGCGGAGATGATCCGGGGAAAATCGGTATCAATGGGGAAAAAGAAAAGAAATTAAATCTTGCTATCGCAAAGAAACTCCAAAAGATTTTAGAAAAAAAAGGATACAGAATTGTTCTGACCAGAGACAGTGATAAAGGGTTATATCACAGAACTGCCCGCAATAAAAAAGTAGAGGACATGAAGAAACGCTGTGAAATTATTAATAAGGAAAAGCCTGTTTTTACCATTAGTATTCATCAGAACAGTTACCCTGAGGAATATGTAAAGGGAGCACAGGTCTTTTATTATGGAGAATCGCAGGAGGGAAAAGAGTTAGCAGAAGTTCTCCAAAAGAGTCTGGTTGCAGAACTGGATAAAGAAAATCACCGGACAGCCAAAGCGAATGAGAGTTATTATCTGCTCAAAAAGACAAAAACACCGACGGTTATTGTAGAGTGCGGATTTTTGAGTAACCGTCAGGAAGCAGAGCTGCTGTCAGACGCGGAATATCAGCAGAAAGTTGCCGTGGCGATCAGCAAAGGAATTGAAAATTACCTGAACGAAGAAGCAGAGAGTGCGAAGAAACCATAGGCAGAAATATTACAAATGTTGTAAGAATTGTTTCTTTTGTTGCGATATTTTCATAACGTGGTATAATAAAAATTATGAAAACAGAAATAGAGAAGCTAAATTTAGAAGCCATAGATGATAAAATCATTGCAAAAGCAGCAGCTATCATTCGTGATGGCGGGCTGGTAGCATTTCCAACCGAGACAGTATACGGGCTCGGAGCAGATGCCATGCAGGCATCCGCAGCAAAGAAGATTTACGAAGCAAAGGGAAGACCATCTGACAACCCTTTGATCGTTCATATAGCAGATGTGTCAGCTTTAAGAAATCTGACGGATGAAGTGCCGGGAAAGGCAGTAAAACTTGCGAAAGCATTTTGGCCGGGACCACTGACCATGATCGTAAAAAAGAGTGCAGCAGTTCCATATGAGACAACCGGTGGAATGGACACCGTGGCAGTGCGGATGCCAAACCATCCGATAGCACTGGCATTGATAGCGGCAAGCGGAACTTATATTGCGGCACCAAGTGCCAATACATCCGGCAGACCAAGTCCTACAACGGCAGAGCATGTCAGAACGGATCTGAATGAGAAGATTCCTCTAATCTTAGATGGCGGAAGCGTGGGGATCGGAATTGAATCTACGATCATCGATTTAACGGAAGAGACACCAATGATCCTGCGTCCGGGATATATCACAAAGGAGATGTTAGAAGAAGTGATCGGAGAGGTTCATGTAGATCCGGGACTGATCGCATCTGATTCTTTACAGAAACCGAAAGCACCGGGTATGAAGTACAGGCATTATGCACCAAAGGCAGATCTTACCGTTGTTACCGGTGAAAAAAAGGATGTTATAGGCACGATTAACTATTTATCACATACAGGGATATCACAGGGGAAAAAGATAGGAATTATAGCAACCGATGAAACAGCCGGAGAATACCGGTGTGGAGATGTCATCAGCATCGGAGCAAGAGAAGACGAAGATGCGATTGCAAGACATCTTTATGGCATACTGCGTAAATTTGATGATCTGGATGTGGATACCATCTACTCTGAGAGCTTTGAATCCGAAGGACTGGGGCAGGCAATTATGAACCGTCTGTTAAAAGCAGCAGGTCACCATGTTTTGCAGGCAGTACAGGAGAAAAAGATGAAGGCATACGACAGGATCATATTTGCAGAGGATGGGGGGACATGCCGGGCGCCGATGGCTGCAGGTATTTTAGAAGAGCAGGTGTTAAATCGTCCGGTGGAAGTACTTTCCCGTGGACTGGTAGTGCTTTTTCCGGAACCGTTGAACCAAAAGGCAGAGGCGGTCATGATCAGTAACGGTTTAAAGTCGGAAGGTTTTATGTCAGAGCAGATCACCGAAGAGGATATTACAGACAATACATTGATCCTTACTATGAGTGAGGAGAGCCGTCAGAAGATATTTGAGCTTTTTCCAAATGTGGAAAAAGAAGATGTTGCGGTACTGACAGAGTTTGTAGGGGATGAGTTAGAGATTTTAAATCCATATGGCGGAAACCTTCAGGCATATGGGATCTGTTATGAAACATTGAATAAGTCGATAAAAAAATTAGTTAAAATACTTAATGAAGGAGAAGAAAAATGTCAAAAGTAATTGTTATGGATCACCCGCTCATTCAGCATAAAATCGGATGGATACGAAGAGCAGATACCGGTTCAAAAGATTTCAGAACACTGATCAGCGAGATTGCAATGCTGATGTGCTATGAGGCAACCAGAGATTTAGAGTTAACAGATGTGGAGATCACCACACCGATCTGTGCTACAACCGTAAAGGAATTAAAAGGAAAGAAATTAGCAGTCGTTCCGATCTTAAGAGCAGGTCTTGGAATGGTAGATGGAATGTTAGCAATGATCCCATCCGCAAAAGTAGGTCATATCGGATTATACCGAAATGAAGAGACTTTAGAGCCGGTAGAATATTACTGCAAGCTGCCAAAAGACTGTGATGAGCGTGAAGTATTCGTGGTAGACCCGATGCTTGCAACCGGAGGTTCTTCCGTTGCTGCGATCCAGATGTTAAAGGACAAGGGTGTAAAGAGAATTCATTTCATGTGCATTATTGCAGCACCGGAAGGTGTAAAACGTATGCAGGAAGCACACCCGGATGTTGATGTGATCGTTGGAGCATTAGATGATCATCTGAATGAGCATGGATATATCGTACCGGGACTTGGAGATGCGGGAGACCGTATTTTCGGTACAAAATAGGAGAAAGAATACAGCGGATTGTCAAATATTTGACAATCCGTTCTTCATATATATTGGAAGGAGGAATACATATGAGTGACAAAAGGGAAGACTATATCAGTTGGGATGAATATTTTATGGGCGTGGCAATGCTTTCCGGCATGCGTTCAAAAGACCCGAATACACAGGTGGGAGCCTGTATCGTAAGTCCGGATCATAAGATCTTATCCATGGGCTACAACGGATTTCCGTCAGGATGTTCCGATGATGAGTTTCCATGGGCGAGAGAGGGCGAACCGTTAGACAACAAATATTTTTACACGACACACAGTGAATTGAATGCCATTTTGAATTACCGTGGCGGCAGTCTGGAGGGTTCTACGTTATATGTTTCACTTTTTCCGTGTAACGAATGTGCAAAAGCCATTATACAGTCCGGGATCCGCTATATCATCTACGATGAAGATAAATACAAAAACACACCGGGAGTCATTGCGTCTAAGAGAATGTTAGATGCAGCAGGTGTAAAATACCGCAAATATGAACATACGAACCGGGAGATTAAGATGATTTTATAAAATACCCGGAAAACCATAGGAAATCAGTTATAAAACAGGTGGAATATGGAAAAATAAAATGTGTGAAAATTTTGAGAAATACTGTGGACAATTTTAAGAAAAATAGTATAATATGAATCTATATAGTTTGCGGTATGCAAACGGAAAGGAGCTATGTGTGAAGTACAAAAAGAGCGTTTATCAGTCACTTGTTCTGATTACACAATTTGGTATTAACATGATAGTTCCTATTTTTTTATGTACGGGACTTGGTATTTTTATTGATAAAAAGTCAGGTCTCGGCTTTTTTATAATTCCATTATTTATTTTAGGAGCTCTTGCCGGGTTCCGAAATTGCTATATCGTAGCAAAAAAAATATACGAAAGTGATGATAAGAAGCATGATAAAGAGACTTAACAAGGCACTTCCGGCTCTTTTGCTTGGAATTGTACTCTATGGTCTGCTGGTGCAGTTCATAGGAGTCTGGTTTGTAAAAGATAAATTGCTTTATAGCACGGGACTTTGGATTGGCATTGCGATGGCAATGGGAATGGCGATCCATATCGCTGTTGTGATCGAAGATGCGATTGCACTCAATGGCGAGAATCATGCCAGAAACAAGATTGTCGCATGGTCCCTTCTAAGATATATGATAGTAGTGATCATATTTTTTGTCACGTTAAAATTCCGCTTAGGAAATGTACTAATGGAATTTGTCGGAGTTATGGGATTAAAGGCAGCGGCCTATCTGCAGCCTTTTATTCATAGAGTACTGTATGGTAGTGAGGGGGAGGAGAAACCGTCAGAGAACAGTACTGTCATATAACAGTAACTAAGGAGGTGAAATTGTGAGTGATGCAATTTTGATGGCGTCCGGAGCAGATGATATTGATTTTATGATACATGGGCTTTTTTCCTATGAATTATTCGGTCATAAAGTATGGATCACGACGACACATGTATGTGTGCTGATCGTAATGCTGGTATTGATCGGATTTGCCTTTGTAATAAACCGTAAGATGAAGCATGCAACGGATGTACCTGATACGTTACAGAATATCGCAGAGCTGATAGTGGAGAAATTAGATGGTATGGTGGAAAATGTAATGGGAGAGAATTCCCGGAAGTTTAAGAACTATATCAGCACCATCTTTTTATTTATTTTATTCAGCAATATATCCGGTCTGTTTGGACTCAGACCACCGACTGCGGATTATGGAACAACGCTGGCAATGGCATTGATTACATTTACCATGATCACATTCTGTAAATTCAAGTATCAGAAGGTAAAAGGTGTGCTCCAGGGTCTTTGTGATCCGTGGCCATTCTGGGCACCGATTAATATTATTGGAGATTTGGCAGTGCCGGTATCCCTGTCTTTGCGTTTATTCGCAAATGTATTATCGGGAACCGTAATCATGGCATTGATTTATGGCCTTTTAGCGAAAATTGCAATCGCATGGCCGGCAGCATTACATGTCTACTTTGATTTATTCTCAGGAGCAATTCAGACATATGTATTCTGTATGCTGACAATGACGTATGTAAATCAGGCAATGGACACAGAATAAGTTATTTTAGGAGGATTATATTATGATTACAGGAAATGATTTAATTTTAGCATGCTCAGCAATCGGAGCAGGTCTTGCAGTTATCGCAGGTATCGGACCTGGTATTGGTCAGGGTATTGCAGCAGGACATGCAGCAGCAGCAGTAGGAAGAAATCCGGGTGCAAAATCCGATATTACTTCTACCATGTTATTAGGACAGGCGGTAGCAGAGACAACAGGTCTTTATGGTCTGTTAGTTGCAATGCTCTTACTTTTCGTAAAGCCACTGGCAAAATAATGGCGGATTTTAAGAGTGAGTCATACTCACGATATAAGAATAACGGAAAGGAGGCATACTTCTAAGTTATGACAAGGTTATTTGATCTGGATTTTCAGTTATTGCATGATACCGTGTTAGCGGCAATTGCAGTATTTGTACTGTTTCTGTTTTTGTCGTACCTTTTATTCAATCCGGTCCGTAAGATGTTAGAAGACCGTAAGATGAAGATCAAGACAGACTTAGATACGGCAAAACTCGATAAAGAGGATGCGGTGGCATTAAAAGCAGAATATGATGCAAAGCTGAAAAATATTGAAAAAGAGGCTGAGGAGATTTTAAGCGAAGCCCGCCAGAAAGCATTGAAAAACGAAGCACGGATCGTGGAAGAAGCGAAGGAAGAGGCTTCCCGCATCATCAAACGTGCGAACGAAGAAGCAATACTTGAAAAGAAACGTGCAATGGACGAGATGAAGCAGGAAGTCATTGGTATTGCGTCCATGATGGCACAAAAGGTTGTATCGGCTTCCATTGATACAACGATACAGGATACCTTAGTGGAAGAAACATTGAAAGAGATGGGTGATTCAACATGGCAAAATTAGTATCCAAAACATATGGGGACGCTTTATTTGAAACTGCTGTGGAAGAACACCGTGTAGATGATTTTTTTGAGGAGACGGAAGGAATTCTGCGTGTCCTTGAGGAAAATGAAGAATTATCCCGGCTGATGAGTCATCCACAGGTTGTAAAAGAAGAAAAAATGCAGCTCATCGAGAATATCTTCAAAGGAAAGGTGTCAGATGAGATTGTCGGACTGTTAGAACTTTTAGTGGAAAAGGACCATTTTGGAAAAACAAAGGATGTTCTGGTTTACTTCAGAGATGAAGTAAAGGAATATAAGAAGATTGGAACCGTTCATGTAACTTCTGCCATGGAACTGTCCAAAGAGCAGAAAGAGCAGGTAGAGAAAAAGCTGTTAGAAACGACAAACTATGTGTCTTTTGAGATGCATTATGAAGTGGATACGGCTTTGATCGGAGGAATGGTCATCCGTATGGGCGACAGAGTGGTAGACAGCAGCATCCGTACAAAGTTATACAATCTGTCCAAGGAGCTTTACCATATTCCGATCGGAATGGTAGAGAGTGGACAATAAGAAATTTAGTTGAAAGTAGGTGAGGAAGTTCCATGAATTTAAGACCAGAGGAAATCAGTTCCGTTATTAAAGAGCAGATCTTACGTTATGCGGACAAGCTGGAAGTGACTGACGTTGGTACAGTTATCCAGGTAGCAGACGGTATCGCTCGTATTCATGGCCTTGAGAAAGCAATGCAGGGAGAGCTTTTAGAATTCCCTGGAGAAGTATATGGAATGGTATTAAACCTCGAAGAAGATAATGTTGGTGCCGTATTATTAGGTGACCAGAAGAATATCAACGAAGGAGATACCGTAAAAACAACCGGAAGAGTCGTGGAAGTACCGGTAGGCGATGCAATGATCGGACGTGTAGTAAATGCACTGGGTCAGCCGATCGACGGCAAAGGACCGATTGAAACTACAAAATATCGTCAGATCGAAAGAGTAGCATCCGGTGTTATTTCCAGAAAATCTGTAGATACTCCGTTACAGACGGGTATCAAAGCCATTGATTCCATGGTACCGATTGGAAGAGGTCAGCGTGAGTTGATCATCGGTGACAGACAGACCGGTAAGACAGCGATCGCAATTGATACGATCATCAATCAGAAGGGTCAGAATGTAAAATGTATCTATGTTGCCATTGGACAGAAGTCCTCTACGGTAGCATCGATTGTAAATACATTAGAAGAATTTGGTGCAATGAGTTACACCACGGTAGTAGCATCTACAGCAAGTGAGCTTGCACCGTTACAGTATATTGCTCCATACGCAGGATGTGCGATCGGAGAAGAATGGATGGAAAATGGAGAAGATGTACTTGTTGTGTACGACGATCTGAGTAAACATGCAACAGCATACCGTACACTTTCCTTACTCCTTAGAAGACCACCTGGACGTGAGGCATATCCGGGAGACGTATTCTACTTACATTCCAGATTGTTAGAGCGTGCAGCAAGACTTTCCGACAAATTAGGCGGAGGTTCCCTGACAGCACTTCCGATCATTGAGACACAGGCAGGAGACGTATCCGCATATATTCCGACCAATGTTATTTCCATTACAGATGGTCAGATTTATTTAGAGACAGAGATGTTCAATGCAGGTTTCCGTCCGGCGATCAATGCGGGTCTTTCCGTATCCCGTGTAGGTGGTGCGGCACAGATCAAGGCGATCAAGAAGATCGCAGCACCGATCCGTGTAGAGTTAGCACAGTATCGTGAGTTAGCAGCATTTTCACAGTTTGGTTCCGAGTTAGATGCGGATACCACTGAGAAGTTAGCACAGGGTGAAAGAATCCGTGAGATCTTAAAACAGCCTCAGTACAAACCACTTCCGGTAGAGTATCAGGTTGCAATTATTTATGCGGCTACGAAGAAGTATCTTTTAGATATTCCGGTAGAGAAAATTCTGGATTTTGAACAGGCATTATTTGAATGTATTGATACAAAATATCCGGAGATCATCACATCGATCCGGGAGACAAAAGAGCTTGCAGAAGAGACAGAGCAGAAATTGATCAAAGCGATTGAAGAAAGCAAGGCAGATTTTAAATAAGAATGGCGGTGAGCAGATATGGCCTCAATGAGAGATATTAAAAGAAGAAAAAGCAGCATACAGAGTACGCAGCAGATTACAAAAGCCATGAAGCTTGTATCTACCGTAAAACTGCAGAAGGCAAAAGTTCATGCAGAACAGGCAAATCCATACTTTAATTATATGTATCGGACAGTAACATCAATGCTTGCAAAAACGGGAAATCTCAACCACCCTTATTTAAATAAAAATGATTCCGATAAAAAAGCCGTGATTGTCATTACTTCAAACCGCGGACTGGCAGGAGGTTACAATGCCAACGTAGTCAAGATGATTACGGGAGCCGGTTTCAGAAAAGAAGATTTAGAGTGCTATACCATTGGAAATAAAGGTAGAGAAGTCTTAGAACGTCGTGGATATGAGATCAAGGCATCCTATCCGGAGGTCATAGAGTCTCCGGAGTATACAGATGCGGCAGCAATCTGTAACGAGGTGCTCGCATCTTATCAGCGTGGTGAGATCGGAGAAATCTATTTAGCGTATACGCATTTTAAGAATACGGTTGTTCATGAGCCGAAACTGATGAAACTCCTTCCGGTAGAATTCGATGATCTAGAAATACCGGATGAGGACGAGAGCAACGTGCTTATGAACTATGAACCGAATGAGGAAGATGCTTTGGATATGATCATACCGAAGTATGTGACAAGTCTTTTTTACGGAGCCTTTGTGGAAGCAGTGGCAAGTGAGAATGGTGCAAGAATGCAGGCAATGGATTCCGCAACAAGCAATGCGGAAGATATGATCAGCGATTTAACATTGAAATATAACAGAGCACGTCAGGGCTCCATTACGCAGGAATTAACAGAGATCATTGCGGGAGCGGAGGCGATTTCCTAGCAGTTGTGTTAGGAAAAAACAGAAAAGGAGTGATAGGAAAGATGGCAGAAACAAACGTGGGAAAAATCACTCAGATTATTGGTGCCGTACTGGATGTTAAGTTTATGGAAGGACATCTTCCGGAGATAAATGACGCAATTGAAATTCAGAGAAAAGACGGAGGAAAATTAACCGTCGAGGTATCACAGCATCTGGGTGACGATACGGTACGGTGTATTGCCATGGGACCTACAGACGGATTAGTGCGTGGAATGGATGCAGTAGCAACCGGAGGACCGATTTCGGTTCCGGTTGGCGAAGCAACTTTAGGACGTATGTTTAATGTCTTAGGTGAACCCATTGATGAAGTTGAAGCACCGAAAGATGTAGAGTATATGCCGATTCACAGAAAGGCCCCTGCCTTTGAAGAGCAGGCAACCTCTACAGAGATGTTAGAGACAGGTATCAAGGTCGTAGACCTGCTCTGCCCATACCAGAAGGGTGGAAAAACAGGTCTGTTCGGCGGTGCCGGTGTAGGTAAAACGGTACTGATCCAGGAGTTGATCCACAATATTGCGACAGAGCATGGTGGTTACTCTGTATTTACCGGAGTTGGTGAGCGTACCAGAGAAGGTAATGACCTTTACTATGAAATGAAAGAATCCGGAGTTATTGACAAGACCTGTATGGTATTCGGTCAGATGAATGAGCCGCCGGGAGCGCGTATGCGTGTCGGATTAACGGGACTTACGATGGCAGAATATTTCCGTGACAAAGGTGGAAAGGATGTGCTGTTGTTCATCGACAACATTTTCCGTTTTACACAGGCAGGTTCCGAGGTGTCCGCATTACTGGGACGTGTACCATCTGCCGTTGGTTATCAGCCGACATTGCAGACAGAGATGGGTGCATTACAGGAGCGTATCACTTCGACGAAGAATGGTTCCATTACTTCTGTTCAGGCGGTTTATGTGCCGGCAGACGATTTAACGGACCCGGCTCCGGCAACAACTTTCGCACATCTGGATGCAACAACCGTATTAGACCGTTCTATCGTAGAGCTTGGTATTTATCCGGCAGTAGACCCGCTGGCTTCTACCTCAAGAATCCTCGACCCTCGTATCGTAGGTGAGGAGCATTTCCAGGTAGCGCGTGGTGTACAGGAGATTTTACAGAAATATAAGGAATTACAGGATATTATCGCAATCTTAGGTATGGACGAGCTGTCAGAGGATGACAAGCTGGTAGTAAACCGTGCCAGAAAAGTACAGAGATTCTTATCCCAGCCGTTCTTTGTGGCAACACAGTTTACCGGCTTAGATGGAAAATATGTACCGATTGCTGAGACGATCCGTGGATTCAGAGAGATTCTGGAAGGAAAACATGATGACATTCCGGAGAGTTATTTCTTAAATGCAGGCAGCATTGATGAGGTGCGTGCCCGCATGAAGTAAGGAGTGAGCATATGGCAGACGACAGAATATTTTCGGTAGAGATCATTACGCCGGACCGGATATTTTATCAGGGCGAAGCTGAGATGATCGAGTTCACAACGGTAAATGGAGAAATAGGAGTCTATAAGAACCATATTCCGCTGACAACCGTTTTAGCGCCGGGAATTGTTACGATTACAGGACCGGAAGGAAAGAAAGAAGCAGCAGTGCATTCCGGCTTTGCTGAGATCTTGCAGGACAAAGTAACATTTTTAGCAGAGATCGCAGAGTGGCCGGATGAGATTGACGTGGCTCGTGCCGAGGCGGCAAAAGAGCGTGCCGAGAAGCGGCTGGCTTCCCATCAGGAAGAAGTAGATGTCAAGAGGGCAGAGTATGCACTCAGAAGAGCATTGGTGCGGCTGGATATCAAGCGGTAGGTTTTATAGCAGACTTCTTAAAAGAATATTCATAAAAATAGACAAACCTCATAGAATATGTTACTCTATAAAAACAAACACCTGATTTCAAAGGTTCGTCCTGCGAAAAAAGGCACAGACAGTAAATGAAAATCCATCTGAAGATGTCTTTAAGAGAGTTTTTAGGAGAGCTGACAGATGGGGATTTTGTGTAAATAAAACCTGTGCCTTAGGGCACAGGTTTTTTAAATTTGTGCACGTTATTTTATATCATATAAAAATTATAAAGGAGGCAGTATGGAGACCAGACTTGCAAACATTGCAATCATTGTGGAAAAAGAAGAAAGTGTGGAGCGTTTAAACCAGATCCTCCATAAATATGGCAGTTATATCATAGGCAGAATGGGAATACCGCACAAAGAACGTGGAGTAAATATCATCAGTATCGCGATCGATGCACCGCAAAATGAGATCAGCAGTCTTTCCGGAAAGCTCGGAATGTTAGACGGTGTAACGGCAAAGGCTGTGTATTCCAAAGTCTGAAAACTGATTTTAGGAAAATATAGCAGGAGACAAAATAAAAAAGAAAGTATAGAGAGATAAGTATGCATCTGTTAGAAAAATTAGAGCAAAACAGAAATCTTACCTTAGAAGAGTGGCAAGCGCTGATCCAGAAACAGTCAGAATATCAAAAAGAAGCGGAAAAGAGAGCAAATATCCTGCGGGAGCAGAATTTTGGCAACCGGATTTATGTACGCGGATTGATCGAATTTACAAATTATTGCAAAAATGACTGTTATTACTGTGGGATACGAAAAAGCAATCAGAATGCAGAGCGTTATCGTCTGAGTACAGAGCAGATTTTAGAATGTACGGATACCGGATATGAGCTGGGATTTCGCACATTTGTCCTTCAGGGCGGAGAAGATGCGTGGTATACGGATGAGCGGATTTTAGAGCTTGTGTGTGCCATCAGGGAGCGTCATCCCGACTGTGCGATTACGCTTTCCCTTGGTGAGAGAAACCGCGACAGCTATGAAGCATTTTTTAAGGCAGGGGCAGACCGCTACCTGCTTCGCCATGAGACTGCCGATAAAGAGCATTATGAGAAACTTCATCCCAAGGAGATGTCTTTTGAACACCGCATGGAGTGTCTGCGAACCTTAAAAGACATCGGCTATCAGGTCGGATGCGGTTTTATGGTGGGAAGTCCTTATCAGACAACACAGACATTGGCAGAGGATCTGTTTTTTATACAGGAATTGCAGCCGCATATGGTCGGGATCGGACCGTTTGTGGCGCATCACGAGACACCGTTTGGAAAAGAAGCGGGCGGAACCGTGGAACAGACCTTATATCTGCTCAGCCTGATCCGGATCTTAAAACCGGATGTTCTGCTTCCGGCGACCACAGCGTTAGGAACCATTGATCCGTTAGGGCGGGAAAAAGGCGTACAGGCAGGGGCAAACGTAGTGATGCCGAACCTTTCGCCTACCAATGTAAGAAAAAAATATGAATTATATGATAACAAAATCTGTACGGGGGACGAAGCAGCAGAATGTCGTTACTGCCTAAACCGCAGAATGGAAACCATCGGCTGTGAACTTGCAACCGACCGGGGCGATGCACCGGGCTGGAAACACCGTTAGGAAATAGAAGGAGGAAAATAATGTATAACCCAAAATCAAGCAAAGCAGAGGAATTTATCGCACATGAGGAAGTCTTAGCTTCCTTGGAATATGGAGAAAAAAACAAGAGCAATGTGGAAGAGATTGACCGTATCCTGAATAAGGCACGGGAGAAAAAAGGTATCACACACCGGGAGGCAATGGTGCTTTTAGATTGTGATATTGAAGAAAAAAATCAGGAAATCTACGCATTGGCAAAAGAGATCAAAGAGGAATTTTACGGAAACCGTATTGTAATGTTTGCACCGTTATATCTGTCCAATTACTGTATCAACGGTTGTGAATACTGTCCATATCATGCAAGAAATAAACATATCGCAAGAAAGAAACTGTCCCAGGAGGAGATTGTCAAAGAAGTTACGGCACTTCAGGACATGGGACACAAACGTCTTGCATTAGAGGCAGGAGAGGACCCGGTCAACAATCCGATCGAGTATATTCTCGAGTGTATCCAGACAATTTACAGTATCAAGCATAAAAACGGAGCCATCCGTCGTGTCAATGTCAACATTGCGGCAACAACCGTGGAAAATTACCGCAGATTAAAAGAAGCCGGAATCGGAACCTATATTTTATTCCAGGAAACCTATCACAAAGAAAACTATGAGAAACTTCATCCGACAGGACCGAAACATGACTATGCATATCACACAGAAGCAATGGACCGTGCAATGGATGGAGGTATTGATGATGTCGGCTTAGGCGTGCTGTTCGGACTCAATAACTATCGTTATGATTTTGCAGGGATCATCATGCATGCCGAGCATTTAGAGGCAGCAAAGGGAGTCGGACCACATACCATCAGCGTACCGCGTCTGCGCCGTGCCGATGATATCGATCCGGATGTATTTGACAATGGAATTTCTGACGATCTCTTTGCAAAAATCGTAGCCTGCATCCGTATTGCCGTTCCATATACAGGCATGATCGTGTCCACCAGAGAAAGTGCCGAGACCAGAAAAAAAGTATTACAGCTTGGAATTTCCCAGATCAGCGGTGGTTCAAGAACCAGTGTCGGCGGCTATGTAGAAGAAGAGCCGGAAGAAGAAAATTCTGCACAGTTTGACGTAAGCGACAGAAGAACGTTAGATGAAGTAGTCTGTTGGTTGATGGAAATGGGCTTTGTACCGAGTTTTTGTACTGCATGCTACCGTGAGGGAAGAACCGGTGACCGTTTTATGAAGCTGTTAAAGAGCCGCCAGATCGTCAACTGCTGTCATCCGAATGCACTGATGACCTTAAAAGAATACTTAGAGGATTATGCTTCCCCGAAAACAAAAGAAATCGGTGAAGCCCTGATACAGAAAGAATTGAATGTCATCACGAATCCAAAGGTCAAAGAAAAAGCAGCAGAATACATTGCGAATATCCATAATGGACAGAGAGATTTCCGGTTCTAGGAAATTCTACATCTTGTGTATTCTTTCTTGAAAAGCGTACTATTTTGTGCTATCTTAGAATAAGTAAAATTAAGGCAGTACATAGGGAGAGCAGTAATGAGTGTACAGGACAAAGTAGAGCGGGTTCTTCGTGAATTCTATGTGTTATATTCGAGAAGCGAGCCATATGACAAGAATGCTGAACGGGTGATCGTCAACAAAAAAGAGGCATTGGCATTGCTTGAGCAGTTGAAAAGCTGCATGAATGAAATGATGGAAGAATACGAAATGACTTCAAACAGCAGAGAACGCGGCGAGCGTGAAGCGAGAAGACGCCGGGATGATATCATCTGGGATGCAAATCACAAGGCAGAAGATATTTATGCGGCATCAGTTCTCTATTCTAATGAAGCACTCGGGCATATCCAGACAATTATACAGAATGCAACGGATGAAATGGAAAAGATGTTCCATACTGCAAAGAAAGAAATGATGAAGCAGCAGCAGACCGTCCGTGATAATCAGTTAGAGCTGAAGTCTTCGTTAGAAGATTTGAAGGATACAGATAAATACCGGAAAGTAATCGAGGAACGAAATAAAGAGATCAAGAAAAAGAAAGAACAGGACAGCCAGAAAAAAGTAAAAGAAAACACCGGGGCTGGAATGACGGCATTTCCGGCAGGAAAACCGGAAATAAAAGTAAACCCGGCATACTTTGAAAAGATCGGAAGACCTGTTCCGGTACCGGATGTGTCGGAGACAAAGGCAGCACCGGAGTTGGATATCAAAGTAAATCTAGATGCGGAATACTTCCGCTGGAGACAGAAGAAAAAAGCAGATGGTTAAAAAACGTGCCCATCAGATATGGAAAGAAACTTTCCATATCTGATGGGCACAATCATTTAGGTAACACATATCCTATAATTTTTATCTTTGAATTTCCCCCAAAAACATCTTCAAAATATCTTAAGAAATAATTCCGTGTGAAACCCCATAATTCATGGTAGAATAGGGAAAACAGGAAAGGACGAAGAAAAATGGACAAGGTCAATATTTTAGTGTGTGACGATGATAAAGAAATTGTCGATGCAATAGAGATATATTTACAGCAGGAAGGGTATCATGTGATCAAGGCATATGACGGAGAGCAGGCGATCGAGCAGTTAGAAAAAAATGATGTACAGCTTCTCATTATGGATGTTATGATGCCAAGACTGGATGGCATTCGGGCAACCTTGAAGATCCGTGAGAACAGCAGTATTCCGATCATCATTCTTTCTGCAAAGACAGAGGATGCAGATAAAATCTTAGGACTCAATATCGGGGCAGATGACTATATCAGCAAACCATTTAATCCACTGGAACTGGTGGCACGTGTCAAATCACAGCTTCGGCGTTATATGCATCTGGGCAATGTGGCGGATGAGAATATGAGCGTATACCGGGTAGGCGGTCTGGAGATCAACGATGACTTAAAAGAAGTAAAAGTGGATGGAGAGACGATCCGCCTGACACCGATAGAATATAATATTTTACTTCTCCTTGTAAAAAATGCGGGAAAAGTATTCTCCATTGAGCAGATCTATGAAAGCATCTGGAACGAAGAGGCGGTCGGAGCAGACAATACCGTGGCAGTCCATATCCGTCATATCCGGGAAAAGATAGAGATAAACCCGAAAGAACCACGCTATTTAAAGGTGGTCTGGGGTGTTGGCTATAAAGTAGAAAAAGGAGTATAGCATGAAGAATCACCGTTATTCAACGGCAGGAAAAATAGCAACGGTCATTATACAGCAGTTCATGGCGGTCCTGCTAGTGGTATTCCTGTTATTGTTAGGAAGTCTGTTCAGTAAGAGCATGCTGGAATTTCAGGATATCGGAAAAGGCGGATTTTTAGATTCCGGATATTTTACACAGGAATTTAAGAGTACCACCGTCGAGGTACAAAATCTTATTAATCTGCGTAAGAAATTTGAGACAAACGGAGAGTATGACCCGTCAAAAGCCGTGACTGTTACCGGAGATCTCCAGTATCGGCTGGGAGATCTAGAGGCATGGGCAAAAGAGGGATGCAGCTATCAGGCGGCAGGATATTTAAGTCTGGTGGAAGAGACCTATCCGGCAGTCAACGGCGGCGGCTATATTGAGCGGTATCTGAACGGAGAGATCAGTACGCAGGAAGCGACGAATATTTCTAATGCCATTGAGAATATGATGTTCTCTATCACAAAAGACATAGATACCTATAAGAGACTGATCAACAAGTATGATGCAGGAAAATCAAACGTAGCATATTATTACAGGAGTATTAATGGAGCGGTATACACCAACCTGAAATTAGAGGAAGGTGGAAAAGAAGAGGCAAGACAAAAGATCGAAGATCTCGGACAATATCTGTGCTACGATGATGAGGACATACATTTCGATACAAATATCAATAACTTAGAAGAATATTTTTATCAGGATGAGACCTACATTACCGGAAACATGGACACCGATGCCGTATTTATGATGGGAGTGAATGCAAAACTTCCATATAAAGACCATTTTTATAAAGCAAAAGAGTCCTATAACCGACTGCATCCGTGGATAAAGATCAGTATTATCACAACTTTTGTGAGTATCATAGGCTGGATAGCGGCACTGGTTTACCTGAGTACTGTCACGGGACGAAAATCCCACGAAGATGAGGTGCATCTGAACGGCTTTGATAAGATCAAAACAGAAATCGTCATAGTGGCGGGAATTCTGCTGATCAGTGCAGGAAACATGATGACAGGCAGACTGCGCGCCCATTCATGGGAGATTTCGGGACTTCTGATCATGGGAGGAATCTTAGCGTTTTTAGGAAATGCCTGCTTTTTACTGTTTTATCTGAGTATGATCCGCAGACTCCGCGCAGGAACACTCTGGAATAACAGCGTGTTTTATATGGTCATAGATTTAATACAGACCTATTACAGAGGCGGAAAAGCGACCGGAAGATTTCTGGTACTGTATATTTTAGAAGGAGCCGTGATACTGATCCTTGCTGCATGGGGCTATTATTATTCGCAGCCGTTGTTTTTAGCGGCACTGGCGATCCTGCTTATTGTATTTGGAATTTTTATCTTAAAAGACCGCGTGCAGCGCCAGCAGATTATCGAAGGGATCGAAGAGATCAAATCGGGAAATTTAGAATATAAGATCCGGTCAGAAGAGTTTACCGGGGATAACAAGATACTAAGTGAAGGAATTAACAATCTCGGAGACGGATTGGAAAAAGCGGTAGATGCGAGCATGAAAAATGAACGGATGAAGGCAGATCTGATCACAAATGTATCGCACGACATCAAAACACCGCTGACATCCATTATAAATTATGTAAATTTACTGGAAAATGAAAAGATCGAGAATGAGAAAGTAAATAATTACATCCACATCCTGAAAGAAAAATCATATCGTTTAGAACAGTTGACGGAGGATTTAGTAGAAGCGTCTAAGATCAGCTCCGGCAATATTGTGTTAGATATGGTCAGGATCAATCTGGTGGAATTGGTTTATCAGACCGCCGGAGAATTCAATGAAAAATTCGAGCAGCGGAATCTGACCATATTTACAAAAATGCCAAAAGAATCGATTGTTGTCATGGCAGACGGCAGGCGGATCTGGCGCGTGTTGGAAAACCTTTATAACAATGTCGCAAAATATGCACTGGAGGGCACGCGTGTCTATGTGGAATTGGACAAAAAAGAAGACGAAGCCGTATTTTCTATTAAAAATATTTCCTCAAAACCACTCAATATCCCATCGGATGAGCTGACAGAGCGTTTTATCCGGGGAGATGTCTCAAGGACAACGGAGGGAAGCGGACTGGGTCTGTCGATCGCGAAAAATCTTACCACATTGATGGGCGGAACCTTCGATATTATTTTAGACGGGGACCTGTTCAAGGTAATGATCACATTTCCACTTGCTTTTTAGTGGGGCTTTTATTATAATTTTTTGTGGAAAAGTATGTCGGCGGTGAGCTTTTCACCGCCGATTTTCAGTAAGGAGGATATATCATATGAAGTTACATGAAGGCGGCGTTTACTTAGTAAACGGCACAGAGTTAATTTCGGAGGGACCGGAAGCATCTGTACAGATCTCAGCAAAGACAGGTGCAGCCGTATCAAAGGAAGAGGCAGCAAAGAATACGATTGCCTATGGTATTTTAAAAGACCATAACACATCCGGAAATATGGATAAACTTAAAATTAAGTTTGATAAACTGACATCCCACGATATCACATTCGTAGGAATCATACAGACAGCGCGTGCATCAGGACTTGAAAAATTCCCGATTCCTTATGTACTGACAAACTGTCACAACTCCCTTTGTGCAGTTGGTGGAACCATTAACGAGGATGACCACATGTTTGGTCTGACCTGTGCAAAAAAATACGGCGGAGTCTATGTACCACCTCATCAGGCAGTTATCCATCAGTTTGCAAGAGAGATGCTTGCAGGCGGCGGAAAGATGATCTTAGGTTCCGATTCCCATACACGTTACGGAGCACTTGGAACAATGGCAATGGGAGAGGGCGGACCGGAGTTAGTAAAACAGCTTTTAAGCCAGACCTATGATATCAATATGCCGGGCGTAGTCGGAGTCTATATGACCGGAGAGCCACAGCATGGCGTAGGACCGCAGGATATTGCACTTGCAATTATCGGGGCAGTCTTTGCAAACGGTTATGTAAAGAATAAAGTAATGGAGTTTGTAGGACCGGGTGTGTCTAACTTAAGTGCAGACTACCGTATCGGTGTCGATGTTATGACAACAGAGACCACCTGTCTGTCCTCTATCTGGAGAACCGATGAAAAGATCAAAGAATTTTACGATATCCACGGAAGAAGTGAAGATTACAAAGAACTGAATCCGGGAAATGTTGCTTACTATGATGGAATGATCGAGATCAACTTAAGTGAGATTAAACCGATGATCGCAATGCCGTTCCATCCAAGCAATGTCTATACGATCGAAGAGTTAAATGAAAATCTCATGGACATTTTAGATGACTGTGAAAAGAGAGCCTTAGTCAGCTTAGACGGAGCCGTAGACTTCACATTAAAAGACAAAGTCAGAAACGGAAAGCTCTATGTGGATCAGGGAATTATTGCCGGCTGTGCAGGCGGTGGTTATGAAAATATCTGCGATGCAGCAGACATTTTAAGAGGTACAAGCATCGGACCGGACGAGTTTACCTTAAGCGTATATCCGGCAAGTACCCCGGTTTATATGGAACTTGTAAGAAACGGAGCCGTTGCAGATTTACTTGAGACAGGTGCGATCGTTAAGACAGCATTCTGCGGACCATGCTTCGGAGCAGGTGATACCCCAAGCAACAACGGACTTTCCATTCGTCATTCCACCAGAAACTTCCCGAACCGCGAAGGTTCTAAGTTACAGAATGGCCAGATCGCATCCGTAGCATTAATGGATGCACGTTCCATTGCAGCAACAGCAGCAAACAAAGGATATCTGACTTCTGCAGCAGATATGGATACAGAATATACAAAACCGGCATATCACTTTGATAAGACCATCTACGAGAACCGCGTATTTGACAGCAAGGGTGTTGCAGATCCAAGCGTAGAGATCAAGTTTGGTCCAAACATCAAAGACTGGCCGCAGATGAGTGCTTTACCACAGAACATGGTATTAAAAGTAGTATCTGAGATCCATGATCCGGTTACAACAACCGATGAGCTGATCCCATCCGGAGAGACTTCATCCTACCGTTCGAACCCACTTGGATTAGCAGAGTTTACATTATCCAGAAAAGACCCTGCTTATGTTGGAAAAGCAAAAGAAGTACAGAAAGCACAGAAAGCCATTGAAGAAGGCAACTGTCCGTTAGAGGCACTTCCGGAATTAAAACCGGTGATGGATACCGTACGGAAAACTTTCCCGGATGCAGGCGAAGGCAATCTTGGTGTAGGAAGTACGATTTTCGCAGTAAAACCGGGTGACGGTTCTGCCCGCGAGCAGGCAGCATCCTGCCAGAAAGTACTTGGCGGTTGGGCAAATATTGCAAATGAGTATGCAACAAAACGTTATCGTTCCAACCTCATTAACTGGGGTATGCTTCCATTCTTAATTGAAGAGGGAGACCTTCCATTTGCAAATGGAGATTATCTTTTTATTCCGGAGATCAGAAAAGCCGTAGAGGAAAAGGCATCTGATATTACCGCTTATGTCGTAAAAGGAGATCACTTAGAAGAGTTCCACTTAAAGATGGGTGAGCTTACCGATGATGAAAGAGAGATCATCTTAAAGGGATGCCTGATCAATTATAACCGCGTAAATTAAGGAGAATACATGGAGAATAAGGAGAACAATTCCCCCGAACTGAAAAAAAAATCACACTGGAATATCAGACCTTATCTGGCAATTGCATTAACCGCATTTTTAGTGATCACACTGAGTATCATTTTCTTCTTCCTGATCTACCGCTATAACGGATTTGCGGCAGGATGGAGAAAACTCACTGTCATATTGCAGCCGATCATCATCGGAATCGTGATCGCTTATCTGATCAATCCGATCATGATGTTTTTTGAAAAATATCTGCTGCGCTGGATCGAGCCAAAGATACAGAAAAAAGACAAGGCAAAAAAATTATGCCGAAGTCTTGCGACATTTGGCGCATTAGCAGTTTTCATTATGATCATTGCAATTTTGCTGATACTCTTAATACCACAGCTTGCAGAGAGTATTCAGGGCTTAGTGGTCACATTGCCGGGTGAGGTGCAGGAGTTGATAGACAAGGTCAATGGAATTTTGAAGAACGATTCAGAAATCGCAGACATGTTTGAGAATACGCTGCTGCATGCAACGGATTATCTGCGTAACTGGGCAATGAACGATCTGTTACCAAAGAGCAACCAGTATCTGACCTCTATTACTTCAGGACTGATCAGTATTTTTAAAGTTCTGTTAAATATTGTAGTCGGATTGATCGTATCAGTATATCTGCTGTTCAGTAAAGAGACTTTTATCGGACAGTTTAAAAAGCTGACCTATGCACTGTTTAAACCGAAACGGGCAAACATTATCATAGAGACAGCCAGAAAGAGCAACGAGATCTTTGGCGGATTTATCAGCGGAAAGATATTGGATTCTACCATTATCGGAATTATCTGCTATATCGTTCTTTTGATCATGAAGATGCCATATGCCGTATTGGTCAGTGTGATCGTCGGTGTTACGAATGTGATTCCGTTCTTTGGACCGTTTATCGGTGCAGTACCGGGATTTATCATTATCGTACTTGCCAATCCGTTGCAGGGACTTTATTTCCTGATCGTTATTTTTATCCTGCAGCAGGTAGACGGAAATATCATCGGACCAACGATCTTAGGAGATTCCACAGGACTTTCTCCGTTCTGGGTAGTCTTTGCGATCATGGTCGGAGGCGGATTGTTCGGATTTGCGGGAATGCTCCTTGGAGTTCCGGTCTTTGCCGTAATTTATTACATTATACAGAGGGTCATCTATCGCTTCCTGCGTAAGAAAAAGCTGCCGGAAGCGACAGAGCAGTATATCGAGCTGGACAAAGTAGATACCCGTACGAATGAACTCTGCTATTTTCAAAAAGAAGAAATTGATGTAAAAAAAGAAGATCAAACAGAGGAAAATACAGAGAATAAAAACTAAGGAAAAGCCGTATTCGACAGGATTTGCCGAATACGGCTTTAAAATAATAAATTTTGACACACAGGGTATCCTATGGTACACTAAAATGGATAAAAATCTGTCTATTATAGGCATATTCAGAGGTGACACAAGTTGGATAAATATGAATATAAATTAAAACTCGATCAGATGAAAAGTGCTTTTGCAGAGGGAAATTATCACATGGCAGAAGAACTTGCAGATTCCATTAACTGGAAACGTGTTCGCAATGCAAATTCCCTGATAAAAGCAGGAGAAGTCTATGAGACGGCAGAAAGATATGATGATGCAAAAGAAATGTTTCTGCTTGCATATGAACGTTCTCCGATTGGAAGAACGATCGTATACCGTCTTGCAGAACTGGCAATCCATGTAGGCAATTACGATGAAGCAATGGAGTATTATGAGGAGTTTGTAGAGATGGCTCCGAATGATAGTCTCAAATTTGTGTTAAAATATAAGATATACAAAGCAAAGGGAGAATCCCTTGCAGAGCAGATACAGATTCTTGAGGATTTAAAGGAACAGGAATATATTGAAGAGTGGGCATATGAGCTGGCATACCTCTATCATCAGGCAGGAATGAGCGAGAAATGTGTGGAAGCATGTGATGAACTGATTCTATGGTTTGGTGATGGTGCATATGTTGAAAAAGCGCTCGAATTAAAGATGCTCTATCAACCGTTGACCAAGCAGCAGGAAGAGAAATACCGCCAGTTCCGCCAGAAACGGGACGGAGTGGTTGAGGTGCGTCCGAATGATATGCTCAATTCCGGTGAGATCGTATCCGAAGTTGTGAAGATCCCGCAGGTTACGATGAATGCGAGCCGTTTTAATACGGTAAATCTTCAGAATGAATTGGCAAAAAATATGCAGCAGATCATGGATGCGACGGAAAAAGAAGAGGTCAACGATTCCATGGATGCCATTAAGAAAATGGTGGAGGAGATTCCTTATTTACAGCTTCCGCATGAGAGTGAGGAGCAGAAGGAAGAAAAATACGGACATATTGAGACGGATGAAGAGATCGACGGTTCTTTAAAGATCAATTTTAAAGAGATGTTGGCAGAGGATTCGGACGGACAGATCAGTCTGTACGTTCCAAAGGATCCGATGGTAGAAAGACAGATTACCGGTCAGATGAGCATCCAGGAAGTGCTGGAAGAATGGGAAAAGACAAAGCGTGCGGCAGAGGCAGCATTGCAGGAAGCAGAGCAGCGCCGGTTAGAATCTGCAAAAGCCAGAGCACTTCAGGAAGCAGAAGAGATCATGGAGCGTTTAGTCGATGTAATTCCTCAGTTGAATGCAGGTCTGTCGCCAAAAGAATTATTGGAACAGGAGTATATGCAGAATATGCCGGAAAAAGACGAAAAAGCAGCCAGATTATTTCAGAATGTCAATGACATTCTTACAAGAGAGATCGAGAAATTATCCAAAGAGAATAACAGCATTGATCAGATGATAGAAGAGAATAAACCAGCAGAGGAATCTTTTGGACAGGAGATGGAAAATGAAATGTCAGAAGAGTTATCAGAGGAGATTCCACAGGAACTGCCGCAGGTTTCCACAGATATCGGAGATTTATTAGTAGAAGAACCGATACCGGAGGAAATTGAAGCAGCAAAAGAACTGATGCCGGAAGAGCCGGCAAAACAGGAAGAACTTCCGTCTATCCAGATACCGGAAGATGTGATCGAGGATGAAGATGTAACGATGCATCTGACAAAGGCACAAAAAGAGATCTTTTCTTATTTTGTTCCGATCCAGGGAATGGAGCAGCAGCTCTGTCAGGTGTTGACCGGAGTGAAACGGAGACTTGGAAGAAGTACGAACTCTACAGAGGGAAATATCATGATCCAGGGAGGACCGGGCAGTGGTAAGACCGTACTTGCAACGGATCTGATCAAAGTCATTCAGGAGGAAACCGGACTGATCGGAGGAAAGATCGGTAAGATCGAAGCCGCTTCTTTAAATCAAAAGGATATTCCGGAATTGATGAAAAAAGTCCGCGGAGGCTGTCTGATCATTGAAAAAGCCGGAGAGATTACGCGTGAGACGGCAGTGAAGATGTCTCTTCAGATGTCACAGGACACCGCAGGAATGTTAGTTATTTTAGAGGATACCAAAGAAGGAATCCGTAAGGCACTTGGACGCGATGAAGAATTTGCAAGGAAGTTTACCGAAAAAGTCAATATACCGATCTTTTCCATTGATGAACTGGTAGAATTTGCAAAATCCTATGCACAGGAGTTAGAGTACGAAATTGATGAAATGGGAGTGTTAGCACTCTATAACCGCATCAGCAGTATTGAAAAACTCGATGAAGCAACAACGCTGTTTGAAGTAAAAGACATTGTGGATGAAGCAGTGGCAAAATCCGAAAAGGGCGGATTCAAAAAAGCGTTCAGCGTATTTGCATCCAAACGTCATGGACAAGGCGATAGAAAAGTACTGCAGGAAAAAGATTTTGAGGAATAGTGAAAGAGGTAAAGACTATGGGGAAAGCTATGGGTAACTTTACAGAACTGGATGCGTACCTCTTTGGACAGGGAACGCATTACGACATCTATAAGAAGTTAGGAGCACATCTGTCTGTAGACGGAAAGAAAAAAGGTGTGCGGTTTGCTGTCTGGGCACCAAATGCAAAGAGAGTATTTGTCATTGGAGAATTCAATGGCTGGGATGAGACAGCGAACGAGATGGAGCGTGTAGAACCGGAGAGTATCGGTGTGTTCGAGACGTTCGTTCCGAATATCGGAACGGGCGTTCTCTACAAATATCTGATAGAGACCGCGGACGGTACCCTGCTGTATAAGGCAGATCCTTATGCAAACGAGGCAGAGCTTCGTCCGGGAACCGCCTCAAAAGTAGCAGATATCGAGCATTTTAAATGGACAGACAGCAAGTGGATGAAAGACCGTGCCGCATGTAAGGATCCATATGAAAAACCGATGGCGATCTATGAAGTACATCCGGGTTCCTGGATGCGTCATCCGGGAAGAGAGGATGAGGGGTTCTATACATACCGCCAGCTTGCACATGCGTTAGCGGACTATGTAAAAGAGATGGGATATACGCATGTAGAATTGATGGGGATTTTGGAATATCCGTTTGACGGCTCCTGGGGCTATCAGGTAACCGGCTACTATGCACCAACTTCCCGCTATGGTACACCGGAGGATTTTGCATATTTTGTGGACTATCTGCATAAAAAAGGCATTGGTGTTATCTTAGACTGGGTTCCGGCACATTTTCCAAAAGACGCGCATGGGCTGGCAGACTTCGATGGAACACCAATCTATGAGTATGCTGACCCGCGGATGGGAGAACATCCGGATTGGGGAACAAAGATTTTTGACTATGGAAAAAGCGAAGTTAAGAATTTCCTGATCGGAAGTGCACTGCTTTGGATCGAGCACTACCATATTGACGGACTGCGTGTGGACGCGGTAGCTTCCATGCTCTATTTAGACTATGGAAAAAATGAGGGAGAATGGATACCGAATAAATACGGCGAGAACAAGAATTTAGAAGCGATCGAATTTTTCCGCCATATCAACACACTGATCTTAGGCAGAAATCCGGGAACCGTGATGATTGCGGAGGAATCTACGGCATGGCCGCAGGTAACCGGCAAGGCGCAGTACGGCGGACTGAATTTTACTTACAAATGGAATATGGGCTGGATGCATGACTTTTTGGATTATATGAAGCTCGACCCGTATTTTAGAAAAGATAACCATCACAAGATGACCTTTGCAATGAGTTACAATGGAAGTGAGCATTATATTTTAGTGCTCTCACATGATGAAGTAGTGCATTTAAAATGCTCTATGATCAACAAGATGCCGGGTGAAGAAGCAGATAAGTTTGCTAATTTAAAAGCAGGCTATGCATTTATGATGGGCCATCCGGGTAAGAAACTCCTATTCATGGGACAGGATATCGGGCAATACCGTGAGTGGAGTGAGGAACGGGAATTAGACTGGTATGTATTAGAAAATCCACATAACAAAGGGTTGCAGGAATTTGTCAAAGAACTTCTTCACATTTACCGTAAGTATCCGTGTATGTATGAGTTAGACGGTGGCGGAGAAGGCTTTGAGTGGATCAATGCGGACGATGCAGAAAAAAGCATTTATACATTTTTAAGAAAAGGAAAAGACGCAAAGAAACGTCTGCTCTTTGTCTTTAATTTTACTCCGGTGGCAAGGGATGATTTCCGTGTCGGTGTACCGGAATTAAAGGATTACAAGCTGATCCTGACAAGTGAGGAAGAGCGTTTTGCGGGCAGCGGCAATGTACCGGCAAAGAAAACCTACAAAGCAGAGAAACGGCCATGGGATAACAGGGAATATTCGATAAGATATCCGCTGCCTCCATATGGTGTCGCAGTATTTGAATATTAGAGGATTCAGAAAAGAGGCATTTGTGAGAATGTCTCTTTTTTGCATTAAGTTTTTGGTCAAATATCCGAAATATATAGCAGAGAATACAAACAGAAGAAACCGGAGGCATCTATGAGAGTTGACTTAGGCAATCTGACAGAGATTACGAAAAAAAGTGCAGCAGTCCAGAATAAAGGGACGCAGGCTGTTTTAAATGAAAATATCACAACAAAAGAAACGGATAAGACAGGACATTCTTATACCGTCAAAAGCGTAACATACGAGACTCTGCTTGCAGAAGATAAAAAGAGTGCAGAGGATATCGCAATGCAGGCGGAAGCGGTTGACCCGCAGGCAATGCACGACGAGATGGCAGTGCTTGCGAATACGACTACAGAAGAAGACTATGAAAAAATGGAAGAGGACGGATATTCCGTAAATGATACGGAGATACCGGAAATTGTCACCGAAATGGACAAGATCAAGATCCAGCTTGCAAAAGCGGGCGTGGACATCCGTATTTTCGGAGACGATGTGAGCGTCGAGAAAATCGCAGAAGTCTTAGGAAGTGCCGGAGTCGGACAGATCGAAGCGGCACTGCGTATGGCAGATCTTCCGGCAACGGAGCAGAACGTCAGTGAGACGGAAGAAGCACTGGAAATGGCAGAGAATTTAGAGCCGCTTTCGGATGGTGCAAAAAAATACATATTGGACAACGGACTGGATGCTACGATCGACAATCTCTATAAGGCAGAATACAGTGCCGGCGGAACAGGAGAGTCCTATTCCGTGCCGTCCATCGAAGAAAATACAGATTTTTCACAATTGGATGAACAAATTCAAAAAATGCTTCAAGACACCGGATTTGAGATTACGGATGAAAATATCGAGGACAGCCGGTGGCTTTTAGAAAATGAGATCCCTTTAACAGCCGAGAATTTAGAAAGTTATCAGAGCTTAAAAGATTTACGGCTTCCACAGGATAACGAGGTGGTCTTAAAGGCGATTACGGATGCGATCGCACAGGGAAAACGTCCGAAGGATGCCGTTCTTGCGATCACCAGACAGCGTCAGTTAGAAGAAGTGCGTTTAGAAATGAGTGCAAAAGCAAATTATGCACTTGCCGGAAAAGATTTTTCGATTGATACGGATGCGATCGCAGAGACGATCGAGGCTTTAAAAAAAGCGGAAGAAGCATATTACGAGAAATTTTTATCACAGGGAGGCGTTGAGCCGACAGAAGAAAATATCAAAATTTACCGGGATATTGAGCAGGTATTTGAAGAGTTAAAAGGCGTTCCGGCATATACACTCGGTGTAGAGGAAGGAAGCATTGAGACACCGCAGGAGCTGCATAAAGCAGGAAAAGTATTGCAGGATACCTTTGAAAAGGCGAATGAATCCTATGAAACACTGATGACAGCCCCAAGGAAGGACATGGGAGATTCGATACAGAAAGCGTTCCGCAATGTCGATGATATTTTAACCGACCTTGGAATGGAAACAAATCCTGCGAATCAGAGAGCAGTCCGTATCCTTGCATATAATCAGATGGAAATTACAAAAGAAGCGGTATTACAGATGAAGGCTGTGGATGAAAAGGTACAGCAGACATTTGAAAACATGAAGCCGCAGGTGGTCCGTGAAATGATAAAGAGCGGCATTAATCCACTAGACATGAATCTGGATGAGTTGAACCGTACAGCGATAGAGATCAAGGAACAGCTTGGTATCGACAATGAAGATGTGCGTTTTAGCAAATATTTATATAAATTAGAGCAGAACAGCGAAATTGCCGAAGAAGAGCGGAGTGCCTATATCGGAATCTACCGTCTGATCGCCCGTGTGGAACAGACAGACGGAGCGGCGATCGGCATGCTGGCACAGCAGGGAGCGGAATTTACGATGAGAAATCTGTTAACGGCTGTCCGCAGCAGTAAAAAAGAAGGCAGGGAATATGCGGTAGATGATTCTTTCGGAGGACTTGAGGAGCTTGAGACAAGCGGAATCTCCGTAACAGAACAGATCGAAGCCGGATATCAGAATGATTGTATCAAAGATATCATGCGGGAGTTAAGTCCTGAGAAATTAGCAAAGATCCCGGATTGGGAGAACATGACACCGGAGCAGTTCAAACAGGCATTAGAGCAGCTTCCGGAGGATGTAAATCTGCAAAAATCCTATACAGAGCAGGAAATGGCAGAGTACCGGAACAGTGCCGTGGCATCGGAAGAAGTCTATAAGATGTTAGAGCAGTATGATCTGCCAAAGACGGTCAGTACGATTTTAGCGGCACAGGAAATGATCGGAAACCGGAACGGAATGTTCAGAAAGCTGTTTGCAAGAGCGGCAGACACCGAAGATGTGACGCTTGCAGATATTGAGCAGCAGGTTTTAGAGGAATTTGCGGAATCCGTGAAATCTCCAAAGGATATGGCAAAGGCTCAGAAGGTACTTGCCGAGACAGCGGAAAACGTTATGAAGTCCATGAAAAATGAGTCAAACGTTACCAGTCTGGATTTAAAAGAGATGCGTATGGTGCAGACACAGATTGAGCTGGGTACGAAGATGTCCAAAGAAGAGACTTATCAGATTCCGGTCTTAGTCGGCGATTCTGTTACAGGTGTGTCATTGAAGATTGTCCGTGGCAAGGAAGAAAAAGGAAGAGTGGATATTTTATTTGAGGGAGAGGCACTTGGAAGGACAGCAGCCCAGATTTCCGTCAAAGGCGATAAGATCGAAGGCTATATTGTATCGGACAGTCAGGCGACTTTAAGTGCAATGCGTGAACAGGAGGAAGCCTTAAGCGGTATGTTAAAGACCGAAGAAGAGCAGGAAGTAGAGATCCGTTATGTTCATGCAAAAGATGTGGATTTAGCAAAATTTTCCGCAAAAACCACAGAGACTTTCGATGAGGAACAAAGTCAGACCCAGACAAAGACACTGTATCATATGGCGGAGAGTTTTCTTAAGACATTACGGAGTCTTGAGATTTCACAGTAATTTTACAAAAAAGGCATACAGAAAATAAAGGTTTTACCGATATATAAAGTAACGGGAGGAAATCCCACAGATGACAGGATGGAGAGCAGCGCACGGAAGCGGAAAAGACAACGAGAAAGAAGAAGAAAAGAGAGGAAACAAGTATGAAGATCAATCACAATATGTCAGCAGTTATCACAAATCATCAGCTGTTGAATAATGAAAATTCACTGTCCGTTTCTATGGAGAAACTCTCTTCAGGACTTAGAATTAATCATGCAAAGGACGATGCGGCAGGAATGGCGATTTCTACAAAGATGCGCGCACAGATCCAGGGTCTGAATCAGGCATCCCGGAATGCATCCGATGGAAACAGTATTTTACAGACCGCAGACGGAGCTTTAAATGAAGTAACGAGCATGATCCAGCGTATGCGTGAGTTAGCTGTTCAGGCGGCAAATGAAACCAATACAGACGATGACAAAGACTCCATTCAGGATGAGATCGAATCCTTAAAAAAAGAAATTGACCGTGTATCCACCGATACAGAGTTTAATACAAAGACATTATTTAACGGAAGTCTCGATACCAGAGTGTATGGGGATCATGTTTCAAGAATTTCCGTATCAGATGCCGTAGCAGCAGGAAAATACAATTTTACGATCGATGAGGCTGCAACACAGGCAGTTTACAATGATCCGCTGGGTGCAGCAGTAACAACACCAAGCTATGTCGATGATAATGGAGATACGGCAGCAGATCTGGATGCAATTCCGGACGATGCGGCAGGTGTTGTCGTGATCAATGGCCGTGAGATTAAGATTGAAGCAGGAGATACGGCAACCGAAGTATATGGAAAACTGCGTGAAGGAGCAGAGCTTGGAGAGTGCAGTATCAATCCATTGATCCAGGCAGGCGGTATTTATGTGAAGAAGGATGCCGATTACACATTTGGCGACCCGTTACAGCTTACTTCTGATTTTTATGGAAGCGGTTCACAGGTAAAAATCTCCTGTGATAATGAGAAACTGGCGCAGTTCTTAGGCTTACCGATGAGCAATGCAGATAATATCCCAACCGGAAAGGATGCAAAACTTACGATCGATGCAACCTCTGCATTTGGAAATCACTGTACTTATACAACCGATGGAAATAAGATCACGATCACAAACAGATCCGGCTTTGAGATCAGCTTTTTAGCAGAAGAAGGTTATTCAGATACAACACCGATCCAGTTAGATGTAACAAACATCGGAACACTGACACTGCAGATCGGAGCAAACGAGCATCAGACCATGGATGTACGGATTCCGGAGATTTCTACAGACAGCCTGTATATTGACAATCTGGATGTTACAACCGTTAATGGTGCAGACCGTGCGATCATGCAGTTAGATGATGCATTAGAAAAAGTAAGTTCCGCACGTTCTAAGATCGGTGCATATCAGAACCGTTTAGACCATGCGATCAACAGCTTAGAGCAGGAAGGTCAGGATATGACAGCTGCACTTTCCCGAATCGAAGACGTAGATATGGCGGGCGAGATGACGGAATATACAAAGGATAACGTGCTTACACAGGCAGCAACCAGTGTACTTGCACAGGCAAATGATATCCCGCAGCAGGTACTTCAGCTCTTACAGTAAGCAGGTGAGAAAGTATGGAAAAAGAAAAGATCACAGAGTTTACCAGAAGGATCAGTCAGTGCAACCGAAGCGGGCTGACACTGATCACATATGAAATATGTTTTGTTCACTGTGTAGATGCGAAAAAGGCATATGCACAGAAAGAGCATGAGGTTTTCAAAAAAGAGGTACAGAAAGCCTCCGAGTGTGTAAACCGGTTGATGGAAACTTTGAATTTTGAATATGAGATCGCAAAAGAATTATACCCGGTTTACCGTTTTTGCCGTGATGAACTGGCAATGGCACTGGTGAAAAACGATATCAGCAGGGTAGAGAATGCAGAGAAGATCTTAAAAAATCTCTACGGAGCATTTGAAGAAGTCTCAAAAGAGGATTATTCCCGTCCGTTGATGGAAAACAGTGAGAAAGTCATAGCAGGAATGACCTATCAGAAGAATAATTTAACGGAAAACTATGAAATTGGAAATGAGAGCAGAGGATTCTTGGCATAGAATCCTCTGTTTATGCATTTTCAAATTGTTTTACACAGCCTAAAAGGAATTTGTAACGAAGCTGGACAGCGTTCAACTCATAGATAGAACTGTCGATCAAATCCGGGTCCACAGCATGTTCAAAATTTGCGTAAGCAATATCGAGTTCCTTTTTTGTCTTTCGCAGATCATCTAAAAGTAACATATAATGTGGGTCTTTGTTGCCCGCATCCTTCGTCAGTAGGAACATTCTATCACATCCTTCTGGAATATACATTCCTTTTTAGATTAGGGTGTCAAAAGGCGGTTTCCAGTTTTTTGATTGGCAACTTGCACAAAGCCGAGTCTGTTTTGTTCCGTTGTACGAAAATAAGAAAATCTAAGTCTGTCTGAGTCAGGTTGCGATGGAGTGACGTGTACGTCTTAAACGCCCCGTCCATGGGGCTTAAGACTTTTGCTGCCGTCCATGGCAGCAAAACACTATACATGAACAGCCAGACTAAGATTTACTAATTTTCTCCCAAAGTCACAAAAGCAGTCTCAGTTTTGTGCAAGTTGCCAGCCACTAAGTTGTGAGCCGCCCTTTGACACCCTAATCCTTTTTATAAAGTATAATCAAGAAAAATCCAAAATATACAATATTTAGAAATTCTTTTTTTGACATCAAAAATGTTGAAAAACAAAGGGTTCACAGAATTTTTGTGGAAAATGGCAAAAAATATTTGTAAAAACTATACAATGGACAGTCTGTATGGAATAGGCTAAAATGCAACTACACAAAGGAGGGATGGCTTAGGAAAGTAAAATATATTATATTGCTGGGGATTTTAATTCTGGCAGTATGCTCCGATGTCCGTACTGAAAAGATCAGAAATAAGCTGATTTTAGCAGGACTGGCGACAGGATTTCTGATTCAAATCTATGAAAAGGGAATTTCGTTCATTCCCTTATGGTTCATTCAAATATCAATACCGATATTCTTATTTTATCCGATATTTCGCATAGGCGCTTTAGGTGCCGGCGATATCAAACTTTTTTCCGTAATAGCAGGATTTTTGACATTAAAAACGTGGTGGGTCTGCGTGGAAGCTGCCTTTCTTGTAGGAGCAGCAATGGGACTGTTCAAATTACTATTCAAAAACTATGTGAAGGATGCACATACGATTCATTTTTCTGTGCCGATTCTGGCAGGATATCTCTATTATCTGGGGGTGGTGAGATGAAAAAACAAAAGATCGCAATCTGTGATCAGGATGTAGAATACACAAGACAGCTTGTAAATTATATTGCAGCGAAAGAAAAAGACAGCTTTGAGGTGACTGGATTTTCTGATGAAAGTCTTTACCGGAAAAATGACGAAAACTTTGATCTGTTGCTGTATGAGGAGACCTTTTTTCAAAACAAAGAAGAAGCAGGCAGGGCCAAAAAAGCCATCTGCTTAAGCAATGGAGAAATTTCCACGGAACAGGAAAATATGCGGGTGCTCTTTAAGTACCAGCCGGCAGACCGGATACTGCGGGAAATACATGCCGGGATTGGAAAAGTGGCAGGGAGCATGGATACAAAGAGTATCTGGAGAGGTGAGAAGCAGATATTTGCCGTGTATTCTCCCTGGAATCATCGGCTTCGGACACCATTTGCACTGACAGCGGCAGAACAGTTGTCGGCAGGAAAAAAATTATTGTATTTGAATTTTAGCGTGTGCAGCGGGTTTTGCAAAAGCATGGGCTTAGAGCCGGATATGGATATGGGAGATTTATTTTATCTGTTAAGGGAAGGCGAGGAAGAACTCTTAGCAAAATTAAAGAGTAGTATTTATCCACTGGGAAGCTATCAGGTCATTCCACCGCCGGCAAATCCGGAGCATTACATGGAGTGGAAAAAGGGCGAGGTAAGGCATTTCTTAGAACTTCTTTTAGAAAAGACGGACTTTGAAGTCTTACTTTTGGATCTGGGATGTGTGATGAGCGGATTTTTTGAAGTGCTGGATCTGTGTCAGAAAATCTGGATCTTAAAGGAAAATCGGACAAGTAAAGATCCCGGAATAGAAGAATTAAAAGAACTTTTGGAAAAGTTTAAGGAAGGTTTAACAGGAAGAATGGAAGAAGTATTCTTACCGGGAGGACAGGCGTGGCGGGAAGACGGAACGATACAGGTAGAGGAATTCTACATGGGTGAAGTAGGAAACTGTGTACGCCGTTTATTAGGAGGAGAATATGCATCTTGATAACATGGAACAGATACAAAAACGTGTACTGGAAGATATGGATTTAAGTGAAGAGAATGATGATGCCCGGTTAAAGGAAAAGATAGAAGAAAAAGTCTGGGAATATGGAAAAGAGCATCTGATCTCGTTAGAAGAAGAACAGAGATATGTGCAGGAAATCTTCTGTTCCCTTAGAAAACTGGATATCCTTGAGGAATTATTGCAGGATGATTCCGTAACGGAAATCATGGTCAATGGGTATCAGAAGATTTTTTATGAAAAAGCAGGGCGTTTATATGCCTGGGAAAAAAAGTTTACAGGAAGAGAAAAACTAGAGGATGTCATACAGAAGATGGTGGCAAAGAATAACCGGGTTGTAAATGAAGCAATGCCAATTGCGGATGCCCGCTTAGAAGATGGTTCCAGAATCCATATCGTATTAGAACCGACTGCAATAGACGGCTCCTGTATTACCATCCGAAAGTTTCCGAAAGAGCCGATGACGATGGAACGGCTGATAGAATTGCAGACACTCAGTAAAGAGGCAGCCCAATTCTTAGAGATGCTGGTAAAAGCGGGATATAACATTTTTATCTCCGGCGGTACAGGTTCCGGAAAGACAACGTTTTTAAATGCACTTTCCGGCTGTATCCCATCGGGGGAGCGTATCATTACGATTGAGGATTCCGCAGAGCTGCAGCTTCATGGAATAGAGAATCTGATACGTTTAGAGACGCGGTGTGCCAATGTAAAAGGGATGGAAGAGATTACGATCCGGGATCTGATCCGGGCAGCATTGCGAATGCGCCCCGACCGTATTATCGTCGGAGAATGTCGTGGGGCAGAAGCTTTAGATATGCTGCAGGCAATGAATACCGGACATGACGGAAGCCTCAGCACCGGACATGCAAATTCCTGTGAAGATATGCTACACCGTTTAGAAACTATGGTATTGATGGGAATGGAATTGCCGCTAACGGCGATCCGGGGGCAGATTGCATCCGGTGTGGATATTTTAGTCCATGTGGGGCGGATGCGGGATGGTTCAAGAAAACTCCTAAACATTATGGAAGTTGGAGCATATACGGATGGCAGGATAGAGTTATCTCCATTGTGGGAGTTTCAGGAAAAGGGTGAAAAAGGAGGAAAAGTTATTGGGGAATGGAAAAGCAGGGAGAAATTAAAGAATACACGAAAATTAGAGTGGGCAGGTATCGGGAAATCCTCATCGCAGCCGGCATTACGGCTCTGATCGCAAGATTATTCTACCAGAGTGTGAAGGCACTGTTACTGTTCTTTCCGGTATGTTATTTCTATCGAAGGTACAGTGCAAAAAAGGAGCAGGAGAAGAGAAAACGCCAGTTATTGCAGGAATTTAGGGACTGTATGGAAATGATCGAAGGAAATCTGCTTGCCGGATATGCATTAGAAAATGCATTTTTAGTTGCCGGAAAAGAGATGAAAGAACTACATGGGGAGGGGGGACTGATGCAGACAGAATTAGAAATCATCAATCGTAAGGTTTGTATGAACCAGCCGTTAGAAGTCGTATTTGAAGAATTTGCGAAAAAAAGCGGTATAGAAGAAATTGAGAATTTTTCAGAGGTGCTCTCTTTTGCAAAGCGTGGCGGCGGTAATCTGGTGGGGATCATACAGAATACCGTAAGAAATATCAGCAGTAAAATCCGGATTGAAGAAGAGATACAGACGATGATCGCACAGAAGAAATTAGAGCAAAAAGTAATGAATGTTATGCCAGTGTTTTTACTGTTCTATCTGGATATCACCTCTCCGGGCTACCTGGATGTACTATATCACAATATATTAGGAGTTATCTTTATGACAATCTGTCTGCTGGGCTATCTGGCATCTATCCTGCTCTCAGAAAGGATGGGAAGGATTGAAGTCTGAAAAAGGAACGGAAAAAACAAAGATAAAAAAGATTTTAGCAGCAGTCCTCCTTCTGATCGTATTTGTGATGGTCAGACAACAGACAGCGGGATCTTTAGAACATGGCTCTTTGCAAAGAAAAGAACCCGGAGAAGGAAGCAGTCAGAAATCGTTAGAGGCTATTGTTGACGGTGAATCCTATGATATAAATGTCGAGATTGCGGAACGCCGGTTTACCAAAAAAGAAGTGAAAAAAGAGTTAAAAAAGGCGAAAAAGGAAATTGATGCAACTTTCTTAGGAGATAACAAATCCCTGAATTCCGTAAAAAAGCCGGTGGTAATGAAAGATTCTTACCGAAACGGGAATGTAGAAGCAGAGTGGAGACTGGATTCGTATGATGTCATCAATACAGAAGGAGAGTTCGTAAAGAAAGAACTGCCAAAAAAAGGGGTATTATTAGAGGCCTGTGTGTTATTAAGCTGTGGAGAAGAAACAGAAGAGTACAGTTTTGGATTTCATGTATTTTCGCCGGACCTGAGTGTCAAAGAACAGATTGAAACAGCCTTAGAAAAGCAAAATCAGAAAAATAAAACAAAAAAGAATTTTATTCTTCCGAAAAAACTCGGAAAAAAAGAAATTCAATGGAAAGAACAGAATCCACATACAGTAGGAATTTTGTTGTTACTTGGAGTGGTTACAGGCGTACTCCTAAAATTCCGGGGACTGGAGGAAGAGCGAAAGAAAAAGAAAAAACGGGAAGAAGAACTGCTATTATCCTATCCCCAGTTAGTAACTACATTAGCGTTATTGATCGGAGCAGGAATGCCGGTATCCAAGGCATGGGGGAGAATGGCAGGACGTTATAAGAAGAATGGCACAGTAAAAAATGCAGCATATGAGGAGATCTGTTACACCTGGAATGAGATACAGGATGGTGTCGGAGAAAGAAAAGCATATGAGAACTTTGGGAACCGTTGTGCACTCTGGCAATACAAAAGACTGGCATCCCTATTAACACAAAATCTGCGAAAAGGAAGCTCGGAGCTTACGGAATTGTTATCGAAAGAGTCAGAGCTGGCAATGGAACAGCGGAGGAATCTGGCAAAACGGTTAGGAGAAGAAGCAGGAACAAAATTATTATTACCGATGATGCTGATGCTCTGCATGATCGTGGCACTTATCATTGTTCCGGCATTGATAAAGTTTTAGGAAGATTTACAGAAGTAAAGGAGGATATCTATGAAAAAAGGATTGAAAGACTTATTTTTAGAAGAGGATGGAATTGGTACGGTAGAGATGATCTTAATCTTAGTCGTGTTAATTGCCCTGGTAACAATTTTCAAGAGTCAGCTTACGACGCTTGTTGGTGAGCTGTTTACATCACTTTCGGAAAATGCAAAAGGTATATAGCAAGAAGGCAAGTATCACGGTATTTCTTACCCTGTTATTATTGCTGAGTGCATCCTTTTTCTTTGCATTGTTAGAAACGGCACGGCTTAAGGGACTTGGTACAAAAGCGGATATTGTCAGTGATGCTGCCTTAGAATCTGTCTTTGCAGAATACCAGAAAGAAATCTATGAGAATTATGGGCTGTTAATGTTAGATTGTGCGTATGGCAGTGGGAATTTTGCCATAGAAAATGTGGAAAAGCGTTTACAGGAAAAAAATCTTAATAATTTGAAGCAGTCAGAAAAAGAACTCTACGGGATCAATCTGACAGAGTGTAAAATTCCCGGATATCAGCTGCTAACAGATAACGGAGGAAATGTATTTCGCCATCTTGCAGCCCGGACAGCAAAAAGAGAAGCACTGGTACAGGAAGTGGATGATTTTGCAGAGGAGATACAGCAAAAAGAAACCTTAGAGCAGGAAAATGGAACGGTAGAAGAACGTTTAGAAGAGGCAAACAAAACAATAGAGGAAGTGGAACAGGCGAAACAGGCAGAAAATACAGAAAGTGCAGAAAAGCCGGAACAAAAAGAAAGTACAAAAAATACAGGAAATACAGAGGAAAAAGAGAAAGTGTGGGATATTTCCGCTCAGAAACCACAAGAAGAGGTAAAAAACCCCATTGAGGATGCAAATCAGTGGAAAAAGAGTGCTGTTTTATCACTGGTGATAAGGGATGAGAGCCAGCTGTCTAACAAAGCAATAGCATTAGAACATACATTAGAGCATCGACAGAAAGAAACCGGAAATCTTCCGGTACAAGGAGCAATATTAGAAGAATTGTGGTTTGTAAAGTATTTAGAAACCCATATGGGCTCTTACCGACAGATTTCATCCAATCATGCATTAGACTATGAGTGGGAATATATTTTAAATGGAGAGTCTTCGGACCGTGATAATCTAAAGGAAACCGTGAAAAGTTTAATAATGATTAGAGAAATAGCAAATATGGGATATCTGATACAGGATCAGCAGAAGTGTATCGAGGCAGAAGAGCTGGCAGTCGCATTGATGGGCTGGAGTATGAATCCGCCAGTTGTGGATGCTACCAAATGGGGAATCTTAGCTGCATGGGCATATTCTGAAAGTATACTGGATGTACGGGCATTGTTAGAAGGCAGAAGAATTGCGTGGATAAAAAATGCAGAACAGTGGACAACCGGTATCAATCAGACAGGGGAAGCAGTAGATGGATTTGCGATGGCAAAGGACTGTGAGAATGGATGGGATTATTTGAAATACCTGCAATTTTTAATCTGTATGAAAAAAGATAGTGCAGTAAATTACCGTTCCATGGATATCATTGAGGTAAATACAAACGCAATGTATGGAAAGAGCATACAGATGGATCATATGATGACCGGATGTGAGAGCAGGGTAAGTTACGAAGCAGAGCCGTTATTCTGGAATATGATCACGATCCAAAGGCTTGGAATGGAGACTTTCCAGATAGACAGGTGCAATCAATATACATATTTTTAGAAAAAATGGATAGGAGGTGCGTGGATATGTCTCTGTTTGCAAAAATTAAATGTAAATATTATTTATTTGGAAAAGTAGTGAATAAAGCTCTCTCAAGAAGAAAAAGAAATAGAAAAATCCTCCGTTTGACAGAGACATATCCACGCACTTTCTATCGTGCATCCCTGACGGTGGAAGCAGCCGTTGCACTTCCGTTGTTTATTGGCTTTATGGTTTTTCTGCTGTTTTATTTTCGGATCATGCAGACAGAGATCACTATGGAGCAGGCAATGATGTATACAGCAAGGGTAGAAGCAGCATGTGTGAGTGAAAGCTCCGATACTGTACATCCGGCAAAGGTACAGTTGCATTTTTTAAAAAGTGCAAAAGAAGAAAACGTACCATTTGAATATATTGATGGGGGAAAAGCGGGGATTTCTTTTAGCAAATCCAATTATGAAGGAAGTGAACTGATACTGCACGCCAGTTACCGGATGACAATACCGGTAGGATTCTTTGGAACGTTGAGATATCCGGCGGAACAGGAGGTATCCGCAAGGAAGTGGACAGGGTATATTCCGCAGGAGGATGATGCAGGAAAAGAGAAGCTTGTCTATGTAACAAAGACCGGAAAGGCCTATCATGACAGCAGGGACTGTGCCTATCTGGATCTGAGTATCCGTACAGTGTCATTAGAGGAAGTAGAAAGTTCAAGAAATAAAAATGGAAGCAAATATGTGCGGTGTGGAAATTGTTGCAAAAAGAAGAGTGGAAAAACCTGTTACATTACAGATTACGGAACCTGTTATCATGTGAGTTTGGAATGTCGGGGATTAAAGCGAACGGTGTATATAATTTCCATGGACAAGGTTGGTAAACGTCATCCATGTAAGAAATGTACATAAAAATTCATGTAAAAATAAAAGTATAGGAAATAGTCAGGAGAAATGTTAAAGAAAAGTATAATTTTTATGATGTTACTGCTGTTTTCAATAGAGGATGTCAGGAAAAAGAGGATCGATATTCTGCCGTTATTGGCATTTTCGGTAATAGGAGCAATATATCAGACAGTGACAAGGGCTTTGACCATACCGGAAATCTGTGGAGGTATGCTGTTGGGAGTGGGATTGCTCGGAATTGCTAAGATGACAGGTGAATCATTAGGTTATGGTGATGGGCTGCTCTTTCTGGTTACCGGTATTTATCTGGGAGGATGGGATAATTGCTCCCTGTTGATGACAAGCCTTGTACTGGCGTTTGTTTTTGCCATAATACAAATATTAGTGCGGAAAAAAAGTGCAAAATCAGAAATTCCGTTTGTACCATTTGTATTATCCGCCTATGTGTTATATCTGGGAGGACAGATCATATGAAAAAATCTTTAAAAGCGAGCTATACGGTAGAAGCATCCATGGTTATGCCATTGGTACTGTTTTTTATCTTTCAGGGATTTGCACTCGGGATCTCCTTATGTCAGGAAGTTCAAAAGGCATCGGTTTACTCTGCACGATTACAGGAATTATCGGGTGCAGATATTTTTAAAAGAAGCGAAATGTTAGAAGAAGCAGGGGAAAATATATGGAAATAGAGTATAGAAGAACGTGGAACCGGAGTTTTATGCTGGTGACAGGTTATGTGGAAGAAGAGAGCTATGAATTAAGAATGTTAAAACACAATGCAGTCATGGGATTGCTGCCGGTGCAGGATGTACAGGAAACAGGAGAAATCCGGTTTTGTTACGATATTACAGGAAAAAAGTCGCTGGAGTGTTATCTTGAAAATAATGCGTTAAATCTTGTGATGATCAAAAAGATTCTTGAAAACCTTATACATCTGTGCCGGGAAATGGAGCATTATCTGCTCAAAGAAGAGAAAATCCTGTTAAAAGAAGATATGATCTTTATGGATAGCAGAGAAGAACAGTTCTATTTCTGTTACTATCCGAATAAAGAAGGAGAACTCAGGGAAGAGTTTGCAAATTTGATCGAGAATATGCTGCCGCAGTTAGACCATGAAAATCGTGAGGATACAGAAAAAGTATATGCAATATATGAAAAAACCCGTGAAGAGAACTACAGTCTGTTAAAGCTGCAGGAATTATTTTTTGCGACAGAAGAGGAAAACGACTGGGAAATGTGGCAGGAATACAAAGAAGTGAAAAACGAAACAGCAGGGATAGAGCCGGTAGCTGTAAATCCTCAAAATCCGAAAAAAAGCGATAAAATAATGTCATTAAAAAAATTAATATTACAGGCTTTAGAAAAAGGAATATCCGCACTACATCTGGACAAATTAAATAGAAAGAAAAAGGAACTTTCTATGCCGGCAATTCCGGTTCCCTTTATTAAGAAGAAGCAAAAAGAATCTTCGCAGGAACGTAATAAGATCCATCTATCAGAGCATAGAAAAATGGGTGCGTCAGAAAAAGATCCGGCATATCCAATGAAACAGGATAGAGTATATCTGTCACGGCAGAGAGAAGAAGCCGTAACCGGTGCCAGACTGATCTACCTTGGCGGAGGAGAAGAGCGGGATTTTGTAGTAGATAAAGATATTTTTCTGATCGGAACGGATGCATCAGCAGTCGATGGCGTACTGAAATCAAGAGCAGCAGGAGAAATACAGGCGAAAATTACAAGAGCAGAAAATACTTATTATATAGAAGATATGAATTCGGCAAATGGGACACTTGTAAATGGTGAAATCCTGATCTATAAAGAAGTTCGGAGATTAGAAGAAGGTGACAGGATTACCTTTGCAGATATATCGTATAGATTCTTGACTTTTTGCAATAACAGTATTATATAAATAAAGTAGAAAACAGATAGCAGCGAGAGGAAACGAGAATGAAGAAAATTGTACTGACGGGCGGAGGAACAGCGGGACATGTAACACCAAATATCGCACTTCTTCCGGGTTTGCAAAAATTAGGTTATCAGATAGATTATATTGGTTCTTATGAAGGGATCGAGAAGAGATTGATCGAATCCTATCATATCCCATATCATGGAATATCTTCCGGTAAACTCAGAAGATATTTTGATGTAAAGAACTTTACAGATCCGTTTAAAGTTCTGAAGGGTTACCATCAGGCAGTCAGACTGCTGGGAAAATTGAAACCGGATATCGTCTTTTCTAAAGGCGGATTTGTCTCTGTTCCGGTAGTATTAGCGGCAAAACACCGCAGAATACCGGTAATTATCCATGAATCAGACATTACACCGGGACTTGCGAACAAACTGGCGATACCATCGGCAACAAAAGTGTGCTGTAATTTCCCGGAGACACTGCAATATCTGCCAAAAGGAAAAGCAATTTTAACAGGTTCTCCGATCCGCAGCGAATTGTTACAGGGCAGTAAGGAAAAGGCACTGGAATTCTGTGGATTTGAAAAAGGGAAACCGGTTATGCTGGTGATTGGCGGCAGCATCGGTTCCGTATTTATCAATCAGGTGGTACGCGAAGCACTGCCACAGTTATTAAAGGAATATCAGGTGATCCATCTGTGCGGAAAAGGCAATTTGGACAGCAGCTTGGCACAGACAAAGGGTTATGCACAGTATGAATATATCAAAGATGAGTTAAAAGATTTATTTGCACTTGCAGATATCGTAGTATCGAGAGCAGGAGCGAATGCGATCTGCGAACTTTTGGCATTACATAAGCCAAATATCCTGATCCCGCTGTCAGCAGCAGCAAGCCGCGGAGACCAGATCTTAAATGCCCGCTCCTTTGAAAAACAGGGGTTCAGCTATGTAATAGAGGAAGAGACACTGACAGTGGATATTCTGCTTGAGGCAATCCGGAAAGTCTATGCAAACAGGGAAGATTATCGACAGGCAATGGAGAAGAGCAATCAGATGGATTCTGTCGAGACGATCTTACAGCTTATTGAGAGTGAAGCCAGCAAATAATAAAAAATGTGAAAAGTCTCTTTTGTGACAATCAAAAGAAACTTTTCACACAATATCATCTATTATATAATTCAAAAAATTCGCAAATCCACTTAATCTTTTATGATCTGGTCACGGATCGCGTCCATTTCTTCATCACTGAAAGAAACAGAAGTAAACTTTAACATATTGTTATCTGCATCCTTATAACGTGGGATCAGATGCATATGGAAATGGAACATTGTCTGTCCGGCAGTTTCCCCATTATTCTGTAACAGGTTAAAGCCGTCGCAGTTCAACGCAACTGTCATCTTCGTTGCAAGTTTTTTTGCAGTTTTCATGACTTTTGCGGCAATATCTTCATCAATATCATAGATATTTGTGCAGTGCTCCTTTGGAATGATCAAAGAATGTCCTTTAGAGGTCGGATTCAGATCCATAATGGCGATCAGGTCTTTATCTTCATAGATTTTTCTTGAAGGAATCTCACCTGCAGCTATTTTACAAAAAATACAATCATCTTTTTTCATATTTATCACTCCTTGTATTATTCAAAAATAAAAATATGGTCTAACATACGCAGTGTTTTAAAATTACCTTTAGCAGTCATCTCTCCGGTCATAAATGCACGCTGGAAGGTCATCTGTCCGGAAATGATCCGCTCCATCACGGAAGCAGTCATTTTTGCATAAATATCAATTGCTTCCTGCTGTCCATAATAGCAGTTTAAGGAATCTCCGGAAACCTCAATGACGAGTGGTTTCTTTTGTCCCTCGATCATAAAGAGATAATTAGCGGAAAAATCATTCTGCGGTACAAAATGAGATTCAAGATCCAGAATATAGGATGGACCTTCCTCTGAGTCGGACTGATCCAGTAAATCCTTAAACATGCTGGCAAGCTCCTGGATATCTTCCTTCTGCTGTTTCACATAGGAATCATCGGAAACATACTTAGAAAGCTGTTCGCTCTCTTGTGGAGTCAGTTCTAAAGCCTGTGTACGCAGAACCGATTGTTTTACAGCCTGATTACTGGTAGGAAGTCCTTTCTGTTTCTGGGAAATCGTACGATAAAGATTTTCAGCTTTTTTTTCGATGATCAGAGAATAATCTTTGTTCATTTCAAAAGCGACCATATCTTCGACATATCCGCAGAATCCGTTACAAGGAAGACCACCGAGCATCTCCCATGCATTTTCTAAAGAAGTCATGCCTTCGCGTTCTCCATAAGTGGTTGACATAACAACAGGCTGCATATAGAGAGACTGGATTTTTTCCTTATCACCATAGAGCCAGCAGGCATCTAAGAACTGGTACATAAATCCACCGATACCCAGCCATTCTACAGTAGTTGCAAGGATAATACCATCCGCATCTTTCATTGTCTGTGGAAGAGTAGAGATACTATTTTTATATTCAAAAATATTGTAGCGCTCCACCGTGACGCGCAGCTCCGTAAAAACGTTCTGCATCTTTTTTAAAACATACAGAGTCGGGTCATCTAAAAGTCCGCGTCCTCCGTAGTAAATATTAATTTTCATGAAACACCTCTTTCCGGCATAAATATGACGGTTACTGTTCCTATCTTATCATAATAACGTTAAAATATAAATGTTTTTCTTGTAAAAACGCAGACAGAAACTTACAATATTCTTATGGAAGCGAGATATTTTAGATATCAATACGAAAATACACAAGATGGAATTCTTCAGTCAGGATGTATCTGGGACAGAAGAGTAGATAAGAAAACGACATATCTCTATGCAGCAGGCGAATATGCGGGCATTCCCAGGATAGCGAGGGATCAGGAGAAAAAATGGGGGAGAAAAGCGCCGGAGACAATCTTAGACATCTTTGTTCTCGGTGCATATACCGTTCCATATATCTGCCGTCTGTTAGAAATATTGCAGGAGCAGGGTGTAAGAACCGTAGTCCTTCCTTATATACCGCCGATGATCCGGCTGAGTATGATGACATATATAGAAAAGAATGGGAAGACAGACCGGGAATTACAAAGATTTTTAGGTGCACCATATTCCTATTTAAAGGAGCAGGGAGTAGAAAATATCTATCTGCTCTATGGCAATGGTCAAATGTTACCAAGAGAACAGGATGCTTTGTTAGAAGGGCATTATTTTGAAAGGGTGGACAGGCGGATACAGGAAATGGTCACGGAAATGGAAGGAGTCTTCATTCCGGTCTATTATGCGGGATATATCGTAGAAAACCAATGGCTGTATTATTTTGGTACTTATGGCGTGGAAATGCAGATGAATACCGGGGTGAAATTAGAATTAGACACCATCACGATGTTTACAGGGTCGCAGTATGCAAGAAACAGGGAAATGGAATGTATGCTCACCACCAAAGTTTTTACCAGGGAACAGCATTGTAACATCCAGATAAAAGAAGAGTATGAGACCTGTGCGCTCAAATGCCTTTACCGGAATGATTATGATATGTTAAAAAAGCACATGGATTCTAAGCATGAAATGCTCCGGGTCGGACTGCTGAACCTTGGAAATGTCAACCTGAATACCAGTTTAAAAAATGTGATCGCAAGGTATGGTTCCGTGGTAGAACAGGTGCGTGGGATCTCTGTTCCAAACAGCGGAAAAGAGGCATTTTGGAATGAAAAACTGCTCTCCGTATTTACGGGTACGGATTTAGAATATTACATATGTGCGTGTGACAAAAACACCGGCGACAAAGTCATCCGGGATATTGCACTGTCGAGTGCATATAACCGTTTTATCAATGTAAATGAAGAGTTTGCGTACTGTTTTTCCGGATATCTGGTGGAAAAGTAGGAAAAATGGCGAAACTTGCGATGAAAAGTGGGGTTTGTCCTCTTTTCATTGCAGGTTTCTTTTCTTATAATGAAGAAAGAAAAAATAAGAAAAGAGGTAAATTATGCAGGAAGCGATTCTTACAAATGTGATCCATTTCGCACCGATCGGGATCTTGGCATTATTGCTGATCATGGTTCTGATCCTGGTTGCAAATTTACGACAGACAAAAAAAATCAATAAAAAACTGACAGATACGCTGCAAAAAGCAGACGATTATTTCCAATACATATTAGAGGAAGAAGAAGCAGAAGAAGAGGAGGAAATCCCGGAGATCCGACCGGTAGAAAGAGAGCACGAAAAAAGCACGAAAAAAGCCGAAGATGCAGTGCTTTTACAGGACGTTTTGACGGAATATTTCTCTTGAAAATAAAGGGACTGTTTGCTAGAATTTAAGTATATTATACAAAGGAGTGTTGGCAATGGGAAAAATAACATTTGATTACTCAAAAACAGCCGGTTTTATCAGTGAAGAAGAGATCGGTTATATGAGCAGACTCACGGAACAGGCAAAGGATGTATTGGTATCTAAAAACGGAGCGGGAAACGACTTCTTAGGCTGGATCGACCTTCCGGTAGACTATGACAAAGAAGAGTTTTCACGGATTGAGAAGGCGGCAGAAAAGATCAAAAAAGATTCCGACGTATTGATCGTGATCGGTATCGGCGGTTCTTACTTAGGTGCAAGAGCAGCCATTGAATTTTTAAGACATGGATTTTATAACAGTCTTCCGAAAGAAAAACGCGGAACACCGGAAATTTACTATGTCGGAAACAGCATCAGCTCTACATATCTGCAGGGTGTCATCGATGTGATCGGTGACAGGGATTTCTCTGTAAATGTCATTTCTAAATCAGGAACGACTACAGAGCCTGCAATTGCATTCCGTATCTTCAAAAAAATGTTAGAGGACAAATACGGACAGGAAGAGGCAGCAAAGAGAATTTATGCGACAACAGACAAGGCAAGAGGAGCATTAAAAGACCTTGCAACCAAAGAAGGTTATGAGAGCTTCGTAGTGCCGGATGATGTCGGTGGACGTTTCTCCGTACTGACCGCAGTAGGACTTCTTCCGATCGCAGTCAGCGGTGCAGACATCAAAGCATTGATGGATGGTGCGGCAAGCGGAAGAGAACTGGCATTAAATGAAAAATTTGAGGATAATGAAGCGATGAAATATGCGGCAATCCGCAACATTCTGCTCAGAAAAGGAAAATCCGTGGAAGTGCTTGCAAATTATGAGCCTGCATTACACTACATTGGTGAGTGGTGGAAACAGTTATACGGTGAATCCGAAGGAAAAGACCAGAAGGGAATTTTCCCGGCAGCAGTTGATTTTACAACCGATCTGCACTCCATGGGACAGTTCATCCAGGACGGTGCAAGAATTATGTTTGAGACCGTCATGAATGTCGAAGAAGCCCGTGAGACGATCACCATTGAAAAAGAGGCAGAGGACTTAGACGGACTCAATTATCTTGCCGGAAAAACCATGGATTTTGTTAACAAGAGTGCCATGAACGGAACCATCCTCGCACATACAGACGGAAATGTGCCGAACCTGATGATCAAGATCCCGAAGATGGACGAGTTCCATTTAGGACAGTTGTTCTATTTCTTCGAGTTTGCATGCGGTGTGAGCGGCTACATCCTTGGCGTAAATCCATTCAACCAGCCGGGTGTGGAAAGCTATAAGAGAAACATGTTTGCACTCCTTGGAAAACCTGGTTATGAGGAAGAAAGAGAAGCCTTATTAAAACGTCTGTAAAAACTAAAACTTGACAAAAATAAAAAACACTGATATAATCCCGTAATATATTCGTAACATTTGTAACAAATATGAATAAAAGCATACGGTATTGCGTAACATTTATGATAACAAATATCGTGTGCTACGGAGGATTATATGATACTGAAAAAGAAAGTGTTTGGAAGTGCAATGTTAGCGGCAGCAATTATGTCTGCAGGAACATGTACTGCAATGGCAGCCCCACAGCAGGAAAATACAGCAATCGAGGCAGAGAGTGAGAACTCCGCCCAGACTGCAGCTGGACTGGCATTAAAAATAACAGAAGGTTTTCAGAACGCGGATGAACAGGCATCCATAGAAAAAAAAGAAGTTGAGGTTGTGAAGGCTTCCGAAGAGGAACCACAGGATGAATGGCAGAACCGTCTGATGGCAAACGTGGAAGAGTCTTTAAATGTCCGTACAGAGGCAAACGAAGAGTCAGCACTTGCCGGAAAGCTCCGCAAAGGCGATGTGGCAGAAGTTACAGAGCGTGGAGAGGAGTGGAGTAAGATCACATCCGGAAATGTCAGCGGCTATGTAAAAAATGAATTTTGTGTCTTTGGAGACGATGCACATAATTATGCAAATGAGAACTGCACAACCAATGCAAAAGTCTTAGAAGGTGGTCTTCGTTTAAGAGCAGAAGCAAGCGAAGAAGCTCAGATCTGTGACGTGGCAGCACAGGATGATGTGCTTACCGTCAAAAAAGATGTAGAAGCACCGGAAGGCTGGGTAGCAGTTTCACATGGCGACGGTGTTGCATATGTCAGCAGCCAGTATGTAGAAGTATCGTTAGCAACCGGAACCGGAATCACGGTAGAAGAAGAGCAGGCGATCATCGCAAAGCAGAAGGCAGAGGAAGAAGCCAAAAGAGCTCAGGAAGCAGCAGCGCAGGCACAGGCGGCAGTACAGAATGCACCGGCAGCCGCAAGCTATGATGAGACAACGATCTTAGCAGCAACCATTCAGCTTGAAGCAGGAAATGAACCATACGAAGGTCAGGTAGCGGTTGGAGCAGTTATCATGAACCGTGTCAGAAGCGGCGGATATCCAAACAGCATCAGCGGCGTTGTATATCAGGCAGGACAGTTTTCCGTAAGCGGCAGGATCGCAGCAACCGCAGCATCAGGAGTAAAATCTTCCTGTATGCAGGCAGCACAGGCAGCGATCGGCGGCATGGACAATACAGGCGGAGCACTTTCCTTCGCACCGGTAAGCAGCGGAAGAGGCGGACTGGTCATCGGAAATCATTCCTTCTACTAAAATCATAAAAAGTATAATAAGACGATCATCTGGAGATTATATCAAAGATGATTGTCTTTTTTTCTTGTAATCACAGGGAAAATATAGTAAGATGTAGAGGAATTGAGCATAGTAATACTAAGGGAGGAGTTCAATATGAGCGGATTTATGATATTTATTATTGTGATAGTAATTATACTGGTACTTCTTGCACTCTGTGTCGTAAGAATTGTACCGCAGGCGTATGCAATGGTCATTGAGCGTCTCGGTGGTTATCTGACAACATGGAATGTAGGAATCCATTTTAAAGTCCCGATTTTAGACCGTGTAGCAAAAAAAGTACTCTTAAAAGAGCAGGTAGTTGACTTTGCACCACAGCCGGTTATTACGAAGGACAATGTAACCATGAGGATCGATACGGTCGTATTTTTCCAGATTACAGACCCGAAGCTGTTCGTATACGGTGTAGATAACCCGATCATGGCGATTGAAAATCTGACAGCAACCACACTTCGTAACATCATCGGAGATTTAGAGTTAGATGAGACACTGACATCCAGAGAAACGATCAATACCAAGATGCGTGCCTCCTTGGATGTGGCAACAGACCCATGGGGAATCAAAGTAAACCGTGTGGAATTAAAAAATATCATCCCACCGCAGGCAATTCAGGATGCGATGGAAAAACAGATGAAGGCAGAGCGTGAACGACGTGAAGCCGTTACCAGAGCAGAGGGAGAGAAGACCGCAACGATCCTTGTAGCACAGGGAAAGAAAGAGTCAGCAATCCTCGATGCCGAGGCAGAGAAGCAGGCAGCGATCCTGCGTGCAGAGGCGAAAAAAGAAGCAACCGTGCGTGAAGCAGAAGGTCAGGCAGAAGCAATCTTAAGAATCCAGCAGGCAAATGCAGATGGTTTGAAATTCATCAAAGAAGCAGGAGCCGATGATGCCGTACTTCAGTTAAAGAGCCTCGAAGCATTTGCAAAAGCCGCAGACGGCAAGGCAACCAAGATCATCATTCCGTCAGAAATACAGAGTGTTGCCGGACTGGTGAAATCCATTACCGAAGTGGCAACGGATGCAGAGTAGAAGAGCAATCCGACAGGAGAGCGTATCATAAAGAATCTTACGGGCTGTTGGGTTATATCTGACAGCCCCTTTGATATTCGTGGAGTATCAGAATACAGGAGGAGATAACATGAACTTAAAAGGACGTAATTTTTTAAAATTAAAGGATTTCACACCGGAAGAAATACTTTACATGATCGATCTGTCAGCAGATTTAAAGGCAAAGAAAAAGCAGGGCATCCGTCATGACAGTTTAGTCGGAAAGAACATCGCACTGATTTTTGAAAAAACCAGTACCAGAACCCGCTGCTCCTTTGAGGTAGCAGCACATGACTTAGGTATGCACGTTACATACTTAGACCCGTCCGGTTCCCAGATCGGAAAAAAAGAGAGTATTGCTGATACGGCAAGAGTGCTTGGAAGAATGTTTGACGGAATCGAGTATCGTGGTTTTGGACAGGACATCGTAGAAGAACTTGCAGAATATGCAGGTGTACCGGTCTGGAACGGACTGACAAACGAATTTCATCCGACACAGATGTTAGCAGACATGCTGACGATCCGTGAGCATTTAGGAAAATTAAAAGGTGTAAAATTAGTCTATATGGGAGATGCACGTTATAACATGGGAAATTCCCTGATGGTAACCTGCGCAAAACTGGGAATGCATTTTGTAGCATGTACTTCTAAGAACTACTTCCCGGAAAAAGAATTAGTGGATTATTGTGAGGAAGTTGCAAAGCAGACAGGCGGCAGCGTAACACTGACCGAGGATGTAGCAGCAGGAACAAAAGATGCAGACGTTATCTATACCGATGTCTGGGTATCTATGGGTGAGCCGGACGAAGTCTGGGAAGAGCGTATCCGTGAACTGATGCCATATCAGGTCAATGCAAAGGCAATGGCAAATGCAAAAGACAGCGCGATATTCATGCATTGTCTCCCGGCATTCCACGACCTTAAGACAAAGATCGGAAAAGAAATTTATGAAAAATTCGGCATCAGTGAAATGGAAGTAACGGATGAAGTATTTGAAAGTCCACAGTCCGTAGTATTTGATGAAGCAGAGAACCGTATGCATACGATCAAGGCAGTCATGCTTGCGACATTAGGAGAGTAACCGTGAAATCAGAGATATTATCGGCACTGAGAAGTGCTGACGGCTATGTTTCCGGACAGGAACTGTGTGAAAAATTTGGCGTGTCAAGAACAGCCATCTGGAAAGCCATTAATCAGCTCAAACAGGCGGGATATGAAATAGAAGCTGTCCAGAATAAAGGATATCACATCGTTTCATCCCCGGATATTTTGAGTAAAACTGAATTAGAGAGCAACCGGAAAACGGCATGGGTCGGAGAAGAAATCTACTATTTTGACAGTACGGATTCTACCAACACCAGAGCAAAGCGGTTGGCGGAAGATGGTTCTGTCCACGGAACCTTAGTGGTTGCAGATGAGCAGACAGGTGGACGCGGCAGAAGAGGAAGGGCATGGGACTCCAAAAAGGGAGTATCCATTTACATGTCCCTCGTTTTAAAACCGGAGATAGATCCAAACAATGCCTCCATGCTGACCTTGATCACTGCCATGGCAGTAGCAGGAGGAATCGAAAAGACGACCGGTTTAGAGTGTAAGATCAAATGGCCGAACGATATTGTTGTCCATGGAAAAAAAGTCTGCGGGATCTTAACAGAGATGAGTACCCAGATGGATTACATTAATTATATCGTTATCGGGATTGGCATCAATGTACAGAATGAATCTTTCCCGGAGGAAATCAGAGAGGTTGCAACCTCACTTCGGATCGAGAGCGGAAAAAAACAGAAGCGCGCGGCGATCATAGAAGCTGTCTGGGAAGAATTTGAAAAATATTATGATATTTATTTAAAAACAGAGGACATGCAGGGACTGGTCGGTGAGTACGATCAAAAACTGGCAAACATGAACAAACAGGTGCGGGTATTAGACCCGAAAGACCCATATGAGGGAACCGCAAGAGGAATTACGCCAAAAGGAGAGCTGATCGTGGACACATGGGAAGCGAGAAAGCTCGTTTCTTCAGGCGAGGTATCTGTGCGTGGACTCTATGGTTATGTGTAAGGAGAACCTATTATGTATCAGGAAGAAGTCGTACTTTGCGGGGCAAGTGCGTATAATAAAAAATTTTATCTGAGCGAAGATTTTGAGGGACTGCCACAGGGCATCCAGGATGAACTGAAAATCCTTTGTGTACTCTACACGGAAGATGTGGGAGGAACCTTAGAGCTGGTATTTGACGAAGAGGGAAACCTGCATTTTCGTACCGATGCCGATGAAGGAGATCTGTTATATGACGAGATAGGAAGTATTCTCAAGATCAAGCAGATACAGAAAGAAAAAAGAGAATTACTCGAATCGTTAGAAATGTATTTTAAGGTATTTTTCTTAGGGGAAGATTTTAAGGAGGACTAACATGTTATTAGCGATTGATGTAGGAAATACAAATATCACAGTGGGAGTGTTTAAAGGCAAGGAGATTGTAAATACCTTCCGCCTGACCACCAAGCAGTCAAGAACATCAGATGAATATGCGATTCATCTTTCCGGCATGCTGTTACAGAACGGAATCCGTTTTCAGGACATCAAAGATGTCATTATCTCTTCCGTTGTACCGAACGTTATGCATTCCTTAGGAAGTGCGATCATCAAATATTTTAATCTGGTACCGATCGTGGTGGAAGCAGGTATCAAAACCGGTATTAAGGTCGTAACGGAGAATCCAAGACAGATCGGAGCCGATCGTATCGTGGATGCGGCAGGAGCCTGTGGAATTTATGGTGGACCGGTAATTGTAATTGACTTCGGTACAGCCACAACCTATGATCTGATCGACAAAGATGGAGCATTTTTAGCGGGGATCACGGCACCGGGAATCCGCATCTCAGCAAAAGCGTTATGGGAGGATGCCGCAAAACTTCCGGAGATCGAAATTAAGAAGCCGGAAAGCATTCTTGCAAAAGAGACGATCAGCAGTATGCAGGCAGGACTGGTATACGGACAGATCGGTCAGACCGAGTATATCATCCGGAAAATCAAAGAAGAAGCAAACATGGATGAGCCGATCAAAGTAGTTGCAACCGGAGGACTCGGCAGCATTATCGCACCGGAAACAGATGCGATCGATGTCTATGATCCGAATCTGACACTGTCAGGAATGAGACTGATCTACGAAAAACAGAACCGGAAGTAGCAGAATTTTGTAAAAAAGTACAGGAATTGGGAGAGCATGAATATGCCCGAATTACAGATAGGAAATGTAAAATTAGAGAATGATCTGATCTTAGGACCGATGGCAGGAGTAACCGACCTGCCATTTCGTCTGCTTTGCAAAGAGCAGGGAGCAGGGCTGCTCTGCATGGAGATGGTCAGTGCGAAGGGAATTATGTATAACAACAAAAATACGAAATTCCTTCTGACGATCGATGAGCGCGAAAGACCGGTGTCCCTGCAATTATTTGGTTCGGATGCGGACATCATCAGCGAACAGGCAAAACGGATCGAGGAGCTGCCGTTTGATATCTTAGACATCAACATGGGATGTCCGGTACCTAAGATCGTAAACAACGGAGACGGCTCCGCCCTGATGAAAAATCCACTCTTAGCAGGAGAGATTATTGAAAAAACAGCCCGTGCCATCCAAAAACCGGTAACGGTCAAAATCCGAAAGGGATTTGATGAGGAACATATCAATGCAGTGGAAATGGCACACATCGCACAGGAGTCGGGGGCAGCAGCCATTGCCGTTCACGGGCGGACCAGGGAACAGTATTATTCCGGCAAGGCAGATTGGGAGATCATCCGAAAGGTGAAAGAAGCCGTTAAGATCCCGGTTATAGGAAACGGTGACGTATTGACACCGCAGGATGCGATCGATATGAGAAAACAGACAGGCTGTGATGGTGTAATGATCGGGCGCGGCGCACAGGGAAATCCGTGGATTTTTAAACAGATACTCCACTATGAACAGACCGGAGAGCTGTTAGAAAAGCCATCTCCGCAGGAGGTGACGGAAATGATCCTGCGCCATGCAAAAATGCAGATGGAATTCAAAGGCGAGTACATCGGTATGCGTGAGATCCGCAAACATGCCGCATGGTATACAGCCGGTTATAAAAATTCTGCAAAGCTGCGTGGAAAAATCAACGAAACGGAAACCTATGAAGAGTTGAAAGAACTGTTAAGCCATCTCGGAAACGCTTGAAAACCTTGACACAGGGCATGTTTCACGAGTATAATACTATGAATGTAAATAGGTGAAGGCAAAACGGACAGCTCAGGTCCGTTTTACTATGATAAATCATAAAGAAGGGTAGAAATCATGGACAAAAAGAATCTATTAACTTACGAAGGATTACAGAAGTTAGAGAGCGAATTACACAATCTAAAAGTCGTAAAACGTAAAGAAGTTGCACAGAAGATCAAAGAGGCAAGAGAGCAGGGAGACTTATCCGAGAATGCAGAGTATGATGCAGCGAAGGACGAGCAGCGTGATATCGAGGCCCGTATCGATGAGATTGAAAAAATCTTAAAAAATGCGGAAGTCGTAGTAGAAGAAGAAGTAGACTTAGACAAGATCAGCGTTGGCTGCCGTGTGAAGATATTAGATATGGAATATGACGAAGAGTTAGACTATAAAATTGTCGGTTCCACCGAGGCAAACAGCCTGAAAGGTAAAATTTCTAACGAATCACCGGTCGGAAAAGCACTTTTAGGAGCAAGAATCGGTGAGGTTGTAACCGTTGAAACACAGGCAGGAGACCTGAATTACAAAGTATTAGAGATCCAGAGATCAAATTAAAGGAGAGTATAATGGCGGAACAAAAGAACGTACAGGAACAGGACATTAACCAGTTACTCAAGGTACGCCGTGAAAAGCTTGCAGATCTGCAGGAAAATGGCAAAGACCCTTTTGTAATCACAAAATTTGATGTGACAAACCACAGCACAGATATAAAAGAAAACTATGAGCAGATGGAAGGACAGACCGTTACCGTTGCAGGACGTATGATGCAGAAACGTGTCATGGGTAAGGCTTCTTTCTGCAATGTGCAGGACTTAAAAGGCAACATCCAGTCTTATGTTGCAAGAGATGAGATCGGCGAAGATTCCTATAAAGATTTCAAAAAAATGGATGTCGGCGATCTGATCGGAATTACCGGATTTGTATTTAAGACAAAGACAGGCGAAATTTCCATCCACGCAAAGGAAGTAACTTTACTTTCTAAGAGTCTGCAGATTTTACCGGAAAAATTCCACGGACTGACCAACACAGATATCCGTTACAGACAGCGTTATGTAGACCTGATCATGAACCAGGAAGTAAAGGATACTTTTGTAAAACGTTCTAAGATCATCAGCAGCATCCGTCATTATTTAGACGGTGAAGGTTTCATGGAGGTTGAGACACCGATGTTGGTATCAAATGCCGGTGGAGCTGCTGCAAGACCGTTTGAAACGCATTTTAATGCATTATCCGAGGACTTAAAACTCAGAATTTCCTTGGAATTATATCTGAAACGTCTGATCGTTGGCGGTTTAGAAAGAGTATACGAAATCGGACGTGTATTCAGAAACGAAGGTTTAGACACCCGTCACAACCCGGAGTTTACCCTGATGGAGCTGTATCAGGCATACACCGATTACCACGGCATGATGGATTTAACCGAGAATCTCTACCGTCATGTGGCACAGGAGGTTACCGGAGGACTTCAGCTTCCTTACGGTGAGCATGTCATTGACCTGTCCAAGCCATTTGAGCGTATCACCATGGTAGATGCCGTTAAAAAATATGCAAACGTAGACTTCAATGAGATCAAAGACCTTGAGCAGGCGAGAGCAGTTGCCAAGGAACATCACATTGAATTTGAGGAGCGTCACAAGAAGGGTGATATCCTGAACTTATTCTTTGAGGAATATGTAGAGGAGCATTTAATCCAGCCAACGTTTGTCATGGATCACCCAATCGAGATTTCTCCGTTAACGAAGAAAAAACCGGACAACCCGGAGTATGTAGAGCGTTTTGAGTTCTTCATCAACGGCTGGGAGATGGCAAATGCGTATTCCGAGCTGAATGACCCAATCGACCAGAGAGAGCGTTTCAAAGCCCAGGAAGAACTGTTAGCACAGGGCGATGACGAAGCAAACACCACAGACGAGGACTTCATGAATGCTTTAGAGCTTGGTATGCCGCCAACAGGTGGAATCGGTTTTGGAATTGACCGTATGGTTATGATCATGACAAATTCCGCAGCGATCCGGGATGTGCTGCTGTTCCCGACAATGAAGAGCTTGGATAAATAAACCTAGTGTTTATGCGGGATTGAGGCATTTGAGTACGTCAAAGGACGCATTAAAAGACGTATTTTGGCATAGTCATTTACATCAGTATGAAAGAGTACACAATCTGAAAAGAATAAGACTCAATCGAATATGAACTACTAAGAGGACATTTTCTAAAGAAATTTAGAAGATGTCCTCTTTTTTGCGTTATGGAGAAAATACGTCATTTGTTATGAAGTCAAAGTGAAAGGAGCACAGCAATGGATGAATCAAAGAAGAAAGATAGATATGAGGATGCAAAAAAGTTTGTAAGATATTCAGATGGTGCAAAGATGTACAGTATGGGAATGACAAAATTTCAAGAAGTGGCTAAGGATGCCAAGGCTTGTTATAAGATTGGTCAGCTTGTACTTGTTAATACAGAAATATTGGATAAGTATCTTGAAACTTTTCATATTACAGATTCTGAGTTTTATAAGTAGGTGATGTTATGGTAAATACATTGAGTGGTTCAGTTAGTGCCTATAGAAAAGAAATTGTAAAACCAAGATTTATTCGTATTGATGAAGTAATGGCTTTATTAGATGTAACACGAGATGAGGCAATGGATATAGCATTAGCTGCTGGAGCAAGATATCAGCTTGCAAAGATTATATTAGTACATAAGGAAAGGTTGATGAAATTTATGAAACATTTTGCAAGAGTGCCTAGTTCAAACAAAATCGTAGAAAAGAAGTTTGTAAGAATTGGGGAAGCTTCAATGACATATAGCATAGGGCATCATAGATTTATTGAAATGGCTAGAGCAGCGGGTGCTGTATATAAGATTGGAACAGCTAAGGGAAATACTATATTAATAAATTTGGAAATTTTTGATGATTATATGGAGCAATTCAGAGAACCGCCAACAGAAATGAAACATCCATTGCCAAATGTGAAAGGAGACTGATGAATGAGTTACTCATATAAGTGCTATTCAGATACAAAGGATTTTATGAAAAAATTTGTCAATGCAGAGGAAGGAGCGATTATTTATGGGATAAGTAAATCTAGAATCATAGTAATTGCGAGAGAGGCAGGAGCAGTCTATAAAGTCGGTAATTCAGCATTAATCAATACGGAATTATTTGAAAAATATCTTGAACGATTCAGAGAGCCGGCAAGAGAACTGCCTAAGCATACATGGAACAAATTAAAGGAAATGACAAATACACCAAAAACTGGTGAAAATTCGTAAAAATACACCAGTGGTGTCACTTCCGTAAAATTAAAGTGCATTGTAGAATATCAATTGTCCAAGAGAGATTGGACATAACAATTGAATAATCAGTTACAGATTTGCAAAGTAGTTTGCACTACAGAATTTCTGTAGGTATGGAAAGAAGGAATAGCACCTAAGTATTTACATGATAATTTTGGCGCATATCACGGAATATGGATGCCACAAATGGATCGTTGTTGGTTTAGTGATGATGGATATCAAGTGACAAGTCGGATTTTAATAACAGACTGGGGAAAGGTTGAACATGCTGCAATTACATACAATGGGGATGAAGAAAATCTGTTTTCGTTTGATGGTAGTAGGGATATTCCTTGGTCAGTAAAACAGGAAATCAAAAATGAAGTATTTGGAATTCATCCAACCAAGGATAAACAGTGTAGAGTTGTAAATCGCGGATGTCCCAAGGATCCAACACAATTAGCACTAAATTCACAGGGGATGCTTTCGAATACAAAAGATAGAAACGAATCTAAAACATTTTTATCTCATCGGAAAAGACTCCCACCTCTACAGGTGGCGAGTAAGAAATAAACCTGTCCGATATGATTTAGGGTGAATTTGAAAAAAATATAATAAAAAATCACCCTAAATTTAAAAAATATATTGAATTTAGGGTGAAAAAGTGCCAATATATAATCATAAAATCACCTTAAAAGGAGATGGATGAATGAGTAATATAACAGAAATCCAAAGATTACTAAATGAAAAAGCTGATTTGCAGGCTCAAATTAATATCTCTGCATTTGATGGAAGTATTGAAGTCAAGACTGTAAATGATCAGAAATATATTTATGTTAGAAAAAGAGAAGCTGGAAAATACAAATCAAATTATATAGATAAATATTCTGAGGAGCTCTACGCACTTGCAGTTAATCAATCGCAGCAAATAAGAGCGGTTAAAAAGCAACTTAGAAAAATCGAAAAGGACTTAGCAAAGCTTGGATATACAGAAAGCGAACTGTCACCAAGAGTAAAGCTTAATATTGACTTTGCTAGAGCTAATGTCAAAAGTCTGATTTATGATCAGGCTGTATTGGAAGGTGTTTCCACTACATTTCCACAGACAGAAACTATTTTGGAAAATGGCGAAGTTAACGGAGTAAAAGCAACTGATGTTCAAAAAATCTTAAATTTGAAGCATGCGTGGGAGTTTATTGTGGATCCGGATGTAGTGGCTTCTCCTTGCAATTATTATATGGTAAGTCATATAGCACGCCTGGTAAATGAAGGGTTCTTCGAAAATGGTGGTTCCGTTAGAGCTGTTCCTGTTACGATTGGTGGTTCAAGCTATGTGCCTCCAATTCCAAATGAGTTGGATGTAAAAGAGAAAATAGATGAAATTATAAACTCAGGACTTGAGGACGTTGATATTGCAATTGAGCTTACGCTTTATTGTATGAAGACACAGATTTTTATTGATGGTAATAAGAGAGCTTCTATTATCTTTGCTAATCATTTTATGATTGGAAAAGGTATTGGATTGTTAGTTGTGCCGGAGAATATTGTGTCTGAATTCAAGAGTCTTCTTGTAGCTTATTATGAAGGTCGAAATGAAGATGAGATTAAGGCATTTTTGAAAGAGAAGTGTTGGCGTAAGTTTTAGTAGATAAGTATTTATATCCTAAACGAACGAATCGTGTCATTAATTGGAGAAGTGGCAGAGAAATGGGATATTAAGCAAAGGCGTATTAGAGTTCTGTGCAGCGAGGGAAGAATTCCAGGCGCATATAAAGTTATTCATCTATTGAGCATATCTATGGATACGATTATGTGACTTCCTGTTATAAGGATAGTCCGCAGGATTCATGGAAGCAGATTGTAGATTATATGCATGAGATGTATCCAGAGGCAACGGATAAGCAGATAAGGAAAGTGTTAAAATAAAACAGTGAATTTTTGAGGTGAATATACATAAAATGAATGAAAAAAATCCGCAGCTTATTGCAAGCTGATAGAAAATGTAAAAAACAAATATCGTAAAAATCCTATATACACAAAGAACCTGACACTTGGCTGGTGCGATTTACGTCAGGGAGAAGATTTGTGTCAGGAAATTAACCTATGGACATATTGGCAAGGGAGAGATTACGCCAAGAAGACACCACATATTAAGTATATGCTGATAGGTCAGGATTTCGGACCACCTGAAAAGGAAGAACTAAAGGGTACGATTGCAAATGTCCGTAAGATGAATGATGGCGTAGAAGTGATGTTCCATAAAAATGTAGATTTGGAAGCAAGGGATTCACAGACGGATAAAAATATTGTCAGATACTTTGAACTGCTTGGTAAAAATGAAATTGACAAGAAAAAATATCCAGATTTGTTTTTCTGCAATTGTAATTTGGGCTATCGCAGAGATAAGTATTCTGGAAATATGACCAGAAAGATATTGGCAAATGATGCAGCCGAAATAAAATCACTGATTGACATTATAGAGCCGGAAAACATAATCTGTCTGGGTCTTGATACATCCGTGGTTGTAATACGAACTCTGCTTGATAAAAAGTTTTCCTGCAATAGAGTATCTGAACTTATAGGAACTGGAGAACCTTATACTTATGGAGAAACATATATATACCCTGTAGCACATCCGGGGTATTGGGGTACAAGTACAAGAGGGGAGGATAATGTTATTGCAGATTGGAGGAGGATTAGAAAATAAGGAGGTGCCACAATGCCATTTAAGATTGTTCGCAACGATATAACAAGATGTGAAAGATATGATGCAATTACATGTGGAGTATATGGATGTATGATGCATACAGCTTTTTGTAATAAAAGTCATAGTCAGGAAGTATTTGATAATATGAAAAAAGACTTGCAGGAATTCATAGATAAGGATACAACAGCGGATGAAGAAAGTATTTTCTATGAAGAGTTTACAAGTAAATATTGATTAGTAAATGTTACGTCGGTAAGGTTTAATGTGTATTAAGGAGGAGTTGCGCTATGCAGATTAGTTCTAGTTATTCCATGAGTGGTGTGCCATATGATATTAAGCATAGGAATGGTAATGTTCCTCAATTTAATGCTGAACAGGCTGTCAAAGAAAGCGAAAACACAAATAGGTATATGCCAGAAGCAGACTTTGATGAAAAAGCATTTGCTATGATTGGTCCGAATGCTCCGCAAGATGTAAAAGACGCATGGATGGAAGCGGCTAAAGAAGTAAATGCGAATGGCTTAGGAATAAAGGGGAACGGAATGTTGAGCCACATATCGCAAATGATGGTGCAAAGACTTAACAAACAGCTTAAGGGAGAAGGAGATGTGGATAATCTGGATATTTTGGGTAATACAACAGAATCTGCAATCCAGGCAACGAAACAAGCACTTTATAATTTGGATCACCCGGTAGTATACACTCCCAAAAGTATAGAGGTTCAGCAAGCTTGTATTAAAGAACGGGAATTTTATGTTGCGTTTTTGGAAAAGTTAGAAAAGTTATAATCTTTTAGGCTGTTTGCAAGAAAAGTAAAAAAGAGAAAATCCTCTTGGACTGGATAAAAATTCAGTTCAAGAGGGTTTTTATATTCCAGGTCATTGGCATCAGGGTGAGACAATGCACAGTCAAAATTCTGGATCAATACATCAAGATTTGCCGGATGATCAGGATTATGTGCAACCTCTTTAAAAAACTAAATCTCATCATTCATCCGTCCAAAATAAAGGTCAATTTCCTTTTGATAATCGGAAAGTTCTTTTAAATCCCGTTCATTTTGTCGCTTGATATCTTCCTGCCGTTTGATTTCAGTTTCTGCTTCTGTAACTTTTTGCTGCATGATTTTGATACCTTCGTAGGTGATGGAATCAAGATCAATGTTTCGGCGTTCTAGAGCAAAGACTGCATCATGGAAAGCATCTAGCTGACTGTCGTGTGCTTCATAATATTTTTCCTTGTCAGAGGCTTTTTCTTCATTGATGGAATGGATTTTATACCGCTTATAAGCGACGCAATTTTCGACAAAAGAACGCAGTTCTTCTAAGTCTTTTTTGGATTTTGTAATCTGCGTGGATAAGCGATTGTTGTCTGCTCGTAGTGAAGAAATGTGCCCTTTAATGTCACTATATGCAATTCCGTATTTTTCTTTAACCTCTAAGGAAATCTGTTCAAAGCGCATAGCATTTTGCTTGTTTGTCCAGCGAAGTTTCCCGATGGAATCTTTGGAAATGTTGTCAAAGGACTGCTCACGAATAGATCTGATTTTCACTTTTGATTTATCCAATTTCCTTTCTGCAGGAGAGAGTAATGCTTTTCGTAAAGCAGCCTGTTCTTTTCTAAGCTGCTTTTTTTCTTCCTGTGATTTCATAAAGGCAATGTGTCTTTCGATTCGTTTCTTGATGGATTCATCCCCATAAAAAGTACCAAGGGAATAGCCCCGGTGAAAATGTTTTTCTTCCGGAAATTTGTATTTGGTAACAGGACCATATTTTTTGGATGTGCCGGTGTCGGTTTCAATTCCCTGTGCTTTTATCAGAGAAAGAAAATGGTCAAAATCATTTGCCTCCATCACAGTCCTATCAATGATTTTTCGAATCTTTGTCTTGTTAGAACCAGTAGGATTTTCTTTTTCAGCAAGCCATTCTTTGTAGGTTTGTGATTTCCCCTTTTCCTTTTCGATGACAGAAAGGCCATGTTCCTTGCAAAGAATATCATTGTTTTTTCGCAGTGAGAGAAGAAGGGATAAGTTGTCATCTAACTTTCTTCCTGACATATCACGTGAGGCAGAACACATAACAAAATGGTTGTGAATATGGTTTTTGTCAACGTGTGTGGAACAGAGAAAAGCGTATCGGTCATCAAATGTTTTTTTCATAAAATCCATTCCAATTTGATGCGCTTCTTCTGGTGTTACCTCATCAGTAGGAGCGAAGGATTGAATGAAATGGTAGGCTTTTATGACTTGTTCATCCAGTGCTTTTTGACTATTCCCCATGAGTGCTAATTGGAAAACTCCAGGAGCATTTTTTTCTGTGCATCCGATAGAAGATACTAATAGTTTTTCATTGGTTTTATCCGGATTTGTGATGTATTTGATAACAAATTAGTACGTGATAAAATTCCAGAAATAATTGAAGCAGACGGTAAGGTGTGTAGGACACATATTTTATCAAATGAGGAATGGGGTTTTTGCCTGAGGAGAAGGTTTTTATAGAAGTTGAATTTCTACAAATGCAGGAAAATGAGGAGATAAAAATGATTAAGAGAAAAGCAACATTTTAATTTTATCGAAACGCCAGAGAAAAGGAGTATAGATTGAAATAGTCATGAATAAGCAAGATCAAATTGGTTACCCTTAAATGTATACGACTTTTAAGGGAAAATGCACATAATGTAATTGATTTTTCCTTAAAATATGATAATATTTAAGGGAAAGGAGCGTGATTAAGGGAATGAGAGACTTCAATTATAGTAAAATAAAAGAGCAAAAATGGGATTCTGAGGTACTAAGTCTTATTGCTGCAATATATAAATATGCAGGTAAGCAGGAACTATATTTAAAACAAAGACCGGATGAACTAGAGAAACTTGTAGAAATTGCTAAGATTCAGAGTACCGAAAGTTCTAATGCGATTGAGGGTATTGTGACAACAAATACAAGAATAAAGCAGTTAGTCGAAGAGAGCACGACTCCTAAAAACAGAGACGAAGAAGAGATAGCGGGATATAGAGACGTATTAAATATTATCCATGAAAGTTTTGGTGCAATTCCCATAACAAAGAATTATATTCTTCAGCTCCATAAGATACTTTACAGTCATATGAATAATCCGATCGCCGGACAAACAAAAACTATGCAGAATTATATCAGTGCAACATATCCGGATGGTCACACAGAGGTGTTTTTTACTCCCATGGCTCCGTTTGAAACACCAAAGGCACTTGAAAAAATCTGTGAGGAATACAATAGAGTTATTGGTAATCTTGAGGTTGAACCACTGATTGCTATTCCTGTATTTATACATGATTTTCTTTGTATTCATCCCTTTAATGATGGAAATGGACGAATGAGTAGATTGCTTACAACGCTTCTTCTATATAGAAGTGGATTTTATGTAGGAAAATATATTTCACTTGAGGCTAAAATTGCTAAGAATAAAGATTTATATTATGAAGCGTTGGGGAAAGCTCAGAAAGGCTGGCATGAAGGAGAGGAGGATGTAGTTCCTTTTATAAAGTATCTTTTAGGAACAATACTTGCAGCATATAAAGATTTTGAAGATCGTTTTGAGATCATCGGGGAAAAGCTTCCAGCATTAGAAATGGTGCGGAAAGCGACTAAGAATAAAATTGGCAAGTTTTCCAAACAGGATATCAGAGAACTTTGTCCATCACTTAGTATTAGTTCTATAGAGGGTTCTTTGAGAACGCTTGTAAAAGAAGGAGAATTGATGAGAGGCGGTTCTGGAAAAGCTACTTATTATGTGCGATTAATGTAGATTAAGAACAAACATTCGAAGTGCAAGGGAAGATTTATGGACTTGTAATCTGGCATAATAGAATTATCTTAAGAAAGCAATAGCTTTTTAGATGGCTCTATTTTATTGACAGGTTTGTTTTTACAGGAGGTACATATGAATTACGTCGTGATTGATTTAGAAATGTGTAAAGTGCCAAAACTTTATCGCCGCAATTATAAACATGCAAATGAAACAATTCAGATTGGAGCTGTCCTATTAAATAGTGAGTTCAAAAAAATTGCAACACTTAGAATATTTTAAAAAGGAAGGTGTTTTATATGAAAAAGAATACAGCAGGTAAAAATTTTATAACAGCGCTTATCATCATAGGAGTTTTTTGTTTTGCCGGGTGGATTGCCAGTATGTTTGACAGTGGACCAAGGTGTATCGAGACAGGCTGCTACAGACATCAGGAACCTGATAGCGATTACTGTTATGATCACGAGTTATATAGGGAGGAATCCTCTACAGATGACGAATCATCATCCGATGACAAATCGTCAACGGACAGTTCCAATGATAGTGGCTCATCCAAAAAAACATATAATCCTATCAACAACGATCGTAACAGTGATTCTGATTCATCTTACAGCAATAATACAAGAAAAAATACATATGGAACATCTAGTTCCCCAACAATCAGTACATACGATTCTTATGATGAGGGGTATGATGACATCTATATGGATGGTGATTATGATGATGACAGATATGACAATGACAGTGACTATGCAGATGGTGTAGATGATGCAATGGATGATGACGATGAAGATTGGTAAAGGAGTTGCAGAGTCTACCTACAAAATAAACACATTCCCCCCAAAAACCCCTCTATCCGATTCCCCTAAAATTCTGTATAATAGAACCATATAATACAGACAAACACGGATAGAGGAGGGACACTGATGTTAAAGACATTCCACACATCATACATAGGAAAAAAGAAATCGCGGGCAGTCACAGCTCTGGGCCTGCTTTCTCTGATGCTGTGTCTGACAGGATGCAGCATGGAAGGAGTACCGTTTGCAAACTGGGACTTATATCACAGCGAAACATACGAAAATGCAGAATCCTACCAAACCGGAGATTTTTCAGGTAATGCAGATGAAGTACAAACGTTAGCCGTATACTGGCGCTCCGGAGAGATAAAGATCACGGAATCAGAGGGCGATTCTATTGAGATCCGTGAGAGTGGAAAAAATCTGACAGAGGATGCAAAAATGCATTATTATCTCAAAGACGGTCAGTTAGAAGTCCGTTTTTGCGCATCAGGAGCAACCATTCAAGTAAAACCGAAGGAGAAGCACTTGCAGATAGAAGTGCCAAAAAACATGCAGTTGTCCATTCACAGTACATCCGCGGATGTGAAAGCAAAACATTTAGAGCAGGAGCAAATATTAGTGGCAACCATGTCGGGTGATATAGAGATCGGAGAGTTTGTGGCAGAGGAAGGAGATCTCAGCAGCGGTTCCGGAGATATTACATTGGACAATATGCAGGTTCAAGAGGCAGCGATCACGACTGCAAGCGGAGATGTAGAGCTCTCCTTACCGGAAAAAGGTGCTAAGATCAAATACACCACGACAGGTGGAGAACTGGAGACAGATCTGGACTACAAAAAAACCGGAAACATCTATGTATTTGGTGATGGAAAAACCAATCTGACCATACAAAGCACGAATGGAGATCTGATGATCAGATAGGAGAAGGCATATGATAAGAATGGAAATAGCACTGATACTGGTACTGCTCTTTATAGCATGCATGTATTTTAGTGCAGAACGTCCACACACATTGTTGCATAAGACGTTTTCCGTGCTGCTCATAACCGTGATCGTGCATTTAGTCTTTGACGCGGCAACCATATATACGGTAAATCATTTAGACAGGGTTCCGGCAATTTTAAACAGGATACTTCACCGTATGTTTATCGGAACCATGGCACTGGTGGTATATCTGTTTTATCAGTATATTGCAATTCTTGTACAGGAAGAGACCGGAAAAACCAGACTGTTAGATACGGCGGCAAGAATGTTTCTGGTAGTGGCGGAAATCGGAGTCAATTTTTTAGCGTATCTGACAAACATCCGCATGGAACAGGCAAAAAAGTTATTGTTATCCATGCCGCTATCTATTGCCGAGGTATCGGAAAGATCAGGCTATGGAGATTACCGGGTATTTACAAAAGCCTTTAAAAAGTCAGAAGGCGTGACACCATCCCCGTATCGGAGGAACTTTTTAGAGGAGTAGACCTTAGAGGATAGATATTACGAGAACAGGAATTAAAAAACAGAAAATAGAACGTAGAAAATGGGAATCAGAAAGAACACGGAGGCATTTATATGTAGGCTTCCGTGTTTTTTACTCTATAGGATTAGTTGGTCAAAAGGCGATTTCAGGTTTTTTGATTGGCAACTTGCACAAAGCCGGGTCTATTTTGTTCCGTTGTACGAA
>OLQC01000133.1_pt1 | contig 82296 bp, 124 predicted proteins | sample 1672471 | NCBI WGS metagenome assembly OLQC01 (sample SAMEA3136689, study PRJEB25190) | human gut metagenome | biome: human gut; feature: human-associated habitat; material: faeces | place: Austria | collected 2013 | reverse complement strand
AATTCAACGTTTCCTGTTTATTGTCATACTGAGTAACAATAAAATAGTTTCCATTCATCTTCTCTACTCTAGTGCAAGAAGAATCAAGTGGTAATAATTCTGTTGGTCTACCATTTTTAGTTTTAATCCATACAAAACTTTCACCATAGACAAGCATTTGAATAATTATGTATTTTTTAAATGCACTTGGTGTCATAAACTTGTTTGGCCTACGCTTCAACAACATTGCTAATTCATTATTTACCTTTACTTTTCCTTTATCAGTATTTTCTAATAAGTTAAAAGGCATACGAGCTATTGAATTAGCTATTAAATTTACACAAGCATATATTATTTCAGAATTTATTAAAACCTCATTCTTTCCTAAATCCAATTTATTTCCACCTAACTCAACATATAATTCTTCTGCTGTCATAGAACTACTTGCCTTAGTATTATTTAAATATTTAGCTATCAACTATTTTCCACCTCCTTTCGATTTTATGAACGTTACAAACGAGGCAATAATAAAAAGCGTTATACTTAAAGTAACTAATCCAAAAATTAGCCCAACTTTAAACATTGCAATATTAAAAATTATGAAACTAAATAAATACAACACTTCTTCAATATATTCAAAAATTATTTTATAAAATTCTCTCATATTATCACCTCACTTTAATACGTTAATTTGTAAATAAAAAAGAGAATGTCACCTGGTAAATCTTATTCCCGGAAGGCTTCCGGGTGTTCGGGTACATTCTCTAAAACTCAAATTAAAAAAATATTCTGTTTTCTTTGTTGCTGATACCTTAGCACAGTTTTTAATATCTTGTCAAATTTAATTTTGCATAAAATAAAACACATTATTTTGTCAATAATTAATAAATAATAATTAGGGTATTATATTATAATCTTTATTTATATTTATATCTTATATATTATTATACGGTACTGTATAGCATATCTTTTAATAAACTCCAGCTTTAGGAATCTAGGAAGGGCAGAGAATAATTATATAATTATATATAATATAAGGGCGGCTACATTTTCGCAGATTTGCATAATAAAAGCCAGACCTTCCAGGAGTTTCTATCCGGCGTGATCTGGCTTGTTATGCGTGTTGTTTAATTAACGATTCTGTGTACTTTCAGCCTCTGCCCTTCCTGAGTTCCGTCAGCTCTCGTTATCTGATAGCCTAAAGAAGTTTTAGAAAAATGTCAAGCGGTATTTTAAAAATATTTTTCTTGACAACCTGGGCGAAGCTGTGTTATTTAAATATTAACAGGCTCGGCGGCGGTCTGTACTCTGTCCATAGCCGCCATAAATAAGCATTTTAAAAGCCCCGGGTTAATTTCCTAGGGCTTTTTCTTGTGTATTGGTTTTCTAAATTCAATCACAAATCAATTATCTATTCTCTGGTTTTCTATTATGCATATATGCCGGAGTAGTTTCATATTCTCCCTCAAAAGCAGAAACGAGATTTTCTGATATTTTATAATTATTCATAAAATAATAAATTATGTGTTGAATTATCCAGTTTCTTTGATTATTCCATTGCGTTTTCGGGAGTAAATTATAGAGCTCAAAATAGTTATCCATGGCTGCTATCATATACATTTTTTCGTATACAATTAGCAAATCATTGTCTATGTTTGAATCTAATTTACATAATATAATAAAACGAAATGAATTTCCGTTTTCAAAATCTTTTTGTAGTAGTTTATTGTGATGTTTCCCTTTCTTCAAATGCGCCTTATGGTTAATTGCTCTTAACTTAATATTTTTGCTTGAGCCAATATAACAGCTCATCTTTTTCGAATTAACTATTGCATATATTCCGCAACCTTCATATTGTGGAATACGAAACTCTTCTAAATTTGCCATACTGTAATATCTCCTTTCTTGATTATAGTTACAGTATAGCACATTTTCATATATAAGTAAACACTAAATTTAGTGTTTAAAAATACTTTATTTTTTCTTCATTTGTTGGCACTATTTCCAGAACATCCGACGGCTGACATCTTAATATAATACATATTGTATTCAATGTGTCGGTCGTTATTCCTTTTCCTTTTCTTAAATTTTGCATTGTTGCCTCGCTCAGAATCTTTTCTTTTCTCATTCTGGAAGATGTAAAGCCGCGATCTGATAATGATTTCATAACATCTATTTTATATTTAAACATCTTGTGACCTCCCAAATAATTATATCATTATTATAATAGGATTAGTACCAAAAAGCAATATAAAATATTTTTAAAAACCACTAATTTTAGTGTTGACATACACTATTATTAGTGGTATTATAATATCAACAAAGGAACAAAAGAAACAAACAACCGGAACCGCCCGAACCACTCAAACCAATGAGGACATAAGGAACGGCACCGATTAATTGAAAAATTCTAGTTCCTGGACAAAATAAAAAAAGCTGGCTGCATCCTACCAAGACGAACAGCCAGCACCAAACTAAAAAGAAAGGCAACCCTATTATAACAGGGGTAAAGGTGAAAAACAATGAAAAAAATCGAAACATTAGTAATTAGAGGCCGCAGATGGTTTCAAAAATTATACGGAAACACTTATCACACAGTAACGGTTGTTGTAAATGGCCATGTTTTAAAAAGTAATATTCAATACGGTTATGGCACTCAGTACCTTGTTACTGCCGCCGATCTTCTCCGTGAAAATGGATATGATATTCCAGAAAATAACCTGGAAGCATTGAGAACTTTAAAAGAACTTTCCGAAAATGATTATGAGGTCGTTGACGTTCCGAGAAAAAAAGATTTATAGGAGGTATAACCGTGAATAACAAGTATTTAAATTTCCTTAACTGGGCAGTATTTACAATGATAGATAGAAAAACACAGGACGATCACAAGAGCAAGATTCAAGTTTGCGGATTATTCCGCAGCCCGGTTTTAGCTGAGGAAAGTTTTTTACCTAATTTGCCAAACCCGGAAGTTAAACGGTATCTGCTCCATGTGGACGATCTGGAGCGGTTCGAAGAGTTTTATAATTTCATCCAGGATCTTAACGAGAAATACGGTGATTACGCAATATTTCATGTTAAAGATGGAAATTTCACAGTTGACGAAGAAAACAAATTCCGCTATATGCTTCATATTTGGACAGATACAAAAATTAGAGGGGTTGACATGTTTTGAAAATTAACGCATTTACTTTAGTGTCCGATTTACCAGAGCACATTAAACAGAAGATTTTACAGGAAGCACGGCAGACTTTTGAGGGTTTGTCTTATCCTGTGGATATCCAAGAGGAGATTGAGACAGTGAAAAATTCTAAAATGTGTGATATTGAATGCACGGTTGATGTGCAGAAGTATTATACAGAACGTGTCAAATAGAAAGGAGAGCGAAGGCATGGGAAATAACTATATTATTCATTTGCAAACCGGAAATAGAATAATTACAGAAGAAGAAGCGATAGCTAACGCAGAAGAGCAGAAAGCTAAAGGAATAAAACCGCATTATGTGCTTTTTGACGGTGATAAAAAGGAAAAGCTTTCAAATCCCGGCTGGCTGATCTGGTCAACTTGGGAAGATGGTGCAGGCGTTGTGGTTCCTCGCGATGACGGAAAGCTTGTTTTACTTACTGGCTGGCAGTCTAATTTAGCATACTGTTAGGCGTGATGATCTTCTGCCCGGTTCGATTCCGGGGCGCGTCTTTTTATCAAAATTATGGAGGTTAAAAGAATGAAAAACTATAATGTATATTATTCTGGAGGATCAAAAATAACAACAGTAAAAGCAAGTTGTGTTATAAAAGCTTGCAAAGCCTTTATGGAACAATTTAATAAGCCTTACAAAATAGAAAAATATGGTTATGATTATGTAGCTATCAGATTTTGTGATAATTACTCTATATGCAGTGATTATGTAGTGATTTCAGAATGATTTTATTATTTCCTGGCTCCCAGGGTGAAGGGAAGAAAGAAAAAAATATGGACTTAATGCAAATAATAAGTTATATACGTGAAAAACATTTGGAAGCTGAGTTTAATAAATTTAGAAATTATCGGTGCATTTCTGGTGTAGAACCTATAGAAACAACATTAATTCTATTTTATAAAAATCAAAAAGCAGCATCGAAATAGATTTCCACCGCTTCCCGGTATCCAGTCCGGCGGCACGTTCACGGCGTGCAAGCGGTTTTTTGGTATTCTGCCAGATGCACCTTGCAAAGTTAATGCCGAAAGTCAAACAATTAACGCGCTATTTTATCCGTAAATCGTTTTTTTATGCTATTAATGGGGATTTATGCAGCATTTGCATTTTGAGCCGCTTATGAGCCTTTAAAACGTTTTTAACGTCTGCATGGTTTATTGACTGTCTGCGGCTATGGGTGTATAATAGTCTTGTATAGCTATGTGCGGCTATGCCTTATTTGCGTACCTTTCCAACAGGCGCATTATGTCCTCTTATGTGCGTAGCTTGTACAGGCTTCCCGGTGATCTGTCGCAGCTGTCCGGGTTATATATCAATTAGGGATATACAACTATATTGTGATATGCTCGTATAACGCCGTATTTGCCATTTTAAGGTGTTTTATAATCGTAGTCAATAAAATATAGGTTAAATACGTTACAAGCCATTTAAGACTTATTTTGCAAGAGTATTATTGTATTTTAACTCCGTGTTACATGTTGCTTGTTGCTATTTCCTACTATCTGTTGTCTGTTGGTTCTGATCTTCCAGTGCTACAACTGGAGGTCGGTTTTGTTGACGTTCAATCGTTCCCGGTTTCATCATTTTGGCGTGGTATCGGCTCCAGGCGCTGTCACTGGTTGATTTGTGGTAATAAATAACCGCAGCTGTTCAAGACTTCAATAGTTGCAACTAACTTGTGGATAATTCCTAAATTCCAACATCATTCTGGCAGCCAAAAATCAAGGAAATCCAGAAAAAAAAGTGGCAACCGGAAAAATTCTCGCATTTTCTAGCTGCCACTTAAATTTTAATTTTGCACAAATATTTCTATAGAGTAAAGTTTTAAATGATTCAAAATTCACAATTTATTTAATCCTTCTTTCTTCCGTGTTCCATATCTTCTGTGGGATGATTTCTCTAATCGTTCAGTCCGCTTCATTTGGGACTTGGAAAGTTTCTTCTTTCTCTGGTAATTATCAGTCGTTGTTCCCATTCACGCCCTCCTTATTAATCTTCTGATTCCTGGTTTCAAAGTTTATAATTTCTGTGTCTGTTTCCAGTTCTTCCGGGATTCTTCCAATAATGATAACTCGAAGCGGCTTCAATCTCCGTTCCATCTCCTTGAAACCAACGCAAAATTCCAACCGTGCTGCCCTACTCTTTACTCTTCCATTGGTACAACAGGCAACTGTGCTTCCCTCCGGCAGTCCATCAAAGCACCAGTCCCAACAGTATTCCGGTAATATGCTTACGTTCGGAATTACAGGAATATCGTTCAAGATCATGTAGTGAGCCAATGCATGATTGCGGTATTTATTCCACAGGCACATAGCTAACGGCATTCCATTCTTGCCAACCGATATGCTGAAATCTGGCATAATGACTGCGTGAAAACATTTTAAATGCTCCATATACTTGTCTGGCTGATTCCACAATCTTTGAAACTGTACATCGTCCACATAGAAATTTACATCCAGTTCCCGGTGGTTCTTAATCTTCCGGCTAAAGCTCTCCGCAAAGTCTACAGTATCTTTTCCAGGATGGATAAAAGTCTTTGGAATTTTCGGGATTCCGTACTTGCCTTCAAGGTCTGCATCCGTGATTAAAAATTCTTTCATTACGTCATAAGCTGTATGTATCATTGATTCCACTCCCATTTTTTTCTCTTATAGTGCTAAAAGGTACTTATATTTGAAAAATACCATATCTTGTGTCTTAATGCAAGTTTTCCTACTAAATATCTTGTGTTGTTCTGAATGTAGAGTAAAAATCATATCGTCAGAACGGCGCAAGGGAAACCCCCATTTTTCAAGGCTTCCAGACCTCAATTGAAATGTTAGTGTTGCACATGTAACCGCCAACGGTTCAACGGTAATTTTCTCAAAAAGTTCATTAACAATCTGTCTGTTAATATCTTGTGGAGTAACACCTTTGAACTTTTCTAGCTGTTCTTTAATAGCACTTAATTGTATTTCTACTGGCTCTGGACTTTTGGTATTTTGGATTTCTAGAATATGACTCTCAATCTGCTTTATCTGCTTCACGTATTCTTTATTTCTTGAAATAAATTCATCATCAGATATTTTTCCATCCAGATTATATTCCAGTATTTTTTCACGTTTTTGTTTTAACAGATCAATCTGTTTTTCAAGTCGTGAGATTTCGTTTTTATTGTCTGGAATGTTTTTGATCGAGGACTGCAAAATTTCAAAATATTCCTCCAAAATGCTGTCAATATTTTCAGAAGATTTATTTATCAATTCTGCAATTATTTCTTTCAGTTCTGATTCTGCCAGCCCGAACGAATTGCAAGAAGCTGCTCCGTTTTTTATTTTATAGCTGCACACCCATCGAACATCCTCTTTTCCTCTGATATAATGTTGCTTCATCCAGTATGGTGCTCCGTCATTTGCGCAGAAAAGTTTTCCAGTGAAAATATTTTCGCTTTTAAAAGAGGTTCTTCTTGATTTTATGGCTTCTCCACGCTCTCTTAAATATGCGTTTGCCTTTTCCCAGGTAGCTTCATCAATGATCTGCGGTACTCTTGAACCATCATCCTTAAACATTATCCATTCTGACTGCGGAAGAAATTCTTGTTTCTTGGTGAACATATCGACAACCTTTACTTTTCCTCCACAATAGTATCCTTTGTATTTTGGATTCCGAATAATATTTTTTATGACATCCCGGTTGATTTTCCCACCTTTGAAACTTCTGTATCCCATATCCCAGAGCTTTTTTTCGATTCTTGGCGTAGATATTCCGGAAGCGTAATCTTGAAAAATCATTCGAACCATGTCCGCTTCTTCTGGAACCAGTTCGAGCTTTCCTTGATTGTTTGAGTATCCATACATTCTGTGCCCGAGAACAACACCATTTTTGATTGACTGTGCGTGTCCAAATTTTACTCTTGAAGAAAGCTTGCGGATTTCGTCCTGCGCTACCCCAGCCATAATAGTAAGTCGGAACTCACTATCATCATCAATAGTGTTAATTCCATCGTTTTGGAACCACACGCATACGCCATAAGATAACAATTCCCTGGTATATTGGATGCTGTCAAGAGTATTTCGTGCAAATCTTGAAATTTCTTTCGTAATAATCATGTCAATTTTTCCGAGCTTTGCATCTCTGAGCATTCTTTGAAATTCTTCTCTTTTATCCGCATGTATTCCAGAAATACCATCATCAATGTAAGAACCAGCAAACTTCCATCTGTTGTTAGAATGTATCAGATCTTCAAAATGTTCCTCCTGGTGCTTAATGGATGCTTGCTGTTCAACTTTTTCAGTAGAAACCCTGGCATAATAAGCAACATTTAGTTCAATGTCGTAAATAGAGCAATTTCTTAATTTTTCTCTGACATAATAAATATTCATAGTGCATTTCTCCCTTAATAAACAGGGAGTGGAATCATATAAAGTATAACACCTCATATAAATCCACTCAATACATTGTCGTTACTTTCTAATGCTGATTTCAGCTTTAATTTTATCTCTTGTTTTCTCATCTATCAGACCAAGTGAGAACATTCTTTCGTTTATGGCATACAATATAGCTTTTTCCATTAATTGTCCCTCCATATAATTATCTCGTTTTAAGCGCTGTTTTTCTTTATCTTTTGTATGCCCTATAATTTCTACCATTATTCTCTTTTGAACGATTCTGCACTATTTTAAGTATACAATTATCACGTTTTACAACAAATCAAAGATGTTTACCTGTCCATCAATCAGAGATTTTTCCAGGTTGTAAAATTTACAGGCTATATAATCTGGGTTCCAATCAATTTCCAGTTCGTATTGTAAACACCGCGGATGCTTACCACCACGGAAGAATCTGCATTCCGAACAGGTATGCTGATAAGCTGTACCTCCAGATCGCTTATACATTTCGCTTATCTTCCTCATAGAATCACTCGCTTTACTCTTGACTTTCCTCTCGCTTTCTTCTTGAAGATACCATTTTTAACACAATCCCTCGGATCACATCCTCTGCTATGTTCTTCAATTAAGATATAATCACAGGTTGCATTTGTGCTCCATGCATTTTCGCTCTTGCTGTAATAGTCGCATTTTGAGCATTGTCTCCGCTTTAAGCCTATAATTTCAGTGCTTTTTAATTCTCTCCATGGTTTTCTATCTGGCAATTTTCCGCACCTCCCAATCTGGCAGTATCTATAATTTTTAAAAGGTCTGGACTTAGTTTTCTTCGTTCTTGTTCTCTTTGTACTTCTGCCCGGTAAGTCCTTTGGAAATTAGACTGAACTACACTCCACCATGTGCCATCTATATTCCCTGATTTCGCCCATTCTTCTAACTGCCCCGGACTTGATACTGCTTTCTGAACTATTTCTGGAAGTTTAGAAAATTCTTCTTCCGCATGGTATATAGAGTTCCAAATTGCCCTTGATACCAGATTCCAAGCTTCTGTTTCGTTCAGTTCGTCAGACTGTGGCGCAAGGCTCTGCGCGCATTGCCGTAATGCAGCTATTGTAGGTTCTTTCCATTCAGTTTGCATATATTTCTTCAACCCAAAACTTAAAAGCTTGTAATCTAGGTCTTTCAAAAGTCCGTACCAAGTATCAAAAGCATATTGATCTGGCAGAAATGATGGAGAAGTGTACACAGCTTTCATTGCCTTTACCAGTACCGCCCATTCTTCTCTTGTCATACCCAATTATCCACCTCGCTTACCCTGTTTTGGATTTTCTCCATGTAGCTGCATGGTCTATTCGTAGACTTGTCTGCGTATTGCCCTTCAAATACTTTTGCGAAATTTCCAGGCTTTAAGAACCAGTCAAACGTAACCATCCAGCCATTTTTATTTTGCCCTTGTAAGAAGCTGCTATGGCGAATGTTTTCAATGGCTTCTAAGATATCGTCCATATGGTTCTGACGGATTCTAGCTTTTACTGCCTGTTCTCGTTTTGGTGTCATTCTTTTTACAGGAGTGATACCAAATTCTTCCAGAGTATTCCATTCATCAATGATTCGTTGGACGTCAGTCTGACGAATAGTATCTTTAGATACTATTAAATCATTCTCTTCTTCTATTTCTTTTTCTTTATTATCTAATTCTTTATTATCTAGTTCTTTATTATATACTTCTGCCGAGCTAACGTTAGTTTTACTGTTAACTTTACCGTAAAGTTTACTGTTAGTTTTACACTCTATTTTGTCTTTCTGCTTTTTTCGATATTCTTGCATATAGTTTCGCATATATTGGCTTTTTTGCTCAATTTTATCAAGATTTTGATATTTTCCCCAGTTCGGAATTGTGTAAACTCCGGAAACAATTTCGATCATTCCGTAGTTCTCAAATGTTTTTAACGCTAATCGAACCGTGTTAATATCTCTCCTGAATACTGTCGCTAACATTTCATCAGTATATGCAATCTTATCGTTTAGGATAAAAACACCGCTGTTGTTATTTTTTCCGGCTAAGCACAACAATTTAAACCAGATTACGATAATGCTGTCCGCACTTGGCAAATTTTCAATTAGCATTATTTTTTCATCATCAAAAATGTCTGAACATATTTTTATCCATTTTACAGCGCTTGCCAATTTTGAAATTCCTTTCTCCAATCTCTGGATTTTTAAAAAGTGTTTATTTTAATTCAACTTCAATTCCATTGATTTTCAGTTCTCCATTTACCGGAACCACAAGAGATGGAACGCCGTTTATTTCTTTCAATTCAATCAGAGCAATTTTATCCGGCTGGATGCAGATTGTTGCATCTGGTGTTACAATTTTTGCAGTTTTTGAATTGTGGATATTGTCAAGTGCAGCAGGCTCATTACTGAAATACGTTTCCCAGTTTTCCTTGAAATCTGATAACTTCTCGCCTGGAACTCCGCAATATTCAAAAATCTGTTCCATTTCGTCACATGATACAGTTATCATCTCCGGGCTGTCTTTCTTCTGTTCTCTTACTTCCTGCAAAGATTCAATTAGGCTTTCAGTGAAATTGAATGTTGTATTTCCTTCGAAATTGTCCATGATAAAATCTGAAAAGACATTGATCTCATTGCCGGGTATACGTGGAATTGGTGTGCCAAGAACGTTTTCGATGAAGTCTGGATGAATATTCTTTATGTTTTTGTTGAAATACAAAGTTCCATGAATATCAGTACTTCTGTCATTGAATACAGGGAATAAGAATCCTGTTTCTGGTCTTGAGACTACCCAATCACGAATTCTGCCTTTGATGTTATTTTCAGCCACATCATAGCTAAGCCCAGCCTTTGAAAGATTTACTGGACAAATGCTGCACAGAATGTGTTCATAAATTTCTTCTGATGCATCGTGCATTTCGGTTCCATCAGAAGCTTTTCCTGGAATATCATATACTGCATGAATGAGAACTATGTAGTAATTTTCTGGATAATCGTAATTTTCAATCACTTTGTCGTAAAACTCATCCAAAAGATCATCATCTTTAAGCTTACTTGCTCTGATCCGCATAAGAAATTCCTGTGTTCCACCCTCTTTTTCCTGTGCTAATGGGAATTCAAGATTCATAAGGCTTTTTCCAAGTCTGCCAGACATGGTTTTCTTGAAAATGTCAAAATACTTAAACATTTCTTCCTCTGGAAGGGAAAGGAAAGCTTCTTTAATTTTGGTTTTCTTATTTTTTTCTGCATCCACATAACAACCACAAATGCGTGTGATTGCACAATTGGCTGGTGTAAACTGCTTCTTGATCTCTGCGATTTCTTTCTTATTCATGATTAATCCTCCGCTCCAAATATTTTTCTTAAATTGTTCTGGTAATTCTTCACTGTTTGTTCGATAGTGTTATAAGTTGGTCTTAATCTGCATCTTTCTTTGTAACCATCGCATCTTGTTCCAAAAAGAATGGAATTTCGACATATTCCATCTTGACTAGCGCAACATTTATTCATTCTTCTTCATCCTTTCTGCTTCTCTCGCCTGTTTCTTTTCAATCCACTTATTAATTTTCTCATCGGATATCATGTACATTTGCTTTAGCATTTCGATGCAGATCAACACATCTGCAATTTCTTCTATCATATTATCACGGTTGATTTTTCCGCGCTTTGCCTTACTGATTGCTTGGATAAGTTCGGCGCATTCTTCCATGCAGACTGTACTTTGATTGTTTTTGCCGTAGTGCAAAATACTTTCTGCGATAACACCTTTGTCAATCTTTATCCCTGTGATTAATCCGGCAAGAACCTTTATACCAGAATCACACGCCCATGCTTCTTTGAGATATTTCTCTTGCCATTCATCTTTGATTTCTGAATCTCCCAAGAAACATAAATGCTGGTCTCTCATATCGGATAAGATGTCTTTTGCTTCTTTAGCGTCCATGGTTACCGCTCCTTATGTTGTTTCAGAAAATGTTCAACCAACGGAATCTCTTTCTTTCCAATCCATTTAATCCATGCTCCACAATCTCCGCAGTACAATCCAGAGTTATTTCCGGATTTTCTGATAAAAAGATCTGTGCTGTTGCATTTCGGGCAACTATATTCTTTCATTTCTTCATCTCCTCCAACTTCTTCTCTATCGGATTAATAATCTCTTCCAACACCTGCTGCTCGTAATTTTCTTTCCAGAATTTTTCTCTTTTCCAAAATTGGATTTTCATAATCTCATTTATTAAATTAATACACGCTATTGCTTCTAGCATTCCCCAACATCCATCACAGGCTCTTTCATTACACCAGTTTACAAATTCTTTAAATTTCATTCTTCATCTCCTCCAGTTTTTTCTCAGCCTCTTCACGGGTGAGGAATACTGTTTTACCGATTTTATCTATATCCGACAACTCAAATACGCACTTGTCGATTACACATGGCGTCTTATTTGGAATGCCTAAGATGTAATATACTTCTGTTCCAACCTTACACGGTAATCTCACAAGCAAGCCCTGTTCTTCTAAGTCTTTATATTTCTTCAACTCTTTCTGCATTATCGATAATTTAGTAAGCTCTAATCCAGTAAATGTACCGTTTTCTTTGAGTTCCTTTAATTCCTTTAAAGTGCCAATATCTTTATAAGACTTTAATTCTTCAAGCCATTCCGCAAACTGTTCATGTTCTTCTGCATCTTTAATACAATCAGCTTCGAATCGTTTATTAATTTCTTCATTTCCCAGTGATACCTTAGTAAATTTACCATTCCATCTTTTTCTTTGCGCCATCATCTTTTCATGATTAATTGCCTCTTCGAGTGTTAATCTCTCCATCTACTTCACCTCTTCCAATTGACTTTCTACTGTATTTGCAAGTAATAACATTGATTCAATAACTTTATCTGTTAGTGACATTCTGTCTTTGTTATTCGCAAAATACTTAACGTGGGCCATTGCTTCCTCTAGCTTTTTTTCACATGCAACAATTTCAGATGCTTCATACATTTTTCGTTCATCACTGCTGTATGTTACTATTCTTTCATCATAAAAATTTAACATATTTGGAAGCGGAATATCGATTGTGTTTAAATGTTTTCCTCTTGCCCACCTAAATCCCTGTAATTTTGCTATTCTTAAAACTTTAGAATACTCTTCCTGTGTTCTTACAAATACGCTTTTTCCTGTTAAATCAATCATCAAAATTTCCTCCTGTAATCTCATCAATACACTGGTTCCATCCTTCTGCAAAGCCAGCATCAGACGTATTAGCTGGATAATCTCCATTGTCTTTTTCTGGCAAATCCATAAGCGGACACCAGTCTGGTCTTGATTTACTTTCACAATCATAATGTTCTTCTGTCATCAGAATTACATCGCAATCTAAACAGTCAGCTAATTCACACAAACCCTCATATTCAAGAGCGCTACAGTATGCAGTTCCGAACGGGCAAACATAGCAATTCTCTGGTGTTTCCATCACTAATACTGATTTACTCATGATTCCTCCTCAAGGCAACAATACACTATTGGATTGCTAGTATCACAATCACAATTGTTATAATCAATGTCTTCCAATGCTTTACTTTTTGCTATTTCTATGGCCTCTTCCTTTGTTTCAGCTATAATTCCGTCATAATCAATTGATAATCTCATGCTAACACTTACATCCCATTTACTCATTTGGTTCCTCCTGTAATAATTCTGGATTGTCGAAGATATTCCCTCTGACATAAGTTTCTTTGCACCAATATCCAAGTTCATGTCGATAATAGAAATCTTCTGGAAATGCTGCGTAAAATCCTTGATTGTAATCGCCACTTGCGAAACCTGTACCATAGAATCCAAATTTAACCTGTGCATATTCGTCGGACCGCGTTTTTAAAATATCATTTTCCCAAATTTTATTGCCATTCTTGTCGCAAAGTCCTGTGAACTGGCAGAGGGTCTTCTCGCCTACCATTAAAATATCATCAATTTCCATGTATCCGTATTGACTGCAATAATGCGGATTTTCTTCAAAGCTGATAAATAAACCTAAATGTGTTTTAATTGGAATTCCCTCAATCCATTCTCCTGTTTGGATGCTTTTTGCCCTGAAAAGAATTTCTCTCATTCAACTCCACCGCCTTTCACAATCTCCACAGCATCATTCAAAATTACGATTTCATAAGATTTCGTCCATCCCACAGGTTTTGCTAATGTACTCCGTTTTTCTAATTGCTGAACAACCTTGTCCACATCAAAAGCTGTCGGCTGTTCGTCAATAACTGCACCTATTGCAAAATCCATATCCGAATTTCCAAGAGAGTCAATTATTTTGTCTGCATCAATCAGTCTGCTCATATTCTATTCTCCTAACTGTTTTAAAATTTCTTTTGCGATTTTATTACTTTCCTGCATGGAAATTCCCCATCCATTATATTTTCTGTGGCATTCATCACAGTTCCATTCACCATTATCACTTTCTTTAATTTCGCTATTGAATCTGCAATTATCGCAATACATATGATCGAGAGTGCTATAAATGATGCTTGCAATATCGTCTTGTTTGCTATTAGCATCGTCTACGTGTTTCTGCTTTGGACATTTATATTCTTTCATTTATTTTTCCTCCCACACTCCCAACAACCGCATTCTCTCATACAGTACAGCGACGGTCTTGCGCCTGTATCCGTAGAAGTCTTTCGGATTCATCGGGATATATCTTTCTTTGCTGATTTTTCTGTAGCTTTTCCGGTGTAGGATATTCTCAATTACCATATCTGCTATCACCGTGTTTTTCGGGCAAGCTGACAAGGCGGCACCGGAAAGCAGATATCCGTACTCTGCCGGGAAGTCTTTCAGCATCGTATTCAGTTTTTTCTATGTCATTTGCCGGAATACCGTAGTCTTTCAGCTTTTTATTCCTTGTCAACATACCGTTCTCCTTTCTAATCGTCTGGGTGGTGCTTGTCGTACATGATCGCTGCACATACAAGACCAGTTACTCCGAATATGGTTCCAAGGGTGAATCCTAATAAGAATGTAATCATGGCTCATCCTACTTAACATAATCTTCGCAATCTTCTGCATATTCGTAGTTATCCATATCATCACATCTGCACTGGCAGAAATACTGTTTTTCACAGCAAATGCAGCACTGTGTTTCACCGTCCGGACACTCTAATTTACAATATCCCATTTAGCCCTCCTTATATAGCTCTGGAAGTGGCGTCCAGGCGATAACTTTATACATCATTGTTCCGCCGTGTCCGTCCGAATATTTGTCCCATTCAAGATACCTATATTTCTTTTCGTTCCAGTATCCGGCGTCACCAAATTTTAAATAATTCGCAATTCCATAAAGCTTTTCAGGTGTTCCATAGACTTTTTCAAGAATTACAAGACACTCTTTTTCGTCTTCCGGCAATCTCTCACTGACCGGAATCCATCCATTTTCTTTCTCATCATCCATATTTTCGATATAATCCATGATTTTAAGTCCCAACTCGTAAGCCGTTCCTTCAAAAGGTTTCCCGTATGGATTTATTGTTCTTTTTATGTAATCGTAAATTTTACTTTTATCGCTCATATTTCCACCTCTACAAAATACTTTTCTAAAGTTTCTTTTGATATCTCAATCCATCTATTAGCATTTACTCCGTCAAGATGGATATCTCCGCCGATAATTTTTTCATTTCCATCCTCACTTTCCCCATGTAAGCAACTGGCACGCTATTGTGCAGTTAGTACGTGATTTTAATACTCAATAAAATCAGATAATTCCATCTGACCAACTACATTGTTATCTTGCATCCACCATAGATAGACTTCTTCACCACAACTCCACTTCACATCTTTTCCACGCCGCTTGCGTTCCTCAATCATTCTGTCAAAAGCACGTATATAGGCTTGCTTGTACTTTGGAAAATCATACATTTCCTTTTCCCTCTGCTTCTTTGATGCAAGCGGACAACCTAGACAGCCTAACCTATTATATCCGCATTGGTACAGCTCACATACCTGAATATCTTTTTCACCAATGAACTGCCAGATATTTTGATCTGTCCAGTCAATAATTGGATTAACTACTGTCTTTGCTTTCATCTGGCAATTTTCAAACAACCTTCGAGTATTATCATTATCGGTGATAAGCATTTTTTCGTCAGAAACGCCGATACTTTTGCTTGCTGTCTGTCCTAATACTTCAAATGGGCTTCTATTACTTCTCTTGCTACTTTCAGACCATCTAACGCCTGTTGCAATCATTCTGTTAGGATTCCCACCTTCTTTCAGTTCTGAACAGCAATACCGAACAATTCTGGTAGGTGGCATCAGCTTTCTTGGAATAAGATTCCACATAGTAAGACGTTTGCCGTTTTCCTGCACATGATAATCAATCTCGCATTTGATGCCTTTGTCCGTCAATTCAGAAAACGTATTCTTGATATGCCTTACTGTCTGCGGTGCATCAACAGTGGTATGTGAGTTATGTACTTCAAACGGGATTCCAGACATTCTGAATAGTTCAAGAAGCACATCTGAATCCTTTCCGCCGGAATACTCACATACAAGTGGTTTGTTATAATGTTTCAACGAGAGATCAGACGCAAGCCGGATTCTTTCAATTGCTTTTTGTTCTAAATCCATAATATTTACACTCCAAATCTTCTAACCAATTCTTTATTCAAATCTGGGATTCTTACATCTGTTTCAGATTCCAATTCCTCAATCATGCTCATAAAGCTTCTTTCGCCACGGTTCGCTTGTCCCACAAACTCATTTGCACAATTGATTACGTCTAAAAGCCTTTTGGTTGAAAATCCATGCAGTTTTCTTAATGCCAACATCATAGTTACGGAATTGATCGTATTCGCCCAGTCATCACCAGTATTGAATCCATCGTTATAGGCTTGATCTTGCATGATTTCCAACTCTTTACGTGAGTTCTGCATGGCTCTGGCGAATGCCTGTGACATTTGATTGTCACAAGCCAGCACCCTATTTTTCTTTGGTGCTTTCATCTTTAATTTGCTTCCCATATTTTTCCCTTTCGTATCTGTATTCCGTCAAACGGTATGCTCTCGATATTCCCGGATGTTCTGTGGCAATCAGAGAATCCATCTCCAATTGCCGCATATGTCTCTGGACGGTACACTTTGTGAGGTCTGTTCCATCCATGATTTCTTCATAAGAAGGCATATATCCGTGTTTCTCAAAATACTTGACAAGAAATCTGTAAATATCATTTCTGGCAGATTGTCCCTCATTATATTTTCTCTGACGGTAATTCATAGGCAAAACGGCTCTTCTTCCGCAGTATTGCTTTTTTCTGCACGCATTTTATTTAATCTTTCCGCAGCTTTCTTTTTCGTTTCGTCGGAATATTTTCTTGGTGGATTGATTTTAATGTAGGAATAAGGCAAGTGGGCGAAAATAGATCCATCGTTATTTCTGGCAATAATTTTCACATCTTCTGGAAATTCCTTTTCTAATTCCTCGCATCTGTTCTTCCAGGCACTTCCATTCTTGGCAGTAAGCCCTACATAATCTCTTCCGGGAATCCACTCAATAACACATTCATTGGTATTCTCTGCCATGTAATCACTCTCCTTTTAAATAATCAAAGATTGATATTTGCTGATAACATTGTTTTACGATAAAAAATCCTCAATACTCATTTGTCCTACCGGGCAATCCATTACATTTCCATTCAGTGCTTCTTCTACATTTGCTTTCATTTGTTTAAAATAGCTTTCTTTAAGTTCACATGAGATTGCTCTTCTTCCAAGTGTTAAAGACACAAATGGGGTGGAACCGATACCACCGAATGGGTCAAAAATTATATCTCCTGGATTGCTCCATAATTCAATGCAGCGCTGAATAACTTCCAGCTGCAAAGGGCAAATATGACGTTCGTCCTTATCTTCTCGTGCAGATTTTTTCTGTAATGTATCGCTCTGCCTAATGTCCATCCATACTGGACTTGCGTAGTTTTGCCACACATCAACAGGAAAAGTCTCGTGTGTATGCGAAATTCGTTCTGGATTTTCTCCTGGCTTTCTCATTGTGACAATATAATCCGGGATTCCCTGCCTGTTCATTGCACTATCTTTTCTAATCTGCTTATGCAGCAGTCCCAATGCTTTTGTTCTTTGCATTTCAGTTACTGGATTTTTCCAGATGGTAACCTTACTATGGTAAATAAATCCGCAATCTTCAAAAATCTGTCGCATGATTGCTGGAAAGTCTTTCAAGCCAATCACGCCGTCACGCTCTTTCATAAGCGGCAAGTCCATACAATGAAAACTAAGTAATCTTCCGGGCATTGTTATTCGATACAGTTCTTTTGCCAGATAGATAAAATGGTTGTAAAATTCATCATCTCCCTTACTATTCCCCATATCCCGGTCACTGTTACTGTATGTATACAAGCTAGAAAATGGTGGTGAAAATACTGTATAATGAATACTTTCGTCCGGGATTTCTTTTGTGATTTCGCAAGAATCGCCGTTGTATATTGCGTATTTTTCTTTAACAACCTGGTCTAAAACATTCATGCTGTAAATTCCTCCCAATCTGGCAATTTCATTTCTTTTGTTGGCTCATAAGGCGTACTTATACGGCAAGTGCTTTTAAGCTCTTTTTTTGTTATTTCCTTTGTTAATTCTGTCATTTCAGACTGCATTTTCTGGAAATCACATTGCTTCCTTTCAATATTTTCCTTTACGCAGCCTTCCTTCGCGGAAATAATAATGTAAACATTCACAGGCTTCTCTTGCCCGAACCGCCAACACCGTCTGACTGCTTGGTAATACTGCTCATAGCTATCTGAAAGTCCAGTAAATATCATATTGTGGCAATTCTGCCAGTTCATGCCGAACCCTGCAATTTTGGGCTTTGTGATAAGGCATTTGACCGTTCCATCAGAAAACGCCAACATAGAGTTGCTTTTATATTCTGATTTATCAGAGCCTTTTACTTCCACGGATTCAGATATCAGTTCGCTTAATCTTGCTGATTCGTCATTTAAATCACACCATACAAGCCATTTCTCATTTGAACTATTTACAAGTTTCGCAGCTTTTTTACATCTAAGTTCAAGACTTTCCTTTCTGGCTTCTCTTCGTTCTGTAAGTGTTAATGATTCTTTTATCGGCTCATTTCCGTCTACAATAATTTCGTTAATGTTAAGTTTCGGAAGATCGTAGCCAGATACTTGATACCCGATATTTGCTGGGTTATCTACAAATACACTGAATGTTGCCAGCCATTGCCAGAATACATCTGTTGCATGCCCCTTTAATCTCCATTTAGATGTTTGTCCACCGTCATGCACAAAGAACATTGATAACATTTCCGACCGTGTCATAACGCCGCAAAATTCGCTGTGATTTCCTATTTCCATATAGTCATTGGGGGCTGGTGTTGCAGTACAAGCCAACTTATAAGGAACTGAATGAAAATTCTGAATAATTGCTGTTCTGACTTTTCCAGAATAAGATTTAAGAATACTACTTTCGTCAAGTACAACTCCCACAAATTCATTTGCAACAAATTTATCCATTTTTTCATAATTGGTAATATTAATACCGCTGATACATTCAGATTGGCTTTCCACAACTTTTGCAGTATAACCAAATTTTTCAGCTTCACGCTTCGTTTGATCCGCCACAGCCAACGGTGCAAGAATAAGAACCATTCCACCAGCGTGTGTGCAAACTTGATGTGCCCACGAAAGTTGCATTGGTGTTTTTCCTAAACCGCAATCAGCAAATATGCAGGCTTTTCCTTTCTTTAAAGCCCATCTCACAATGTCTTTTTGAAATTCATACAACATTGGATTTAATTCCGATTTATCAATATCAAACCCACTGCTTTCAAGAACAAATCGTTTGCTCTTTAAAAAATCTTCATAATTCATTTTTAAAAGAAGCCCGGTGCACCCTTACGTCAGCTGAAGGCAAGCTCCTTTCATTTTTTTATTTTTTATCTTTGGAATTTAGCCAGTAGAACTACTGGTGTGTTAGAATCAGTGATAATTTTCTTCATTGAGTAATTCGTTGAATTTTTCCAACGCCTTAATAGATACTTTGTTATTTGCTTTTTCTGGTCTGATTGATACGTTTAAGTGAGTATCAATGATGTGTTTTAGCTCTCTTGCAAGGATTATTTTGCCCTGTTGGATTCCCTGTCTGTATGTCTTGGGCGGTTTATATTGCCCTGTTACTTGCTTTCCAGCTGACTGGCCACCAGCTGTAACGTTGTACATCTGGAAGCCTTTATCTGCAAAAGCCTTGATTGTTTCAATTTCTTTCTGGTCAAGTTCATCCTTTCTACATGTTCTATATGAAAGTTTCCAACCAGTAGGATTACTTTCACTGTAAAACTTATGCTTTTTAAGGCTTAATGCTATGTGATCGTATTCCCCTAAATGGCTCGCACATCTCTCGCAAAGGTTGACTGCCTGTCCACAATACGCTCGGTTTATTCCGGCTTCGTCAGTTCGGTAAAACACGTATATACCACTAGAATATGGAATGCTTGGACATATCCTTTTTATTCGATTCTCTCGTTCTCGCTTCATAGCGAAAACTCTACTATAATCCACCAGGCATCACTCCTTTCCAATCTGGTCAATGAGTTTCTTACATTCATCTTTAACATAGGCAAGTGAACGAATTTTGCAATCTGGATCTTTATTTAATTCTCGCCAGCAATCTCCCATTATTTTAAGCATTTTTTTGAAGTCTGGTTCTTCTCCGAAATACTGTTCTGCTGTCTCAATATCATAACCATCGAAACAATGAGCACAGTCAAATCCAATCCACCATGTATCATCATCGTCACAATCGTGTAGAAATGGTTCTGAATAAGTAACTCCACCATGGCAGTCAAGATAACCTAAATCATCAACAATTTTCTTTGCCAGCTTATGGCTGTTAGGTATTCCAACGTATCCGCACCTGTATGCTCTAGGCATGAACAGGACTACACATTGGTAACCTTTATACTCGAATTTAGTTTCTAAAACTGGTTCCATTTATTTATCACCCCTCCTTAACTAAACGGAAATTCATCTTCCATACCGCCTAAATCTGGCACATCCATGAAACTAGGTTCTGGCGGCGGTACTGGTCGTGTGTCTGTTTCCTGTGTCTGTGGTGACTGGCTCTTTCTTTCTGCAAATTCATGTTCTGCAACAAGGCAATCATTTGAGTAAACTTTTTCACCATTTTTGTTCGTATAGTTTCCAGTCTGCCATTCACCACGCACATTTACTTTCGTGCCTTTTTTAAGATATTTCTCTGCGAATTCTGCATTTTTTCCAAGACATACGCAAGTGATAAAATCAGATTTTCTTTCTGTATTCTTTTTCACTCTTCTCTCGACAGCCAAAATATATCTTGCGATTTTGGTATCATTCGTTCCCATTCTGATATCTGGATCAGCAGTTAATCTTCCAGAAAGAATAACAATATTCACAATTTATCACCTCTCAATCTGAATGTCGCATCTAATAAGTGCGTGTTTGATTTTCTTTGTATTTCCTGTTACAGTTTCTTCTTTCCCGATAACAAAGGAAATATCATCTTCTGTTACGTTGAATCCTTTTGTTTTGATATGCTCCATGATGATTTCTTTAATTTCATCTGTGCCGATTCCGATTGTTATTTCCAATGGTGTTACCTCCCTGGTTTGTATACTGGTGGCATTGGTTGCCATGCAATGACTGGGTAATATGCAATTCCGTGTTCTTCTACCATGCCCCATCTTCCACCGCCTAAATATGTAAGGGTTGTTGGTAACTCGGCGTCTTTTATGGTAACGTTGTATTTTATCTTATCTTCTGGGCTTTCTCTCACATCTGGCTCTGGCGGTAACTTCACTTCTGTTGGAATCCACATATCCGCAGGACTGTAGGAACAAATCAGTTCTTCAACTTTCTCGATTGCATCATTCCATCCTTTATCGTACTTACATTCTTGTTCGGAAGGTTCTGGCTTTTTCAGTTTGTCAAGTGTTTTTAAGAAGATTTTCATTGATTAATCCTCCTTGACTTTCTCAATAGTTTCTTTTATTGCTTCTTTCACAGCCTTGGTTTTAATCATCTTATCTGCCAAGGCTTTTGCCGCTTCCTGTACGATCACGTTTTTATTCTCTTCTAGTATCTCGGAAATATGAGAATGTATCATCCTACACAACGGCTCATTGGTTTCTCTACTACCATATAACTCTTTTTTATAAATAACTCCTTTGATTTCTTTGGTAATTTTTTCAACTACCTTGTCCTCAACATTTTTACGGATTTCCTTTGCAATTTCTTCCTCATTGACACCAATCGTTACTGGTACGCTGAATACGCTCATTTTCAATTTTCCTCCCCTATATCTATCACATCACATCCAATAAATACCAATTCCTCATGTTCACTAATTCCATAGCCGACAGATCTTCTTCCTACTTTAAAAAATACATTATTTGTATTAACCGTAACTCCTTCAGTTTTTTCCATATAATCAGAAACAATAGCTTTCAAAATATCTTCATTTAAGAAAGCCTTTCTTTCGACTATTTGATGTTCTTTTGGCATATATTCAAGCCATGTCTCTATACCTTTGTATTCTTTTCCTTCTGTGTCAGTCCATTCGCCATTTCCAGTATATGCAAGCATGATGATTCTTTCAGAGTTTTTCAGCTTTACATAATACAAACATGCGGTATCATCAGTTGGAGCTTCTGGAAGCATATCTCTTACTGAGCGCCATGCACTAGTTGAAGGAATTGTTTTTCCTGCTTTACGGTCTACATGCTCCTGTCCTTTAATTACATAGTTTCTAAATTTTTTTGGCATTAATTTTCTCCTTTCAATTATTCAGTCGAATTGTTTTCCTTATCATCTTCAACTGCTTTCCAAATACAATCCATAACAGATGCATAATCAAGCAGTATTTCTCTTTCTCTGATGTTTCTTCCGTCTTTTTCATGCCAATCTCTCACTATATAAAGTTCGGCATTTGCAGAAAGAATATCTGTTTTCATGTCCCAGTATTTAATATGAATTTCATAAGCTGCATTTGCAGAAATTGGATTTACATAAATTCCTTTTGTTACTTCTTTCCAATCTTTTAATTCAATTGATACCATCTATTTCTCCTTTCAAAACGGACATAAGTCCAAATTAACTTCTAGCCCCGGTCTGGCAATCTGCACCAGGGCATCATCCCAAACCACCGCTTCTTTTATCTCCTTCAAAATCTGTTCCGGGTCAGCTGCTTCATTACTCAAATGAACCAATGTTACCGTCCGTAATTCTGCCGTATGGTTTGTTTTTACTAGGATTTTGCAAGTATCTAAGGAACAATGCCCTTTAAGCCTGTGCGTGTAATTTTCAGCTGTTTTGTCAACCAATTCTTTACAATAGTTACACTCAATAACAAAGTGGTTCAGTCGCATTGCTTTGAAGTTGTACTTGCAGTATTCAAAGTCTGTCATGTACAGCAGTTTTCCCATTTCTTCATGTTCCACGATATACCCATAATTGAAACATGGAATAAGTTGCCCTGTGTCCTTGTCCCTTGTAGTATGCGGTAAATAGAACGGTATTACTGTAAACGAACCAACCCGAAACGGTCTTTTCTCTGGAACTCCTTTCATTAATTCACCAGTGATAATTTGCAGATGTTCCACAGTTTCATCATTGGTGTAAATCTGAATACCTAAATTCATCAGATTTTTAAATGATTCACGGTGATCACTCAACCGTGTTCATGGGTAAGAAGCACGCCAGAAACATCACTTGTTCTGTAATCAATAGCTTTCAGAATGTCTTTGTATCTGCATCCGCAGTCCAGAAGAAGCATTTCTCCGCTGTTCGATTTCAGAACATAGCAGTTTCCGTGGGTGCTTCCTGTGTTTACTACTCGCATGAACATTTATTATCACCTCTATTTCTAAATATTCCTTTAAATCAGTTTTCTTCATTCACAACAATACCGCCGTGGATAATAACTCGCTTTCCGTCCGAATCGTCAAAATAAACTTCATTTTCAGATTCGGAAACATCGAACTTCCCAGACCAGGACTTGATTTTACCGCCATTGTAATCGTAAACAGTTACGGTACGGTTCAGACCACCGTTCCAATTACTTGAAAAAGATTTTACTTCCCTGTCAAAGCTTGCGGTACAGCCTGTGATTGATACACAAGCTGTTACTGCTGCCACAATAATCAATTTCTTTTTCATTCTACATTTCCTCCTGGCTCATAAATGACGGAATTTCTGTTTCCACTGGCTCTGCTGCCGGGACTGGTTCTTTCTCGGCGGTCTTTACAACTTCTGCGACTGTTGGCTGTTTAGGCTGTTCTTCGATTGCCGCTGGCTTGTCTGGGATAAATTCTTCTGCATTGGCGTTCTGCTCGATTTCTTCCTGCACTTCTCTGTATGTGGCATCCATCATGTTGTATTCGTAAGCCTGCACTGGATTGTCCCATCTCTTAGGAATAGACTTCATAATGTTGTTTCGCATCTTACGAATAATCATTGATTCTCTGGATTGTGTTTCATAATAAGACGGTGAAATATACGGTCTTAATTCCTCACAATCAATGATTGCTTCCAGTTCTCCAATGTCAGCGACCTTTTTCATGATCTCTTTCTTCTTTTCTTCAATTTGAGCTTTCTGCGAATCTGTAGCTTTATATCTGTCCGCACAAATTCCAAACGTTTCATTCTGGAGATTATTCTTGATGTGTGCTGCAAGATTCTTCAGTACATCTGCTCTTTCGCAAGAAAGATATTCAATATGTCCGTCCTTATACTGAATCGGATATACGATACGCACTACCTTACCTACACCAGACTCTTCCCATTCTGGCGGTGTGATTTCCACACCCTTATGTCTTGGTGGGATATACTTATCACCTTCTCTGACTTTCCAGTACGGGAATACTTTAGCTACATCGACACCATATCTACTTACAAGAGCGTCATTTCCATCGCCCTCAATCGCAAATTCGATTTTCTTCTCCCACTGAGGTTTCTGCCCTTTCGCCGCTATGTTTACGTTTCTGATTTGGAAATAACACTCTCTCGGCTGTGCGTTTGCGTTCAGTTTTAACGCTGCTACTTTGCTCAGAATGAATTTAAGGTTAGAGCCATTAATTGCTTCAAAACTCACTCCACTCTCATGCACCATCTGGAAAATAGATCCCATTGCTGCCACTACGCAATCCTTTGAGTAGGAATCAAATTCCATTCCTCTTGAAGTTAAATCTCTTTCCATTAAATCAACATAACGATTTGTGTAGTAGGAAAGCTGTGTGTTAAAATTTGCTACCTGTGTGTTTTCTGTCATTTTAATTCTCCTTTTCTTTATTTATATGCTCAGTGACATATGAAACAGGATGAAATAATTTGTCCTATGTTGAATTGTAATTTCCTGTTCTTTCATTAACTGTTTTATTTTTTCCTGTTGTGCTTTCCGGGCATTCACCCGGATTCATATGCCACCGATTTTTTATTTACTATACGTGGAATCTGCCTTGAAAAAATGTTTTCCCCATGTTGCTGTTAGCATTTTCCCCTCCTAATTATCAGATTCCTTTTACTTTCAAATCCCCATCCGTCACTCTCAGAATAATCATCTGCCTGTCTAATACAGGAATTCTGCTTTTGTCAATGCTCTCCGAATCATCAATCCAAATCGGCAGATTCAGCCCATTCATTTCCTGTAATCCATTCAGTAAATCAACCTCACAAAGAATTTTGTCGGAATGATTTAATCCGCTGTTGTAGTCGATTCCATTACAGATCATTTTGCAAGTTTCTACTGGATTTCCCTCAATCGTGTAATCAAGGAAACTGAACTGGAAATGATGGAAAAATGGATTGATTTTCTCTGCCAGTGCCTTATTCTTCTGGATTGAGAAGTTAAGAACGGTATCAATGTTCTTTTCAATATCAGCTTGTACCTGTCCAAGGCTTTTCAGTTCCTCATTCAGTTCGGCTACTCGCTTTTCTTTCTCTGTGACTGCTGCCTGTGCAATCTTAATGTCTGCATCCACATTGGAAATCTGTTTCATAACATTGCTGATCTGCATTCTTAATTCCTGTTTCTTTCCAGGAACATCATCAAATGATTTCAGTTTCTCTTCAAGTTCTGCAATTCTCACTGTAACTGCAAGATATTCTTCATCATTTGTCATATCTACAGATTCTGGAAGCTCCGTAAATTTGGACTGTTCTTCCTCAATCTGCTTAGTAAGTTCATCAACTTCATCCTGTGCTGCGCCGATTTCCGACTGTAATTTGTTGATTTCCTCGTTAGTTTTCTTTAATTTTGCAGCAGCAGAATTTCCAAGATCACAAGTTCCTTTCAACTGGTTCTGTTTTGCTGATTCCCAGTTTTGCTTTTTGGTTAATTCATTTTCAATTCTAAACTTCTTCTTTTCTTCAAAGGAAGCTCTCAATTCGGAAACTTGTTCTTCTGGCAGCTCTTGTCCACAGGTAGGGCAAATAGTATCAGAATCATTGAATGTTTCAGCTTCAATGGCCTTCAGTCCAGAATCATCCCACTCCATTTCCTTGATTCTCGGATAGTCCTGTCTGGCTCTATCCAAGTCAGCTTTTGCTTGTTGTGCTTCCCTTATGTGGTTATCCAGTTCCATTCCAATAATACGAATGCTTGATTCCTTTTCTGATTTTTTTAACCTAAGTTCGGAAACTGTATCAGAAATGAATTTTTGTCTGGCTCTTAACCATTCATTCGCTTTGCTAACCAGACCATCCCTGGAAGATTTCAAACCACGGATTTCATATGAAAGGCTGTCATAGCCTTTTGCTGAATCTTCAAGAATCCGTTCCTGTTCTTCCAGTTTGGAAAGCTCCGCATTAAGCTCCTGTTTTTTGGATTCTAGGGAGGAAGTGTCTTCCGCTTCAACACTTCTATTGGTTTCATACTTGATTTCCGTGTCTTTTTCATCGCATCTCTTTTTCTGATCTCTTAAATCTTTTCTTAATTTTTTCAGAGTGTTTTCTATAGAATTTCCTTTTGTTATTTCGCTTAAAGAAACATATTGAGGATTGTCTAAAATAAATTTATTTACGTCAAATCCTGCCATCTCCCCAAGCTTTTTTCTGGCTTCCGAAGTGGATTTCTGTAAAATATCAAGAAAAGTTTTTGGATTACTGCACATCAGAAGCGTTGAAGGCTCTGCTATTGACTGGATGAACTCGATATAATCCTTTGATTTAGCCGGGAATCCGTCAATTTCATAAGAAGTTTCATTTCCATCGAATACCTCTTCTGACTGTCCTCTTGGTTTTCTCCACTTTTGCTTTGTGATTTTGCGGATCACTTTTTCTTTCCCATCAATCGAAAGTGTAAGCTCTCTTACAACATCAACCTTTGGCACTTCCACGCCATTTTCTTTTCTGCGAATAGAAGTAGGTTCTGTACCATTCGCCATCTTACCTGTCAGAACGTCCAAATATGCGTCCTGCAATGTGGATTTTCCTTCTCTGTTTCTGCCAGAAATCTCTGTTCTTGGAAACAAATCTACAGACTTACTTGAAAACTTCTTGTAATTCTCCAACGAAATCTTTTTCACTTCCACTTTCATGCTCGATTATCCTCCCTATTGATACCTCATATGCAGTTCTAAGCTCCACTTCATCACCAGATAATTTTTTATGATAAATCCGGCTCTGGATTCTTCCGATTATTTTTACGAAATCTCCAACCTTGAAATCAGCAGCTTCTCTGGCTTCTTTCCACCATGCTATACATGGGATATAATCTGTTCTTCGCAAGTCATATTCGTTGCACGCAATCATCAAATCACAGATTTCTTTTCCACTTGGTGTTCTTCGATAAACAGGCGGTTTGCAAAGATAACCTTCCAGAATGAATTTATTTTCATCGTCTACGCTTCCATCTCCACCCAATAATGTTTCTGCTTTAACTTCCAATATTAAATGTGATTTTCCATTTTCCTTTTTATTGTATGAAGTGTATTTTCCCTCAATATAGATGTGTTCTCCAATTTTCCAGTTTTCTGCCATTCTTTCTGGTATTGCTACTGGAAGCAAATCTACGTTCCCACTGGTACGCTTTGCGCCAATATAAAATCTTACGAATTTTTCTCCGTTCTTGAAAAACGTTCCTGGCTGAATATCCATTATCGCACCGTATAATTGAACTTCATTCTTGTTATTCTTCATCCTACAATTTCTCCATTTCTTTTACGGAAATCTCATATACACTTTCCGTTTCTTCCCCATTAACATAAACATCACGGCTCATTAACCTTCCGTTTACTTTAATGTAATCATTCCTTTTAACGTCTACCGCCAGATCAGCACCTTTTCCCCATAAAGTACAGCGAATAAAATCCGCTCTTTCTGAATGATCTCTTGGAATTGCCACGAAAAGATTTAAAACTTTCCTGTGTGTTGCTGGTGTAAGTTTTGCATATGGCTCTTTCGTGCAACTTCTAGAAATAAACTCTACTTCGTTTATATCGCCTTCTGGAACCTGTTCTTCCAGGATTTCCACTTCATCAGCTGCGATATAATTAACATTGTGGTGCTTATTTGGATTTTTAGAAGTGTCCATGCTTCTGATTGCTCCTGTTACCACAACTTCTTTTCCGTTATAATCATTGTCACGTACAATGGAATCTTCTATAACGATTGGAAACATATCTACTGCACCGCTTTTACGAATAACTGTCAGCATGAATTTGTAATAGTATCTTCCGTAATGCTCGTGGCTAAATACTATTTCCCCGGCTCTGCCGGATAATCTTACTTTGTTTAATCTTTGCATTTATTTTTCCTCCATTTCTAATATAATAGGAAGAAACACCATTGAGAATAAGACTGTTGATACAAAGAACACCCCGATGGCATCAAATGATGTAAACATCCATGTGATTGAGAAGATTACTGTAAACATCCCTATCCCTACAAATATTTCTCCTATTGTATTTACCACCTCTTTCATTTTGTCCTCACTTTCTTCTGGATGTGGTTACTGCAAGTGCAGCTGCCAGAATAGCGATAATTACATTTCTTGCCATCAGCTTTTCTTCCAGATCAGCAATGATTTCGCTGGAAAGTGGCTGATTTTCGCCATTTTTTTGCATAAAAAGTCCTCCTGTTATATTTTTGTTTGTCAAATACAGGAGGTTGTGTTATAATAATCCTGTATTTAACTAACTCATTCTTAGTTAGATACCGTCCTGGTTGGTGTGTCAGCACCTTCCAGGACACTTAATCTGCTTTAAAGCATTTCATTCTTTCTTTTCCTCCTTTGATTTTTCTGCATCAAGCCCAAGCATTCTAAATGCCATTTTCTTTGTGAAATCATAATCGTTCACGCTATTCGCCCAAGCTTCAAATGCCTTTAACCTTCCAACCAGAAGTGCGTATTCCTCATTGGCGTTCTCTGGAATATAATCTGTGCTCTTAGTTTCTCCCATGATTAGTCCTCCTTATCTTTTGCTCCAAATTTTTTAAGCATTTCTTTCAGATGCGAAATAAACGGAATAATTGCATCTATCTGTTTGGAAGTTTCCTTGATTTCTTTATCAAGTTCTTCCTCGTTCATAAGGCCATACTCAAATGAATGTCTAAGCTGCTCTTTTATTTCTTTCTCTTCTCCACCATTTTTTGCGAACATCTTTTTAATTTCATGGGTGATAACTGCATACTCTGAAAGAATATCAATCCCTTTACCAGAAATATTAACTAATCCGTTTTCAAATTTAATCATTGTTTTTCCTCCCTATTTTCTTTTATTCTCTCCATCTGAATGGTATAATGTGTTCAGAAAGGAGGTATGTTAAAATGTTTCTCAAATTAAAAGTTTCCTGTACTTGTCATTGCGATTACTATATAAGTGAAAGAATAAGTACAGACAAGGTTGTGTGCCCGAATTGCGGAAAGGAACATCCTTATTCTCATAAAATAATTTCAATGCTTCATGCCGCAAATGAGATTGATGATGGCAATGTTCCCGGAGCAGAAACAATAAAAACTTCCGTTATTTCTGAATGGGAAGATGTGACTGAGCGTCAATAACAATCTTCATGTACTCTAAAAAGCCTTTCGCTTCAGTGGCGGACAGACCGCATTCGGCAATTTCGTTTTTTACTTTTTCTACAAGGTCGCTTGCCTTCTGTCCGTTTTTGTGGCGATATAACTGATATATTTTGGAATCATAATCGGATAACCTTTCAGCAACGTAATCATCTGCTAACATTCTTTGTTCACCTCCCCTATTCAATAATTGTAAGATCTTCATCCACCGCAAATGGTTCAGTAACAAATATTCCATCTTCTTTAAAGAGAAGATCAATTTCAACATGTTGCTTATTTGCACACTTCACAACAACTACATTCTCATTTTCTTCTTTGGTATGTGTGAACAAAATATCTGCAATTTCAAAACCTACAAGAGAATGAAAAATTTCTGGATTATCTCCATAAAATTCGTAGCTTTTAATATCTTTCACTGTTTTACCCTCATTTTCTTTCTGAATTAATATCATAATTGCAATCGCGAATCTGCATTTTTGTATTTGTACACGGTTGCCATCCCTTGATGTACTTCACAGCTTCCTCATATCTTAATTTTGGAATGTTGTTTCTTGCGTTTACACCGAAATAAGATTTCACATCTCGATTACATTCTGCGAATACTTTCTTTCCGATTTCTGAATAGGCATTGGAATTCTTTCCGCCTAGCACTTCAATAACCACTATTGAAACCAAATCCCCAAGATATTTTTGCTGACCATAGTCAATTGTCATTGTGTTTTCAAGTTTTTCGATTCTTTCCTCATGGTCTGCTGTACCCTGGGCGAGAAGTTGAATTTGTTCGGCAACTGTTAATGGTTTTCGAGATCCTTTATCAAAATATTCATCTACCAATCTGTCATATACTTCCCACGCTTTATCGGTGTTCAGAGACTTAGCGTGGAGAAATGCTCCTTTTTCTGTCCAGAGGTAGAGTTTATTGATTCTTGACGATTCATCAAAATGATGATTCGTTTTAAATATCTTCAATTCTTCACCTTCAAGACAAATAAAATGCTTTCCTTCGATATATCTCTCTTTATTTCTATTGAAATTATTTGAGATAACTTTTACGTCAGCTTCATATGCTTCCGCAATCTGCTGTGTTGTAAGAACCCGAACATTCTTATATTCTGTTACTGTTAATTCGTTCATTATTCTCCTTTCTGTGATATAGTCTCCTTTAGGAAGGAGGTGTTAATTTGAAAAGCTTTGATTATTTTTTAAAAACTGTTGACATCTTTAAAATCTACAGTGTCACATTTAACACTGGTTGGAAGTAACTCAATTAATTTTTCAATACTCATATTATTTATCCTCCGTTTCTCTTACTTCTTTTTCTTTAGCTTCTTTTTCTTTTTGTTTACCACGCTCTCTAATGTGTTCTACCATCCAATCCGCAGAACCATTTCGCTTACAAGTCCTTGCAAATCGTTCATAGAACGGAAGATCTTTCCATCTTGGTTTATCTTTTTTCATTTACCTTACCTCCGTCGTATTTTTTGTCATCAGTTTCGTAGGCACATTTTGATCCTGGTAATTTACAAGAACATGATTCATAACTACATGTACATTCATCACATTTCATTTTTCCTTGCCTCCGTTAGTCTCTTTTCTTTCCATCATCATAGAATTTTGAGGTTCGAGAAGAGGTCTATCAATAATGCGTTTTTCGATGCTTTTCTTATCTTTTTTAGAAACTCGTTTTTGTGGCTGCTCCAGGATATTATGAATAGCTTGGAGTTCTTCCAAAATAGCGCAAAGAATGTTATATGTACCACTCATCTCCCCACCTCCTTATGAGCTTTCCTCTCAAACCGCTTCCAGATAAGCCAAATCTTTAACTGTCTCCAATCTCTTCTTGCAATCTTTGTAGATTTCCTTATAATGTTTTTCTTGCATGATTCCGAGATCAATTTCATGTAAGATAATATTTTCCATCAAGGACAGGTTGTTGAGTTGCATTACCGTAGCTTCATCTCTCTTATTGATCCCCGCCATCTTGTTTGCTAATTTGGAATATGTCATGTAAAGCATTTCTGCATGACTGCTTCCCTGTACTTTGGCGTATTCAACAAGTTTCTGAATAGTATCGGTTTCTGCCTTTCTGGTAAGTTTCCCGGCTTTTCTGGTTTCAACCCAAACTTGAGTTGATTTCTCACGGATGAAATTCTCCATCTGGTTAAAAGCTTTTATGTATTGCCATTTCCATTCATTCGCTTTCTTGCCAGTAAATCCCATTACTAAGAATGTAAATCCGTCCCGATTTATAAAATACATAGGACGTTCCTCACCTTTTGTATCTTTATACTTTCTTTCTTTGAAACAACGAACGCAATTTTGCGTTGAGTCATTTTTGATTATATTTTTAATGGCTCTAATCACATCTGCATGTCTTTTTCCAAATTTCTCAGCCACCTGTAAACTATCGCAGACAGCTTCTTCATTACGAAGATAAACTAAATCGTCTATGATTTTCCTCCTTTCTTGTGTTATACTCCCTATAAGAGGGGAGGTGATGATTATTGGTATTTAATGGTTTCTGCGATAAGCAGAACAAAAATTATTCCATTGAAGCTTCTCTCATTAATACTGGATCATTGGATGATTTGACGCCTAATTACACAATAGGTCGAATTAAGTGTAATTATGCAAGCAAAACTGGATGTTGTTCAAATCCGAAACAATGTTCCATTTTAAAAGCTTCAAAATAATTCTGTTTGGCTCTCTGAGATATGGGAGCCTATTCTGTTTGAAATTTCAGCATCCTTGGTGAATCTTTAAACTTGATTCCCTCAATTTCCCCGATACCTTTCTGGTTCACCTGCAACATCTGCAAGTCCGTGGATAAATTTAAAGCATTCAGATCAATGGAAAGAATAGGTTCTGAATCTCCAACTCCCTGTTTCAGCTCAAAGCTTCTTACCCCTTCGAGTTTGTGACCGTCCACAAGGATTTCTGTAAATATTCCACATTCGCCATCTACTTGACGAATTTCAATTTTTGATTTTTTCATGCAATTCCTTTCTTAATAAATTTTCAATTCAATTTAATTGAATCTATTGGGCACAAAAATAAAGTCCATAGGAATCCCAGAAAGTTCACTCATTTTTCTAAGTTGTGATAATGTTGGTTCTGTCTTTCCTTTTTCCCAGTTAACAACTGTACTATTGGAAATACCGAACATTTCAGCCCATTCTTTCTGGTTATATCCAGCGTTCACGCGAACTGCTTCTAATGAAATCTTTGGCATTTGCTCATCTCCTTTCTTAACTGATGGTCTTATTGTAATTCATTTTAATTGAATTGTCAACACTAAAATTCAATTATTTTGAATTTATACTTGAATTTTTTATTAGTATGATGTACAATACAATATGTAAGGAGGAGGAACACCATGATGACAGATGAAGAACAGAAAAAAATCTTTTCAAACAATCTCAACAAGTATATTTCATTAAGTGGCAAACAGCAAAAAGAAGTTGCCGAAGCAGTAGGAACTAACCCTTCCACATTTAACATGTGGTGCAAAGGCAATTCAATGCCAGGAACAGGAAAAATCAGAGCATTAGCAGATTATTTCCGAATTGGAATGTCTGATTTAACGGATTTAAAAGAGGAAAAGGAAATTGATGCAGAATATTCAGATGTATCAATGAAAATCGGGCTAACAGATCCACGATTCATGAAAATTATTCTTGAATACGATAAACTGTCGCCCGATAAAAAAGATTTGTTGTGTGATTTCTTTGAAAAGTTTATTTTCTAGGTTCTGAGGGTGGGAATTATCTTCCCGCCCTTTCTTCTTTGTATCCTCTTTTAACAAACCAATAGATAAGATTTAATATCTTTTCACTATGTATCTCTTGTATCATCTCAATAATTTCTTTCTTGTAATCCACGTAAATCCCTCCCAATATTCCAAACATTTGTTCTTATTTATTAAATTATATCATGTTTTTATAACCATATACTGGGATAGAATTGTTTCCGCTTAAATCTTTCCTGGCAAACTGATTTATTCTGATTTTTCTATGAATTATAAGTTTTTTTGTGTAAATATTGTGATTTTTGCTTTTCCAAATCGTAATAATAATAGATAGAAATAAAGGGGCTGGATGCTTGTCTGCGAGGGATTTATAGCGTTCATGAACAACCTGTTTTACCTCTGCTTTTGCAGTTTCGATAGTTTTATTCCTCCCAAAGATAATACTACGATCCAGGCGGAAGTAAACGTATTGAATCAAGAACGCCTGCACGAATATCAGTATAAACACAATTATGATTTTTTTATGTTTCTCCATGAATCCATCCCCTTTACACTATCATCTTAATGTATTACAATAACATTGTATCAAAAAATATACAATCACACAGGAAATGGCGAAATTAGCACCTCTGGTGGCGAATTTTACGTGAAAAGAGATGATTTGAATGAGAATTGCAATATGTGATGATAGCGAAATCCAGATTGATATATTTATGCATCGGATTAATAATTTTCTCAAACGAAATGGTGATATAAAAGCATTGATTACTCCGTATGATAAAGGGCAGCCGCTTATTGATGATGTGGCAGATGGCGAGTGGTATGATATTGTGGTTTTGGATATCGTTTTGAAAGAAGAAAATGGAATTGAAGTCGCAAAGGAATTGAGATTAAATGGCTATAATGGAAATATTATTTTCTGGACAGCCCACAAAGAGTATGTTTTTGAAGCTCTTGATATACTCCCGGTACACTATATCATAAAAGGTTCTGAAAACGGCAGAATGTATAGTGCTTTCAATCATGCTCTGGAACATATCAGCAAAAGCACTCTTATGATAAAAGGAAAAGACTTTATTCATCGGGTGGAGTTTCAAAATATCGAATATATTGAGAGCCGAAACAAATACATCATTATCCACTGCACTTGCGGTATAGTTTATACGGAACGATGTAAACTATCCGATATTGAAGAATTACTGGATTCCAGATTCTTGAGGTGTCACCAGAGCTACATAATAAACATGGACGAGGTAAAAGAAATAAACACTTCGTTCCTTATGTTTTCTGGAAATACTGTGCCTATCAGAAGAAAAGACTTTGCAAAAATAAGAAACGAATTTGAAGAATATACGACATTTAAGTAACTCCCGGGGAAAGCCCCGGGAGTATTATTATTTCAGTAATTCATTGACTTTTTTCTGCACTTCTGCGTAATTATAGCCAGCAGATTCCAGGCGGTCTCGTCTATCTTGTCCATTTCCCCATTCGCCATTGATTACCTCTTTTGCAACCTTGTCTACACTTTTCTTTGCTGTTACGGAATACACTGCTTTTCCGTTCCAATCAAAAACAGAGTAACCGGCTTTGCAAGCCTTCTTCGCATTTTCCAGTGACTTGTAAGCCCCGATCTGGCTCTTGGAATCCTTCCATGTCTTACGGACACGGTAATACTTGTCAACCTTTGCTGTCGGCTTTGTGGTTGATGTTACCACGGTTTCACTGGAAATAAGCTTCTTGAATCTATCCCAGTCACCTCTTTTACGGATAACGGAAGGGCAATTCTTAGCGCACACATCGTAATGTTGCACTACTCGGATTACCGGGATATTGTACTTTTTCATCAGTTGCTTGCACACATCAACGGTATTCTGGAATGCTTTTTCGTAGTTATATCCAGCATTCATGCACATTTCAATTCCAATAGAGTTGTGATTGTTTACAGTTCCAAAAAGCTTACCGCCGTAATTTACTCCAACGTGCCAAGCTCCACGATTATACGGCAAGGCTTGGTATGCTGATTTATCGTCCACGAATACATGGGCTGAATAGCCATGAAAATTGCCATTATGCTGTGCAGTGGCGTGTGCTTTGGCATCCGCTGTTTTGGCAGTATTATCTGTATTATGAATGACAATATACAGAGGCGTTTGTCCTGCGTAGCTGTTGTTGTTGCTGATTAATGAGGTATTGATATTCATGTATGTTCTCCTTTCTTGTTGAGGTTAAAAAGTGCATAATAAAAAGCACCCCAAATGGGATGCTCTTTAGCATATCCGTCTATTGTTCCATCAGTGCAATTAATGCGCTAAATGGCAAAACGTCAAAATTTGCAGCTGACGATTGCGATAAAGCTTGGGAACAATTTACCCAAAATACATCAGGAAAAAATGGAGTACTTTTGGGATATGGTACAATAAAAGGACAAACTGTAACAATTATAGCAAACAAATACGATAGAGGATCTTCAAATTATGTTGGGCATATGTTAACACAGGATCACATATATGTTAACAATCATTATAATTCAGAGAATCACGAAAAAATATTGGTTTAAGCTGTAAACGATGAAATAATTATCGCATTTGAAAAAAATCATGATATTATTTTGAAAAATGTATCACTACAATTGTCGTTTGCAAAACGAATCATTTCGATTTGTGAACGGATAAGCTTTTGCTACATAATCTTTAAACGACTTTGCGTTCTGGATGCCTTACTATTTAAGAAAGTTGTATTTTTTTCCAATTATTCCAAGTAATATCTTTGACTTTCATCCATATTTTTTCGCTATAAGAAAAAAGCACAACAATTCCGTATGCGCTGCCAGCTTTGCTTTGATACGCAAGTAGAAATCCACCTTGTCCATCCGGAGATCCTTTCTCGATACTTACTGTACTTTGTATCGTGAATAATCTAATTTCTCCATTGTGGCATTTTTCAAGCACATCTTCAGCAAGATCAGAGGCAGAATCTATATTTTCTGAATTGCTTTCCTTCTTGCCATTTAAATAGTTAAGTGCCCCGATAACTGTCTTGTTTTCTGTTTCCAGTTTACCTATAACAGCCGTTGCCATTTTATCAACGACATAATCCCAAAACTTGCTCATTAATCCGCGCTTATTCGCTCTCCCAGTTGCGTCATACAGCATTACTTCGTCATTATCTGCTAACGTATCTTTTGTTGTGTATTCTGTCCATTTCGGCATGTTGTTACCCTCCTTTAATTATTGGTTTTGATGTTTGATCTGCTAAAAAAGAGGATGATTTCTCACCCTCTTTATACCGATTTGCTTAACAATTGTTTGATTTCTGCAAGCTCTTCTTTAATGTTTTTTAATTCCGATTTTAATTCTTCATTTTCGAATTTGAGTTCCTTGATTTTCTCGTGATTGAATTTTATCATGGCGAACATGGATGGGATCATGATTTTTTGATTCCAGTCTTCTGCCAGCCCGTTTCTGTGGTCTGTTGCTATTGGAAACCATTTTTCTACATCTTCTGCAATGAACATTGGCATATATGTGTCGTACCGTTCATCATCTTTTGCTATTAACTCATTCTTATATTTCGCCCAAACAGGATTAATATTGTAAAGGTTCTCTATATCATTCTCTGTTATCTTGTTTCCAAGAACTTTGTATCTTTTAGAAGAGGAAAGTGTACAAGCCACTGTCAATCCGTCTGATTTAAATACCAAGTGACCGCCAGATGAAACTTTGTCTAATGCCGGTAATTCAAACGATCTACTTGTAACGTGAAAATATTGTTCGATATTTAGTTCTGCACTATTATCGCCATTAAACGAATTTCCTGTTTTAAACCAAGAACCAACATTTTCTCCTATGATTCCTCCCCCAATGGTTGCACTGGAAAAGTTCGCATCTCCAGAAACAATTTTTTCTTTTGATATCTCAGTCCCAGTATGTCCAGTCGGTACAACGGCATAAATTTTACTGTTTTTTGCATCCAGTATAATTCCTCCATCTTTTGATTTTAGAATACCGTTGGTCTTATCAATTATCCAACTTCCAATTTCACCAGTATTAGACTTCAAATTTCCAGAAAATTCACCTTGGTTAAAATGAACCCCCGTATTGTCAATATATCCAACCTGTGTGCCGCTTGCATTCAGAATGGAAAGTAACCCATTTCCGTTATTTGAACCGCCAAGTTTCAATGTACCTCCATGTGCATAGGTGAATGAAAAATACAATTCTCCATTTTCCATGTACATGCCCTTTATTGCACCGTTGTTTGTAAGCATATTGAACACTTGTTCATTTGTGTAAGCATATTCAAGCTTTGGCATGTAAATATAGGTATCAAATTTTACGCTAGACCCAACTGATGATGTCAAGATTCTCAAACTGTTTAAACTATCATTTGGTAAGCTAGATAAAGTTGTTGTTACTTGCAGTCTTTTCCATTCAGTTGTAGTTTTAGCATTTAATATTGTTTTACTTCCAAGATACACATATACTTGTGTTGCAACACTAGTTTTTATCCAAAACGAAAAAGTATAATTTCCAGTAACTTTTATTGGCTTATAATTTTTCGTTCCAAATTGTGCTCCAGTTCCGTTTATTTTGATTGCATTTTTACCGCCATCTACATCCTGGACTCCATACTCATATGTATATGCATTTTGTGTAGACCAATAATCTTTAACGTTTTGTTCTGTTAGATAATACCCTTTGATTATATTGTCCGATGTAATATCTTGGACTTGTTTTATAGCTTCTTCCTGTGCTATATCAGTAACGCTTTTATCTCCTAATGTAAACTGTGAAGCTGCTATTGTTACTGCACCAGTAGTTTTGTCAATGGCAAAAGTGGTCTTTCCATTACTATCAACAACCCTAATTCCCTTAGCTTGCACGTATTCACCATTTACATAGACATTTCCATTTTCATCCAAGTAAATCCCCTGTGCCTTGCCGCCATTGGTAAGTTTGTTGAAAATATCGGCTTGTGTCTGTCCAGAAACTGCGGTGCTGGCAGAAGAATCTGCAATTTCCTTTACTGTTTTGCCTTGTAAGGAAAAAGTTTTTGGAGCTAGGATGACGTTTCCTTTGCTGTCGATTTCTAAGGTTACGTTCTTGTCATCATTAATGACTTTTAGCCCACGACCATTAATTCTCTCACCGGCAAGCAATCCAGCCAGAATATATTTTGCATTGATATATACTTTTCCGTCCTCGATGTAGATTCCCTGTTCTGTCCCGCCTTTTGTGAGTTTATTGAACACTTCATCCTGTCCAAGACTGGTATCGTAATTATCAATTGCATTTTTGATATCGTCTTTGTCTGCGTACTTGAAGTCAATCCAATCGGATGCAGTAAAGTCACCATTAATACGATTTACAAAAGAAGTTTTGAGAGAAGCCTTTCCTTCACTATTGGTCGTTACCCACAAGTCACCTTCGTAATATGGTGGTGTTGGCTGAATCATGTAAACAGATGATTTACCGTCTATCTTGTCCAACAATTCATTTGGTATGGACTGTGGTTGCCAGATGCCAGATTTGTATATCCACTGGGTGTTATCCGTGGTATTATGCCAAAGATCGCCTTCATGCTCTACCTTCTCAGATTCCCATACCAAAACAATTTCATTCCCGGATTCATCCAGAATCTTGTTTCCGTCAATATCACACCATGGATATTCCTCTGTTTTTGTCCATTTTACAGATGGATCGTTTGGCTGATACCAAGTCTCAATTTTCCCGTCTATCTGTGTTTTTAAAGAATTAAGAGAATCTTTAAAAACACCATTAATAAATAAGTCTAAAGAGCTATCGTCCGTATACTTTGAAGCCTTTTCCCAATCATCCACTGAATAAGAGCCGCTTGCTCTGGCAACCTTACATCTCATCAAGTCACCATTAGAGCCTTGCGTCCATAAGTCTCCAATGTCATAAGGTGGCTTTGGCTGAACGACGAATGCACGCCGCTTATGATCTGCCGTATCTTGTGCTTTTTCTGCGGCGGCAAGTGCTAACGTTATATCGGTATCTTGTACCAATTGCCATTTCCAAGTTGCCCCATCTTGCATAAAACGGTACGCATATCCCTTGGATTTCCAGTAAAATAAGTCACCCTCATGTTTCTTTCGTTCTTCGTTTGTAGTCCATCCAGAAGCCGGGATATTCTGCAAGGTTGGTTCATAGTCATAAAAAAAAGTCTCAATCTGTCCGTCAATTTGAGACTGCAAATTATTGATATCACTTGTATATGTGTTACTGATAAAATTATTTACTTCTGTTTCTGCTTTTTCCTTTGCAATTGCATTAACATCTTTTCCCTTAACTTGTACGGAATCCGCATTAATAACAACCCTTCCTGTTGTTACATCAACCAGGAAAGTTGTATTTCCGTCTTTGTCAATTGCTTTAATAGTTCCTGTATTAATCCAGTCAGCATTAACGCCTGTAGCAGTAAGGATTCTGGCAATTACATCACCATCAACCGTCATACCGCCATTCCAATGTTGTCCACCATCTGTAGATACAGCCCACGCTTCTGCAGTCATTTTCCATACAATGTCAGAATCGGATAACTGCGGCTTATTATGAAGATAATAGATGTTGCTTCCGTCCGGCTGTGTTTCCACAGTAGTATATGTACCGGAAGATTCAGACAATCTTTGAGACAATTCTTCAATTGCCTTTTCTCTTGCGGTACGTTCATCTCTTAAATTCTTATTATTTTCTGCCTGTATTTGTTGATTAAGGCTATATTGTTTCTGCTTATTCCTGGATGCACTCTTAGCACTGCATTCAAGTTGCTCAAATGCGCCTGGATTCAAAGTAACAGAAGTTAGGTAGCTCTTATACTGTTTTCCGTTTCTATCGGAAATCGCAATGGTGTCACCAGCTTCCCATGCAATATTTGTTAAAGCACCGGTAGAAAACGGTCTGAATTTCATTCCAACACATCTGTCTGAAATAATCTTACAGATTTCTTCTCCTGTTCCCTCTTGGATTAGCTTATTATCACTTATTTCGATAACGTAGCCAGATTTCCCCGACTGATATGTTTTCGCTTCATTTTGAGAAGAATTTTCAACGTATTCTGTAACTTTTATACCTGTTATTTCAAGATCATACAGCCACGGAGTAAATCCGTTTGTTTGAATTGCTGTAATCCCAGTCTGCATGATAGTAATGATTTGTTCACCAGTGGTATCTAATATGTCGTTACCTTCTACATCTTTCCATGGAGCTTCCACCAAATCATAAAAATTATCCGGGACTTCACGTTCATACCATCCAAAGCATAAGCGACCATATTCGTCACATTTCGCCCACTGGCAGCCCATCTGCGCTACCCATGCAATTACCTGTCGGAAAGTAATGCTACTATCATCTGGTCGATTCTGAATCACAAAATCATCATTATCAAACCTTGTAGATTGAAGTGTTACTCCGCACACCTCGCAAGCATCCTGGATGATTTGTAATCTTGTTGCCGGATAAGTCAGTTTACTTTCTGAATAATCGCGATCAAATAATCGCATTGAATCTTCGCAGGTTAGGCTGATAATTGCAGTGCTTTGATATGGAGCATCTGTTACCGTCATAGTACAGATACGGATTTTTTCAATGCCAGTAGATAATTCAAGCCCAATATAGCAAACAACTCTTGCTCCGTCCCAGATGTAATCTGTGTACTTTCCAGAAAAGTTGTTGATCTGCAGTGTCAACTTATTTACGATAGCTGCGCCGATATCAAAAGAACCGCTTTGCGATACTGCATCCTCAAATTTAAAACCATTAGACCATAAATCTTTGTCTGTAATGGATAATGTGCTTCCATCCGTGAAGGTAAAATCTGCATATTTCAGATAGTTACGGTTCCCACTATTCTGTTGTTCTTTAAATTCCGTTGATAAATTTCGCATATCTTACCTCTCGATAAAGTCAAAACTAAGTCCTTCCATGCGCTCATTTCCAATCCACCAGCACTTAAAGGGTGATTCCCTGTCCCCAACATAAAATGTTCTGGTTTCGTGCTTATTTGCGGATAACAGGTCTGGATATGTGACTTGTATATACTCTGGATTTACTGCTTGTATAATTTTGCAAGCAGTGTCCCAGTCTGGGCCCTTCCAACCTACAGACAGTTTCCGTTTCTGTCCAACTCTGTTTTTATGCATGGTTGTATCGTCAGTTCTGCCAGATTCTGATGCCGATATATCCTGTAATCCCCATGTAAAAGAAGAAGGACAGGGTAACGCTACCCCATCCACTTTAAGAAATACTTCTGCCATATATTCACCTACTTTAGCACTCTGATTTCAAATTAGAGTGCTCTCAAGCAATCATTTTAGTTGCTTCGTTTTGAATAAATTCTTTAATTTGCTGATATCCCCATCCACAATTGATAAGACTGCTTACAAGCATTTCCATGCTCTGAACTTTCGCCAGGTCATCACCTGTAAAGAAATCCCTAAGATTCTCTTTTGCTTTTACGCCATAATCACTTTCAAGTTCTTTGGCTGTTTTTCCGAATAAATTACGATAAATTAAATTTGTGTAATTCGGATAAGCAAATCTTTTATTTGGACTTTCCGTTATTTTCATCTTAATTGTATCTGTGAGAATATGTCTAATAACAACGCCCTTGTCACGCTCAATTTGCCATTGCTGACGTTCTGTATGAATTCTTTTTAATTCAGATTCCATTTTATTAAAAGCGTCAATGTATTTAAGTTTCCACTGTAATGCTTTTTCACCATTAAATCCCATGGCTAACAAGGAAAATCCATCTCTTGTTATAAGGTATTCGGTATACTCACGATTGTTTTCTCCGATATAAGAAGTTTTTATAAAATAATCAGAAAGGGGGATATCTCCCCTTTGAGAAATCTGTGTTACAAGACCTAAATGTTTGGTTTTACCCTCTGCGTCAACTTGTCCTTCAATTGCCCTTATTACTTCCTTGTGCTCTTTTTCGAAAGATTCTGCGATTTTTCTTGACGTAGTAAGTAACTTTTCTTCGTATCTTTTTCCAACGATTTCTACCAGCATAAATTCATATCTCCTTTATGATTTATTTTTTGGCAACAAAAAAGCGCCTACCCCGAAAGGTAAACGCTTTAAAAATTGCTTATTATGATTTTATAGTATAACATACGGTGAAAGTATCATTCAGTATACTTTGGTATCATTTCACTGTTTTTAAAACTTCCTCTAAGTACAGATATTCGAGCAACTTATATGTTCTTTTGAGATCATAATAATCATCTACTTTTTCCAAAAGTTTCTTGATTTCTTCTTTATAGTCAATCATTCTACAATTCCTCCCAACACTCTAATCAACTTCTGTTTGCGGTTATACTTCAAAATCTCGGAAATCTGCCCCATCATATCATCCATTGTCATGTTGCTCTTCATGCTATTGCAACGCTTACAAGCCAGTTGCAGATTCTTAATATCATTGGTGCCGCCCCGGGACAACGGCGTAATGTGGTCGATTGTCATTTTCTTGAATTTGACAGGCTTACCGCATATCGCACATTTTCCGTTGCACTTGGCGTACACGCTCTTTTTCTGAAAGTCATTGAACTGGATTCTATTTGCCATAATATCACGCTTCCCCGATTAACTGTTTGGTAAAGAGATACATTCCCTTTAATTTTGACAGGTCTTTCAAATTGATAAGATTTTCAATGATTCTCTGTCTGTACATATACTCATCCAGAAGCACTAAGCACTCGTTGTTATCTGCGTTCAGTTCGTCAATTGTTTTCTGTAATTCAGCCTTTGTCATTTTATTTTCCTCCTGTGTATCCCTGTAAAAATCTAATTATGCGATTTCTACTCTGTATGCAATCATCATTTCTTTAATCACACTAACGTAAATCTCTTTCAGCCGCTTATTCTGCATAATCACGGACAGTTTATTAATCTGGTTAGTCTGTGCCTTGGTGCATCCTCTTTCCTCGGCTCTGGAAATCGCATTTCTAAGTTGCTGATCTAATCGGCAACCAGCCCTGTCCGATAATCTGCGGTAGCTTTCGTTTCTGGCGGCGGCATATTTATTCCCGAATGAGTAAGAGAAATCATCGCTCTCGGCAATCTTTGAAATACATCTGTTTACCCACTTCTCTGTGCCAACATCGGAATCCGTTCCTTTAAAGGTATCAATGATGGTTTTCATGTTCTTCTCTTGTTGGTCGGCACGCTCCGCAAGTTTCTTCTGTTCCAGTTCAGTTTTGGCTACCTGTTGAAAAATCTGATTAAACATTTGCAGTTCCGGGGACAGTTTAGAATAATCAATTACTTGTTGTTTTACCTTTTCTTCAAGTCTAGTAAAATATTCTCTAGCTTCTTCTGCTTTTTCGCTATTACCTTTTACCGATAACTTCTTTGCAAAATGAGCAGTAATTTTGTAGTCCTTAGTAGCCTGCCCTCCCCATTCGTCATTAATGACGAATGCCCAATAATCAACGTTTTCCTCTGCAAATTCATTTCCTGTAATGTTGCTCTTGCACCATCTTGAATAATTGCTAGAATCCAATTCTAAAAAGGCATATAACTTTCTTGCAGTAGTCATTCCCTCTTCATCAATGCCAAGTGCGATTTCAATAGGTGTCCGGTTTGCTGTGTTAATTGTGATTTCGTTCATATAGAAAATCCTCCTGTTGTTAAAAAATCTATTTGCAAACAGGGGATATACAGTGTTATAATTTGCATATCCCCTGTAGGGGGTGTTGTATAAGGGACTGTTTCTTTCCTAGGGAGCCAGTTCCTTATTTTTCGCCTATTTCATCTTCTATTAGACCGATTCCTTTCATAATGGTGTCCGTTCTTGAAATTCCAAGTTCTTCTGCACATTTGTCTATGCGTCCTTTTTCTTCTTTTGTAAGACGAATATTGAGCTTTTCCTTTCTTGATTCACCATTTACAGGTGGTCTACCTGTTCTTGGGGACATTTTGTTCACCTCCTTATTTTGTCCTTGCATAATTCATTATAATTTATGGGCGTACAAAAGTCAAGAGCATTTTCTATTATTTTAGAAAACGTATCAATCAAGGTTCTCGTCATTATGACGAACACCTTTTCGCTAAAATTTTAGTAGAATTGGCTTCCACAAAATAATGGAGCCGAAATTTCGGCGGCTTATTCACTGTCGAATTTTCGACAGTGTGCGTCTCGTCTTTTAGGAAGAGTCGCAGTTAGCCGAAGTAAAATTGACTTTGGTGATTGAAGCATCCACTTTTCCGCATGAATGCGGAGTCACTAGTCATTGTGGCGAACCTAGGACAAATTGTCCGAAATGCTAACCGTCATCAAATTGATGATAGTTCAAAATATCAATCATAGAAGTAGGGTGCATCAAATTAGAAGCACCCCTATTAAAAATAAAAGGTGTCGAAATTTCTACGCCTTTTCGCCATGTATGGCTAAAACCCATATAAGCTGCTCAAATTTGTGCACCTTGTATGAATAAACAGTTTGCCATAGTAACGAAAGGTCAATTTGTCCGTTCGCTTCTCATTGCGAAAAACAGCTCCATAAATTTGTGGAACAGCTATTAACCGTCTTGAAATTCACGACAGTTTTTTACTGACGATTCGTCATTTTGATGAATCGTTATTTTTTTTCAAATTTCCTATTCCACTATCCGTTTTGGAGTGGTAAAATACAAATATCATACTGATTTAGGGAGGAAAACGCATATGAAAAAATCCAAAAAGTTACTGGCAATTTTTACCATTATGTTACTGATTGTCTGTATGGCAGTTCCAGTATCGGCGGCTGGTAAAATCAACAAGAAAAAAGCCACTTTGAAAGTCGGTCAAACATTACAATTAAAAGTAACTGGAACAAAAGGAAAAGTAAAATGGACAAGTAGCAAAAAATCTGTTGCTACGGTATCTTCTAAAGGACGTGTAAAAGCGAAAAAGAAAGGTTCCGCTACAATTACCGCAAAGATTGGTAAAAAGAAATATACCTGTAAAGTTACTGTGAAAAAGGCTTCTAATGGCAATGGCGGTTTTGGTGGAAATCCAAATGCTAACAGCAGTGGTAAAAAGAATGTTGTTAGTTATCATGCAGAATCTACGCCGTATGGAGCTGTGGCAATTCTGGAAAACCATTATGACCATGCAGTTGATCTGACCGTTGAATTTATCTATTATCTGAATGGAACAATGGTCGGAGTTGATAAGGATTATAATTTTGCGTTTGCAGCACATTCAAAATGTGCACTTCAAGGCTGGAATTCTGATAAAACGTGGGATTCTTTTAAAATCAATTTGAATATTAAGAAAGCATCTTCAAGTGTTATAACAAATAACTCGGGAATTCATTATTCAGCCAATTTTGGAAATAGAAATGTAGTGGTAAAAGTAGATAACAATGGACGGAAAAATGCGTTTACCACTATTGCAATTGTATTTTATAAAAATGGTAGGATAGTGGGGTATGATGATCGTAATGCTGATGTAAAAAATCCAGGATCGACAGCTTATCTCGAATTTGATTTTCCATTTGATAGGAATTTCGAGGATATCATACCAGATAAATTTGAAGTATATGTAAATGATTCGTATACATATAGCTGGATGAATTAAGATAAAAGGCTAGGGAGAAATCCCTAGCCTAATCTCTTTTAATACCCTGCTTGCGTAACTCCATACTCTGCTTGTTCAGTAGTAAACTTGTCAAACGTTTCTAGTTGTTGAATTAACCCATCTTTTGAAAAGCTCATTAAATCCAAATAATTTTTCGCAGATTTTTCAGCTTGCCTGTTCCAACTTGCTCCGCAAAAGTCTGCTGCATATTCGGCTTCTTCTTGATTGTATTTATCAAATGTTATTAATTGTCCAACTAATCCATCATAAGAAAATGGCATTAACTCCAAATAATTCCTTGCCGCCTTCAACGCATTTTTCTTTCCAAGCGGGACTTGCGGTATATCTTCGCATTTTGAGATAGAACAGTCATATATATAGTCTTGTGCGGAAATTGCGTCTGGTTTTAAAAATATTCCCTCAACAGTAACATAATCTCCAGCCTGTAGGCTCATTACGCTTGCATTGTTGCTTCTTACCATCATTGCAAACTCATCATATCCAGTATATGTTATTCCGTCATCCATTGCAATTTGCACTCTGTATGCCCCAGATTTATTAATACTATTTATTTGCCACTCTTGGTCTGTTGGAATTTGTATTGTCTGCAATACATATCCATTTACAGCCACTTCATCGCCCATTGAAAAGTCTGGATAATCGTTGATTTTTTTCGAATAAATTTCTTTAACTACGTCTTCGTAATAGTTCTCCGTGTCCTCTGAAGCATCAGAATCTCCAAATCTTTCAGAATGGCTCATTTTATAAGTTTTTAGCTGCAAATCTTCCCATAAATCCTTGCATACAGAAAAAACCGCTTCTGTTTCTTCTTCTGTAGCTGGTTCTATTTGTGCTGTTTCTGTAATTTCTTCCTTCTGTCCGATTTCCCACTTAAACGCCATGACAGGTGTCGCAGTCACCAAACTTGCCATCACGGTTGCCGCAACAATAACTCTTTTCGCTTTCTTCATACATACGTACCTCCCAATAATTGATACCCATATTGTACCACCTTGGGACGTATTCTGGAAGCACTATTTCGCTTTTCTATCAATTTCCGCAGTTACGGCAATCAAAAGAGCTTCGGCAAATTTCGCACCAACCGAATCAGTGTATTTATCGTGAATCTGCTTTGCTTCCATGGTGAGATTTTCCCACTGTGGAATATCGTCTTTTGAGATAAAAGCATACTTCTTGTGGAGATTCCATATATCTTGCCAGATGGAAAAGTAAGTCTGTTTAAAGTCCATCAGCGTAAAGAACCCCATGATATTTCTCGAACCTATGCTCTTGCTTTATTTCTGGGTATTTGTTCCAATCTACCTTGCTATAAAACATCTTTGTTGGCCTGGCAAATAGTTCCTTACCGCCATACAAAGCTCTGTATACTACCAAGTCTTCCCCTGTTTCTGTATGTCTGGCATATCCGATAAACTTATACAAATACTCGTTGTTGCGTGGCTCCTTGATGGTTTCTCTCTTAAAGTGCTGTACAATGTCTCCTGGTTCAAATAATGGTCTATACATTTTCTTTCTCCTCCTCACCCAGCTAAAAGAATATCTCCAGGATTAACTTCATGGAGTTTTGTTATCTCAACATCTTTCTTACTCTCCCCTTCCCAAATCAAGCCAAGGCTCAGAGCGATTCCTTTAGCTTCGTTTTCACTTCTGGCGCATACAAGCACATCATTAATACCCATATCGCATTCTATTCTCTTTGTTCTTGAAACCAAGTAAAGATTCCCGTTTATTTCCATGCTAACGTCCTCCATAATTTGTTGACTTCTTCGCCCGAAAATCAATTTTATTGGCTTATGCCTATATTTTATAGTGTGAGTGGTTTTGTAGCGGATCCGGTTATTTTATCGCAGTAATTCTTTATCAATAATCTGGAAATTTGCCCTGTGGATATAAAGAGCTTTTCCGTCAATCATTAACTTTGTCATTTTAGGTAGATCATCCGGGATTTTCCAGAACACCTCGTCACCAGAATATGCGGCTATTGGTTGTCCAAGTTGGGATTTAATTACTACAACCCTAGATTTCCCAAAATAATTTTTATAATAATTCACAATCCCGGCTATGTATGCATTCTCTGAAATCTTCCCGGTTGAATGGCTGGTAATATCTTCCTGGGTAAAATCAACCTCCGGCTTCAATCCTTTTTGCTCAAAAATACAAGTATCACCACAACTTTCAATTTCTTTACCGTCTATCAGAATTGTAATGACGGAAGATACATCATAACTGGTTGTTTCATTACCCTCGCTATCGTAGCCCTTAGATTTGGTTTTATTCCCGGAAATATTAATCTTGTCCCCCGTGGTGGTCATAACCTTTTGCCCGTAGTTATCGTAGGTATAGATTGTGTAGCTGTTTCCAGAAAGATTTCCTTTCACGTCATTCATGTAATCGTCATTCGCTGCACAGCCTGTTAGCCATGTGATAATGCAAATACAGGTAATTATCGCCAGTAGTGTTTTGATTCTTTTCATGGTTTTTGTCCTCCCTCATATGTCTCATAATCAATCGTCCCCAGATCACCGTACACATCTGGGTAATAGATTCCAACCCAAAAGTTATCTTCCATTGCTTTGTAGTAAGTTACTTTTACATTCCATCTCTGTACCTCGTCAATAATTTCTTTGTTAAGAAGTCCGAATTGATCTCGGCAAGCTTCACTTTCCAGTTTGTAAGTCAATGCTTTGTATTTCTCGGCATTTGCCTGTCTGGTGGCGGTAACCGTAGTCTGGCTTATTGCTAAAAGCAATCCAGCGATCAAAAGATATACCGCACCGATAAAAGCCACTGCTACGCCCAAAACAAGCACGGTTGCGCTCACATTCGAATACTCATATTCGCAGCTTAAAGATTCTCCTATTCTATTTGCAATCAGAATAACAACGCCGACTGCAAAAATGATTACTGATAGCCAAAATATCATAGTGTGTCCTCCCTGTCCTCAATTTTCATTAACAAATTTTTCCGTATGTAGCCAGACATGAAATGCGAATAATGGTGATCCGTGTACTCACTAAATGAAGTGCCAAAGTATTCATCAATCACTTTCATATATGTTTCAATCTCAACATTCTGGAAGTAATCTGGATTTGGCCCGAATCCAAACTTGTCCAGGATATTATCCAAAGCGTCTTGATTGATTTTTGTGTGTGGTTTTCTGGTTCGTTCTTCGTACCTCTTGAAGAAATACTTCGATACTACCAGGAAGCGGTTGGTTGTATATGGGCTTGTCGTATATCCCAATTCTTCAAGCCGTACTGAAACCTGGTTCTTGAATGCAGAACAGTTAAAAGATTTACGGTCTATTGGAATATACTGGATGTTATCCTCAGTCAACATATTTTTGATATGTTGAGAATTGAACCACTCGTTAGAGTGGTATGCATTTTTCTTTTCTTCTTTTAACTCCGTAGGAGATGTAGTATCTGGTATAGTAGTTTCTGAATGATAATCTTTGAAAGTATTCTCTGGTAATGCTTCCCCCGAACTGTCTTTGTGCATTTCGTCATTTTGTCTATGCCTTTCGTCATTCTGTCCAGATGCACATTGGCTATTTGTCTTTGGGTTCTCCTTTACTATACCATTTAATATATTTTCAAGAACATCTTCATTGATGGAATACCATTTTGTACGGTCTCTTTGGTCTTTATTATAATTTCCAGTGATAACAATTCCGGAAGAAATTAAACTTTTAAAAGCTCTTTCTATAGTTTTTGTAGACCACCATGGGAAATTATTCTTTTGCCATTCTTCCATCGTGTTAAAAGTCCAATATCTTCCATCATAATAATTTCTTTGCAATTTTTCATTTATTTCAAGCCAGTAATAAATTTGGCGTAAAACAATGGCTTCATTTAGCCCTAATTTTACTGCTAAATCTGGTTTGATGATAACGCTTTCTTTGCTGGATAAAAAAAGATCTGATAATTTACCTTTCATATTAGATAACCTCCTTGTTGGTCGTAGGCACTCTCCGTATTGTGCCAGAATCCTTGATTTATAAAAACAGTGGACAGGCGTATCAAGGTTTACGCTTTTCGGCGGCCAACCTAGCCCACTGGTTTTACCGAATTAATTAATCAAACATTTTGAATGTTTCTTTACAAAATTCCTCATAGTCGATATTCCCGACCAGTGGCATTTTATTCCTCAGTTTTTCCATGGCTCTAAAAAACTTGCCTTGGTCTTTATTCCAGATTTTACAGGAAATTAGAAGATACTTCTCTTCTGTATGTCCAAATTCTTTTCCGAAATTCACTCTAATTTTCTCATTCTTAAAAAGTTGATCTACCAGATACTCTTCTGTATCTGCGAAAATGTATTCGCTACGGAATAAATGTTTTTGAATTAAGATGTAATTTTTATATGACATGATATTCCTCCCTGTGAAAAAGGTTCCATTTTAAATCGAACCTTTCCGGACCTCATTTTAAATGCGGGCTGTCTAAAAATTCAAAATTATGCCGCAATTTTATTAATTCCTTTATTCAGAATAAATTCTTTTATTTCGTTATATCCCCAGCCATATCCGACTAATGCGCTCACAAGCATTTCTGCATTCTGGATTTTCACCAAATCTTCTTCTGAAAAATAATCTCTCATACTTTCTTTTTTTGTGATTCCGAATTCCTCTCTTAGTTGCTTGGCGTTTTTACCAAATATAGACTTATAAATAACGTCCGTATATGTAGAATAGGCGTGTCCGTGCATTCTTTCATTTTCAGAAGATTGCTGGATTGCCTTTGTCAATGCCTGTCTTACTGCTATTCCTTTAGCCCGTTCAAGTTCTGCTGCACGCTGCTTTTTAAAAGCAATTTTTAAGGATTGTTCGCAACCAATAAAATAGTTTCTTGCTTGTTCTCCTCTTTCAGATTTTGATAGCATTGAAAGTTTTTTGGCGAAATGGGCAGTTATCTTATAATCAACAGTTTTATTACCCTCGACATAAATGTCGAACCCCCAATAGTCTTCATTTTCTACCGCAAATGAATTGTCGATAATATTTGTTTTCGCCCATCTTGAAAATTGTCCCTGTGCAAGTCCTAAAAATGAATATAGTTTTCTTGCAGTGGTCATGCCTTCTTCGTCAATCCCAAGTGCAATCTCAATAGGTGTCTGTTCACTTGTTATCAAAACTTCATTTTCCATTCTCCATTCCTCCTTATATTGATGGATAAAATAAAAAAGAGCCGCCAAGTAAGATAAAAATTCCTCAAAATCGAGAAATATTAATTTCTTCTTAGCGGCTCAAAAAATCAAGACCGTGTGTACTTCTTCATTGAAGAAATTATACCACACAATCAGTCAAAAATCAATATGCCGGGGATGGATTGAAACGGCTATCTGTATCATTTTGGGCTTTTGTTACTGCTTTTGCAATCTCGCTTCCGTCCAGAATAATACTGTTCATAATGTACTGCGGATTCTTGTTTCCGCTGTTCATACTCATTGCCATTGCAACTCCCTGGGCTACTGCTTTTGCCATTTCTTCTTTTGTAAGTCCCATGCTTCCGTCCGAACTGGAAACAATGCTGTCGGCAATCTTCTTCATGGTTCGCGGATTTTCCAGCGGAAGAACGGCTTCGGAACCGGCTTCACCGATACCAATTACCTGTGCACCGTTGAAAAGACCACCTTTTGCGTACCAATTAGGCTTGTAAACTGGTGTAGAACTGGTTCTTCCACCGCCAAGATCATGTTTTCTCCACTCTGAAATATAATAAGTCAGAGTCGGTAAATGTACTTGTTTCATGCCATCAGCGAATGATTGAGCAGTTTCCCGACCAATTGATGTAAGATTAACATTAAATAGCCTTTTAATTTTATCCGAAATCCCGGACAAATTGGTTTCTGTATAAGTTTTCATTTTTTCGGTCTCTTTATCAACCTTGCCAGAAGCTTTTTCCCAAATCTGGTTTGTATTGATAAGGACAGAAGACCAATAACTTTGAATGGTTGTCATAACCTTGCCCATTACATCTTTTGTATCGGTGTCCATGGTTCCGAGGGCTGTCGATACAGCGCTTGCGGAATTTCCCCAGTTTGTTTCGGAATCAGAACTAATATTGTCAGTGGCAGTTTTTACTTTTGTCTGTGCAGCAGACATAGCTTTCTCGGTTGCTGTTTGAATTCCAGACATTGCAGTTCCTGTAGCTTTGGATATGCTTCCCATTCCAGTTTTTACAAAAGTATTTGCGCTGCTGATAGAGGTTTTCGTCTTGGTTTCCATCTCTTTCACGGCATCTGGGAATACTTGTGCAAAAATCTTGGCTACAGATTCTGTATTGATTCCGAGTTCCTTGGCGCGTGCCATGATATTATCAAATGCATCCTGTGCAGTGCCACCAGAATTTTCAGCTTCCATTAATGCTGTATCAAGAGAAACCATTTCATCAGCGCTAAGTCCTAACTGTGTTTGCAATTGTGGAAGAACGGTGTCATACAAATCATCAATAGACTGTTTACTAAGGTCAATACTGCCAGCCATATTTGTTGTTTTATCATCCAATGTTTTAATGGAATCGGACAATATCTTAAACATGTCGTCCGTAATAAGACCTTTCTGGTTTAATTGAGAAAATGCTTGCTCTGCCTGGTCGGATGTAACCCCCATTTCTCCCAATTTATCAATCAATTGTTGCGTTGCTTTTGCCTTATCCTCGGCGGTCATCCCTTCTTGCTCTAGGCTTTCTTTTAACTGCCAAATTTCCTCTGCCGACCCAGAAAGAATATCACCTCTTCTCTGTAAAGTTTGAATGAAGTTATTCATGGTATTGCCGAATGTGGTTCCAACACCATTACCGCCTTGCATGGTTTCAACAAGACCAGCCAATTGAGAGGTTGCTACTGTCGCAGCTGCTCCTACTGCCACGATAAGTCCAGCTTCACCAACAAGAGGGCCAAGTGCTTTAGCAAGAGAGCCAAATTTACTGCTTGAAGAACCTGCCGCATCACCCAAATCTTTTATTGCTTCTTTTGCTCCACTTGTGCCATCTCCAAGTACATCTGCTAACTTTTCAGCAATCATTTTAGCATTTTCTTTGGCAATAATTTTTTCACTAATGTGATCAATAAGGTTCCATGCAAGTTCTCCAATCCCGCTTACTTTAAGAACATTTACAGCAAGAAAGGCTTTTCCAAGAATATCAACGAGACTTCCTACAAGCGGATGGTCTTCTTTTAATCCGTCCACTAATCCGTTAAAGGCACTTGATAAACCACCAAGAATCAACTCAGCCGCAGTACTAAGTATTTCACCCCATGGCAATTCACCAAGGAATGTTCCAACACCTTGTCCAAATTCATAGAAAGTGTCTTTTGTAAGCGTATTTTTCAACGCCGTACACAGGTGAGATATGAAATCTCCAAGTGCTTGTCCATTTTCTTTCCAGTTTGTTTTTTTCAAGAAAGTAGAAATTCCCTCTGTGATATTATTAGTAAGTTCATCCCAGTTTACAGTTTTGGTAAACGCAGCCAAGCTTCTAAACGCTCCATTTAAAATTCCAGATAAAGAATCTGCAATATCCTTCATGGAAATTTTGGACACAGCGCCATTCAAAGCTTTTCCAAGTGAACTACCAAGCTTATCCCAACCAGTTACACCAGCGCCGTCCTCTTCTGACATACGTTTTACAAATCCAGATAGCATTTTCCAGGAAATCATAAACTTATTTCCAAGCAATTCACCCAGATTAGTCCAGTTGATTTCATCCAGTGCGCCGATTAACCCATCACCAATATTTCTGCCGATTAATCCAAAATCAATACCGCCATCACCAATAAGCTGATTAAGAGTATTTACAGCTGTGTTGATTCCCGTCCCGATAGTTCTTCCAAGCAAGTCAAAATCAAGTCTGGTATTTAATGAATTGAATGCTCTTGTAAATGCGTCTGTAAACTCAGTTATTTTCGGGGCAACATTTTTCCAGTTAATAACCTCATACACCTTGCTCATTCCGAGATTAAGCATATCGGCAATAGTAGTTCCTACACCCTCCCAGTCTTTCGCCAGGAATGCTTTTCTAATTTTGGAAGCCCATTTGTTAATAGGTGTTTCATCGACAGTCAAAACTTCGTCCAAGGAATCTTGTATTCCTGCAAAGCTATCAGCCAAATCGCCAAGTCCAGAACCAAGGCTTTTAGATGCAGTCCCGGAATCGTTTGAGTTATCAGCAAGCTGATTTAATTGGTCGAATGGTAATACAGAAAGTGCCTTTTTCAGCTTCTTTGCAGATGATGTAGCGTCATCAAGCCCAGAAGATGCGTCATCACCAGCTGTTTCTATACCACCTAAGTTAGATACAATATCGCTAACTCCACTCTGCGAACCTTTTAGTTTCTTTCCCATCAATACATACATGAAGTTACGGAACACATTCGCAGCTTGCATAAGCTTTGACATAAGCGCATTGAGAGCTTGAATAGCAGGAAGAATGCCAGCAATCAAACCTTGCCCGATTACTGCGGAAAGTGACTGGAAATTCAGAGTGAGTAAACGAACCTGGTTCGCCCAGGTGCCGCTTGTCCTAGCGAAATCCCCTTGCACATCGCCTGTAGCTGACATTAAATAGTTATATCGAAGAGCAACTTTTTCAGCTTGGGACATTGCATTATAAGATGTTGTAATTCCCCTTGAAAGAGCATAAGCCTCCATATTTGCAACGGATAAATTAATACCCAATTGTCTTAAAGGCTCAATTTCCCCGGAAATTCCAGCGCGTATTTTCTGAAAAGCAGTATCGGTATCAATGTTGTAAAATGATGCAATATCCCCGGCTAATCCAGCAAGAGAAATTGACATTTTAGAAGCTGCATCTTGCGCAACACCAGATGATTTCATCATTGCCATCATGGTTCCAGAATATTGCTTTGCTGCCAATTCGGATAATCCAAATTGTTCTTTAGCCGTAGAAGCAAATTTGTAGGCTTCATCTGCCATGCTTCCAAAGGAAACATCTACAACATTTTCGATTTCTGTAATAGCAGAGCCAAAACCAATTGCACTTTTTCCTAAATTTGCCAGACCACGAATAGCCTTAAAACCGATAGCAGTTTTAAGCAAATTTCCGAGATTAAAAGAAGCGGTTTTAATTCCAGAACTACTATTCCCGAGACGTTGAAACCATCCAATAATGCCTTTTACCCCGGTTCCAATTATAGAAGAAGTTTTACTAACAATATTACCAAGGTTAGATGTTGCAGATGATAATTTAGAAAACGCACTGGATATAGAATTTGTAGCAGAATTTACCTTTCCTCCAGCATTAGCCAACTTTGCTAGTGCTTCCGTCATGCGGATTGTGTCATCACTGATTTTAGGTGCAGTTTTCATCACATCAAAGAAAGATAATACTTCCTTTGCTAGTGCTCCAAGTTGGCTTGATGTTTGTCCGATTTTATTCCCAGAACTTGCCAATTGTGCAATAGACTGAACTAACCTATTCACAGGTTCAGATATATCGCCAACGCTCGTAAAACTCTCTGCGATTGATTTAAGGTTGCTTCCAAGCCCAGGTAATTCAGCCGATACATTTGCAATATATTCACCAGAATTGGCTAATCTAGCCATTGAATTAACAAAACGATTAACACCGGAAGATACATCTGGAATCTCTGTCAAATTGCTTAATTGACGGATTATTTCTCCAAGTTTTCCAGAATCAAATCCACTAACATCAACCTGGCTAAGCCTGTTGATTGAGTTGATAACTGCATTCAGACCAGAACCTTTATAATCTACTCCACCCATTGTCTTTATGGAATTTGAGAATTTTCCAATTCCATCAGCAATGCTTGTCATTTTCCCGACATCAAGTTCTTTTAGTTTTCCAAGTTCCCTTACACAACTACGTAATCCGTTTGTATTAGCTCCGCGTAATGCGGAATTAACTTCTGTGAGTTTATTTGAAAGATTAGTCAGCGCACGTACTGCTTTTTCTGTACTACTGCTAATTTTTATATCAAGGGTATCAATGGTATTGTCAGCCATTTTTATCTCCCTCCTTTTTTACAAAAAAATAAAGGGCAGACAAGACTTATTCATCCTGCCTGCCCTTTTCATGGTTAAGTTCAAAGTTTGCCTGCATGAGTTGCAAGCTTGCCAAAAGTGCGTTTCTCTGTTTTTTCTTTTCTTCTTCGGAAAGTATGCCTTCCTGTTTACGCTTTTCTTCCTCTGCTGATTCCAGTAAAGGTTTCTTCAAGTACTCTGCCTTGGATTTTTTTCCCATTAAAGCATTTGCAACAGCTGTGAATGTGGCTGATGTTTCATAAATGCCAGCTTGCCAGAGTTCGGCATCTTTTCTCTTTTGGCGTATCTTTTCAGCTTCGAGATAAGGCTTTAACTCTGTTGGGGTGGAATCCATAAATTCTTCTTTAGATACACCAATAGAGAGGTATAAAGGAAGAATCTCTTGGTAAACAGCTTCTCGAAAAGTTAATTTTTCTTTTTGTGATCCTGTGGAATCTTCGTTGCATTCTTCTCCACTGCCTGTGCTTCTGCTACTGCATTCAGCAGACCGGATAAAAAACCATTTTTCTCCAATTCTTTATCAAGAAGTTGGTATAAATCAAATCCGCTTTTAGGATTTTCCTCGGTTCCTTCATCTTCGTAATCATCCAAAAGGTCACAGACTTTATCAAGAACAGCTTCTTTTTCAGAATCACTTTCATACCCAAACTCTTCCTTGTGCTTCTTTTGAAGTCCGGCAAGAAGCAGTTCTGGAAGAAGAGAAATCATCTTCTGAAGGCTTCTCTCTTTTCCATCTGTAATCCCCTGTACCTTGTCCAGCACATCTGTTTTTGTAAGAAGTCCGTATCCGAATACAACCTTATATTCTTTTCCATGTACATTAAAAGTTACCATTTTATAATCCTCCCATTATTTTTTATAATTCTGATGTAGTTACAACCTTTGTATCGAGTCCTTTGTAATCATTTATGATTAATGATATCGGGATGGTCGCAGCTTCATTTTGACCGATTTCCGGAAGCGGAATTGCTCGTCCTGGTTCAGCAACAATGAAAAATGCTTTTTCGAGATCTGGGAACGCAACTTCGAACCAGGTTGAAAGACTTTTAGCTTTTGCATCTTTAGAGTCTTTAAAAAGTTTTTCGATTGCGGTTATAACGTCGGCGTTCATGTTAAAAGTAACTTCCCATGAGCCACCAGTATCCTGCCTTCCTGCCGCATATTGCGTGAAGTAATCTTCCAATGCGGAAACATCAATCTGTTCAGTGTCAAGACTTATTCCACCAATTGAGCTACATCTTTTTAATTGAGTAAATGTAGTTGGCTTTGTTCCTTTCTCTGTTTCTACGGCATAGTGGAAAGTTACGCCAAGTGTTGTTAAATCTGTCATTTTAATAGGCCCCTTTCTTTAATTTAAGCTTTATGCACGTAACCCTGTGCCGGGAGATAGCGGATCACCGCCTTTCTACTCTTCTTTGTCTGTTTTCAGTTCTGGTAATCCTGCTACAGATGTAAGCAGTGATAAAAAGCCGGAAAGTAAAGACGCGGATAAAACCATTTTCCAGTCAACACTGCCAATTACAGTTGCGGTTCCGATGGTTGCTATTGCTGTTTGTGCGACTGTTTTTACAGCTCTAATTCCTGCTGCTTTCAGCCAAAGTAATTTATCTGCTTTCATTTGGCATTCTCCTTTCATATTTTTGGGTAAAAAAATAGAAGCATTTCTGCTCCTAATCTAATAAAGTTCCTGTATATATTCGGCTGTATCGGCTCACAAGCTTTTTGATTCCGCTGTCACCAAAAAACATAGGCTCCGGTCCATATGTACGACGGAATCCCATGCTCACCATTGCTTTGTGACTTATCTTGTCTAATTCATACACTCTGGTTAATGCTTTGCTCCCAGATGTGAAGCAATTTACTTGAAACGATGGCATTGTTGCGCATTCATCTCCTTCAAGGTCACCTCTCGTAATTGGATTTCCGAGCATATAAAGCTGTGCATATGCTTTTTTGCCAGAAGTATTTGTCTCGCTCCCATCCATGGAATAATTGTCTGCGCCAGTAATCTTAGAAACAGCCGCTCCCCACCTTGAAAAAACTTCCAATACAGGGGATTCTATTGTGTCTGGCATATCTGTCACCTCACAATAAAAAATGCACTCACCTTTATAGTGAATGCATTGCATTTTATGCTACAATTTAACACTGTAATGATAACATAATTGTTTAGTATCATTCAGTATATTATGGTATCTTCTTTAAGAAGAGAATACCTCTTTGGCGATTTTTCGGATATTCTGAATGATTTCCACGCTTGCCTTATACATTGGCATTGTAGCTTCTGTACCGTAAGAACGTACCCATTCGCCAGAATCTGCATAATAAACCCACGATTCATTCTTTCCTTTTCCCTGTCCGTAAGAACCGATTGTATAACCAAATTCTTCTCCTTTTGGATGTGGACTAGAACCGGCTGCACCATTGTAGTGAATACCTGCGCCAAATTCTATAAACAAAAGGTCTATTCCTTCGCATATTAAATGTGCTTCTGCATAATCACCAAAACTGTTAATTTTGATATAAGTATTATGGTTCTTATCGGAATCACCTTGTGCTGCTAAAATATTTTGGTCAATGACTGGAATCCCTAATTCACATAATCTTTTTATGAAAATTTCGTTTTTGTTTCTTAAAGATTCTTGATAATTTTTTATTTCATCAATAGCTTTTCGGATTGATTTCTGCGACAAGGTACACTTTATTGTCTTACCCATCTTCATTCCCTCTCTTAGAAATTCCGTATCTGGCAATATTGCCTTTTTGTGTGTCTAAAATCTTCTTTAGCGTGTAATCTGGCAATACTGTAGGATCTCCATTTTCATTCAAAATAAGGCTTCCATCCTCGCTTATTTGTGGGATTCTGTCTACCCAAAATATGTCTGCTTCCTGTGGATGAAAATTTCGATTAAAGCTTGTAATGTACCTATCATAATCTGGCACTATTCCGGCTGCAATTTCTTCCGGCGTTCCGGCTGTAGATGATACAGAAAAAGAGAACAGAACTGGCTTCTCATAAACTTTAATGCGGTCTAATCCTTTTGTTTTTTCAGTAATTCGTGACCAATATACTTTTTGCTTTTGATGGACTAATCCTCTCATATTTCCTCTCTTTCTTAAATTTGGTTGCTTAACTAAAGCCCCACTTTAGTTAATTAAAATAGTTTAATGATTTAATGTGCTTCGCTAATAGGATTCCAATAGCTTTATACCCATTTGCATTAAAGTGCGTTTCATCTGATAGCAAACTAGGCGGCATTAAACCACCGTTTATTTTTTCAACATCTTCCGCTGTTGGCTCAATCCCTAGCACCTTAAAAGCGTTGTTAATTACTTGCAATCTAGTGTTAAAGAAATGTGAACCAAATGTGTTCATGCCTATCGCTTCGCTTGCTACAGTTGTGTCTGTTCCGTATTTAGTCAATCCCAAAATAACATATTTCTTGTTCGGAATTCGTTTAACTATGGTTTTAAGATAATCCCATTTATAACCCCTATCATTTGTACCGCACCAAATCAAGTATACGTTGCTAGTATATTCTGATTCTTTTGTATGAATTGGAACATAAATGTTTTGTGGTGTATATCCGTTTAATGAAAATGTGTCTTTAGCTGTTTGTGTTACTATATATTCTTTACCATCCACAATAACAGTTTTTCCATTTAATTGATTGTTAGCAATCCAAATATCGGCTGTTAAGTCTGCGTTTTTAATTTTGAAGGTTGCTTTATTTGGCTCAATGTATCCACTAAAAGCACCGAACGTAAAACCAATGTCTTTTGTCAAAGAACCGCTAAAACCAAATACTCTATATGACTCTAGCCCTAGTATAGATGCACATTCTTTTGTTATAGATACGCCTTCACCGCCAGTACCTGCCATTAAACTATCACCGATGCCCATTAGATCATAATCGTATGAAATGTGTTCTTCTAGTTTTTCAATTTTTAATGATTTCAAAGCGCCATATTTTTTATAAGGCAAAATTTTTGGAGTACCATATTGAATCATTAGGTTTTTAACCTTATAAGTCGGATTTGTTTCACCGTATATACTAGCTTGAATGTATACAGTTTTATCTGTTTCATTTGTATACGCATTGTAGAAGTCATAAGCGGCTATAATCGTTTTTCTATTATTATCACTGAACACAATTAAATCTCTAGCAATATTATTCAACGTTCTTTCATCATCGCTGTTTACATTTGCAGAAAAGAAAATTGTCGTATGTGCTGGTACTGGGTACACTTTTGTAGTATTAAAGTTATTGTCATGTGTGTACTGTCCGTTTTTTTCCAGATAATAATTATGATACAAATAATCATCAAAAATTTGATAAGGTGCTGGGTCTAAAGCATCTTCAACATTATCTAAATCTTCCTTTAGCGAACCAATAGCTTCTCCAGTTGCTTTTGCTTCGGCAAGCCCACCTTCTATAGTCAATGTAGTGTCTGGCTGTGATACACTCTGGATGTCCTTAATAGCTTGTTCTTTTGCGGAATTTACATTTTGAACAGCTTCCGCAGATGTGTTTTTAGTAAGCTCCAAAAGCTGATTTATAACATCTTTTTCTTCCTGTCCTATCTGTGGTTGATCAATCTCGATACCCTCTAGCACTGGTACTTCCGCTATTGCGGTATTCCATTCAACACTAATATTTGAATCGGAATCCGTTTTAACAGCGCAAACAATAAAACGTACCGTTCCCATATACCTTGCTGCATTTCTTCCAATCAACCAAGAAAAAGTTACATTTTCGCCATCTACAGCTACATCATCACAAATGTATTGGTCTTTGATAGAAACATTAAAATCCACACTGCTTACGTTTTCAAAGTTAATTCTGACTGAAAATTTGGATAAATCAAGATTATCTCCTACAATTTTGGGACATGAAAATTTAATACGTTCTGCATTCTTGTCAGATTGTACCCCACCAACTACGATTGTAGAGGGCACGAAAATAATCCTTGTCTTAGCGTCAATTGTGCATATATCGGATTCTTCAGAAAGCAAATTAACATCTTCTTTTGTGCTCATAAGTAAATCAAGTGCTGTTGCCATGTTCTACCCCCTCTGTGATACTTTGGTTTTACCAGTAGTTATAATGTATTTTCCGTTATCTTTTACGCCAGTGACAGATACGGAAAAATAATCCCAAGTAATGGCTTCCGGCGGAATTTCACATTGATTGTTTTTTAGTATTACTGGGTATTCTTTTTCCATTCTCCAAAATGAAGCAGCTATTTTACATCCGTTCCACTCTGGAGAAAAGATAAACAATGCTTTAAGATATCCAGTCGTGCCCTTTACCAGTCCAGAGAAATCACACTTGGGATCTGGATAAATTCTTTGATTATTTACAATAAATCTTAATACTCTCATGCAATCACCCTTTCCATTCCAACAGGAGAAACATATGTGAATTGGTTTCCTAAAATATCTCTGGCTGTGCCAATAACAAACTGTCCATAGTCGGACAGAATATTGCATACAAATTCCTCTGCGTCCACCCAATATCGTTTCTTAACCATGCGGTGAAGTTCTGTTAATAGACCGTAGCTGAACATCACGCAATGACCTAATTCATGGATAAATACACGATTTAGAAGTTCGCCATGTAGGTTGTTCGCAATCGAAATTGTCATTGTAGAGTAATCAGATACAGCAAGTGTCCTCTGCCCTGTACGGTCAATCAAAACATTATCATGGGGAGAAACAAAGTGAACTCTCCATAAGTCCCCGTTCATATAGAATTGTTTCAGCATGGTTTCTCACCATCCTTTCTACGAAAAAAGCCCCTGCCGCATTTACTTGCAGCAAGGGCTTAATTCATTTATTGTTCTAGTTCATCTGCTGAACCAAACGGCTCAGGTCAGTTTTCATCTGCTGTCTGAGCGTTGCATCTGCATCCGACCACATTTCCGTAAGATTACGGATAATATCGGAAGTGTATTCTTTCATGGAATCATCCATTTTTCTCTTTGATTCAGCGTCTTTGGAATCATGATAGTGTCTACGGTTTTCATCGTATTTATCATAAGATTCTCCGTATCTGGACTTCTTCCAATTCATATTCATACCATCATTTTCCATATCACTACGCTCTGGATGATATCCCATGCGGTACATATTGCGCTCAAATTCTGGATTGTTTAAATACTCATCCATCCAGTCATCATCCTGCATATACAGATACGGTCTATAGCCTTTTCTGGTTCCCCTACCTTTTGGAGCGAAACGCCCATTTGAATAGCGGTAACGGTCATAGCCCATGCGTCCAAGATACTTTTCTTCCTGTTCGCATTCGTCCATAGCTTCTACGATTCTGTAATCTTTATCTGCACAAATCGCGCACTTTACGGATTCCATGCAATCTTTCAAATCGTCCCAATCTTGAGAACTGAGATTATCGAAGCCATGTGTTTTGGCTTTTTCCATAGCCCATTTTCCCATTTCCATTGCAACTTTATGCATTACAGTGCCCCCTTTCTAACAGCCTGCGTAACAGGTGCTTCTGTCGTTGGGGCTGTACCATTGATTGCAGTCAGATTGTTATTCGGGCTACATGCCGGGTTTCCTAACATTTTGAACACTCCACCAGTAGCACTTGTTACAACTCTGGTTGCGTATTTTGTTCTTGTTCTGACACCACATGCTGTTACCTGTGCGCAGCAACGATTCTCTAGCGGATACAATGTTGTTCCTGTTCCTATCTGAATCATCACTGGGGCAGTAATTGTGGTTGCATTTGGAATAGATTGTGCTAAAACAATGCAGTATTTTTCTCCATTATTGTAGCTTCCTTCTGGAATAGTAACCACAAGATTTCCACCTGTGAATGCAATTGCGGTAGACAACACAAGGTGATTGCAGAGTTTACAAACATTCTTACATGCCATATCTCTTACCTCTCAATCAAATAAGAGGTGAGCCGCAACCCACCTCTTAGAATTTAGTCAACCTCTAAGGGTGAGTTCAACAACTTTTGTTACTTTTAAGATAAATAGTCAGGGATATTCATTCTAGGGCTAGAATTTCCAGTTCTGTTCTTTTTACCAAATAAGCACTCTTCCGCACTCCATCCGGCATGTACCCTATACGCAATGGTTTCTTTTCCTATTCCAAGTTCTCTACTCCACTGAGAAATTGTTTTCTTTTTCCCACCGTACTCTAAAAATACGCTTCTTCTTTTGTTGCTGGCTTGTTCAAACCCAGTAATCCAGCAACAATTTTCGGGACAATAATTTCCATTTACGTCTTTTCTCTCAATGGTTAAGTCTTCTTGATATCCATTCGCATAAGCCCATTCTCTAAACGGCCAATATTCTTGCCACTCATCACACAATTTAATTCCACGTCCACCATAGTCTTTATAGTGCGGGTCATTTGGGTTAGTACATCTTGTTTTAATCGAAGACCATTTTTTATATAAAATTCCGGTTGATTCTCCATGACAGTTTCTACTTTGTTTTGAGTAATAACTTCGCAAACATCCGCAAGATGTACTTGTTCCCCTCATTAAATTGTATTGATAGCAATTGACATCATTGCCACAGTCGCAATGACATTGCCAATAATTAGAACGATTTTTCCTGCCTATTTTCTTTACTACGGTCAATTTTCCGAAACGCTTTCCTGCCAAATCTTCCGCTTTTGGGTGTAAACATCCACAACTTTTTGTGTGACCATTTCTTAGTCTAGATGTGTCTACGATCACAATATTGCCACAATCGCATTTGCATTCCCATAACCTATGTTTCCACTTATTGGTTCCTGCGCTAGATTCAACTGTAAGTTTCCCAAATTTTTGACCTATTAAATCTTGATTAACCATGCACCGTTCCTCCTATGATAATTTTATTATATCATAATAACGGTACATATTCAATTTTTAATTTAATTCAATGATAAAATCAGCAACAACCGTTGTTTCCCCCACATCCACAGCTTCCATAATATCCATACAAGTTGCTTGCCGGATATGCAGGAACCGGAAGCGGTGCAGTGCGTCTGAGAATTTCTGCTGTATTTGCGTTCATAGCCGCCTGTAATACCGCATTCTGGTCGGACTGTGAAGCCGCCAGTTTAAGTGCCTGATTCTCTGCTCTGAGGTCTGCTGTCTCTTTCTGGCAAAGATAATCAAGGATTGCTCTTGTGTTGCTGTTCTGGTTTTCCAGAAGATCTCTTGTGTTGTTGTTCATTGTGTTCTGGAGAGCACAAGTGTTGGTAGCAAGGTTGTAGTTGATACCCTGGATGGCTTCTCTTGTTTCGCAACAACAGTTTGCTAACTGAGACTGTAATGCGTTGGTATTCTGCATACCGGCTACAGTATCAGCATTGATTGCCTGCTGAACGCCGTTGAAGCCTTGAAGCATTCCGACATTCATACCATTAAAGCCACTCTGCATGGTATTGTTAAGAGAATATGTGCTGTCACAGATACCCTGCTGAATACCTCTGATACCATTCTGAATATCATTAAGGGCGAATTCCTCATTAATGTCTGAACGGGTAGCCCATCCTTGGAAGCCGGAACCATTTGTACCATTGCCACCCCAGCCACCAAAGCCGCCGAAACCGCCCCAGCCAAAGATAAGCAATATTATAATCCACCATGCCCAGCCACCGCCAAAGCCATAGCCTTCATCTGCACGGTTATTAGAGCCGCTTAATACAGCGACATCGCTTGCTGATAATCCACCATTCATCATAGCGATTACCTCCTTATTGATTTTTGTAATTTATACAAAATCAAAAGACCGCGGCTCTTTTAATTATTGTAGCGAATTTATTTTATTCCAAACTGGTTCTTAACCTGCGACAGTATATCGTCTGGATTAATATTTCTTTCTTTACAAAGATTTCTTGCAAGTTTTTCAATTCCTGCATTATCACCTTTTTCCATCATGTTAATTGCATTGTCAATTACAGGATTATTTCCAGATTGCTGTTTCATCATATTGATTATGGCTTGTTGAGGATTCCCTCCACCACGTATCATCTGCATAAGTTGCATTGGATTCATCATCTCTGTTTACCTCCATTCTGCTTGGGTTCCGGTGTTCCCGACATTTGTGTCGGAAACATACTCTTTATTTCGGAAATTTCTGAACAAACATCGTTCCGAAGCTGATTAAACATAGCTTCTATGTCAATCGGTTTTTCTTCTGCCTTTGGTTGCTGTTGTTCTTCCGGATTTATAAGTCGATAAACAAAAATTCTACTTCTTCCATCTGCCTGTAATTGTTTTCTATATATTTCTGTACCGTCAGTTTTTGGATAATAGACAGGGTTTCCAGACATATCTACATCTTTTGCCTTTACAGTATCAATGCCATCAACCATCTGTCCTTGCAACATGGGGATTTGTGGCACTTGTTGCATTGGTTGTTGAATTTGTGCCTGTCCGTATGGCATTGCCTGCTGATAACTATTCTGCAATTGTGCTAATCTATCTTGATACGGCTGTATTTGCTGAAATGGTTGCGCAAAATAAGGACTTCCATACTGCATATCTCAAACCTCCCTTGTTTTTATAACTATATTTTACAATAATAAGAGGTTGATTAACACGCCATGATAACGCCATAAATACGCCATTTTCTATGAATACAAAGAAAAGCCCCGACAATACATCGGGGCGACTTTCATAATTTTCTTCTTTAATTTTCTGTTTATGCGGTCTACTGTTCTTGTGCTGTAGCCCATGATTTCTGAAGCTTCTGCAAGTGTTTTTTCTTCGTAAACACGCAATCTGAATAACTCTTTTTCTCTGGAATCAAATCCAGCTTCACGCAAATAGAAGATTCTTTCATCTTCCGAAAAGTCTTTATAATCATCCATTCCACTGTCCTCCCTGTAGTGGAATCAATATTTACACCGGGAAAATGCCTTTTAGGGCAAAGCCTAAAACAATACCAATTATGCCAGTTATGATATAAGCAATTATTTTGTCCTGTAACTTTCCTGGTTTTTCCATGAGTGATTTTAAATTGTCGTTCATTTCGTCAACTGTATCCTTAATGTGTCCCAGATCGTTGTTGTATAAAGCAATTTTCTGTTCCAGCGCATTGATACGTTCAAAAAAAACTCCATCCCTTTTGGAATGCTTTTCTTTCATCTCATGGACGGCACTTTCCAATTCTTTTAAGCGGTGTTCGTTGACGCACTCGTGTTCACATCCCATCGCTATTCCTTTCCATCACTCCCATTTTTAAGATATTGCTTCTACCCACCTAATTTGAAGCACCCCTGCGATACGTGGGAGGATTGACGTATCACGCACACACCATCTTAGAATCCGATAAATGGAAAAACACCATGATTTACATAAATTTCAGTTTCGGAATCCCAACTTCTATTCACAGAGGATTCGGAATGTGATCCTTGAAACTCAGCTCCCTGCTTTACTAGGAAGAAAAGAGCCAAATCAAATATGCAGTCATAGCATTTCTCCATATCGGAATTTATTTTCTCATCACTGTAAGAGGAAGGATAATTCCTTTTCTTCTTAAATGAACGAATAGCCCTCTTTGCTGAAAGAGGAATCATCCTCGCAGTTTCTTCATCATCTTCAAGATAATTTGTCAAGTCCTCTATAAGCTGTTCGTCCATTTAATCACCTACCTTTGCTGAGATAAAATCTCTGATATTATTCCAGCCTTATTAGTTGCTGTCAGGGCATAGCCGTTATCACTTGCGAGTTGTCTTAACTGAGATACAGTCATATTAGACAACTCGCTTTCTGTATACTTGTGTGTTGATGTATCATTCACACTTGCTACAGATGGTGACTGGCTGTTTTCATCGAGACTATGCCCGGTTATTCCCCCGCTTTGGTACCGATCACGATACCACCGTTTGCTTTTGGTGCAACAGGGACGAACATACCGGATGCTTTTGTCCATACTGCAACTGGGTCTGGTGTAGCCCACATGGAAAGAGTTACGAAAGAACGGTTCTCTTCCTGTATAAACTGTCTGTATTCAAGCTCTTCTGGTGTCACACCCCAGAGGCCAACACCGAAAGAACCGTTAGCATCTGCTTCATACAGAGTAAATACATCCTCTTTGAGGTATCTGGCTGTTTTCAGGGTTCCATCTGCTTTTCTGAAATTAAAGTTCTCATCACAACGATCAATTGTGATTCCATATTCCTGCATAAGCAGATTGGCAAGCTCCTGCTTTGTGAGAAGCCTTTTATTTGCAGCACCCAGAACAGCTGTCTGCATTGCAGTGTTGTTCCGCATGTAGTTAATCATTTTAAGAGAAGTAACAGCTTTGTTTACTACATAGCCATTGCCTTCTGCTACAGCTACCATTTTCTGGATATCGCCCATGATATCTGCATCTGGCTTAGACCAATCAGTAAGCGTTACTTTTGCACTTGCTGGAACGCCATAGTCAATTCCCATGTCAACATGGTTCTCTTTGATTGTTACAGCGCCGGTGGAAAGGAACTGTCCTTTCATAACATTTGCTCTTGTAACAACGCCCTCGAACAGTCTGGCTGCATCATCAAATACAAAGTTTTTCAGTGCTTCATTATCCGGCACACCGTTTTCAATTGCCTGCCGTAAGTTTTCGGACTGATTGATTTTTCTCTTAATGAAGAGTTTTTCAGTCAGGACTTTTTCAAATCCAGGTCTTGTGCCGATTTCTGCTTCGCTATCAAGAGCGTGGACGAATGCAACTTCCGGGAGATTCTGTCCAGCCATAAGTCTGTAATACTCTGCTTTCAGATACTGGGTTTTTGTATCTGGGAAAATGGTATCGAGGATACCTGGTCTTTTAACGCTGAAATTCTGAGAGAAATTAAGTCTTTCTTCTTGGGTAATTGATTCCAAAATATTAAATGGCATTTGTCATACCTCCTTAAAATACTGGGTCTTCTGTGACTACAAAAACAATTCCGGATTTTTCAAGCTCTGTTTTTGCAGTAGTGTCAACTGTTACTGGAAGTCTCTTTTCAAGAACACGTCCTGAGACAATCACAGAAATTGGTCTCTTGGTATCATCTGTCATATCAACATCTTCAAATACAATGCCGATTGCGCCTGTCGCATTTGTTGGATATACGGAACCTGCTTTGATAATTTTCTTAGTTCCAACTGTTTCAGCATTTGTCTGGTCTGCTGTGTAGGTTTTGAGTACAAGTCCGACCTCAGATTCAAGAATATTTGGAGTGGACTCATACTGCTCTGTTTTCATAAAAGCCATTATTTATATCTCCTTTACTTAAATATTTACAGGGGCGTTACCGTCCACTGATTTAGTTTCCTGGTTCTTTTTTGCTGAGTAAGCTTTTGCAAATTCAGCAGCATCACTTTTTACTGTAGCTTTCCCACCGCTACCACCACCCGGATTCGGAGTGTTTTCCAATGCTTCCTTCTCCCAAGCTGCTTTTGCGGTATCAAGTGCTGTTTTATTTGCTTCGGAAACTCCCTTAACAAAAGTTTCGACTTCTTTCATTGCATCTTCTGGTTTCTCATACGGTGCAGATGCGTATGCTTTAATAGCACTCGCGTATGTTTCGGTTGAAAGTCCTGCATTTGCGAACATAGAAGTAATTTCACTGGTAAGGGCTTTTTTGTTGGATTCTGCAAGCGCAGCTTTCAAATCAGCTAACTCCTTATCCACTGCTTCCTTTTCTTTCTTGCGTTCAGCTTCTAGCCGTTCTGCTTCGGTCATGTTCTGCTTTTTCAACTCTTCCAACTCTTTTTCCAGGGAATCTGCTTTTTCAGCTTTTTCCTTCAGAGAAACATTTTTGTCTTTCTCTTTCTTAGTTTCAGCAGAAATAGAATCAAGAAGCTTAGAAACCTGTTCCTCGGAAGGTTCTGCAACTCCCATACCGATAAGTGCCTGTTTTGCCTGTTCTCTTGTCATTGAAATCTCCTTTCTTCCAGTCCAATACGCTTTTTCAACACGGTTCGCTCCGCACATGGTCTGTACCCGATTTACGCTCACGGGCTGTTGCAATTTATTTGATTTTGGGTATTAAAAAAGAAGCCTTAGATTTCTCTAAAACTCCTTAAATAATCGAAATTTGGTTCATTCTTCGTTAGATGGAGAATTTGCCATTGGTTCTGTTTTGGACGGATTTTGAAACTTTCCGTCAAGTAATTGCTGTGCTTTCTGCATTTCCGCTTCCGGGTCTGCCAGTTCCGGGTAAATAGTTCCCAGATACGGTAAACTCATTTCGTAGACTTTCTGCGGATCACTGAAAAGCCCACAAGTAATCAATGCAATAAGCGGATGAATTTTATTTTTGAACAGATAATCAAGCGCTTGTGCTTTTACAAGCATATTGTCTGTTGGGTTTCTGGTTATCTTCACATCGAAATCTCGTGTTGAGATATTAACATCTTTTGATGTGCCACGGATAATATTCAGAATAATTCTGGCAGATTCCTTTTCAGCTTCCTTGGTGAATGCTTCTACCAATTTTGCATCTCTCTCTGCAAAATCCCATCCATTACGAAGGTATACAGCATTTCCTGTATCTCCTCCGCTATTGCTTTGTCGGTTTGGCATTGCTTCCACAATCAGCATATTATTGTAGATATCATCCTTTGCAACCTGGCTCTCTGATTGATTCAGTTCAGCGGTCATCAGTTCAACATCCGATTGACAGCCATTTCCGGTATCTTTAACAGAGATAGCACCAAGTTTTACCATTTCCAAAAACTCGTTTTTGTCTACCTCGCAGTTTTTAAACTTCATAAAGGATTGCACAAACTGTTCCACGCCATTTAATCTGTCAGACTGGTATTTGTTAATTGCATCAAATAATGTGATTGCAATTTCAACATCTGAAAGCCTGTCATGATTATTCGGGCATTCAACAATTGGAATACCGCCAAAACCATTGATGCCGTAGTTAGTTACTTTCCCATTCTTGATTTCAAAAAACTGGTTCTTTGAATAACATAAATAATATTGCTGTTCATCTTCATCTTTTAAAATCTGTACGGAAAGCATTGGTTTCCCATTTCTCTGTGAGTATACAATGTAACAATCACCTGGATACGGAATGAAGATTCTAAACGGTGGTAAATCTCCGTTTTTTGTCCAATCCTCTTCTTTCAGAATAGCCTTATAGGAAGTTCCTGTTGCGCTCTGGTATATTGCCCTTTGGATGTTTCTTGCATCTGCATTGGCTTCATCAAGATAATCATTCAGAAGGTCAACTTGCTCATTTATTTTTTTGTCTGCATTTTTCTTTTTGCATACATATTGGATTGGTTCCCCGCAAATCTGCCCAGCTTTAAATTTTACAGTTTCAAATGCGTGATTTTCTACCACTCTGTTATTAACTTCTGGACGGACTATTTTATTTCGGTATAATATCGGCTGATCGCCTTTCATGTACCGATACAGATAATCAATTAATGTTCGATTTCTATTATGTATGCCAATAGTGTCTGATACTACTTTCACTACATTTTGTGGAGTGATTCGGTCAACACCTGTGTAGGCTACTTTTCTCCCGAATTCACCTCGGCATAAATCTACAAAATTCATTGTATTTCTCACGAGCCGAACCATCCTTTCTGTAAAATAAAAAGCACTGGATATTTTAATCCAATGCTCTACTTTATATTCTACACATATTAAAAGTATCTTTCAGTATACTTCGGTATCATCTTTCGAAACCTTTTATCTTTTTTATTTCTGCTATGGCTTTTAAATGCTTTTTTTTAATGTGAATCTCTGAATAACCCATCTCATCTGCAATGCGAACCAAAGATTTGTACTCAACATAGTGCTTAAATAATATGTCATATAGTAATGGGTCTTCAACCTGTTCTATAGTTCGGACTATTTCTTGTCTTTTTTGTAAAAATTCAGATATCATTTCTGAAATCTCTTCTCGCAGATCAAATATCTTCGCAATCATGTCTCCCATCGGATCACGTTTTACAGAAGTTTGCACCTTTTCCCCAACTGGAATTGCAGATACACTTGTGGAAAGAGAACTGAGCTGTTCTTCTTCGATAAGCTTGTTTTTGATTCTGTTATCATAATTTTCAATTTGTCGTAAATATTGAGCTGTAGTCATCATACTCTATCTCCTTCCCCACATAAAATTTTTGGTTGCTTTTACTTCTGCAAATCTTTTGCCGGCAAGCGTTATTGCAAGCTGCGTAACTCCATCGGCAGCGTCATCATGTTCATTATCACCAATATAGACGAATGTAGTTAATTCATCCATAGCCTTTTGATACTGTTTATTTTGATATTTCGGAGCCAAAAATATAAAATTTTGCTTAACATCCCCGGAATACTGATTTATTTTTTCTTTTTTTGCTTGTTTTGAAGGTGCTTTTGTACTGGTCGTGCTGCAAGCGTATTTATGTTCTTTCAACCGTTCATTTACATAATAGGCATACATATCGCCACCATTATTTGCTTCAAAATTGATGGATTGAATATTATTACCCATGATTCTTCCAACAACTAATGGCAATGTTCCTTCTTTTGGTGCCGTGCTGAAAATCCAGTCATAAATATACACATCTCCATTTTCGTATTCTGCGCCCACTGGCATTGATAAGCTATCACCGCCACCCCACGCAACATCACAGGCAGAAACATTTTTAACAAATCCACCTTCTGGAAGAACGCCGTTATAATATCTCAATTCGTCAGCTGCAAACACAATTCCTTCACGTAAGAAGGGCTTTTGCTGATATTTGGCTTCCCATTCGTTAGCGTCTAATCTAGCTTTCATATCGACATAATATTTTGTTGAAAATCCAACGCCATACTCATAATCGAAATTCGATTTACCCTCATCATTCAAAGCTGGAATTTTTCTAAACCGATACATTGGATTATCGTGATTTAGCTTCTCGATTTTTCCGAGAGGGTCATATAAATTCCATCTGGTTCCAACCATAAGCTCCCTTGCGCCGTCAATCTTACGGTCAACCATCTTATTCAGATATTCTTGATATGTATTTTCTAATCGGGTGGGGCTTAATGAATGTTGTCTATCTCTTACAAGGTCATCCACATACAAATAACCATCGGAAGAAATATCAACGGCACCTGTCCAAGTACCTTCAATACCACGGCAAGTCATTGTTGCAAATCTATCTGGCTTGTCCAGGTTTATTTCAAAATCATCAGCACTCTGTTTTTGAAGTTTCGACTGTGGAAAAATTTCACTATAGTTGTATTCCTGTGTATTAATGAGATTAAGAAGTTCTCCGTAAAATCCTTTTGCCAGTTTTCCAGAATGACCACCCATGGCACTATGGCTATTTGGTCTTTTACCCATTATCCATGACATAAAGAAAATACACATAGTAGATTTTCCAACACGGCTTGGGAGTGATAAGCCGTAAAACTCTATCTTTCTTTCTTCCAAATCTTGTAGGTCTTTGGCTACCACATGTAGTGTTTTTTTTCGTGGAATATAAAATTTCTTGCTGTCCGGTCTATTTTTCTCCATATAAAGCAAGTAACTTTCAAATAAATGTGGTGCTTCCAGTAGCAAATACTGCCAATAGATATCGTCAAAATTACCACTTCCAGTTAATGCAGCACACTTCTCTGCTATGTTATGTGAGTATTGACTTACTTTCATAGCCATTTTCCGTGCTTCTTGATTCTCGTTGAAAGGAAGGTCAATATTCATATTTAAGAGCAAATCAAGGCAATCTTTTTGATTTTGATAGATTGTCATGTCACTACTGATAATCTGATTTAAAACTGCCCGATACCATTCAATCGAGCCTTCTGTAATTTTTCCCATAAAAATAGAGCCAGACCTCCTTTCTTTTTAGGATTTAGTCTGGCTCTCATGTGGCTCTCTTGACTATTATTCACTTGCTTTAAAGTTATATATAGGTTTGATAATATAAACTATTTCTACGGTATTCTTTACTATCCAATAAACACGCTTGAAAATATTGAAATTAACGCTAAACCTATTACGTGTATAAAAAGCGAAAGCGTCACTCCAATAGCGGTTATGATTATTCCAAATATTACAATTTCTATCCAATACGAAATGCCATGCTTTTCATCACTTCGCCATGTAGTTAAAAATAATATAAATAACGCAAAAGCAAAAATTGCAAATATTTCTACCATACAACATTTCTCCTAATCTGGAACACCTAGCTGTTTGTAGGTAAATACGGCAGTGTACTTCTTCCCACATTTGTAGCAAGTTTCTGTAATGGTGCAAGTCTTTTCTTTATCATTGCATTTCGATTCTGTATCCGAACTTTTGAACTTGCATCCACCTGTCAAAATACATTTAATCCGTTTTGTGTTCATCTTGTTCTCCTTGCAAAACTTTTCTGATGCAATCCTCAACAAGTATAAAGTCTTTATATGACATACGCATCTCGCAATTGTAAAAATGCTTTCCAATTTCATTTACAATTAATTTATAAATTCTAAACTTGGTTTCTTCCGAAAGTTCGTCCAGTTCCACAGGTTTAGTCTTTTGAAGTTCTGTCGCATCACTTGCAATCGCTTTAATAGCATCTTCATCAGGCACTTTTATAGAATTAATAGTTCTAACAATGTACGGAGTGTTTTTTGAACGCGATATAACCTTGCGCCATTCAGCAACAGTTCTTTCACCTGCGTCTTTCTGAATGAAAGTGTTCAAAGTGTTTCCCCTATAACATTTTATCACTGCATCATCATTTTTTATTTTTACTGAATATTCCTTTTGGAATTCAAACGCAATGTACTCAGTATAAAATTTTAAAACGGTCTTTGTAATTGGCGGATAAGATATAAGAAGAATTTCCTCGATATCAATCTGCGCATATGTTTCTATTCCAAGTTCGATGATCTCAATCGGAATCCTTTTAACCACAATTCTCATACATTCACCTCAAACTCTTTCTTGCAGTTACTTCCCTTGCACTTCAATTTAAGATGCCTAATTTTTGTTTCTGGACTAATCAGAAGTGCTTTCTTTTCGCAAAAAGGGCAACAGGCGTATTTCACTCCATTGATATTCCTCAATAATGCCTGTCCATTCCACGGCTCGGGTGGGTTCATGTATTCAGAAAAATCTATCCCTTCGGATTCTAATGCTGATTTAATGCTCATTTATTTACCTTTCTATTTCTTTTATGCTTTATTGGTCTTCCCTCTTTGGCTGCCCTTTTTATCATTCGCCGCGCAACAGATTTAAAAACATTATCAAATTTCCGTTTCCCTTTTCTTCCAGCAATTTGTCTAAATTTTGGCTTTTTATTCATTTTTAAGCAGTTATTTGGTATTTTCTTAAAACCAATTTTCATGGCTTCTTCAATGCTTATTTTTTCTTGATCCATTAATTTTCCTCCGCTTCGGAATCCCATGTATTTTACGGAAATTGTTCTGGTTTATTCGGTCTGGGGCAACTAGTGTCCAAAATAGTTCATCACTGAATTTACATTCAAATTCAATACTTAATGGCTTGCCTATGCTACAAAGTGTACCGTCCTCATTTCTGTGAAGAATACCGCCTTCGATAACAGTACCATCCGAAATTGAAATCTCTGGTATTGTTTCAATAACTTTTCCATTACATGTAAAGAAATGCTTTAATTCTTCCTTTTCACCCATATCAGCACATCCCTTTGTTTTTCCTTAAATTAGCGTATCGGTCAACCAATGTGTCAACAGTAACAGTTAACTCGTTGATTCTAATACAGTCATCCTGGTGTCGTTGTTCATACCATTCTATAGATGGATGACCAGTATCTACATTTTCAATTCCATCAATCGGAATCTTCCAGTTATCATTTTCAAGAAGCTTTTGGTTAAGTGTCTCCGATAAAGCTTTATAGTCCAGGATTATATGCTGTTTTTTCTCGCATTCATCAGCCAAACGAACAACTTCATTTTTCAACTGTTCTTCTGTCCAGTTTGCCATATCCTCAAATTTCATATTTACCACCTCTGTCTTCGAAAATTGTCTCTTCCAAGCATAAATTTTTCGGCTGAAAAATTATCCTCTACATCAATATGTGCTTCACGGTCTTGCACATCATATCCGTTTGAAGTTAATTCAAGTTTTGCAGTATATTCAGCGCCGCAATTGGTGCATTGCCATGTCACATTTAAAAAGAGTTCTTTTTCTCTAAAAGGTTTTGCGTAATCGGAATTTTCGCATTTCAATATTCCACCGCAAACAGGACAATTGCGTTTATCAAGTAAATCTAGCATTCAAATTCCCTCTTCTCCCTGTGCTTCATCTGACAGGCAATCATTTTAGCTATGTTTTCACGTTCCTGTTTTATGCCATGACCTTGTCGGAATAACTCACATTCAAGAATATTCCCGCAGTTTGAACATTCGTCTTTTATTTCTTTACCACATATCTCCATCTTCTTTTCTCTCCCAAAACTCACAATAACACTCTGGCTCTGTAAAGTCTGCGCAATATTTGCTATCACCATTGAAGCAAGCCCATGTGAAGTCATCATGTTTTCTACAATTCTTGCAACATTTTTCTTCCATAAACACCTCTTGTTAAAAAAAAATCCAGTGTGCCGACTTGAACGGCATAAACCTCCCAACGAGAAACACTGGAACTTTAAGGGGGAAAATGCAACTTCTGGCAATGGCAATTTGCCAGATAGAAACAACAGGAATCGAACCTGTGTCACATGATATTCAATATCATTGCTCTACCACTGAGCTATGTTTCTTTTTTCATCATAAAACGCTAAACTAGATGATTTTTTTAGAATCCCCGACTACCACTCCTCACGGGCATTGGTCTTATCTCTCTAAAAAGTTTTTGCACAAGATCGCTAGTGAGTTGCGTCTATATGCCTGCACGAATGCACACAAACGCATCCGCATTTATGTGCAAGAACTAACAATAGCTATGCTAAAGTAAGATATCCTATCTACACCTGGTAGATGGAATTGCAGGAGACGGATTCGAACCGCCGTTCTCAAGGATATGAGCCTTGCGAGATTCCACTTCTCTATCCTGCCGGAACCCGGAAAAACCGGGTTAGCAATAGGTTTATCGTGTTATGCTTTCCACTATCTACAAGTTTTAGTGCTGTAGATTCACTGGATATTTTTATGCGTCTTTGAACGGCATCTCTTGAAAACTCCTTTTATTAACGTGCGCTGCGTTAATGTTTTTAACTCAGAGATATACCAGCCGGGAAATCAGATCCATTTAAGCTACGCCGTATCGCACCTAAATTTACCCAATCCACACACTCAACTGGAAGTTTTTTCCACCCATATTACGGATGAATGGCATTTAGAAGAAATGGAAGCTCTGGGATTCGAACCCAGGACTTACGGCTTATGAGGCCGTTGCTCTTACCGCTGAACTAAGCTTCCTAAGATACCGAATTATTTGACCGCCATGGCAAACAATCCGGCACTGTTGCAGTTCTTGACCACCAGCCGCAACAAAGGCTTTCTGAAACGCTTTTAGATTTCAGAAAGTCTTCCGGGACATTTGAAGCCCCTTTAATCAGCCCCGTTGGGCTAGAAGACCGGAGTAAAAAGTGTTTCAAAAAGAACACTTGCGGAATTAACAAAACCGCAAACTGGGCTAACTGGATTCGAACCAGCAAATATAGCAGTCAAAGTGCTGTGCCTTAACCGTTTGGCGATAGCCCATCAACCCCGGCGCACCATTAAGACCGGGGAAGTCGTGATATTAAGCTAAACAAGTATATAAATTTTCCGCTCTTACCGATTACTCTTTTCCAGGATGGGAATTTTCTTTTCCAAATATTTAATAATTCCTGGCGTATTCATCAATAAGAGCTTTCGCTACTCTGGATGCCTCGACTTATCACTTTCATAGGCTTTCCCGAGCCTACATGGATTAAGTCGAAGCTGTGCTTTTATGAATTTAACCCTTTCGATTAACTCAATCGGGATAATTCCAATTGGAATCGGTAAATACATTTGTCACCTCGTGCAAATTAAGAAAATATTCAGTGCGAAACATATTTCTAAACAAATACAGAATAAAATCTGTATTACGCTTGTCTTTCCTTCTTCGTCCAGTATGGCTAAAGTACCGGCAAGAACCAGAACGAAAAATGCAAGATTTACAGCTGTTCCGATTACATTAAGTGCATTCATTTTCTTTTTCCTCCCCAATTAAGAAGTCCAGAATTTTTTCTGCAATCTCTTCCTCTGGCTCAAATGGCATTCCACAGTAATTGTATGATTCTAAAGCCGATTTTAGGCTTGCTTTGAATCCATTGTAAATTTCTCCGTGTTGTAGCAGTTCGTGCCTTAAAACTGAAATTGCATCAGTAATTGATTGAGAAGTGACACTAATTTGTGCCAAGCACTCCATTTCAATGTCTGGAACAGCCATCATTTCAAACTCAAATACTGGAACTTCATCTACTGCTACATGAAAATCTATTGATCTTACTCTCGGAACTTCTTTTCCATCAATGAAGCATTTCGTTCCAATCCAGCCATAGGGGTTGGGGTTTGTGATTTTTGCGACACTCATCCTTCTTCCACCTCCCCGAAATATTTCTTGTAAAGCTTATGGTTGTAATACCACAGATGTTGCATCACAAAAATTTTATCAATACATTCCAAGTCATAATACATCACTTTGTACTCGGCGGTTCTGTCTCCGTTTTCATCAACACTATAACCAGCTAATTCAGATTTTGATTTTGCGCCAAACCATCTGCCATTCTTTGTAACAAACAAAGAAAGATTTCCATACTCACAAACATATGTGGCAGTTTGAGTATCATACAATCTTCCATCAGCTAATATTGCTTTTGCGTGAATTGGCTTCACCAGTTTCCGAATTGCCGGGGATTCCTGTCCAACATTTTCATATGCTTGGTTTGTTTCCGAAACGACTTTTTTATTTTTTAAGAAAAATTTAATCACGTCTTTTCCTCCCGAAATATTCATCAACTGCTTGTCTCACAATATCCGATACGCTCCTGTCTGTTCGGTTTTTCTCTTCCAGGAGCCTTTTTTTCTGTTTTTCGGAAAATCGGATGCGGATGGATTCGGATTGTGGGTTTGGTTTCATGAGCATTTACCTCAACTTACAATTTCAATTGGATATCCTAAGTATGCTTCCAACTCTGAAACAGTCAGTTTGCGTGGTTTCTTTATTTCGACATAAGCACGCTGTATGATATTGTCTGTTGTCTTTGCGATTGCCTTTCCAGTATAACTTTCAAGCTCTTCGTTTGCATATACATTCAAATGTTCATATCCATATGCCCGGCACCATCTTGCAGCTGAATCAACAATTTTTCTTAGCTCTTCTTGCTCATCACCAAACAACTCCGAATATCTAACCGCTTTGTTGAAATCACTCGAACTTACTTCATAAGGAGCCACAACATGTTTATATGGACTTCCAATAAAATGAAAATATCTATGTGATTCCATTGCTTTTTGGCCTTTTGGCAAGTTGAACCCTTGAGCTATTGCTTTTTTAAGCAACTGTTCTGATTCAACATTGTTTTCTGTAACAATGCACTTATTTGTGAAATCAATCATTTTTATCACCCTCTAAAAGTTTATATAGCGTGCTTCTTGAAACTCCCATAATCTCGGCAAATTGTACTTTTGTTATTTCCCCTCTTTGCCAGCTACGTTTAGTTTCGTTGAAAAGTTCCTTATCTATCTCTTTTTTGGCACGACCTTTATATTTGCCCTGGACTTTTGCAATTGCAATGCCTTCTTTTTGTCGCTGCCGAATATTTTCTCTTTCTCTTTGTGCTACATATGAGAGAAGCTGCAAAACTATGTCTGCGATCAATGTTCCTGTCAAGTCTTTGTTTTGCGTAGTATTAAGCAACGGCATATCCTGTACAATAATATCTGCTTCAATCTCTTTTGTGATTCTTCTCCATTCAGCAATAATCTCTTCGTAGTTTCTTCCAAGTCGGTCAATCGAATGGATTACCAGAATGTCACCTTTTTGAAGAGAAGCAATCATTTTCTGATACTCTGGACGATTGAAGTCTTTCCCAGATTTTTTATCCATATAAATTTTCTCAACACCATCTGTTTTCATTGCTTCAATCTGTCTTGCTTCATTTTGATCTACTGTCGAAACTCTTACATATCCTATCTTCATATATAATCACTCCCGTTTGTTTATAGGTTGATTATACACTTTTTCAATTATATTTGCAAGTACATTATACACATTTATGAGTATTTTTATTGACTATTTAAACGATTTTGATTATGATAATGTCAACAGGAGGTATTTATATGGTTTCTGATAAAATAAAGCAAATAATGAAAATGAAAAAAGTAACTAGCGTTCAGTTGGCTCAGCATCTTGGTATGCTTCCGCAATCACTTGCAAATAAATTCTCAAGAGGAAGTATATCTGCTGATGAGTTGATTCAGATTCTTGATTTTTTGGAATGTCAACTAATAATTGAACCTAAACCAGATGTTTCAATCAAATTGACGACTGATGATCTGAAAAGAGAGCCTTAATGGTTCTCTTTTTTTACTTTCTAATCAACCCCTGGCCTTGCAGCAACAGTCTGAATGTCTCTTTTCCTTTTACGGTTATGTATGTCTGGACGTTTGAATAGCCAAACGGTGTTGAAAAATCTTTCATCTGGAAAAGTCCGGCTTTCCTATACGGTTCATAGGGTTTAATAATATTGTGCCGATCACGGTAAATATAACCATTTTCCGTAAGCCACTTAGTAAACGCTTTAGGTGGGATATGGAATTCCTTTGCTGCATCTCGAAAAGTTGTAAGGAGCCTATTATCTATCAGACTGTCGAAATAATCAGCTTTAGGTTTCTGTTCCTGTACTTTCTGTTCAAGTAACTGTTTCTCTCGCTGCTCTTCAATCCATCTCTCGGCACGCTTTATCGGATCACTAATCTGGTAAGAGTCCTGTTTATGAACCATCTCGTATTTTCCGGTTTTACGGATAGATGGAAGAACATCTGCTGTAACCCATTCTTCAAATTTTTCTGCTGATTCAAGTTGGCTTCTCATAATCAAACGGTACAAATCACTTTCTGGAATAAAACTCATTTCTACTACTTTTGTTCCAGACTGAGTATATTGATTAGACACTGTTACGGTTACTCCATGTTTCACGGAGTGTCTACAATGCCTTGAAATTGCATCTTGCGGTTTTGAGTAACCAAGTGCTTTTGCTACATCTGTTCCCGCAAAATAAATTGTCCCGTTTATTTCAGTGGTTCTTACATTCCCAAATTCTGGATTGCTAAAAATCATCATATCGTTCATTCGTTATACCTGCCTTTCTTGGTATTGCCTTATTTTGTATTGGCAGAGAAACAGTTAAGGCTTACTGCTTGTCGTGTTCGAATCACTATCCCTGCCATGTTAAGGAGAGCTTTTTTGTTTTTTCGGGCGGTTTTGGTGGTAACTACCGCTGACTAGGGCTTTATATATACCCCCTCCCCGATATCCATGACGGACGCTACCAGGGAAGCCCGCCGCCCCATGGGTTCCCGCTTCCCTGGTTTAACGCTGACCTTTAAGGGCCTGCGGCAGTAATCAAGGGAATGCTATGCAAAATCTATTGTAATATTGCACAAAAAACAGTGTTTTATAAAATGTCTTTTTAGGGTGTACCCTATTTGCACATTGCGTATTACTAGATATAGAATCCGTTTCTTCGCAATCACAACATATAGTGTTTTTACTGTTATAGCTCCGGTTTTTCCATCTCTGGAAGCTCCAGCGCCGCTTTGTGCTTCTCTGCGATCTGCTGGGCTGTCTGCTGTGGTACTCCGTATTGCTGCGCGGCTTGTACTGGTGCAGTTTCTGCCATTCCATAGGCGGCTTTTGCAACAAATATCAAATTCGCATTTGTTCCGGTCTGATTATGTAATCTATTGATTGCGCAGTTTTTACAAATATCAAACCATTTTTTGGCCGTGTCACCATGTGATGAGTTTGTTCTATACACTCCATTCATCCAGTCAGTAAACGTTGTACGATTAATCCCAACTAAAAAGCTAAATACTTCTAGGGTTGGTAATACATGATATTTACTGCATAATCTCACATAAGTATTAAACATTTTATCTAATAGCTCTATATTGTCATTACTTGGCTTTTGTATATGATCTGCAATATAAAAAATCATATCTACAAAGCTATCTGATACTTCTTTCTTATAGTTTTCGTTATCTGGTGATATACATAATACAGTATTTATATACTCATCAGCATATATATTAATATTATCTAAATAGATATCTACGTCTTGTACATTTACTGTATTATCATTTGGGTCTTTTATTTGAGTTAATAACCCACTATTATTATAGGTATTAGTTAAAATACTACTATTTGCATCTTTTATAGTAACAGCTTGCCCAAATCTATTATAAGTAGCTTCAACCTTATTTCCATAGGCATCTTCTTTACTTAATAAGTTTCCATTAGTATCATATTTATATAAAAATACATTTCCTAATGGGTTTGTTTCTTTACTTAGTTTATTATTTTCATCATACTCATATAAGGTTTTATTATTTTCCTTATCAGTATAGCTTGTTATATTTCCTTGTGAATCATATTCATAAATTTCAACATTTCCTAATGCATCTTTTACTACATATTGCTTTGCACCTTCATCAAAATTAAATTCAGTTTTTACTCCATATTCATCAGTATATGCAATCATTCTTCCATTATTATCATATTCATATTTTGCTGGAAAATATCCACCAAAACTTTTTATTTTTGATAACTTATCTGAATCATATTCATAGTTTGTTTCTCTTCCTTCTCTATCTGTTACTTTAGTTAAATTACCTTTATCATCATATCCATAATTTATAGTTTTTCCATCAAAATCACTTATAGATGATATTCTTCCTTGAGAATCTCTTGTTATCTTTACTTCTTTTGTCTTACTACCATCAGCTGATGTATATACTAAGCCTGTTTTATTTATTGTTACATAATCACCATCTAAATAAGTTATCTTTTCTACACCAGTATTTTTGTTTATTATATACTTAATTCCATTCTTATCTGTAAATTCAAATAGAGTTGGTTCACAATCACCTTTAGAATCTAGTAATTCAATTTTTCCTAATCCTTTAGTGTAGAAACTTAAATCTTCTAATGACTTTAATTTAGCTTTAGAATTATTCTTTGTTGTAAAATACATTTTTACATATTCTATAGGTAAAATTTGTTGCTCATTAGGTTCTAATCCTACATCAAACTCTTCAACTTCTATCAATTGAGTAACAACAAGCACATCAAAGCCCACTATGATTGGTATCAGTCGCATCAAAAACATAAAGA
>OLQC01000130.1_pt1 | contig 82722 bp, 78 predicted proteins | sample 1672471 | NCBI WGS metagenome assembly OLQC01 (sample SAMEA3136689, study PRJEB25190) | human gut metagenome | biome: human gut; feature: human-associated habitat; material: faeces | place: Austria | collected 2013 | reverse complement strand
GTATATCTTCGCCTGTAAATGAGCACAGCGTTTTCCAATAATCCTGCATTTCATCATGGCTCATAGCTGTTTTTCGTTCTTCTACTTCCAAAGAAACACCCTCTTTCTAAAATTGACTTCGTTTGAGTTATTCGTTTTCGGCAGGTAAAGTATTTGAAATTTCATTCAGATCGAATCCTTGTCCCTCTAAAAATTCGACTTCATATCCTACTTGAATCCTTACCTGTTCTTGCTCCTCAGTGGATAACTCTGAAAGAAGATTTGACAGTTGCTGTACGTAGTCACAGTCTTCGCCTATATATTCTTGAAAAATATCCTGCTTGCACTTTTCCTGAAAATAGATCATGGCAAATAGGTATGCAATTTTTTTGCTAAGCGGCAAGTCGGGAATATCAAGCGTTAAAAAGGCGCAGATATCTCGGTATGAATATTTTTTGTCGGCAAGTTCACGCTGTATAAAATCTCCCATAGAAGTTGTTTGGAAGGCAGGACTGTTAATATAACGCATAATTAACTTTTAAAAGTGGACTGAATATTCTCGGCGTTTGCTAATGCTATTTTTTCAATATTCTTCAAGACATCATCAAAATACTTTCCAACGGCCTCTTGGTCATATTGAATGAATCCACTATTATGCGCACAACGATCTCTTTTATCGACGAATTCCTTTACTTCGCTTCGCTTGTTTGCGTGCCAAGAAAAGACGCCTAAATAACCGTCAATGAAGGTTTGCTCAGGAATAATGGAAGAATCAAAAACATTTTCCACTGATTCAAATTGTCCATTAGCTCTGCACAGTCTTTCAACTCGCTCATGGCTGTATGTTTTTAAAGTCCAAAACTCCTTATACAAAAACGCCATAAAAAGCATGTGAAACGCCATGAGGGAGAACTGAAACTTTTCATTGGTATAGTTTTCACAGCAAGCACGGACTAAATAAGTTTTGTACTCGTTATTTTCTGTATCCCCAAAATCTATCGGTAAATAATACAGAAGCTTTTGGATATATTCTTCCATATCACTCACCCCAGACTTCCGAAATTTTGTAATTAATCTTTTTCTCGAAAATTTCAATCAGGCGCTTATTTTGCTCCACAATTGCGATTTCTTCTTCCGTCTGATTGACAATCTTTCTCTGCTCATCCAAAGGAGGAAGGGACACAGGATAATTGAGAACAAAATCCTTTGTCAGCCTTCGTAGACCTCCAGTGCCGGTCATTTGGGGAGTGCCCTCGGAAATAAACCGATTGCTGTTAATGATATAGTAAATATATTCCGGCAGAACTCTGACAGGATTTGCTCGAAGAACAAAGAATTCACTGGAACCGAATCCAATACCATTTTCCAAATTTTTTGCTAATCCGGATTTTCCGTTTTCAAAGCAGGGGGTCACTTTAGCCAGCAGCACATCATCATCCCTGAAGTATGTATATCCCGTATAAATTTCTTTCAAAGGACGCTGCTCCTGGACCGAGAAATACATATCTGTTTCGCTTACTACAGCCATGGGAACAAAAGAAACATTTCCATCAAAATCTTTAACTTCGGATTTTCTGGGATTCAGTTCACAGATATCCCCCAGTCGTACCGTTTTCCAATGGGAGTTGTTTTGAATAGTAGGTTTATAGTTTTCTACAACCTGCCGAGCTCCATCTATGATTTTCTGGTAACTATCAAGTTCAGCAACAAAATCTTCTTGGATGGATAATGAAGGTAACGGAATCTGAATTTGTGATACATCCTTTTGGTTCACACTGGGATAGGCACCCTTTCCCATCATAGATGAAAGTTGGGTTTGTACAGGTTCGCTATAGAGCATGTAGTAAACATATTTAGACAAAACCACGGATTTTGCAGAGATGACAGCAAAACCTGTAGATGCGACACAACAATCACAATCTTCACGTTCAACATATCCATACGCTTTTAGGTTAGGACGAACAGTTGAAAAAAGAATGTCTCCCTTTTTTACCGCTCGCTTTGCTCTGCTGGGCGCATCGGTTCCTTTTATTTTATTAGAAAAATCAACCTTACCTGTACCATTTTCAACAGACGAGATATCAATATAGATAAACTCGTCATCCCCAAATGCAAGTGTTGGATTTTTGTTCTCAGCATTGATTTCACAAATATCAGATAGTGGTACAACTGGATAGGTTGTATCTAATGACTTATCTACTTTATAGCGTTCCCCTACCAGAATATAATCTTGTTCGGCAACTCTCTCTTTACTAGCGATGGTGACCAGTGGGTGATGGAGGATGTCGTCATCCGCTGTTTGCGGTTCTAGATCAGCATGGTATTTTTGGACAATGCGAATGATTTCCGGAATTTCGCTACCCTCTATTTCACGGCGCTGCGCTCCCAGATCAAATCCGTCATTATTCAGTTTCACAAAAAGAATTTCATCCTTCAATCTGGCGAAAGACTTATCAATAAGCAAAATACTGGTTTTAACGCCACTGTACGGGTTGAAAACACCGGCAGGCAGTGAGATCACCGCATATAGTAAACCGTCGTCTGCCAGATACTTCCTAAGTTCTTTGTACGCATTGGCAGACTGGAACACAATGCCTTCCGGGACAATGATTGCTGCCCGGCCTGTTGGATTCAGATGCTCGGCAATATAGTCCACGAATAGAACTTCGGAGCGCTTGGCCTTTACCCGATAGCGGCTGTGGGGCACAATTCCGCCCTTTGGCGTCATGAAAGGCGGATTCGCAAGGATGACGTCATAACAGTCATCCCACTTTTCTTCACTGGTTAGAGTGTCATATTCACTGATTTTTGGCTTTGTAAAATGGTGAAGGTACATATTTACCCGAGACAGACGTACCATATCGGGAGAAATATCGTACCCAGCAAAGTTTTCCGTCAAACGCTTTCGGTCATCGGCGGTCAGTGTGCTTTTGCCATCCTCATCCTTGTTCTGTGCAAGAATGTGACGATAGGCACTGATCAGAAAACCGGCTGTACCGCAGGCAGGGTCCAGAATAGTCTCGTTTTTCTTCGGGTCTATGATTTCCACCATCATATCAATGATATGGCGGGGGGTACGAAACTGGCCAGCATCTCCCTGGCTGCCCATAATGGACAGGAGATATTCAAAGGCATTGCCCAAATCCTCGCTGTTGTCATACGAGAAGTCGCTGACTTCTTTGAGGAACATATTCAAGGTATCCGGGTCCCGATAAGGGATATATGCTCCACGGAAAATATCCCGGAACAGCTGCGGAAGGTTGGGGTTCGTAGCCATTTTTTCAATGCCTTCCGCATAGAGAAAAGCCCTTTGTTGGCCGCTGTTTTCCGGTTTCATAATTTCTGTCCAGGCATACTTCTCATATTCACCTGTAAAAAACTGCCGGGTGCCGCCAAATTCCAAACCTTCTATATCCATGTCATCCATGAATTTATAAATGAGCGCAATGGTAATCTGTTCAACCTGCGCCTTGGGATCGGGCACCTTGCCCACCAAAATATCACGCAGCGTATTGATCTTCCGCTTTACGTCAAATGTCAACATTTTCTTTCCTCCTACATAAAGCGGGATACGTTGACGTTATCGGCAACGTAATCTACCACGCTTTGCATACTATCCAGCCCCAAATGCTTCAGATCAGCCATAGTGTATGTGCTGATGTCCGTTCCAAGCAGCTGGAATTTTCGGTCTTCGATGGCTCTGCGCACATCTTTGTCTGTTACATAAGTGGCAAAGAACTCTTTTACATCGGCATACTTTTCTGACGGAATACTGTGCGTCAGGGCATATCCCTCGAATTCATCCTCTACCAATTCCTTTTTACTCTTAAAGAAGGGCAGGACACCAAAGATTTTGTCCAGAATTTCCCGGGCCGTGATGCGGCGATCGCTGCCAATGGAGCGTTGCAGCTTGTCCCAGGTGTAATACTCGTTGGGCTGATTCATAATGTGGTCATCAATATAGCGGATGACAGCGGGATAGTTGCCTTGCTTATACTGTTCTCTCGCAACTGGATCTTCTTTGACAGTCTCCTCGAATTTATCAAAGTACATCCGGTCAATCTTCATGCCCTCAGCACCGATTTTGGTCTCCACCAGTGTTTTCAGCGGGTCAGGAGCAAAGTTTTCATACCCATCCGGATCAACAGGTGGAGTACCAGGCGACACACTACTGCCTTGGAATCGGGGCAGCTTTAAGACTTCATCATAATCAAACTTTTCTTCAAAATATTCGCAGTTCCCAAAGAAGTCAAACAGTTTGAATGTTTCCTTGGGGTACTCATGGACGATTTCCTGACCGCCGTTTCTCTCTTTGAAGATGAAATCATGTTTTCGTGTACCACGGCCCTTAATCTGGATAAAGTCTGTGGGAGAGAAGATAGGTCGCAGTAACCCGATGTTCAGCAAATCTTCGCAGTCATACCCGGTTGTCATCATGCCCACTGTGACACAGATTCTGGTCTTGGATGATTTATACCCTTCCAGGAAACTGGTTGTTCCGCTCAGATTATTGTTCTGGAAGTTGATTGTATAGGTCTGTGCGTTCATAACGTCTGATGTGATCTGCATAGCAAAATCCGAACAGTATTTGCCGGGGAACATCATATCCGCATACACGTTTAGCAGCTGTGTGATTTTTGCTGCATGTTTGCGGCTTACGCAGAAGATGATTCCTTTGCCAATTTCTCCGGTAATCGGGTCACGGAGTGCATTGTCCATAAAAGTTTTGACAAACATCTTGTTGGTTTCTTCGGAGAAAAACTTCTTTTCAAAGTCACGGGCAAAGTAGGTTTCTTCCTGTTCTTCATCCGCTTCATCCCCTTGCGAAATCACGGCATAACCTTCATCTGCCAATAGTTTTGTCGTAATATCAGTTCTGGCGTCCACTACTGTAGGATTGATCAAATAGCCGTCACGAACTCCATCCAACAGTGAATAGCGGTATGTTGGGTCGCCGCTTTCACAGCCAAAGGTTTTATAGCTGTCCAGCAGTTGCCGTTTTTCCCATGCCCGTGGATCAGTAGCTTTCAGCCTTTCTACATCAATATTTTTGATATAGTCTTTGGGCGTAGCCGTCAATCCCAGCTTATAGCCGAGAAAATATTCGAATACGGTCCGGCTGTTTCCAGTGATGGAACGATGACACTCATCCGCAATGATAAGTGAAAAGTCGGTAGGCTTAAAAAAACGCTTGTACTTATTGTTGAACATAAGCGTTTGTACGGTGGAAACGACAACCTCCGCTTTCCGCCAATCATCTACGTTCTCCTTGAAGATAACTGTGTGATAATCAGGAGCAAGATAATTCTGGAAGTTTTTCTTAGCCTGATTTTCAAGCTCAATTCTGTCCACCAGGAAAAGCACTCGATTCGCATTTCCGCTGCGCAGGAAAAGACGGATTACGGCAGCAGAAGTGAGCGTTTTTCCTGTCCCGGTTGCCATCTCAAACAGAAACCTCTGATTTCCACGTCGTACAGATTCCTGCAAGGCTTTCAGCGCATTGATCTGATACTGACGGAGAAAGCGCAGTCCATTATCATATAAGAATTGATGACGAGTTTCCGGATTTATGTACTCGGGTGCCTCCATATATCGAGGGTTTTTGATTACGGCAATATAATCCGCTCCAATTTCCTCTGAATATAGTTTTGCTGGGTCGGCGTTCATAGCTTTGCTTTCCCGAATGCTTTCATAGCTGGGGAAAGCCGTGATAAGCTGCGGGTTTCCCTTGTAAATATTCCAGAAATAATGCTGATTTCCGTTGGAGAGGATCACATACTTGAGATAAAAAGACTTGGCATATTCTCTGGCCTGTTCCTTGCCGACCAGGGGATCTTTATCCTCTGCTTTTGCTTCCAGCACAATAAAAGGCTTACCTTTATCATCGAGGAGCAGAAAATCCACAAAGCCATTCTTCACCTTATCAAAATTTTCGCCCAGGCCTGTCAAATCAGCTTTGGACATTTTGACATTGGGTTCCAGCTGTATATTTGCAGGTCCGTTTTCATCGTCAAAGAAACGCCAGCCAGCTTCTTCTAACAGACGATTGATTTTAATTCTTGCACTTGCTTCTTTCTTTTTCAAAACAGCAGCCCTCCCTCTGTTTGCGACTGCGATTGTAATTTATAAACTATGCTGTGATTGATATTTATAGGTGTTCGTGGGTTTACTGACATTGGCAGGTATCAGCCATATTCTATTGATCTGTACAGCGCCTTCTATACGATTATTCTTACAAAGGATTTGGACTTGTCGGGCGCTTATGTTCCATTTCTGCGCAGCTTCCTGCGTTGTAATATAGCCATTCAGCATTGAATCCACCTCCAGTAAAAGCAAACAATTACCATTTCTATTATATTCGTTTGAACGAATTTGTTCAATGCAAAATTCGTGATTTTTCTTACAAAGAGAATGAAATTACGATCTCTTTTAAGTTGACTAATAAGGGATGAGTTTGTATGTAACAAATTGCTTTTTTAGAGAATACTTTACTTATCATTCGATCCCATTCTGCAAGTTTTCGGATTTCCGTTGTCCGGTTCACAAAGTCAAAATATATTTCACCCCATTCGCCATCGTAGTCTACCTGATACAGATAGATTGCGGTGGCGATTTCTTTTTTCTTTCTGGTAATGTTTTTGCGTTTTAGACGCACAGCGTGCAGAATACCCTCTTCTACCAAAATAGTGGTGAGTTTGTCCAGCGCCTTGCGATATGCACGTTCCGCACCGCTGGTTCCGCTTCCTTCAAACAGAGTAGCAAGCTCCGCAAAGGAAGAACGGCTGCTCATGGGACTTACTCTGCCGCAGCGCATACAGATAGCGTTGCGTTTTTCCAATAACGTTTGTTCTCGATAGTCAAGAGCATCGAAGGCTTTTTGAATGGCTTCGGCTTTGATACCATTCCAGAGGATTTCGGCATAGTCCCAGTAATCGTCTCGACTGACATCTTCGCCGGTTTCCTCGCTGTCTTCATCTTGTCGGGAAACATAGAATGACTGGCGGCTGCGAATCCCTTTTGCAGCATTCAGATATTCAGCAGCCGTTTCCTGCTTGCAGTTCTTTTCAGCCGCATATTCGGAGATGGTTTTCTTTGTGTTTTCTCCCGATGTGCGGTATTTCCATGCAATTCCTCGGATTTTCTTGTATTGGTCCAGAGAATCCACAGACCAGCTTTCTTCCAGCATACGACAAGAAAGAAGAGCATCTGTGATAAAAGGATACAAATAGGTTGTAAAGTCAGCTCCTGTGCTGGGATCATAATCTGAAAAACGTTCAATCACAGCCACAACACAGGTCATTTTATAGTCAAGGAAACGCTCTGGATCATATCGCTCGTTGCCGTCGCTGCGCCAAAAGCTATAAATTCGTCCATTGAGCATCTTTTCATAGTGATGCAGAAAGAAGGACAAATAACGTAAATCCTTCTGCTGTTGTGCCTGGATGATATAGTTGTTCAAATCAGATTCTTTAGGCGGTTCCGGTTCTAACTGTAAGGTGCGCTCTGCTTCTCGGCGAGACAAGTTTTCACTGGTATAAAATCCATATTTAGAGGCATATCCCTTCATGTCCCATGTGTATTCTGGCATCGGCGCACCTCCTTTCAGTCATGTACTTTCAGTTGCTAACTTATTTTAAGTGCAATAAAATACACCGGGAAATCAAAGCCGTCCCTGGTAAGAATCATTGACGCCATCCGTGTCGCAGCATTGGGATGAACTAACGGAGAAAAATTTTCCTTTATCTGAAGTGGAAAATCATAGTGCAGAATATGTTCAGAGTATCTTTCCCAAAATGCTTCAAAATTTGCTGAATTAACATAGGCTACAATAAAAGTAGCGGTACCTAAGGCATTATAATTCGTTATTGATTTATTGATATGTCTGTCTATATAATCGGCATTTATGCTATTTAATTTCATACCTTCAAATATGCCGATTTCTTTCCCGTCCTTAGTTAACAGGATATCAACCTCAGCAGCATCTTTGCCGCTCGCAGACACACCGTGTCGAGATTGATCTTTTACTTCAAGATACCCCTTAGCAAAAAACATATCCCTAAAATAATCGTTGATACTATTTTCTGAACTTTCAGCGTTGAATAAAGCATTCCAACATACACGTTCTCCTATTTGGACTAAATCATTGAGAACATTTTTGGCTGTTTGAATATCACAATTTAATCTCTCCTCATTAGACGAAGGACTTGCTACATCTTCCAATGAAACATCCACATCAAAATAAACAACGTTTCTAATGAGGAATCCAGACTCGCTTGGTTTAAGAGCTTTTCCAATAGCGTCTTTTAATTTTTTATCTGCACGTTTTAATACGGAAATATCCTTGGCTGCACCTTCAAATGAAAAGTCAAGAGCTCTTTTATTCCAGTTATCCCCTATTAGACCAGCATAATATGCTAAACCTACATCTTCATACTCATACTTGCAGTGCTGAAAAGCTTCTGCCAATTGTCTATTGGCCAATTGCAAAAGGTACTGAACAACACGCTTTTCAAAATTTTCTGGAAGAATATATGTAAAATCAAATTCACCCATATTAGATACCTCGTACATTAAGTTGTTACTTTTGTTTTACTTCTCGCAATAAAGATTCCTGTTCCATTTCCGATTCATAACACCCTTTGGCATAAGGCACGTTGCTCAATGCCCGCAGCATTTTATCTTTGGCCAACTTTTTCATACGTTTGGCAATGTCAGCATCGAGAGTCCCACGCTTGACATACCGGTTAATGGTGTTACAGCGGCGTTCATAAATCTGCTTGATAGGATGGTCATCAGCAAGTTCACGCTGTGACCTTCCTTGCAGGTTTCCAATCTGGCGGCAAGTTCGATGGAGCTTATCTCCCGGGGCAAGATTACCGCAGTATTTGGTATGCCGGGCATTGGTGGTCAAAAACCAACGTCCGCAGATGGGGCATTTCTTCGGCGCATGGCCTACACAGAGCCCTTCAAAAAAGTCAGATCGGAACATTCCCACAAAGGACACATAGTGCATCCGTTTGACCAGTTGCGGCGTATCGCTGCCAGGCTGTATCTCAGGTACATACTGCACGGAAGCATTAGTTAGGGACATCCAACTTCCGTCCTCTTCCGATAAGCTGGGATTACTGGAGAAAAAGTCCCCAAAGGAAGCAGCATATCCGCTTGGCGACCGTTCCTGTTCTGCGGTATTGAGCGACTCAGCAAACTGGAGCATAGTATCCTGGAACTGTTCAAGAGAATAGCCCAAATGTGCCAGCACAGGGACAACTCGCAGAAGTGTCAGTGCCTTTTGATATTGAGGGTCCAGAGCATTCATCAAATTTCCGGAAGCAAGAGATTTAGCATACGCCATGGCATTTTCCAGATACTCATTCGAAAACACCTTCTGGATATATGCTGTTATCTGCTTTTCATCCAGATAGGAAAAGGGAGGAATATCTTTTAGTTTATGGACAATTTGCAAAGCACTTTCTCTGGCTGATGTAAACAATTCGGCATTGGCCATACCAAGCTGCATAGCTCCCATAAATAGATTCAAACTCCCACATAATTCCGTAATCTGTTGAATCAGAGCAACGGGAATATTGAGAGCATCACATCCGATGGTACCGGACGGAAAGTTTTTCCCCTCATAGCTCACAGTGTCCTGCCAGAAATCTAGCGACAGTATCTGATGTTGTACCACGTCCATCCTTATGCCCTCCTCACTTTGTTGTTCTAAAGTCTATTATAGCACGTTGTCCTGTTTTTTGAAATCAGTCTGTCCTGCCATTAGCCTGTTTTTTTGAAATTCCCACATAACCATGTCAGAGGGTAAAGAAAATCCCTCTAAATTGCAGGTATAGGAGGATATGCCACTGCCGCAGGAACACAAAAAACACAGACGGAAATGAACACAAAAAGGAGGACGGATGTCATGAAAAAAATTGAAAATGGCTGTCAGGACAAGCTGGACTGGTTCGACGGCAAGCACAATAACGAAATTTTATTTTGCCAGGAATTTTTGAAAGCCCATCCTATGAGGTGTATTGGAGGAACCTTATTTACGGTGGATGGCCCAGTGGAAAGTGAGGAGCTGGTCAAACGTCAAATCATCGATATGGTGCAAAGCTGCGTAACCACTAATCTTTCTAAACGGGCTTCTTCTTTGTTGGAGAGCTTGAGAATTCAAGCCTATTCTGAGCCGTTGCCGGTGGAGTTGGATCGCATTCACTGTGCCAACGGTATTTATTTTCTGGATGGCCATTTTGAACCGAAAAAGGTTTTCTGCAACAATCGGTTGTCGGTTAGCTACAATCCAGATGCTCCAAAGCCTCTGCGTTGGCTGCAATTTCTTTCAGAACTGCTGGAGGAGGACGATATCCTCACTTTACAGGAGTATCTGGGTTACTGCCTGATTCCATCCACTAAAGGTCAGAAGATGCTTATGCTGATCGGCAGAGGCGGCGAGGGAAAATCCCGTATTGGTTTGATCCTCAATGCCATGTTTCACAGTGCCATGAATGTGGGAAATATTCAGAAAGTAGAAACGAACCGGTTTGCCTGTGCCGATCTGGAACATCGCCTTCTGATGGTAGATGACGACATGGATATGAGTGCCTTGCCCAAAACCAACTATATCAAATCTATTGTTACTGCCGAGGCAAAAATGGATTTGGAGCGCAAGGGAATCCAAAGTTATCAAGGCCAGCTGTATGTGCGATTTCTTTGCTTTGGAAATGGTTCGCTTACTTCTCTGTATGACCATTCGGATGGTTTTTATCGTCGGCAGCTGATTCTTACCACAAAAGAGCGCCCTGCTGGCCGGAAGGACGATCCGTTTCTGGTTGAAAAAATACTGGATGAGCTGGAGGGGATTTTCCTCTGGTGTCTGGAAGGGCTGCACCGACTGATTGCCAATGGTTACTGTTTCACAGTAAGCAATCGAAGCGCAGAAAATGTAGAGCTGATTCGCAGAAGCAATAATAACATTTTGGACTTCCTGCAATCTGAGGGGTACATCCGCTTTAAGGCTGATGCAGAATCCAGCTCCAAAGCAATCTATGAAGCATACAAAATGTGGTGCGAGGACAATGCTCTGCACGCACCTGCCGCAAATCGTCTTAGCTCCGAATTAGCTCAAAACGAGAAAAAGTGCAATGTGGAGGCAACCAACAATATTTATCTTGCCGGAGGTAAACGGGTGCGTGGATTTGTTGGAATCGAGGTGCTGGTAAGACCATCATTCTGAAAAATTTTCACTTTGAACATGGGGATGCTGTACGTACTGTACGGTGTACGGCGTACGGTACGTACAGCACTTCGAAGCTCTATGGTTAAAAACGAAAGGGGCTGGTTAGAACACAGCCAAATCCCTTAGGGGAACTAAGGGCGCACTTCTATACCGCTCCTAAATGGCGATATTGTGCGCTCTGCGAGGTTAACTTCCGTACTACTAAGCCCGGAAGTTTTGCGGAATTTCATTCCGTACAAGAGGGGTTCCCTCTTGCGCCGCTTGATGCGGCTATCTTCCCTGTAAACCGTTTGCACCAGCAAGCGGTATTTTTTATGCCTGTTTGAAGAAAGGAACGAGTAATTATGTCAAACAAGAAGACCAAAGACGATCTGCTGGCCGAGAAAGTCAGCGCAGAGAAAAAATTGGAGCAGTACACCCATCAGCTTCAGAGAGCGGTCAATCGTGAAAAATATCTGGTCAAGGGCGAGGCCAAAAAGCGAACCCATATTCTTTGCAATATTGGTGGTGCTGTCCTCAGCTTTTGGCCGGAGGTGCAGTATTTGACCAAAGTGGAACAGTATCAGATTTTTGAAAAATTGGCCCAACAAGCGGATGTAAATACCGCAGTGCAGGAAGCCATTGATCGGTATCGTGCCCAGCAGAATGGAGGGAAATAAAATGGCGCTTTTTCATTTTCATGTTGACCAGATTGGACGCAGTGCAGGGCGATCAGCTGTTGCCTGTGCTGCCTATCGTTCTGGCGAAAAACTGTACAGCGAATATTATGGGGAAACCAGTGATTATACCCGCAAGGGCGGTGTGATGTACTCAGAGATTATGCTGCCTCCCCATGCTCCGATGGCTTATGCAGACCGGCAGACGCTCTGGAATGCAGTGGAAAAAGCAGAGCGCCGTCACGATGCACAGTTGGCTTATTCCTTCGATATTGCCCTGCAAAATGAATTGACATTTGAGGAAAATCTGGAGGTTGCCAGAGCGTTTCTTCTCCAGTATTTTGTGGGAGACGGGATGACCGTGGATTTTTGTGTTCATGACCCGGAACGCGATGGAATACAAAATCCACATTTTCATGTCATGGTGCCAATCCGGCCTCTGAATCCTGATGGAACCTGGGGAGCCAAACAGCACAGAGTTTATCATCTGGACGAGAATGGAGAGCGCATTAGAGACGAACATGGAAACTATGTGTTTGATGCTATTGCCACCACCGATTGGGGAAAACAGGAAACTTTGGAATTGCGGCGGCAACAATGGGCCAATATGGTAAACGCAAAATTTGAGCAGAAGGGCTTGTCTTGCCGTATCGACCACCGTTCTTATGAAGATCAAGCACTGGATATTTTGCCTACTGTTCATGAAGGACCTGTGGTACGCCAGATGGAACAAAAAGGTATCCGTACCGAAAAAGGTGAATTGAACCGCTGGATCAAGGCAACCAATCGTATTTTGAAAAATCTCAAACAGCGGATTGCTGACTTAAAGCTGTGGATTGAGGTCCTTCGGGAGGAATTGGGAAAACAGCAAACCAGTCAGGATTTGGTTCGGTTGATTCAGGACTATTATGGCGAACGCAACCGAGGCACCCTGCATCTTCCCGCTTACGCCAGACAAAAGGCTCGTGTCGGGAATTTGAAACAGTTGAATGAAACCGTGAATTATTTATCCGAACACAAATTGTTTACCGTGGAAGATCTTCGCAAGGAGATGGAACAAATGGAGGATGCTCGCCACATTTTGCAAGAGGGCACCAGAGAAAAACAGGAGCGGATCAAAGCTCTAAAAGAATTGCTGCGCTATGCAGAAGCATATGAGGAGCTAAAATCCCTCCAGGAAAAACTAAATACTTTTAAATTCAAAAAACGTCGGGAGCAGTTCAAGCAAGAGCATGAAAGTGACTTCCGACGTTTTTATTTGGCCAAACGCAAGCTCAAAGAAGCTGTGCCTGACGGCGAACCACCAGTAGATGTTTGGAAGAATGAACTGAGCCAATTGGAACAGGAATACCGCCAGCAATCAGCACAGGCCAGCCTGCTTTGGAAAGAGAGCAAGAAACTACGGGAATTGCAGGTCCTGGTAGATGAAGTGTTGCGCAAACAAGGGCAGCGTGAACGAGAACAGCAGCATTCGGATCGTCATCAGGACAAACAGGAGGAGCGCCTATGGTAAATGCTGATTTTGAGAGGTGCACCGACTTTTTGGCCAGAATGATTGAAAAATATGGCGGAGAGTTGGATCTTCCCAAAACAGAAGAAAATGATATGAATGATACAACAAAACAAGGTACACAGGGGTCATCAGGTATGAATCCAAAAAAGTTTCCAACAAGTTCATTGACTGCGGACAAGACAGCATGATAAAATGAAGTTGGGACAACAAATAACATGTTTTAGTAATTTATAAAACCAAAATATTGTGTCGCTGACAGTGGCACAATTTACATAACGATACAGGATGGAGGCAACGTAAAATGAAGAAAAAGGAGTGTTATATCTATACGAGAGTTTCTACTTCCATGCAGGTAGATGGATACAGTCTGGATGCCCAGAAAGACAAACTTCGCAAGTATGCAGACTTTCAGGACATGGTAATTGTCGGTGAATACTCTGATGAAGGAAAATCCGGAAAAAGTGTAGAGGGACGTCCTGAATTTTTGCAAATGCTGCGGGACATCGAAGAAGGAAAAGATCATGTTTCTTTCGTGCTGGTATTCAAGTTATCCCGTTTTGGCCGTAATGCCGCTGATGTATTGACCTCACTGCAAAAGATGCAGGATTTCGGTGTAAACCTGATCTGCGTGGAAGATGGAATCGACAGCTCCAAAGACAGCGGAAAGCTGATGATTTCGATGCTTTCCGCTGTTGCCGAGATTGAACGAGAGAATATTCTGGTGCAGACCATGGAAGGCCGCCGTCAAAAAGCCCGTGAAGGAAAATGGAACGGCGGATTTGCTCCTTACGGCTATAAACTGGTAGACGGAGAACTGGAAATCGCTGAGGATGAAGCAGAGATTATCCGCTTGATTTTCGACAAATACATCAACACGACGATGGGTGTCAACGGAATTGCTGCATGTCTGAACCAGCAGGGATACCAAAAGAAAAAACGTCAGAACAATACGCTAAATGCGTTTGCAGCGTCATTCATCAAAGGCGTTTTGGATAATCCGGTTTATTGCGGAAAACTTGCTTATGGCAGACGTAAAAATGAGAAAATCCCCGGCAAACGCAATGCTTACCATATCGTCAAGCAGGATTCCTATATGCTGTATGATGGTATTCATGAAGCGATTGTGTCAGAAGAAATCTGGAACACTGCACACGACAGGCGATTAAGAACTGGGGTAAAGAGAGAAAAGACCTACAGCCTGGAGCACGAACATCTTCTTTCTGGTATTCTCTGCTGCCCCATTTGTGGTGCCGGTATGTATGGCAATGTCAACCGTAAGAAGAAAAAGGATGGCTCCCGATACAAAGACTATTTCTACTACACTTGCAAGCATCGCCGCTCTGTTGATGGGCATGTCTGCACATATAAAAAGCAATGGGGCGAAGATAAGGTCAATGCAGCGGTGGCAGAAGTAATTAAAAAGCTGGTACAAAATCCGAAATTTGAAGCTGCTATTCGGCAAAAAATCAACACCCGTATTGATACCGGAGAGTTGGAACAGGAAATCGAAAATCTTCGCAAGCAGCTTCGGCAGATATTAGGGGCAAAAAACAAGCTGGCACAGCAGATGGATAGTCTGGATGTGACAGACCGCTACTATGACCGGAAGTATCAGGATATGCAGGATCGTCTGGATCATTTTTATGACCAGATCGACGAGATTGAAGATTCTATCGCTCAGGTGGAAGTGCGAATTCAAAACATTCGCCAGCAAAAGCTGGGTAGTGACAACGTGTATCAATATCTGCTATACTTTGATAAACTGTATGATAAATTTACAGATGCTGAAAAGAAAGAGTTTCTGAGCAGCTTCGTGGAACGTGTTGATATTTATGAGGACGAACTGCCGGATGGACGATTTTTGAGGCATATCAAATTCAAGTTCCCAGTGTTCTATAACGGTCAGGAGATCGACGGAATGAGTTGGGACAAAGAAAGTACCGTCGAGACGGTGGATCTGCTGAATAGACTATCTGAATAAGGCGGTGAAAATATGTCATTACCGAAGTATAATGAGCTATATCTTCCTTTTCTAACAGTAATACAAGATGGTGCTGTCTATTCTACAAGAGAAATTAAGGCCAAGCTGGCATCCTATCTTTGTCTTTCAGAAGATGATCTCTCACTTTTGCTTTCTAACAGTATGCAATCCGTCTGGTCGACAAGGGTCGGTTGGGCAAATACATACTTGAAAAAAGCAGGACTTGTGATCGCGCCGAAAAAGGGCCATTGTCAAATAACCGATGAGGGGAAGCGTTTGCTAGAAAGTGATGTTGATATTACAAATCACTATCTTCAGCAGCATTATCCCGCCTTTGAAGCGTTTGTAAAAGGAAAAAAGAGCGAAAATACCGATTCCGATGCAACAGTGCAGCGGGATGCTTCCGAAACACCGCAGGAAACATTTGAGCGAGTCTATTCCATCATCAATGAGCAGCTGGCAGATGAACTGCTTGCTGCTATTATGGATCAAACGCCAACATTCTTTGAAGCTCTTGTTGTGGATTTAATGAAAGCTATGGGATATGGCGACGGATTTGTTACAAAAACAAGTGGTGACGGCGGGATTGACGGCATTATTCACGAAGATAAGCTTGGGTTTAACTTGATTTATATTCAGGCAAAACGCTGGGCCACGGACACGACCATCGGAAAGCCGGAAATTCAGAAATTCGCAGGTGCGATGATGGGGCCTCCAAAAGTGGATAAGGGACTTTTTATTACGACTGCCAAGTTTTCTCAAGGTGCAAGAGATTTTGCGAACGCGCAACATATCATTCTTGTTGATGGTGAAAAGTTGACCGAACTCATGATTGAATATAATTTGGGTGTATCAGCGCAAAAAACATATCAAATCAAACGCATTGACAGCGATTACTTTCTGGACACTTAATAGATGCAAGAAAACAGCATTTTTTGCAAAAAGTCTCTTGCAATGCACCAGATGTTGTGATATAGTAACTCCGTTATAATAGATGATTTCCCCTATCACGAAAGGATGAATACCATGACTACTTTGGAACTGATTCTGACGATTATCCAGCTGGTTTCCGGTCTCGCCGTGACCGTGATCGTGCTGATGCAGTCCGGCAAGAGCGCCGGTCTGTCCGGCGCCATTGCCGGTGGTGCGGAAACGTTCCTTTCCAAGGGCAAAGCCAAGACGCTCGATGCCAAGCTCGCCAAGGCGACCAAGTGGTTCGGTCTCGTCTTTGTTGTCCTGACGCTGGTTCTGACCGTGCTGATGCACAAGGGCGCATAATCACAGCAAAACAGCGAAAAAGAGCATCCCCCGAATATCTCGGGGGATGCTCTTTTTCAGGTCAGGCTCAAAGCGCGATCAGTCCGGATATTCCGCACGGCTGCCGCCGATGAGCTTCGGTCTGGTGCGCGCCGCGTTGACCGCCGCCTCGCCGATCGTCTTGACCGACAGGCGCAGCGGCACGGCCACGTGCTTGAGGTGCATGCCGATCATGGTATTGCCGATATCGAGGCCGGCATCGGCCTTCACAAATTCGACCGCGACGGGATCGTCCATCGCCTCATAGACCGCCGTTGCGAACGAGCCGCCGGCTTTCGGCCGCGGGCGGACGCAGACGATCTCGTATCCGAACCGCTCCGCGTCGGCGCGCTCCATGATCAGGGCGCGGTTGAGGTGCTCGCAGCACTGCGCCTCCAGGCAGAGGCCGCGCGCTTTCAGGATCGGCAGGATCTCATCGACCACGGCTTTTGCCGCCTCGGGCGTCGAACCCTTGCCGATCTTCTGCCCCATGATCTCGCTCGAGGAGCAGCCGATCACGACCTGCTGGCCGGGCGTGAGCGCGGCAACGTCCAGCAGTTCAAGCAGCGCTGCGCGGGCGGATTTGCGGATCTCTTCATACATGAATGGTCATCTCCAGACAGTTATTAAAAATTCTTATTTCCATTGTAGCACGGTGCGGGGCATTTGACAATCCTCTGCAAGGCGTGTATCATGAACATTGACCAAATTATTGTAACAGGAGGGAATTGCGTTTTGAAACGTTTCAATCGCATTTTTGCTTGTCTTCTCGCCGTGGCGCTGCTCGCCTGTGCCTGCTCCGGCTGCGGTAAAAAATCCGAGGAGCCGTCCGTCAACGGTGCCGGCGCGAAAAACGAGCGCTACTATGCCCCGCTGACCGGTGAACCGCTGAGCAGCAAACCCGCAAACACCCGGCCGTTTGCCGTCATGATCAACAACATCGTCTTCGCGCAGCCGCAGGTCGGCATCAGCAACGCAGACATGATCTACGAGATCCCGGCCGAGGGCGGCATCACGCGCATGATGGCCATTTTCAGCCACCTGTACGATGTGGAGTCCGTCGGCAGCATCCGCAGCCTACGCCCGTATTATCTGAGCGTCGCCCTGTCGTATGACGCCATTGTCATCCACGCCGGCGGCAGCGAGCAGGCCTACAGCGACGTCAAGACCTATAACGCCGACCATCTGGACGGCGTGCGCGACGGCAACACCAGCTCCATGTTCTACCGCGACGCCAGCCGCGGCCAGCACGGCTCGGAGCACACGCTGTTCTTCCACGGCGCGAACGTGGAAGCGCTCGTGGATCGGTACAAGTTCCGCACCGAGCATGAGAGCAGCTACAAGACCGGCCTGAACTTTGCCGACAATGCCGTCGACCAGTGCACCGGCGGCGCGGCCGAGAACGTGCAGGTGACGTTTAACACGTCCAAGAGCACGTCCTTCACCTACCACGCTGACAGCGGCAAGTACACGGCCGTGCAGTACAAGGCCGACTATAAGGACGGCGCGACCGGCGAAGCGGTCCCGTTTACCAATCTGCTCATCCTCTCGGCCGATATGAAAACGGTGGACAGCTACGGCCGCCTGGCCGTTGACCTCATCGGCAGCGGCACCGGCTACTTTGTGACCGGCGGCAAGTATGTGCCGATCAAGTGGGGCCGCAGCGATATCAACAGCTGCTTTACTTACACGCTCGAGGACGGCACGGCGCTGAACCTCTCGCGCGGCACGACCTATGTCGGCGTGATCCCGACCAACGGCGGCAGCGCCAACTTCAGCTGAGAGCAAAATCAAACCATTTTGCAGCACTATGTGCGTGGGAAATCGCGCACATAGTGCTTTTTTCTTCCGCAGCAAGGTTGCCTGTTCTCTCAAATCTCTGCTATAATGGCTGTGCAGCCGGATGCAGCTGCAAGTGCACAGAAAGGAAGATCGCTATGACCTACAATTTTGATGAGATCATTGACCGCCGCCACACCAACGCGCTCAACACGGATGGCTTCCGCGGCTATATTTTTCACGCCGGTCCGGAAAAGGTATTTGCCTTCAAGGATGAAGAATTTGTCCGCATGTGGGTCGCTGACATGGAATTTGCCGTTGCGCCGGAGATCCTAGATGCGCTGCGCGCGCGGATCGACCGCCGCATCTTCGGCTATACCGGCCTGTATGACGACGAATATTACCGCACGTTCTCCAAGTGGTGCCGCGATCACTATGACTGGAGCTTTCCCAAGGAGCAGCTGTGCGTCTCGCCGGGCATCATCCCGGCGCTCTACCAGCTGACGGAAACGCTTTGCGGCCCGGACGAAAAGGTGCTGCTCAACACGCCGGCCTACGGTTATTTCCTCCACGCGGCGGAGTACGCCGGCGTGGATGTGCTGACTTCCCCGCTGCACAAGAAGGCTGACGGCACATTCGAGGTGGATTATGAGGACTTCGAGCGCAAGTGCGCCGATCCCGCGTGCAAGCTGGTGTTCTGGTGCAATCCGCACAATCCCACCGGCCGTATGTGGACAGAGGAAGAACTGCAGAGGGTCGCCGCGATCATCGAAAAGTATAACCTCTGGGTGGTGTCCGACGAGATCCACTGTGACCTGATCCGCTGCGGCCGCCGCCACATCCCGATGGCAAAGGTCATGGATCGCTATCCCAAGCTCATCACCTGCATGGCGCCTACCAAGACCTTTAACATGGCGGGGCTTGCGTTTTCCAATATCATCATCCGCGATCCGGCGCTGCGCGCCCGTTTTCAGGAGCGCGACAAGCTGTTCGGCATGGTCAACCCCATGTCGCTGACGGCGGCGCAGGCGGCCTATTCGCGCGGTGGAGCGTGGCATGAAGCACTAAAGCAGTATTTGGACGAAAACTTCGCATTCGTCAAGGCGTTTCTGTCCCAGGAACTGCCGGAGGCGGTCATGTACATTCCGGAGGCGACGTATCTGGCGTGGGTCGATCTGTCGCGCTGCCTGCCGGATGTGGCGGACCTGCCGGACTTCTTCGCCAACAAGGCGGGCGTTCTGCTCGAGGGCGGGGATTCTCTCTTCGTCGGCAACGCAAAAGGCTATGTGCGCCTGAATCTTGCGATGCCGCGCGCGATCATTCAGACCGGTCTGGAGCGGATGCGCGATGCGATCCGCGAAGAGCAGGCAAAGCATTAAAAACAAAGCAAAAAGCCCGATATGGCCAGCGCCATATCGGGCTTTTTCCCGTTTTTATTCCCACGTCTTCCACACATCCGGGCAATAGCCGACGGTGGCCTGCCGGCCGTTGCGGACGATGGGCGTCTGCAGCAGGGACGGATCTTCGAGCAGCCGCTCGATCTTGTCCTGCTCATAGGCCAGGTGTTGCACAAGCGCGTAGTCCGCCGCCTTGGGATTGAGCATGGTATCCAGCCCGACAGCATTTTTCACGCTCATCAGTTCGCCGCGGCTCATCCCATAGCGCAGCAGGTCAATGGCCTGGTACGGAATGCGGCGCTCCTTAAAATAGCGCTCGGCCTTTTTCGTGTCAAAGCATTTGGATTTGCCCCAGATCTGGATCTTCATGGCGCACTCCCCTGCTCAGACTTCAATGATCACGGGCAGCACCATGGGGCTGCGGCGCGTGGTCTTATACAGATAGCCGCTGATGTTCGACTTCACGCGGCCCTTGATGGTCGCCCAGTCGTGCTGCTTCTGCCGCTCGCAGCTGGCAAGGCTTTCATTCACGACACGCTTGAGCTCGCCCATGAGTGCCTCCGCCTCTTTGACATACACAAAGCCGCGGGTGATGATCTCAGGATCAGCGACCGGCTTGCCGTTTTCGGACGAGAGCGTGATGATGGCCATCACGATGCCGTCCTCGGCCAGATGACGGCGGTCGCGCAGCACGGCGCTGCCGACGTCACCGATGCCGGTGCCGTCGATATACACATCACCCGCTGGGACATTGCTCGTCGCGCGCATACTGCGCTTGGTGATCTCGATCACTTCGCCGTTTTTCGCCACGAGCACATTCTTCGGCTCCACGCCCATGAGCTTGCCGATCTCGGCATGCTTGCACAGCATCCGATACTCGCCGTGCACGGGGATAAAGTAACGCGGCTTCGTCAGCGCGAGCATCATCTTCAGTTCCTCCTGGCAGGCATGACCGGAGACGTGCAGCGGCGTGTTGCGGTCATAGATGACCTCCGCGCCCTTCTGAAACAGCTCGTCAATGACGCGGCTGATCGTGATCTCGTTGCCCGGAATGGCCGAGGCAGAGATGATGATGCGGTCGCCGGCGTCGATCGTGACCTGTTTGTGCTCGGAAAACGCCATACGGTGCAGCGCAGACATCGGCTCACCCTGGCTGCCGGTGCAGACGATAACGGTCTTGCTGCGCGGCAGGCTGCCGATCTGCGACATGTCCATCATGACGCCGTCCGGAATGTCCACATAGCCGAGCTCCGTCGCAACGCGCATGATGTTTTCCATGCTGCGGCCGGTGATGCCGACCTTGCGCTTATACTTTGCCGCCACGTTGATAATCTGCTGCAGGCGATGGACATTGGACGCAAACGTCGTGACGATGATGCGCTTGTTACAGTCCTTAAAGAGCTCATCAAAGCAGTCGATCACGCGCGCTTCCGAGGCGCAGTAGCCGGGACGCTCCACGTTCGTGGAGTCCGACAGCAGCGCGAGCACGCCCTCGTTGCCGAGCTGGCCGAGACGCGGCAGGTCGATCATGCCGCCCTGAATGGGCGTAAGGTCGATCTTGAAGTCACCCGTGTGGATGACGGTGCCGATTGGCGTTTTGATCGCCAGCGCAACGGAATCGGCAATGCTGTGGTTCGTATGGATGAACTCCACCTCGAAGCAGCCGAGCTTAAACTTATCGCCCGGCTTTTTCGTGAAGATCTGCGTATGGTAAAGCAGGTCATGCTCTTCGAGCTTGAGCTCAATGATCGCCGCCGTCAGAGGCGTTGCATAGATCGGCATGTCAAGCTGCTTGAGCACATACGGGATCGCGCCAATGTGGTCCTCGTGTCCGTGCGTGATGACCATGCCGCGGATGCGGTTTTTGTTGGCCTTCAGGTAGCTGATGTCCGGGATGACCATGTCAACGCCGTAGAGGTCCTGATCCGGAAAGCCCATGCCGCAGTCGACAAGGAACATATCCTTGCCATACTCGTAAACGGTGAGGTTCTTGCCGATCTCACCGAGCCCGCCGAGCGGGATGATTTTCAATTTGGATGCCATTCGTATCTCCTTTACGTTCGCTTTCAGGCAGACTGCTCCCCCGGAAGCTGGTTGATTTTTCGAAAAATATGTATGAAATGCGTTGCCCGCGGCGGCGGATAACCAGAGTATTCCCAGAAATCCGAGCCGTCAAACCTGTTACATTTCCATTCGGCCGGCCAGCGCCCGCAGGAGCGTGGCATCGTCCGCATATTCCAGATTGGAGCCGACCGGAATGCCGTAAGCCAGACGTGTGATCTTCACGTCAAACGGCTTGAGCAGGCGCGCGATGTACATCGCAGTCGCCTCACCTTCCGTGTCGGGGTTGGTGGCCATGATGACCTCCGTGATCCCGCCGGCAGCCACACGCTTGACCAGCTCCTGGATCCGGATATCGTCCGGGCCAATGTGATTCATCGGCGACAGCACGCCGTGCAGGACGTGATAGACGCCGCTATACTCGCGGCTGCGCTCAAACGAGAGCACATCGCGCGGCTGCGCCACGACGCAGATGGTGCTCTGGTCGCGCTTCGGAGAGGCGCAGATGGTGCACGTCTCCTGATCGGTGAGATTCTGGCAGATGCTGCAGCAGTGGATGTTTTTCTTGGCGTCCACAATGGCCGCGGCAAACTTCAGCGCCTCCTCTTCCGGGAGGGACAGAACATGAAACGCCAGCCGCTGCGCGCTCTTGCGCCCGACACCGGGCAGCGCGGCGAACTGGTCGATGAGGTTTTCAAGTGCATTCGGAAAAAATGACATGGGAATACCGTCCTGAATCAAGCATTGCGGATGGCGGCGATAGCGGCCGCACGGTCACTCTGGCGGAACACGGCGCTGCCGGCCACAAGCACGTTGGCGCCCGCCTGTTTTACAAGCGGGGATGTCTCCGGGTCGATGCCGCCGTCCACCTCCAGCTCGCACGCAGGATTGACCTGCAGGATGCGCTCGTGCAGCACTGCGATCTTCGGCAGCTGATCGGCCATGAAGCGCTGTCCGCCGAAGCCGGGCTCGACCGTCATGACCAAAGCCAGATCCAGCAGCGGCAGATACGGGATGAGCACGCTCTCCGGCGTCTTCGGCTTAATGGCAAGGCCGACCTTTTTGCCGTGCGCCTTCACATCCTCGATCGCGGCGAAAATGTCCTGCGGCTCGTCCGCCTCGACATGGAACACGACGAGATCCGCGCCGGCATCGCAAAACGCGCCGACATAGCGATGCGGCCGGTCGATCATGAGATGCACATCCAGAAACATCTGCGTATACCTGCGCACGGACTTCACGACCGGGATGCCGATCGAGATATTCGGCACAAAAATGCCGTCCATCACGTCAATGTGGACATAGTCCGCACCGCCGGCCTCAATCTGGCGAATGTCCTCGCCAAGCGTGCAGAAGTCCGCCGAGAGAATGGAAGGTGCAAGTTTTGTCATGGATGCCACTCCGATCTATGGATATCCGGCAAGCCGGACACGATCCGCATTTCTATAACTAAGTTATTATACACCTGTTACGGTTATCCTGCAAGTACCGTCGGCAAAAAATCGCGGCTTGACGAACGCCGCCGCCTGCGCTATCATGTGCTTCAGATACTTCAAAGAATAGGAGTGAAGCACATGTCTATCGAAGCAGGAAGAGCGTATTTCCGGCAGTTTGGTATGGAGGACCGTGTGCAGGAGTTCACGGTCTCGAGTGCGACCGTTGATCTGGCGGCAAAGGCCCTTGGTGTTGAGGGTGCGCGGATCGCAAAAACGCTGTCGTTCAAAACGGCGGACGGCTGCATGTTGATCCTCGCCGCCGGCGATGCGCGCATTGATAACCATAAATTCAAGGAAAAATTCCACATGAAGGCCAAGATGCTCTCGGCCGACGAGGTGCTGGAGCTGGTGGGCCATCCGGTTGGCGGCGTGTGTCCGTTCGGCTGTAAGGAGGGCATCCCGGTGTATCTGGACGTGTCGCTGCAGCGGTTTGAGACGGTGTTCCCCGCCGTCGGCAGCCCGTCGAGCGCGATCGAGCTGAATCTGGACGAGCTCTACAAATATTCCAACGCCCTTGAGTGGATCGACGTCTGCAAGCTCCCGGCCCCGGCCGAGGCGTGAGCCAGGCGCAAAAAAGCCTGACGAACCATCGTTCGCCAGGCTTTTTTATTTGCGATTCGCAGAAGATCACGCCAACAGCTTGGTCATGCTCTTGAGGCTGATGACCAGCGTGGAGGCGTTGTGCAGCAGCGCAGAGGTCGCAGGCGGCAGAACACCGGCCACACCCAGGCAGATCAGCAGGAAGTTGAAGCTGATGATCTTGCGGTAGTTGCTGTGAATGCGCTCCATGAGTGCGTCACTCAGGCGCTTGAGCGTCAGCAGGGCGTACAGATCATCGGCGCCGACTGTAATATCGGCCACTTCGCGCGCGATTGCTGCGCCGTCGCTGATGGCGACGCCGGCATCGGCCTCGGAGAGCGCCGGGGAATCGTTCACCCCGTCGCCAAGCATAATGACCTTGCGTCCGGCCGCGTGCTCCGCCCGAATAAAGGCGGCCTTGTCCTCGGGAAGGACTTCGGCGAAATAGGCATCCACACCGACCGCTTCCGCGACCGCGCGGGCGGTCTTTTCATTGTCGCCGGTCATCATGACCAGCTTGGTCACGCCGAGCTCCCGCAGACCACGGATGACATCGGCCGCTTCCGGCCGCAGCGGGTCTTCGATGCAGATAACCGCTGCCAGCACACCGGAAACAGCAAGATACAGGTGCGAATACGTATCCGGCAGAGCATCGAATTTGGCCTGCTCCCCTGCCGGGATGACGCAGTGCTCATCCTCAAAGACAAAGTGGTGGCTGCCGATGACGACCTTCTGTCCGTCGACGCTACTGGAAATGCCGTGCGCGACCAGATACTCCACGCGCGAATGGCGCTCCTCGTGGCGCAGACCGCGGCGCGCCGCCTCCGCGACGACCGCTTTGGCCATGGAGTGCGGATAATGCTCCTCCAGGCAGGCAGCCAGACGCAGCATATCCGCCTCATCATTGCCGCCGAAGGTCACGATCTGTGCAACTTTCGGCTCGGCGCGCGTGAGCGTGCCGGTCTTATCGAAGACGATCGTGCTCGCCTCGGACACGGCCTCAAGGAACCGCCCACCCTTGACGGACAGGTGATAGTCACTGGCCTCCTTCATGGCAGAGAGCACCGCGATCGGCATCGAGAGCTTGAGCGCGCAGGAGAAATCGACCATCAGCACGGCCAGCGCCTTGGTCATGTTCCCGGTCAGGAGCCAGACCAGCGCCGTTGCACCCAGACTGTACGGAACGAGCTGATCGGCAAGGTGCGATGCGTGATCCTCCGTTGCGGACTTGAGCTTTTCCGACTCCTCGATCATGCGGATGATACGGTCGTAGCGGCCGCTGCCGGCGCTCTTTTCCACGCAGATGGTGCAGTCGCCCTCTTCGACGACGGTACCGGCGTAGACATAGCCGCCCTCCGCTTTGCGGACGGCCAGCGGCTCGCCCGTGATGGAAGCCTGATTGACCATCGCCTCGCCGGAGACGACCTTGCCGTCAAGCGGGATCACGTTGCCGGTATGGATCACGATCCGGTCGCCGACCTGAACGTCTGCCACCGGCACAAGTACGGAGCCGGCGTCCGTCTCTTTCCAGACCTTGTCCACATTCAGGGACATGGTCTGTGCGAGATCAGCAACGGACTTCTTGTGCGTCCACTCGTCGAGAATGTCGCCAATGCCCAGCAGGAACATGATCGAGCTTGCCGTCTTGAAGTCCTTGCGCAGCATCGAAACGGTGATCGCCGTTGCGTCCAGCACCGGCACCTGGATCTTCCTGTGCATCAGGCACGTCAGACCGGCCTTGATATACGGCACGGAATGCGCGACCGTGATCAGCGCGCGCACCGAGCTCGGAACGAACAACTGCTTGATGCCGCGCCAGCACAGCGATGCGACCAGCTTGTCCTCAAAATCACGATTCAGGGCGCGGCTGCTGTGCTCCGGCGCGAGCGCCTGCTCCTTGGAATAGGCAAAGGACGAGAGCGCCTTCGTAACCGTTTCCCGCGGCCCGTCGTAGCAGATCACGGCGTCGCCGGTGCGATCATAGACTGTCGCTTTTGTGACGCCGGAGACCCGATTCAGGTATGCCTCCAGAATGTCCGCCTGCTGCAGCGACATGGCACCCTGCATTGTATGCACGCGCATACGGCCTCGGGTTTCATGCAGGATCGTGCATTTCATACTTACTCAGCCTTCTCTGCCGTATCCTCAATGACCTCGGCCTGTTCGGCCGCGCGCTTTTCATTGAACGCCTTGGCACCGGCCAGAACGTCACCTGCGAGCTCCTTGACGTTCGTTACAACTGCCATGACATCATCCTTTTCGCGCAGGGCCGCTGCCGTCGTATAAACGTATACCTTCTGGGCATCTTTACTTGCGAGAATCTTTGCACCGACTGTTGCAAACAGCGCGCCGCCAACAAATGCTCCCAATTTTTCCATGCTCATAACGATTTACCTCCATGTTATTTGATCCGCAGAATTGCGGTCTGGTTAGCTTGCTCGAATTTCTGTTAGATGCAGCTAACTCTCAATTTCAAGTTATACCACTCTAACCGACTTTTTTCAAGTGTTCGGATAAAAATTTACACATTTCGGCAACGTTAACAAAAGTGCCCCGCCAGAAACGGCGGGGCACGATCAATCTGTCGGATATTTGGTTACTTCAGCAGCATCTTACGGAAATTCTTCTTGCCGCGTTTGAGCACAACGCCGTCCCTCAGCTCTGCCTCGGTAAAGGTCTTGGCAATATCGGTGACCTTGCTGTCGTTAGCAGTCACGCCGCCCTGCTGCACATTGCGGCGCGCATCGGACTTAGATGCACACAGACCGCTCTTGACGAGCAGGCTGAGGATGTCATTGCCGTCTTCTTTCGTGATCTCCACCGTCGGCACGCCCTCGCCGGAGCCGCCAAACACTGCCTTGGCAGCTGCCTGCGCCTGATCGGCCTCCGCCTCGCCGTGTACCATCTTCGTGAGCTCGTAGGCAAGGATCTCCTTGGCTTTGTTGAGCTGCTCACCCTGCCAGCTGTCCATCTTGTCGATCTCCTCGAGCGGCAGGAATGTCAGCATACGGATGCACTTGAGCACATCGGCATCGTCAACGTTGCGCCAGTACTGGTAGAACTCAAAGGGCGTGGTCTTATTCGGGTCGAGCCAGACGGCGCCCTTGGCGGTCTTGCCCATCTTCTTGCCCTCGGAATTGAGCAGGAGCGTAATCGTCATAGCGTGTGCATCTTTGCCGAGCTTACGACGGATGAGCTCCGTGCCGCCGAGCATGTTCGACCACTGGTCGTTGCCGCCGAACTGCATGTTGCAGCCGTAGTGCTGGAACATATAGTAGAAGTCGTAGCTCTGCATGATCATGTAGTTGAACTCCAGGAAGCTCAGGCCCTTTTCCATGCGCTGCTTGTAGCACTCAGCACGCAGCATGTTGTTCACAGAGAAGCATGCTCCGACCTCGCGCAGGAGCTCAATGTAGTTGAGCGGCTTGAGCCACTCGGAATTGTAGAGCATGAGCGCCTTGCCGTCCGAGAAGTCAATGAAGCGCTCCATCTGACGCTTGAAGCACTCGGCATTGTGTTTGATGGTCTCCTCAGTAAGCATCTGGCGCATATCGGTGCGGCCGGAGGGGTCGCCGATGAGCGTCGTACCGTCGCCGATGAGGGCGATGGGCTTATTCCCGGCCATCTGCAGACGCTTCATCAGGCACAGCGCCATGAAGTGACCGACATGCAGCGAGTCCGCCGTGCAGTCAAAGCCAATGTAGAACGTGGCTTTGCCGTTGTTGATCATGTTTTTAATCTCTTCCTCGTTGGTCACCTGCGCGATCAGGCCGCGGGCGATCAGTTCATCATACAGTGTCATCGTTTTCTCTCCTTGCGCGTTATTCTTTCACTTTGTTCTCTGCGAGGATCTCCTCGGCGCGCTGTGCGCCCCAAGCGATCATATGGGCGCAGTGGCCCTTGCCGCCGTTTTTCGCCACGAGCTCCTGGCAGCGCAGGCAGCCAAACTCGGCGCGGAAGCTCTGCGTCATCTGCTTGGTCATGGCCGTGGCAGTCGCCTGATCGGCCGCAAGGCCGAACGCCATCACGGCGCCGGTGATACTGCCGCAGATCTCACCGCAGCGCACACCGCCGCCGAAGCCGGCCGCGACACGCTTTGCCGTGCTTTCGTCCAGGCCGGTCTCTTCCTGCAGCGCTGCGAGCACGCTCTGCGCGCAGTTAAAGCCGTTGTCGTGATAAGCAATGGCGGATTCCTGAATACTCATGGTTCTCTCTCACCTTTCTTAAGCGATTGTTTATAGGCATCGGCGGAAGCGAGCTGCTCTGCCGCGCTGGCCAGTGTCAGCGGTGTGATGTGATCGCCTCCGTAGAGCCGCGCGATCTCGCGCTGGCGGCCGTCACTGTCGAGCAGCTGCACCGTCGTGCGGGTACGTCCGTCCTGCTCGCGTTTTTCGATCAGGTAATGCTGATCGGCCATAGCCGCGATCTGCGGCAGATGCGTGATGCAGATGACCTGCTTGACCATAGAGAGCTTACCGAGCTTTTCACCGACACGCTGAGCGGCCACGCCGGAAACACCGGCATCCACCTCGTCAAAGACCATGGAGGGCACGTCATCGCGTTCAGCGAACACGTTTTTGAGCGCCAGCATGATGCGCGAGAGCTCACCGCCGGAAGCAATCTTACTGATGCGCCCAAGCGCCTCTCCGGCATTTGCCGAGATCAAAAAACGCACATTGTCCGCGCCTGTACTCTGAAATCCGGGCGTACCGCCGAGCGGTGTGATCTCCACGTGAAAGCGCACGGACGGCATGGACAGCTCGCGCAGTTCACGCTCGACCTGCCGCTCGAGCGCGGCGGCGGCAGTCCGGCGCGCCTGCGTCAGTTCCGCCGCCGCTGCGCGCGTCTGCTCCGCCTGCTTTTGGATCATCGATTCGAGCTTCTGCAGCCGGTCGCCTGCGTATTCGATCTGGTCGAGCCGGGTCCGGGCCGCTTCAAGCGTGTCGATCAGCCCCGCCTCATCCGTATTGTATTTCCGCTCCAGACGCCGGAGCAGCGACAGGCGCGTTTCGATGCGGTCAAATTCCTCGTCGGAAAAATCCAGCCCGTCGCGGAAGTCGCGCAGCGTCTCCGCCGCGTCCTGCAGCGTGAAGACCGCGCCCTTGACGGCCTCCGGCAAAGGCGCGAGCTCGCCCGCGTAGTTGGCGGCCCGCTCGATCTCCGACAGGGCTTCTCCGGCCAGCGCAGCGGCGGAATCGTCCCGGCCGGCCAGCAGGTCATACGCCTGATCGACCGCTTCCGAGAGCTTTTCAAAGTTGCGCAGCAGGTCGCTGCGCTCCGTGAGCTCCGCCTCTTCCCCGGCCTTGAGCTCCGCGCGCTCCAGCTCTTCGATCTGGCGGCGGAGGCTTTCGGTCAGCAGTTCTTTTTCATTTTCATAAGTCGAGAGCGTGTCACGCTCCTTGCACAGCGCCTGATAGGCCTGGTACTGCTCGCGATAGCGCGCGAGCTCCGGCTCTAACTGGCCAAATCGGTCCAGATTGCGCAGGTGCTCCCGCTCATCGAGCAGGTGCTGCCCGTCGTTCTGGCCGTGGATGTCGAGCAGCAGCGCGCCCAGCGTGCGCAGCTGCGCCGTTGTGACCGGGACGCCGCAGACGCGGCAGGACGTCTTGCCCTCGGCCGTGATCTGGCGGCGGATGATGAGCTCATCGTCGCACTCGATCTCGTTTTCCTCGCACCAGTCCCGGCACGGGTCAGGGTCGAACGTCGCACAGACGACCGCCTTTTCGGCGCCGGTGCGCACGAGCTCGCGCGAGGCGCGCGCGCCGAGGAGCGCGTGCATGGCGTCCACAAGGATGGATTTGCCCGCGCCCGTCTCGCCGGTCAGGATGTTCAGGCCGGGGCCGAGCTCCAGATCCGCCCGCTCGATGACCGCGACGTTTTCAATATGCAGTTCTCGCAGCAAAGCGCTTCACCTCCTGCGGTGTCCTCAAAGCAGCTTTTCGATCTCGTGGAAAAACTCATCGGCGGACGTATTGTCCTTCATGAGCAGAAATGCCGTGTCGTCGCCCGCAAGCGTGCCGACGAGCGTGTCGATGCGCATACTGTCGAGCGCGGAGCATGCAGCCGAGGCGAGGCCCGGCAGCGTCTTGATGACGATGATGTTCTGCGCCTCGGCATACGACGTCACACATTCCCGGAAAATTTTCTTCAGGCGCTCATCGTAGCCGGGAAATTCGTCCGCCGCCGGTGCGGCGTAACGGTATTTCCCGCTCGGCGCGAGCGTCTTCGTCAGGTGCAGCTCCTTAATGTCGCGCGACAGCGTCGCCTGCGTGCTCGGAACTCCGCGCTGCGCCAGCACATCCATGAGCTGGTTTTGCGTCTCGATCTCCTGCTCTGCAATGATCTGCAAAATGATGTTTTGTCGGGTGGATTTCACGTCGTCCCTCCTCACAGTCTGTCTGTCAGCTTGCCAAAAGCCGTCTCATAAAAGCTGCGGATGCCGGTATCGGCCAGCAGCGTGTAATTGTCCGATCTGCGGATGCGGATCTGATCGCCGCGGATGAGCGCGATGCTGTCGCCGCCGTCCGCCACGAGGATGGCCGGCCGGTCATGAATGCGCTCCGGCACGATCGTGATCTGCCGCCCAGGCGCAAGCACAAAGGACTTTCCGGCCAGACTGTGCGCGCAGATGGGCGTCATGATGATATTTTCATTTTCCGGCTCGACGAGCGGGCCGCCGGCCGACATGGAATAGGCCGTGGAACCAGTCGGCGTGGCGACAATGATGCCGTCACCGTTGAAGCGCGTGATGGGCACGCCGTCGCCATAAGCGGTCACGCCGATACAGTCCACGTGCCCGCCGTGAATGACCACGTCGTTGAGCACTGACTGCGTGCAGATGATCCGCTCATTGCGCACGAGCTCCACATCGAGCATCATGCGCCGGCTGATCGTATACTGCCCATCCGCGATCTCGAGCAGCATATCCAGCTCGTCGTCCTCCAGGCCGGCCAGAAATCCCTTGCCGCCGAAATTCACGCCGATGATCGGGATCGGATGGTCACGCAGCGTGACTGCAACATGCAGGATCGTCCCATCGCCGCCCATGACGATGATGAGCGCAGCATCGTGCGCGGCGGCCTCCAGCGGCCGCACCGGGACATCCCCCGGCAGGTAGGCCTTCGGCGCAAATACCGGTGACATGACCACCCGATGACCGTGCTCCGTGAGCATACGGTAAACCGTCAGCGCTTTTTGCAGGCCGCTGTCCCGGTATGGATTGGCCGCAATGACGATGTGTTTCATACGCCGCTCTCTTTTCCGTGGGCCAGTGCGCCGTGCGACTGCTCCACAATGGCCGCCGGATCGAGCTCCGGCGCGGGATGTGTTCCCTTGCGCAGGTAGCCAAGGTACTCAATGTTGCCCTCCGGGCCCTTGATGGGCGAATAGTCCAGCCCCATGACGGTAAAGCCCGCGCCGGGCACAAAGTCCAGAAAGCTCTCGAGCACCTCCAGATGCACCTTTGGATCCCGGACGACGCCTTTTTTGCCGACCTCTTCACGCCCGGCTTCAAACTGCGGCTTGATGAGACAGACGACCGCAGCATCGTCCTTCAGCAGTGGACAGGCCGCCGGCAGAATGAGCTTCACGGAGATGAATGACAGATCCATGACCGCGAGATCCAGCGGTTCCGGGATCTGCTCGGCTGTGATATAGCGCACGTTCGTGCGCTCCATGGAGATCACGCGCGGATCGTTGCGCAGGCTCCACGCCAGCTGGCCGTAGCCGACATCGACGGCGTAGACCTTTGCCGCACCGTTTTGCAGCAGCACATCCGTAAATCCGCCGGTCGAGGCACCGCAGTCGATACACGTCAGGCCGGTGGGATCGATCGGAAACACTTTGAGCGCTTTTTCCAATTTAAAACCGCCGCGGCTGACATAGGGCAGCGTGTTGCCGCGCACCTCGATCTTCGCATCGGACGCGACCTGCGCGCCGGGCTTGTCCGCGCGCTGGCCGTTGACATAGACAACGCCGCTCATAATGATCGCCTTCGCGCGCTCGCGGCTCTCGCTCAGGCCCTGATCAAAGACGAGCTGGTCGAGTCGTACCTTCTTCATACGCCGTTCCCCTCTTTCTCGCCGGAGCGCATCGCCTGCGCAGCAGCAGCGATCGCCCGGGCATCCAGACCGTATGCCGATTTGAGCACATTCGGCGCTCCGTGCGGAATGATGCCATTGCCAAGATTGAGCAGCCGCGCGGCCTTCAGCGCCATACCGGCCTGCCCGGCAGCAGAGAGCACCTGCTCGCCGATACAGTTGGCAGCGCACACATCCTCGACCGCCAGCAGCCGCCCCGTCTTGTGCAGGGACGCAAGCACCGGCGCCAACTCCAGCGGCGCGACCTGCGCCAGCTTGACGACTTCTGCCGAAATGCCCTGCTGCGCAAGCAGATCCGCCGCCTGCAGCACATCGTTGATGACAATGCCGTAGGTCAGGATCGTCAGATCATTGCCCTCACGCAAAACCGTGACCGGTTCCGGATGGCAGTCCTGATATGCGCCCTCGCCGCCGCGCGGATAGCGCAAGGCGACCGGGCCGCTCAGCTCCAGCACCGCTTTGCGCAGCATCGCGCGCAGCTCGGCGAAGCTTGCCGGGCAGAGGATGCGCATATACGGCACGGAGCTCAGATAACTGATGTCAAAGCAGCCGTTGTGCGTATCGCCGTCATTGCCGACGATGCCGGCACGGTCGACGCCGAGCACCAGATGCAGCCGCTGCAGGGATGTGTCGTGGATGAGCATATCATACGCGCGCTGCAAAAAGCTCGAGTAGATCGCCGCGACGGGCTTGAGCCCCTGCTTGGCCATGCCGCTGGCCATCGTGATCGCGTGCCCTTCCGCGATGCCGACATCGTAGAGGCGATCCGGATGCCGCTCGGCAAAGGTCGTCAGGCCCGTGCCGGTCTGCATGGCCGCCGTGATGGCGACGACCGTCGGATCTTCATCCGCCAGCTGCGAGAGCGTCTCGCCGAACACGTGCGAAAAGTCCGGCTTCGGCGCAGGCAGCGCCCCGGTCACGGGATCGAACGAGCTGACGCCGTGGTATTTCTCCGGCGCCTGCTCCGTGTAGGAGATGCCCTTACCCTTTTGCGTCACCACATGCAGCAGCACCGGCTGGCGCAGGTCACGCGCCCAGCGCAGCATCTTTTCCAGCTGCTGCTCATCGTGCCCGTCCACCGGACCGATGTAGTAAAAGCCCATATCGTCGAACATGTTGTTCGGCAGGACAAGATCCTTCACATGTTCCTTCACATGGTGCAGCACCTTATACAGTCCGCGCGCCTTGCCGACGGTATTGCGGTAAAACTGCTTGAAGTGCAGATAGCTCGGCTTCACGCGCTGCTTGGACAGCAGCGTTGCCATGCCGCCGACGTTTTTGTTGATGGACATACCGTTGTCATTGAGCACGATGACCATCGGCTCGCCGCTCTGCCCGGCATCCGACAGGCCCTCGTATGCCAGGCCGCCGGTCAATGCGCCGTCACCGATGAGGGCGATGACGTCATAGTCCGCCCCCGTGAGCGTACGCGCCCGGGCCATGCCCAGCGCGACGGAGATCGACGTGGAGGCGTGGCCGGCCACAAACGCATCGTGCACGCTCTCATCCGGCTTCGGAAACCCGGCAATGCCGCCGAACTGCCGCAGCGTGGAAAACGCTTCGCGCCGTCCGGTCAGGATCTTGTGCACATAGCTCTGATGACCGACGTCGAACACGAGTCGGTCCTTTTCGGTGCTATATACCCGGTCAATCGCGACCGTGAGCTCCACTGCGCCGAGATTCGACGCCAGATGCCCGCCGGTTTTCGCAAGATTCTCGACCAGAAAAGAACGAAGTTCCGCACACAGTGCCGGAATTTCTTCCGCCGGCAGCGCCTTCAGGTCGGCCGGTGAATGGATTCGCTCTAATATACTCAAAACAGAATACCTCACGTATAATAATACAAAGTATACTATAACAAAAAGTGCCGGACTTTACAAGAGTAAGCCGACACTTTTCGCAATTTCACCGGAAGTCCGGTGTTTTTATGGATTCAGTTTTTCCGATCTGCCAGCGAGCGGGCGAGCTGCTGCAAAAATGCGCTGTCCGCAAACACACTGTCCACAGCTGCTGCCGCTTGCTCGGACAGCTCGTGCACATAGGCGCCGCAGCGCTCCAGACCATAGAGCGCCATGAAGGTGTTCTTCCCCTCGCGCGCATCCGAGCCGATGGGCTTGCCGAGTTCCGCCTCCGTACTGATGACATCGAGCATGTCATCGCGGATCTGAAACGCCAGACCAAGCGCCTTGGCATACTGCGCCGCGGCCGCGCGCTGCCGCGCGTTTCCGCCGCCGCAGGTCACGCCCATGAGGCATGCGGCGTGGATCATCGCCGACGTTTTGCGGTCGTTGATATCCATCAGTTCCTCTTTTGTGAGGACCTTGCCCTCACCTTCCATATCTAGCTGCTGACCGCCGCAGATGCCGCTTTCACCGGCAGCCTCGGCGAGCAGGCGCGCGCACTCGGCGCGCACATCCGCCGGCAGCTCCGTCGAAAGGATCGTGTGGAATGCCTCCGCCTGCAGGGCGTCGCCCGCCAGCGTCGCCGTGCACTCGCCATAGACCACGTGGTTCGTCGGCTTGCCGCGGCGCAGATCATCGTTATCCATGCACGGCAGATCGTCGTGGATGAGCGAATAAGTATGCACCATCTCGACCGCACACGCAACTGGCAGCGCCGCGCGCACATCCCCACCGCAGGCTGCGCAGAACGCGAGTACCAGCACCGGACGCAGGCGTTTGCCGCCGGCGGTCAGGCTATAGTGCATCGCCTCCAGCAGACGATGATAGGACACGGTCGTGTCCGCAAAATAGGTATTGAGCGCCGCATCGGCGAGCGCTTTGTATTCCTGATACTGTGTCTGATAATCCATACGTTATTCCTCAGTTTCAAACGGGAGCTCGACAGGCGCGCCGTCGCTCCCTTTTTTAAGCTGCACGACCTTCTGTTCCGCCGTGTCCAGCATTTCATTGCAGGCCGCAAGCAGGTGCGATCCTTCCTCAAACAGCGCCAGCGATGCATCGAGCGGCACATCGCCCTTTTCCAGCTGCTTGACGATCTCATCCAGCCGCTGCATGGACGCTTCAAAGGTCAGTTTCTGTTTTGCCATGGGCATCCTCCCTGTTGTTTACGGTGCAGTGCAATGCACCGTCCTGAAGCTGTACACGAACCGGATCGCCCGGCTGCACCTTTGCCGCCGAGCGGAGCACCGTGCCGTCGGCATCCGTCGCCACGGCGTAGCCGCGGGCAAGCACCTTCAACGGGCTCATCGCGTCCAGCGCCGCCGCATACTGCGCAAAACCATGTCTGCGCGCGGCGAGCCAGCGCTCCCCCGCCGCCGTCAGGCGGCTGCGGGTATAGTCCAGCTCCACGCGCCGGAGATCAAAATAAGCCGCCGGAGACTGCAGCACACGGCGGCCGGCCAGATTGTCCAGTGCGGCCCGGCGCTGTGCCATCTGCTTGCGCATCGCCTGCGCCATGCGGATATCATACCCGCGCAGCGTCTCGCGGATGTCCTCCGCGTTCGGCACGGCCAGCTCCGCCGCATTCGACGGTGTCGCGGCGCGCAAATCGGCCACAAAGTCCGAGATCGTCACATCCGGCTCGTGCCCGACGGCGGAAATGACCGGGATATCCGAATCGTAGATCGCCCGCGCGACACGCTCGTCATTGAACGCCCACAGATCCTCGATCGAACCGCCGCCGCGGCCGGTGATGATGATGTCGCCGACCCGATAGCGGTTGGCATACCGGATCGCTCCGGCGATCTCCGCCGGTGCCTCCGTCCCCTGCACGCGCACTGGCAGCAGCACGACCTCGCTGGCCGGCCAGCGCTTACCGAGCACGCGGATGATATCGCGCACGGCCGCACCCGCCGCCGACGTGATGACAGCGATCCGCTGCGGAAACAGCGGCAGTGGCTTTTTGTGCGCGCGGTCAAACAGGCCCTCCTTCTGCAGCTGCTCCTTGAGCTGCTCGTAGGCGGCATACAAGTCGCCCACACCGCCCGGAATGAGCCGCGTACAATAGAGCTGATATGCCCCGTCGCGCGGATAGACCGCGATGCGGCCGATGGCCGCAACGCTCATTCCGCTCGCCGGGCGAAAGCGCAGCGACTGCGCGCTGCTGCGAAACATCACGCACCGCAGGCTGCTCTCGGCATCCTTGAGCGTGAAATAATGGTGCCCGGACGGGTAGACCTTGTAGTTGGACAGTTCCCCCGTCACACAGACATTACCGAGCAGCGCATCCGCATCCAGCAGTTGCTTGATGTGGGCGTTGAGCTCCGTTACGGTAAAGGATGTACGCGCCATGTCAGGCTTCGGCGCCGTTCTCGGGCGTCTGCTCCGGTTCATCGGCCGGCGCTTCAGCGGATGCTTCTTCCGCTTCGGCCTCCGGCTCGACCTCGCCGCGCACAAAGCTGCCGAGCACGCCGTTGATAAACGCCACCGTCTCCGGCTCTTCATAGCCCTTGGCCAGTTCCACCGCCTCATTGATCGCGGCGGCATTCGGTACGTCGTCCATATAGAGGATCTCGCACATGGCGCAGCGCATGATCGCCGCGGCAACGCGGGAAATGCGCTCCAGCCGCCAGCCGCGGGCATATTTTTCGATCATGTGGTTGAGCTCGTACATATGGTCATAGACCAAACCGGTCAGCCGGCGGATATAATCGAGCTGCTTCTCGTCCGGATATTCCAGAAACAGCGGGTCTTCCTCCGCCAGCGTCGCAAAATACTCGCGGCTGAAGAAAGTATCCGCCGTCTCGCGGGCATCGTCCCCGGCGAGCTGCGCGGCAAAGCTGAGCTGGATCGCGATCTCACGCGCAACCGTTCTTGTCATAGTGATTACTCCTGCTTTTCTTTATTTGTCGAAGGCCACACCGGACACGTGCACGTTCACAATGGGCTTGCCCATGCCGGTCATGGACTCGACCGCGCTCGTGACCGATTCCTGCACGGCCTTTGCGACTGCCACGACGCTGCAGCCGTAGCGCACCGTAATGATCGTATCGACCGTCATCGTGCCGTCGACGATCTGCACCTTGATGCCTTTGGCGGCAGACTTGATGCCGAGCAGCTCGGCCAGCTCCGTGCCGGTAGAGGTTGCAACACCGGCGACACCATCCACTTCCGTGATCGCTGCGCGCACCATGGCGGCAACGACGTCCTCAGAGATATTGATGCTGCCCTTTTCATCCTGGCAAGTAATATAATTTTCCGGCATAGAAAAATACCTCCTGATAAAATTGTACAGTATAGTGTACCACGCACAGCGGCAAAAAGAAAGAAAAATGTTTCCCGTCCGGCAAAAACATGCACCCCGTGAGATTCACAGGGTGCATCCGCATACTTGGAATTACTTGGTCATCGTCTTATGGAACACCATCAGGATCTTTGCAGCCTCCGCGCGTGTCGCGTTTCTGGCCGGCTGGATGTACAGGCGGCCGTCGACCGGGACGCCGGAGATCGCGTTGATCGCAACGGCGTCCTTCATCGCGTCCAGCGCCCAGGAGCCGACGCTGCCGGCATCCACAAAGCGGCTCAGATCATCCGGCTTCCAGGTCCGATCGACCATGCAGCTGAGCCACTATATAGCCCTGACTTCGCAGTATGAGGCTAACCGCCGCATCCGGCACGACATTCTGCACCACGTCAATACGATCCGGTATCTGCTTGCAAACGGTCAGCAGCAGGAGGCGACGGAGTACGCCGGGCAATTACTGGCCGAGAATCAGCGCAGCTCACAACTCGGGCAGTGCGACAACCCGGTCATTGACGCCTTCCTCTATGGCCGCGTTCAGGAGGCAAAGGCACAGGGGATCACCGTTGAGACGCGCATTATTCTGCCGGTCGAGCTGCCGGTCTCGAACACGGACCTTGTCATCGTGTTCGGCAATCTCATGGACAACGCCGTCGAGGCGTGCGCAAAGCTCGAAAATTCCAAAATCGAGCTGAATGCGCACATTGAAAAGGGGTATCTGGTCATTACGGAATCCAATCCCGCTGTACCTGAACCGGAGGGACGCAAACAGCGCCGTATTCCAGAGCTGGAGCGCGGCGTGGGAATGCAGATCTTGAAGTCAGTCGCAGAAAAGTACCAGGGCAGCTGTATGAGCGAAACAGGAAATGGTAATTATTCCGTGTCCGTATTTCTGAAGCTGGGCCAGGAAAAAGAAGGTAATGCAATTTATGCTGAAAATAGTTGTGTGTGACGATGATGCGCTTTGCTGTAAAGAAATCGTTAAAGGTATTCGGGACACACTCGGATCTACACCTGCAGACATCTCCGATTTCCGCGATCCCACACTGTTGCTGGAACACCTGCGCAAAACCGACTGTCAGCCGCACATTGCCCTGCTGGATATCTGCATGCCGGAACAGGATGGCATCCGTTTGGCGCAAAGCATGAAGCATTACGCGCCCTTCTGCCAGATCATTTTCCTCAGCAGCTACCTCAGCTATGCAACAGAGGTATACGAAACCGAGCATATCTACTTTATCCTAAAGTCGCAGCTCCACCAGCGGATCGGCCCTGCGCTGCATCAAGCCCTGACCGCGCTGAGCGATCGTTCTGTGCAGATCACGGCGCAGAAAGATGGCAGCACGCACGTGATCGCGCTGCAGGATGTACTGTATCTGGAGCGTAATCTGCGCAAGACAAAAGTGATTACGCAGCAGGGCGTTTTCCTGACGCAGGAATCACCAGAAACGCTAATCAGCGGGTTCGGCCATTTCGTCCGCTGCCACCAGAGCTACTGGGTAAATCTCAAACATGTGCAGGCGATCGGCAGCAACCATTTCACCATGGACAGCGGATCTGGCATTCCGATCAGCCGCACTTATCTTCAGGAGGCCAAACAGCGGTTTTTACATGAATTGATCCACATTTGAGATAAACGATCCCCTCTGATTCCGTCAGAATCAGAGGGGATCGTATTTTCATTGCTTCTTTACGCGCTTGCAAAACGCCATCAAAGTCGCAGTGATCTGCTCGCAGGTCACCGGCAGAGTCGTCCGGTATTTACGCTTTTTATGAGGCCCGAATGCGCTGTACCCCATACTTCGGGAATGGTCAAGTTAACATTTGGACAATATAACAAGAAGGAAAAGTACGAAATATCGGACAGTGAGGAGGCATGGGCAAGATCACCTACACCCCACTATGGGAGACGATGAAGCAGCGGCGCATCACGATCTACCCCCTGATCAAAAACGATTCGTTCAGCTGCGGCACATTGGACGCTCTCAAGCACAACCGCAATATTACCACCGCGACGCTCAATGACCTTTGCCGCATTCTCTCCTGCCGCGTGGAGGATGTGCGGGTCTATATTCCGGGCGAAACCGAAGAACCGTAACTGCCCGTTTCCGATCATGAAATGGGCAGTTTCTTCTTGAAAATGGCAGCATCCCCGCTCCGGTCGGAGCGGGGATGTGTTTTACAGGATGGTTCACTGCGCGTCCTGCGCGTCGGCCTTGACCTCAATGACCTTGATCTGCGGCGCGGCATAGTCCGTTTCTTTGACGATGGTGTCCGTGATGGTTGCGACCTGTGCCGTGCTCAGCCCATCGGCCGGCGCGGGCACGGCGACCGTGATGCCCTCATCCGTGATATAGACCACACACTCGGAAAAATCCTTGGCCAGCAGGAGATTTTCGATCTGCGTCTCGGTCATGGAGTCGCTCGCCATGGCAGAGATGGCACTCATGGCGCTGTCGATCGTCGCCTGCGAAGCGCCCTCGGCCGTCGAGGCTGATTTGAGCAGCGACAGCGCTTCGTCGCGCGACTGCTGGCGCGTCAGGCGCGCTTTGGCAAAGTAATCATCGGATGCCGACGCCGACGCTGCGGCCGCTTCCTCCTCCGCCTTGACCGCCGCCGTGGCGGCGTCCTCGGCGGCGGCCATTTCGGCGTCCGCCTTTCCCCACTGGGTGTTGTACGACCAGTTAAAGTAGATCGCGGCGCAGACAAACAGCAGCACCACAATGATCGCAATGTTTCGTTTGGTTTTTTTCATAGTCGCCCTCCCGTTATTTAGATTGCGGATCCGGCTGCTTTCGGAGCACGGAGATGTGATCCGTGCTCAGGCCGGTAAACTGTGCCACTGCCTGCGTGACGGCGAGCTGCACCTGCGGCGAATCCGCCCCATCACAGACGACGACTGCGCCGAGATACTGCGGGCTGACCGTCTTGAGCTCCACCGCCTCCTGTGCCCCGCCGCCGGCGGAGATGATGGTCGGCTCACCGCTATCGTCCGTCGCCAGCTCCCGCTCGGCCGAGCAGCGGTAGGACAGCAGCACCTGCACTTGTCCCGCGCCGTTGATCTGCTGCAGGAGCGTTGTCAGGCGCTGCTCCTCGGCCTGGATCGTCTGCGTCTGGGTCTGTTCGGAAACGGGCGATGCCTGTGCCGTCTTGACCTTTGTCTTGCTGCCGGTCGGCAGCAGGAGCAGGATCAGCCCCGCGAGCAGGATGATGAGAACGTATTTGTACTTGGCTGCGAAAGCGCTGAGTTTTCGTGTGTTCATGATGTACTGCTCCATTCCTGCCGCGTGCGCGGGACCCCGAGGTCGGCCTCGATGATCTGCGCCAGGCGGCTGTTTTCTGCTGCCGGCCCGGATGTGACCAGGCGGACGGACTGCGGATACCAGTAGCCGTCGGTGCTCCACTGCAGCGTGACCTGCGCATCGTCGAGCGCAGCGCCGCACTGCGCGGCTTTGTCCAATATATATGTGCGCATTTCCGATTCTATGACCGTGCGCTGCAATCGCTCGCTGCTGTCGGACACCGCGCCGTCCGTCGACACCGAGACGTGATAGTCCTGCAGCGCAGCGGCGTAAGCGTCATAATCGAACGTCACCAGCGGTGAGAACAGCAGGCACGTCAGGGCCACGCCGCCGGCCAGCTTCGTGACGCGCCGCAGGCTCTCCGACGTCGGAAACAGCGACGCCAGCGCCGTCAGCAGCGCCACGCCCGCCAGACTGAGCAGCCAGGCACGCAGAGATTCCATCATCCCGTCACCGCCTTCATACTCGACACGATCGAGAGGAACAAAATGAGCGACGCCACGCCGACCATCCCCAGCAGGAAACCGTACACGTCCGCAAAGCCGTCGATCAGCCGCCCGACACGCTTGTCCGCGAACGACTCGGCGATTCCGGCGGCAAGCTTGTACAGGACATAGTGCACGGCGAACTGCAAATACGGCGTGACGCACATGGCGGCGACGCTGACGACGCCGACGATGCCAATGCCGCTGCGCAGGATCGCGGCGCTGGAAGTGACCGTGGACGCCGCATCGGCCACGATGCTGCCGACGACCGGAAGCGCGGCGGAGACGGCCGTCTTGACTGCCTTGGCTGCAGCTGCGTCCGCCGAGCCGGTGAGGATGCCCGTCAGAGACAGGTAGAGCGTGAACACGCTCGCAAAGCCGATGAGCAGCAGCCGGAACGCCTTGCGCAGCAGACCGCTGAGGGACGCGAGCACGTCGTTTTCGAGCGTTGTGCCGCAGATGACCGTACCTGCGTACAGATACAGCAGCGGCAGGAGCACCGCCGTCTCCGCGGACAGAAGCACATCCAGAAACAGTGAAGTTGCCGCGTATTTTGCGGCCGCCGACGTCGCCGCGCCACTCGCCGCCGCGGCGGCGCACATGCTCGGCAGCAGGATCTTGGAAAAATCCCGCAGCGTTGCAAGTGCCTCGCTGCCCGCGGTGATGCATGAGGTCACGTGGGCGACGCTCAGCGCGGCGACCGCCACCGTGCCGGCCATCTGCGTGACCTTTCCGCAGGCGCCGCTCACGGAAAGGGACGCGCACAGCGCCGACAGAAACACGATCGCCAGCAGCAGCGCCGCATTGCGCGCCGCCGACGCGACGGCCCCGCCGCCCTCGTGCAGCACATAGGCCCAGAGCTTTGCGAGCAGGGACTGCGGCTGCGCGGCATCCGCAACGGACAGTTCACCGAAGGCGTCATATGCCTGCTCCGGAAGCGCGGATTCCAGCGACGCCGTGCCGAAATCCGCTGCCTGCTCAGCCGCAACATCGTAGGCAAACGCCCCCGGCGTGCACGCCGCAAGTACCAGCAGCACAGTCAAAAGCACAAGCAGCCGCTTTTTCATAAGCATTCTCCGATCATGGTCAAAAACGTGTGCATCAGCGGCAGCGCGGCATAGAGCGCGGCCGCCACGCCGACAAGCTGCACCGCGCAGGCGCCGGCAGCCTGTCCGGCGTCTTTGCAGAGGCTCTCCCCGATCATCGTCAGGATGCTGATGGTCATGCACTTGAGCAGCGGCCCGGTATAAACGCCGGAGAGCTTGCTGACCGCGATCGCATCGCGGAAAAACGCCGCCAGCGGCTCCAGCAGACCGATGCACAAAAACAGCGCCAACAGTGCCGCCGCCATGCTCAGCAGAAGCGACATGCCCGGCACGGTCTTGTAGACCGTGGCGGCGGCAGCGGCGGCAATGACCACGATGATGATCGCCTGAAAGACCGGCTCCATCACAGGGAAAACAGGCTCTTGATTAAATCGAACAGCTCGCTGATCTTCTGGATCACCAGCACCAGCACCACGACCAGACCGGCAATGGTCGTCATGAGCGCCTGCTCGTCGCGACCGGCGCGCGAGAGCAGGATATTGAGCACGGCGACCAGAATACCGATCGCCGCGATCTTAAAGACAAGGTCAACGTCCATAAGCGCCTCCTGTGTAATCAAAACAGAGCCACGGCGGCGAGCAGACCAAGCGTCGCGCCGAGGCCGCAAAAGAGTTTTCCGCGCTGTGTCGTGTCTGCCTGCATCTGCGCCGCAGCAGCCTGCAGCGTCTCGATGCAGGTGTCCAGCGCGCGGCGCTGGATCTGCGCGTCATACTTGCCAAGCTGTTCGCCCAGCGTCAGCAGCGCTGCGCGCACATCGGGCGTCAGCATGTCCAGCGCCTGAAACGCGGCCGCCCAGCTCTCGGAAAACGGCCGGCCGCCGTCCGTGATACCGTCTGCGAGCGCGGCATATTGCGTACTCAGCGGCTCGGGCGCGCCCGCCGCCAGATGGCGCAGCGCCTCCGGCAGCGGCAGCAGACGGCCGACGATATCGCTGCGCAGCAGGTTCAGGCTGTCGATCACCGCCGTGAGCAGGCGCAGCCGCAGCCGCAGCTCCTGCCGCAGCGCGAATCCGGCGGCCGTACTGCCCAGAAACACCAGCGCCGCTCCCAGCCAGTGCAGGCGCGTCATGTCAGATCCTCAACGGTATAGACGCGCTCGCCGTCGCTGCGCGTGATGCACACGGCGCGGCGGAAAATATGCTCGTCCAGCAGTGCACGGTACAGCGCCCTGTGCCGCAGCGCCGCAACGCTCTGCGCGTGCGCCGTTGCCAGCAGCGCGACGCCGCAGCCGGCGGCGATGCGGATGGCTTCAATGTCCTCCGGCGCGCTGATCTCATCAAACGCCAGCACATCCGGCCGCATGGCGCGCAAGAGCATCATGCAGCAGGCCGCCTTCTGCCCGCCGGTCATCACGTCCGTATTTGCCCCGACGTCAAACTGCGGCGCGCGGTTCTGCACGGCCGCGATCTCGCCCCGCTCGTCCATGAGCGAGATGCGTGTGCCCATATCGGACAGGCGGCGCACACACTCGCGCAGCAGCGTCGTCTTCCCGTTGCCGGGCGGCGAGAGGATGAGCGTACTGCAAAACCCATCGCGGAGCAGCTGCGGCAAAAGCGCATCGGCACAGCCGGGCACCGCGTGCGGGATGCGCACAGACACGGAGCTCAGCTGCCGGATGCCGTCGATCTGCCCGGCAGCCTGTCCGTAAGCGCAGCCGCAAAGCCCGACGCGGCAGCCGCCGGCCGTCTGTAAGTACCCCTGCCGGATCTGTTCTCCAGCCGCGTAAACGGACGCTCCCGTCGCGCGCTCGAGCAGATAGTCCAGATCACCCGCCAGAATGGCGCGGCATTCCGCCGGATATACATGCGCCTGCGTCAGCAGCACGGGCACCTGGCCGATGCGGCAGCAGATCTCTTCCACGAGTTCCTGCCGGTCGCGCTGCGTGTTCGCAATGGCCTGTCCCAGCGCCGGCGGGAACAGCGCCAGCGCCTGATTTGTGAAGATCATGGTGGTCCCTCCTCTTTTGTTCTGCCACATCCTATGCACGCGCCGCGCGCGGCAGAACAAAAAAAGAGACAGCCGATTGGCTGCCTCTCAGGTAAGATAGTTACGAATTACAGTTTGCGGCACTCGAGGTAATAGCGCTTGTCCGCGCCGAGGCCGATGGAAAAGCTCTTTTTCGGGAACGGGCCGGAGCGCAGCACCGACGTAAAGAGCTCCGCCTTATCCATGCGCGGCATGAGGATTCCGCAGCAGCCATCACCGGCCGCAAGGGCGATCGCCTCATCGTCGCCGTGGATATAATCGACCGAGCCGCCGTTTTCCGCGAGATAGGCCGTGCAGAACACATCCATCGCGGCGATCGCTTCACCGAGCGACGCGCCCTTGGCGAGAATGTCGCGGCGCGCACGCCCGGCGATCAGGGAGATCGCATAGCCGCTGCCGTCAGTGGATGCCAGCGCCGTCTCCGCCGCCTGCATCCATTTGGACGCATCGGTACCGAAGAGCACGCGGTGGATGGGTTCAAACGTCACGGCCGGGCTGTGCAGGTTCACAAGCTCAACGAGCGCGTAGCGCGCGGGATCGGCCGCCGCCTGCTCGGGCGTGAGCGTTTGCTTCTTCTCCAGCCAGCACAGACGGGCTGCCGCCAGACTGTGGTTGCCGTCCGCGATGGCAAAGCGCATGGGGTACGCGCCGTCCGTGCCGACGCCGGTCGCGCACAGGCGCGCGGCAAGCGCATCCGCCTTCGCGCCCGCAATGCGCAGGCCGCGAACGTGACCGCCGCCGGACATGAGGTCAAAATCATACAGCGTTTCGCCGGCCGCCGCCTGCGCTTCCCGGCGGATCGTATCCTCCGGATCGCTGTAAAACACCATGATGTGCGGCATCTCCAGCGCCGCCGCCGCACGGATGCGCACACGCGCCGGAAGGCGCGAGGCGACCGTGCCCTCCGTCGCGCGGATCGGCGTGACGGAGTCCGGCGCGTAATCATACGCCTCCAGATCGAGCGCGCCGACAACGCCGCAGCGCACGGCGCCGCCCGGCAGCGTGCGCTGCACGAGCACAAGGCTGTGCGGCACGGTGCGGAACACGCCGTCATCGAGGTAGCGGCGCATGGTCTGCTGGATCTCGCGCGTCGCCGCAGCCTCATCGCACTTGCCGAGGTAAAACTCCGGCAGCATCAGCCGCAGCGTGGACGGCGCGTCGCCGACGGTGTCCTGCACTGCCTGCCAATAGCCGGCGTCCGCCGTGAACTGGTCACAGGCAATGACGCTCCAGCGCCGCATATCCGCATGCGCCGGCAATAGAATATCCGTTGGGGTAAAAAACAGGTTCTGGTTCATTCCTGACTCCACTTTTCTGCTCTGCCGACGGCGCGCAGCCAGTTATCGTGATACTGCTTTGCCTGCTCGGCATCCATTTCGGGCTTGAAAATACGGTCAGACTGGCGCAGGAGCGCAATATCGTCCACGCTCTCCCAGACGCCGCTGGCAATACCGGCGAGGAACGCCGCGCCGAACGCCGTCGTCTCGACCAGCTTCGGCCGGTCGATCGGCACGCGCAGCATATCCGCCTGAAACTGCATCAAAAACGAACTGACGGACGCGCCGCCGTCCACACGCAGGACGGAGATCGGGCTCTCGGCATCGACCTGCATGGCATCGAGCAGGTCCTTGACCTGATATGCGATGCCCTCAAGCGTGGCGCGGGCGATGTGTGCCTTGTTGCTGCCGCGCGTGAGGCCGACGATCGCGCCGCGGGCGTACATATCCCAGCGCGGCGCGCCGAGACCGGTGAACGCGGACACAAGATACACGCCGCCGTTGTCCGGCACGCTCTCGGCCAGGATATCGCACTCATGCGCCGTGCCGATCAGGCCGAGCTCGTCGCGCAGCCACTGGATGGAGCTGCCGGCATTGAACACGCTGCCCTCGAGCGCATAGGTCGTCTTACCGTTGACCGACCACGCAACGCTCGTGACCAGACCGCTGACGCTGCGCACGGATTTGCTACCGGTGTTCATGAGCGTGAAGCAGCCGGTGCCGTATGTATTTTTCGCCTGGCCCGGCACGATGCACGCCTGCCCAAGCAGGGCGGCCGCCTGATCACCGGCGCTGCCGCAGACCGGAATGCCCTCGAGCGTCTCCAGTCCCGGCAGACCTGCCGTCACCTGTCCGTACACCATGGACGACGGCACCGGCGTCGGCAGCATGCTCATCGGAACGCCGAGACGCGCGCAGAGCTCCTCGTCCCAGCAGAGATTATCAATGTCAAACAGCATCGTGCGCGAGCAGTTGGAATAGTCCGACACATGGGCGCGGCCGCCGGTCAGATTCCAGATGAGCCACGAGTCCACATTGCCGAACAGCAGCTCGCCGCGCTCGGCGCGCTCGCGCGCACCCGGAACGTTATCGAGGATCCACTTGATCTTCGTGCCGGAAAAATAGGCGTCGATGAGCAGGCCGGTCTTCTCCTTCACATACGGGCCAAGACCGTCGGCCGTGAGCTGATCGCAGATGGGCGCCGTGCGGCGGCACTGCCAGACGATCGCGTTATAGATGGGCTTGCCCGTGTTCTTGTCCCAGACGATCGTCGTCTCGCGCTGGTTCGTGATGCCGATGCCAGCGATGTCCGTCGGCGACAGGCCGCTCTTTTCAAACGCCTCGCTCATGGCAAGCATCTGGCTCTCAAGGATGACCATCGGATCATGCTCTACCCAGCCCGGCTTCGGGTAGATCTGCGTAAAAGGATACTGCGCCAGAGACACAATGTTGCCCTTACTGTCGAAGATAATGGAGCGGGAACTGGTTGTACCCTGGTCAAGTGCAATGATGTAGCCGTTCATAATTAACATTAACCTCCATAGACTTGACGGAATCCGTCAATTGGAATACAATTCAGGTAGCATTTAGTATATCACAACTGGAGGAGTATTGCTATGCCATCTTTTCATGATTTCAGGTTTTTATCCACTGACGGGAAACACAAGGTATTTGCAAGAGAATGCACCCCCGACGGCGAAGTCCGCGCCGTTTTGCAGATCGCGCACGGCGTCGCCGAGCATATCTATCGTTACGCCCCATTCATGGAGTTTCTGGCCAATCACGGCTTTGCCGTCGTCGCAAACGACCACCTCGGCCACGGCAAGACCGCCGAAAACGAGCAGGAGCTGTGCTTCTTCGCGGAAAAGGACGGCTGGAACGATGTCGTGAGCGACATGGATCAGCTCCATAAGCTGACCGCCGCCAAGTATCCCGACGTCCCCTACTTCCTGTTCGGCCACAGCATGGGCAGCTTCCTGACCCGCACCTATATTATTGACCATCCGGAGGGGCTCAAGGGCGTCATCATCAGCGGCACCGGCCAGAACCCGGCCGCCGTCGTCGCCGCCGGCAAGCTCATGGCAAAGCTCGAGATGATCGACAACGGCCCCATGTATCACAGCCCCACGCTCGACAAGCTTGCCTTCGGCAGCTATAACAAGAAATATGACCACGTGCGCACAAAGCTCGACTGGCTCACCCGCGACGAAGCGATCGTGGATCAGTACATCGCCGACCCGCTCTGCGGCGCGATGGCGACCGCCGGCATGTTCCATGATATGATGGGCGGCCTGCAGTATATCTGGAAGACGGAAAACCTCAACAAGATGAACAAGGCCACCCCGGTCTATTTCATGGCCGGCGACGGCGACCCGGTCGGTAACTACGGCGAGGGCGTCAAGAAGGTCTATAACCGCTTCCTGAAGGTCGGCTGCAAGGACGTAAAGCTCAAGCTCTATAAGGACGGCCGCCACGAGATGCTCAATGAGCTCAACAAGGACGAGGTCTATGCCGATATCCTCGACTGGCTCAACAGTAAGATTTGATTTCCTCGGTCGATACATTACCACAGTTCATCACGGCAAATTATATAAGCTGCGGGCGGTGCTGATGCACCGCCCGCAGTATTTTTATAAAGCGCCTAGTCGATGACAGAAAAAACGCGTTCATCCCCGGATGAAAAATCTTCCGGATCATAGTACGGAGGTTCTCCCGTCCACACCTGATGGAAACGAATCGTGAGGGAATCATGGCGGCTTACTGCAACATAAACTGCAAGCTTTCTCTGCGGATACTGCATCTTGATATTGCAATAGATGAGCCTGCAAAGAACAGGTGCGTCTGCAACAAGTTCAGAAAACGCTTCGTCCGAAATATCGTCCAACAAATGCTCGTGGTTGTTTCCAGCCTCATATGCCGTTTTGTCCTCTACGGAAAGCGGAATGGTCTTTCTATGGTCATCGCATAAACAAAGCAGTTCATTCCCGGCAGCATCCGTCAGCACTTGATAATGCAAAAGCTGCGAGAATGTCCGGAACAAGCCTGTGATACCGGTCGAATGTGATGCGCACAGCTTCCTTCTGAAAAGCCATTTCACGTTTGAGAAAGCTTTTTCTCTATCAGCCGCGGCAATGGTTCCGTATGACTTTTGCCGGTCGTAATAATTGCACAAATAGAGTCCGTGGTCTTTGATACGCATGGCGATGGAGACAGTTTCGTTTTCGCGTGAATATGCCAAAAATCTTGAAATGCCAGTACACAAATCTCGCGCAAAACCCCTCAAGGCAAGGAACTCCCGGCACGAAATATGCTCCACGAGTTTAACTTCAATATCATCTTTTGGAGCGCCTGGATATGCCGAATCCATTCGCCTGCAGAATTCGCATATTCCATGAATAAAATCTGTTTCTCTTCTCATAGTCAGTACCTGAAATAACGTTACAGTTCCGACCCCTGCACCAGATCGTCGCGCGCGAAAGCTGCGTGGATCGCATTGAGCACGCGCTTTTTGTCCGCGCTCCAGAGCGGCGCGATGAGGTCACGCTTGGCGCCGTCGCCGGTCAGGCGGTGGATAACTACCTCCGGCGGGAAGACGCACAGACACTGCTCGAGCAGGTCGATATAGTGCTCCGGCGTGAGCACCTCGAACTTTCCGGCAGCATAATCCGCCGCCAGATCCGTGCCGCGCAGCACATGCAGCAGGTGCAGCTTGATGCCCTGCGCCCCGCTCTGACCGATATAGCGCGCGGTCTGCACCATCTGCGCATCCGTCTCCCCCGGCAGGCCGAGAATCTGGTGCACAATGACCTCCAGACCGGCCGCGCGGAGACGGCGGACCGCACCGTCAAACACCGGCAGATCGTAGCCGCAGCGGATATAGGCCGCGCTCTGCGGATGGATGGTCTGCAGGCCGAGCTCGACCCAGACGGGCTTTTCCGTGTTCAGCCGCTGCAGCAGCGCGATCACAGTATCCGGCAGGCAGTCCGGCCGCGTGGCGACCGACAGCGCCACAACGTCCTCCGGCGCAAGCGCCTGCGTGAACAGTTGCTCCATGCGCGCGAGACTGCCATAAGTGTTCGTGAAGTTCTGAAAATAGGCAATGTATTTACCGCCGCCGTTTTTACAGGCCACGCGCACCTTGGCCGCCTCGATCTGCTGCGGGATGTCCAGTGCGCGGTCAGCGGCGAAGGCACCGGAACCGTCCCCGGCGCAGAAAATACAGCCGCGCGCACCGATAGTCCCGTCCCGGTTCGGACAGGTAAAGCCGCCGTCGAGCGCGAGCTTATAGACCTTGCAGCCGAAGCGGCGGCGCAGCTCCTCGTTCAAAGTGTGATAATACATGGCAGAAAAAGGCCTGGGATGTCCGGCCTTTGTGTTTATGCCTTCATCTGGCGCTTGCGCGCGAGATTGACCATACCGTCTTGCATGTCGTTGAGATTCATGAGCATCTTGCCGCTGCCGAACGCCGCGCACGAGAGCGCGTCGTCCACGACGGTCGTGCGGATGCCGGTGTCCTTTTCCACGAGCTGGTCGAAACCGTAGATCAGGCTGCCGCCGCCGGCCATGATGATGCCGTTTTGCGCCACATCGGCCACGAGCTCCGGCGGCGTACGCTCAAGCACCATGTGGATGGTCTCGAGAATGTCGCGCGCGGGCTCGGCGATGGCCTCGACGAGCTCGACGGAGCTGATCTTCACGGATTTCGGCAGGCCAGTCGTCAGGCAGCGGCCCTTGACCTCCTGAATGCCGACCTCGGCGCGCGGGACGAGGCACGCGATGCCGATCTTGAGCTCCTCGGCCGTGCGCTTGCCGATGAGAATGTTGTGCTTGCGGCGCACATAGCGCACGATCGCCTCGTCAAAGGCGTCGCCGGCGGTCTTGATGGACTCGCTCTCGACCACGCCGCCGAGCGAGACGACCGCGACCTCCGTCGTGCCGCCGCCGATGTCGATGACCAGATGGCCGTCCGGCTTGGAGATATCCGCGCCCGCACCGGCCGCCGTCGCCACGGCGGACTCGACCAGATACACCTTGCGCGCGCCGGCCTCGATGACGGCGTCGATGACGTTGCGCTCCTCCACACCGGTCACGCTGCTCGGCACGGTGACGAGTACGCGCGGCTTGAAGAGGCTGAACGACGTCACGCGCGAAAGCAGCTCCTTGAGCATGAGCGCCGTCATGTCATAGTCCGAGATGACGCCCGCGCTGATCGGATGGATGGCCACGATGTTCGCCGGTGTGCGGCCGAGCATCTTCTGCGCGTCTTGACCGACCTTGAGCATGCGGCCGGTGTACTTGTCGACCGCCACGATGGACGGCTCGCGCAGCATGATGCCCTTGCCGCGCACGAACACGCGGATGTTGGTCGTGCCGAGGTCGATGGCAATGTCCCGTTCAAAAATCATCATAAAGCAAAACTCCTGTATCATCCGCACAGCGGATGTTATAGTCAATCGTAGCCGTCTCGCGGCTGTTTTAGTCAGCGGAGCGCGCGACCGTGGCGCATACCACCTGCTCCGCGCCCGCCTTGCCGAGCACACGCGCACACTCCGAGAGCGTGGCGCCGGTCGTGACGATATCGTCGATGAGCAGGACGCGCTTTCCCGTCACGTCCGCGCTCCGCTTCATGCGGTAGGCGCCGGCGATGTTCGCGCGGCGTTTGGCAGCGTCGCCCGTGCCGGACTGCGGCTGCGTGTTGCGCTGCTTATGCAGCGTCGGCGTGAGCGGAAGGCCGAGCTCCTTCGCCGTCGCTTTCGCCAGCAGACGCGCCTGATCGTACCCGCGCTCGCGCAGTCTCCTGCGGCTCAGCGGCACCCACGTGACGAGGTCATACTCCCCCGCCAGCTCCGCGCGCACCGTGCCGGCAACGAGGCGGCTGTAGACCTTGGCATACCCGGTCGCGCCGCCGAATTTGTAGCGCAGGAGCGATTCACGCACATTGCCCTCGTAATTGAGCGGCGAAACACACGCAGGGATAAATGGAAAGTGCTGCCGCCCGCCGTTTTGTGCAAAGGGCAGACCTGTCTTGCAGTGCGCGCAGATGCCCTCGCGGCTGGTCTCAAGAAAATCGTGGCAGAATGCGCACCGCGGCGGATAGAGCAGGTCGAGCAGGAATGTGACCACCTTCATACCGCACCGCACTCCCCGCAGAGCCGGGCGCGCAGACCGCTGTAGCGGCGGGTCTGCGTCTGGTTGTCGATCATGTGATAGGCCGCGCCCTCGTCGCCGACGATGATGAGCAGGGACTTGGCGCGCGTGATGGCCGTGTAGAGTACGCTGCGCGTGAGCAACATGGGCCCGGCTCTGCCGATACAGAGCACAACGGCGCGGTACTCGCTGCCCTGCGATTTGTGCACCGTCATGACCCAGGCGTGCTCGAGCTCGTTGAGCATCTCAAAGCCGTAGGTCGCGGTCTTTCCGTCGTAGCACACGGCGAGCGTCTCCGTCTGCGGGTCGATGGCCGTGATCTGACCGACGTCGCCGTTATAGACGCCCGTTCCGGCGGTCGTACCGTCCGGGTTTTTGAGCACGATGTCATAGTCATTGCGGATCTGCATGACGCGGTCGCCCTCGCGAAAGACGGTCTCGCCGAAGCGCCGCTCCTTCTTCTCGGGCGACGGCGGGTTGAGCGCCGCCTGCAGGCGCACATTCAGTGCCTCCATGCCGGTGTCATACTTGCGCGTCGGTGTGAGCACCTGAATGTCGGACGGCGGGATCTTCATGTTGTTCGGCAGCCGCGTCCGGCACAGCTCGACGACCGTGTCGGCGGCCTTCTGCGCATCCGCACGCCGGAGGAAGAAGAAGTCCCCGCTGTTTTGCGAAAGCGGCGGGTGCTCGCCGCGGTTGATCGCGTGCGCGTAGGAGACGATGCTGCTGCCGGCGGCCTGACGGAAGATCTCCGTCAGGCGCACGGTCGGCACGACGCCACTGCGGATGATGTCCGAAAAGACGTTGCCCGGTCCAACGGACGGAAGCTGGTCAGCGTCGCCCACGAGGATGAGCCGGCACTCCGGGCGCATGGCGCGCAGCAGCGCGCACATGAGCGAAATGTCCACCATGGAGCACTCGTCGAGGATGACGGCGTCGCACTCGAGCGGGTCGTCCTCGTCGCGCCGAAAAGTGATGTCCTGATGGTCGTCGCTCATGCCGGCCTCGAGCAGGCGGTGGATCGTCTGCGCGCTCCTGCCGGTCAGCTCGCTCATGCGCTTGGCGGCGCGGCCCGTCGGGGCGGCGAGCTGCGTGTCGAGCTTGAGCACATCAAACAGCGCGAGAATCGCGCGGATGGAGGTCGTCTTGCCTGTGCCGGGGCCGCCGGTGATGGCGATGACCTGATGCTGGCAGGCGAGGCGCAGCGTCTCCTTTTGCTGGTCGGCAAAGGTCAGACCGAGCTGCGCTTCAATGCGCGCGGCGATCTGCTCCGTGTCCGGCATGCGGCGGTACTCCGTCTGCGTCATGGCAAGCAGGCGCTCGGCCGTGTAGGCCTCCGCCTCGTGCAGACGCGCGAGATAGCATCCGTCGCACCCGGCGACGCGCTCGCGCACCAGTTCGCCGCTCTGCACGAGCGTGTCCACGCTCTCGGCGACCAGCTCGTTCGGCACACCGCTGAGCTGCGACGTCGCCGCCAGCAGGTTGCGGTACGAGATGAAGCAATGGCCGCGCACGGCGTTATAGGCGAGCTCATACAGCGTCGCCGCGGCGACACGCTCTGCGCTCTGGTCGTCAAACCCGTGGCCGAGCGCCAGCGCGTCCGCCTCCTGAAACGTGGCGCCGATGGCGTCCGAAACGAGTATGTAAGGGTTGTCCTGCACGAGCTGGAGCGCATCATCCCCGTAATACTGGTACATCCGCAGGGCAATGACCGGGCGGATGTTCGCCGAGGCCAGAAACTCGATCAGGCGGCGCATACCGGCCTGACGGCGGAAATTTGCCGACATGGCCTTGGCCTTGGAGAGACTGATGCCTTTGATCGTGCAGAGCTTTTCCGGCTCGTATTCGAGCACGTTGAGCGTGTCGGCACCGAAGCGCGACACCATCAGTGACGCCGTCGCCGGGCCGATGCCGCGCACGGCGCGCCCGGCGAGGTAGGCATAGATCGCGTCCGCCGTCTCCGGCATGGTGCGCTCGGCAAAGTCGGCCTTGAACTGCTGGCCGTGCGCCGGGTGCGTCATCCAGCTGCCGGTAACGATCATCGACTCGCCCGGCACGGCGTACGGAATGCAGCCGACGACCATCGTCTGGCTGCCGTCATCCACATCCAGCTTGAGCACGGTGTAGCCGTTTTCCTCGTTCTGATAGATGACCGCCGCGACGGTGCCGCATAATTCTATTGGATTGGTGTTTGCATCCATTGGCAAATTTCCTCTGTATTGCACAGTTTCAGATCTTCGCACTGCCGCGCCAGCCGCTCGGCCAGCGCGGCCGCCTCCTCCGTCAGGCCGCAGTCCACGAGCAGAACATCCGCCATGAGCGTTCCGCTCTCGCGCAGCCACAACGCGCCGCGCAGAAGATTTTCCAGCTCCGGCGCGTCCCCGCGCGCCTGAACGACGAGCGTGATGCGCGTGTCCCTGCCGGAGCGTACCGGCGTGAGCAGCGCGCAGCCCAGCATCCACAGCAGCCAGGCAAAGCCCAGGATCAGCAGAACGCATAAGGTGATCTGAATGACCATGTTCACCGCCCCCTCTCCTTTCAGCGTATGAGAAAAGGGGCTTGGCCGTTAACTTTCGAGTTCTTTTTTCAGGAATTGACCGGTGTAGCTCTCGGCGCAGCGCGCGCAATCTTCCGGTGTGCCGGTAAAGACGATGCTGCCGCCCGCGTCGCCGCCCTCCGGACCGAGATCGATGATATGATCGGCCACCTTGATGACGTGCAGGTTGTGCTCAATGACGAGCACCGTGTTGCCCGCGTCGGTCAGACGATTGAGAATATCGATCAGGCGCGCGACGTCCGCCACGTGCAAACCGGTCGTCGGCTCATCGAGCACGTAGATCGTCCGGCCGGTACTGCGCTTGGAGAGCTCCGTTGCGAGCTTGATGCGCTGCGCCTCGCCGCCGGAGAGCGTTGTAGACGGCTGACCGAGCCTGACATAGCCGAGGCCGACATCCATGAGCGTTTGCAGCCGGTCGCGGATCTTCGGCTGGTTCTGAAAAAATGCGAGCGCCTCTTCGACGGTCATGTCCAGCACCTCGGCAATGTTCTTGCCCTTATAGTGCACCTCGAGCGTCTCGCGGTTGTAGCGCTTGCCCTTGCAGACCTCGCACGGGACGTAAACATCCGGCAGGAAGTTCATCTCGATCTTCAGCAGGCCGTCGCCGGAGCAGGCCTCGCAACGGCCGCCGCGAATGTTGAACGAGAAGCGCCCGGCGCTGTAGCCGCGCAGCTTCGCGTCCTGCGTGGAGGCAAAAAGGCTGCGGATATCGTCAAACAGGCCGGTATACGTCGCCGGATTGGAGCGCGGCGTGCGGCCGATGGGACTCTGGTCGATATTGATGATCTTGTCCAGATACTCCACACCGTCAATGCCGTCGCATTTCCCGGGACGGAGCTTCGCATGGTTGAGCTTGCCCGCAAGCGTTTTATACAGCACCTCGTTGACGAGCGAGGATTTGCCGCTGCCGGACACGCCGGTCACGCACGTCATGACGCCGAGCGGGATCTGCACGTCCACGTGCTTGAGATTATGCTCGGACGCGCCGCGGATCACGAGCGCGTGACCGTTTCCGGTGCGGCGCTGCGCGGGCACGGGGATCTTCTTTTTGCCGGACAGATACTGCCCGGTGATGGAGCGCTCGCAGCGCGCGACCTCCTCCGGCGTACCGGCACAGACCACTTCCCCGCCGTGCACACCCGCACCCGGGCCGATGTCGATGAGATAGTCTGCCGCACGCATGGTGTCCTCGTCGTGCTCGACGACGATGAGCGTGTTGCCGAGATCACGCAGCTCGCGCAGCGTGGCCAGCAGCTTTTCATTGTCGCGCTGGTGCAGACCGATGGACGGCTCATCCAGAATATACAGCACGCCCATGAGCGACGAGCCGATCTGCGTTGCGAGCCGGATGCGCTGGCTCTCGCCGCCGGAGAGCGTGGCCGCCGAGCGCGCGAGCGTCAGGTACTGCAATCCGACGCTCTGCAGAAAATGCAGGCGCGAGCGCACCTCGCGCAAAATGCTCTCGGCGATCTGCGCATCCTTCTCGCTGAGCGTGAGCCGGTCGAGAAACGCCAGCTCCTCCGTGATCGGCAGCGCCGTAAACTCGGAAATGTTCCGCCCGCCGACCGTGACGGCCAGCACCTCCGGCCGCAGCCGCGCGCCGTGACAGTCCGGGCAGGCCGTCTCTGCCATGCAGTCCTCGAGCGATGCACGCATGGCATCGCTCTGCGTCTCCTGATAGCGGCGCTCAAGGTTGCAGACGATGCCCTCAAACGGGCGGCGCAGCACGCCGCTGCCGCGATTTGTGTCATAGTGCAGGGTGAGTTCCTCGTCCCCCGTTCCGTAAAGCAGGATCTCGCGCACGCGCTCCGGCAGGTCGCCGATGGGCGTTGCAAGGTCAAAGTGATATTTTTCCGCCAGTGCGTCGTAATACATCCGGCTGATGCTCTCATCCTTGACGCCGTTCCAGCCGCTCGCGGTGATGCCGCCGTCGAGGATGGACTTCGACGGGTCCGGAATGATGAGCGCCGGGTCGATGCGCAGCCGTGTGCCGAGGCCGCCGCAGGTCGGACACGCGCCGTAGGGGCTGTTGAACGAGAACATCCGCGGCGTGAGCTCCTCGATCGAGATGCCGCAGTCGTCGCAGGCGTAGTTCTGTGAGAAGAGAATCTCGCGCTTTTCCTCCGGGATGTCTGCCAGTACGAGGCCACCGGAGAGCGCGGACGCGATCTCCACGGCGTCGGTCAGGCGGCGGTTCTGATCCGGGCGGATGACGACGCGGTCGACCACGATCTCGATATTGTGCTTGCGGTTTTTGTCGAGCGTGATCGTCTCCGTAAGGTCGTAGATGCTGCCGTCCACACGCACGCGCACATACCCGCCGCGGCGGGCATCGTCGAACACCTTCTGGTGCTCGCCCTTACGTGCACGGATGACCGGCGCAAGGATCTGCACGCGCGTCGCCTGCGGCAGCGCCGCGATCTGATCGACGATCTGGTCGACCGTCTGGCGGCGGATCTCCTTGCCGCACTTCGGGCAGTGCGGCATGCCGACACGCGCCCACAGCAGACGCAGATAGTCGTAGATCTCCGTGACCGTGCCGACGGTCGAGCGCGGATTTTTGCTGGTGGTCTTCTGGTCGATGGAAATGGCCGGGCTCATGCCCTCGATGGAATCGACGTCCGGCTTATCCATCTGCCCGAGAAACTGCCGTGCATACGACGAGAGGCTCTCCATATAGCGCCGCTGTCCCTCGGCAAAGATGGTGTCGAACGCAAGGCTCGACTTGCCCGAGCCGGACAGGCCGGTCATGACGACCAGTGCATCGCGCGGAATTTCCACATCAATGTTCTTGAGATTGTTCTCCCGCGCGCCTTTGATTACAATATGATCCCGCATGGGTGCCTCCGTGGTTGCTTAGGATTCTATGGTCAGCTCCGCCGTGCCCGCACGCACGAGCGCGATGAGCGCCTGCGGCGCGACCTCGACCTGATAGCCGATCTTGCCGGCACTGACAAGGATGGTCTCCTGCGCGAGCGCCTGAGAAGCAAAGACCGTGCGCAGCTGCTTTTTCATGCCGACCGGCGAGCAGCCGCCGCGCATATAGCCCGTCAGGGGCGTGAGCTCGGACACGTGCAGCATGGCAATGGACTTCTCCCCCACGGCCTTCGCCGCTTTCTTGAGGTCGAGTTCGCACGCGACCGGAACGACGAACACGTACGGCGTCTTGCTCGCGCCGCGGGCAACCAGCGTCTTGAACACCTTCGCCGGGTCCATGCCCGTCATCTGTGCGACGGTCACGCCGTCCACCGCATCGTCGCCGTGCGGATATGTGTGCGGCGTGTAGGGCACCTTCTTCTGGTCGAGCAGACGCATGACATTTGTTTTTTCGATGGATGATTTCGCCATGAGACATTCCTCCGCTGATAATAACACTTTATTATATCCGATTTCCCGCATGGTTTCAAGGGATTTGACCCTAAAAGCGCTATATGATCACGCGGGCGGTGCTGCTGCACCGCCCGCTGAGACTTTAACGCTTTTTCGGCTTGTTCTTTCCTGATTTTTTATATCGTTTTTTGATCCATCTATCATATGCGAAGCCCGGCTCTTTGCTCCAAAACAGTATACCTACTAACACTATCCATGCTCCATCAAATATGACGACTGCTCTAACAACATACAGTACCCAAGCGTCCACACAAAAATGGAGAATGATGCAAATCAGAAATGCAGCAGCATGAAGCGCCAAAAAGGAAAAGTAAAACACCAACAGCGGTTTTGGTATGACATCCCGATACCTGCTGTATAAAAACCATTCCTTAAATGTTTCCCCCTTCTTGATTTTCTTGTATGCGCTGTTATTCAGCCGATACAGCTTCAGGCCCCATAAGAAGCCACGATAAAAGAAATATGCCAGCAAAAAGGCAAGGCTCAAGGCAAGCAGCATTCTGGGAAGAGTATAAATCATAGGAAGGGCTCCCGTCTGTGATTGACGAAAATCACGCATCTATTCAACCGGTGTTTTTATTATACGCAGCCGAATGCACCCTGTCAAACCACGGCATTTGACCTTAAAAGCGTTGCGAACCGGCACGGTTATGCTATAATGCACTCAGAATGAAACCGGAGGGATGACCGATGCCGGATAACACGATCCGCGGCCGCTTCGCACCCAGCCCGAGCGGGCGGCTGCATTTGGGCAATATGCTGACATTTCTGCTTGCATGGCTGGACGTGCGCGCACGCGGCGGGACGATGGTGTTCCGCCTTGAGGATCTCGACCCGGAGCGCAGCTGGGAGCACTATGCTGACCTGATGGCCGACGACCTCCTCTGGCTTGGGCTCGACTGGGACGAGGGCTGGCGCCCCGGCTCGCAGGACTGCCGTCAAGGCGCGCGCGCACAGCGCTACACCGCCGCGCTGGATGCATTGACCGAGCGCGGCATGGTGTATGACTGCTATTGCAGCCGCGCAGAGCGTCTGGCCGCGAGCGCGCCGCACCCCGGCGAGCCGCGCGAGGCCGGCTGCCCCTGTCGGACGCTGTCAGAGCAGGAGGTGCAAAAGCGCCTGCGCATGGGTCGCCGCGCGGCGAAAAAGCTTGCGGTCACGGACGCGGACATTGCCTTCGTTGACGCGCACTACGGTCTGCAGGCAGCCGAACTGCGGCACGGGCGCGACGATTTTCTCATCCGGCGCTCGGACAGCGTATTCGCCTACCAGCTCGCCGTAAGCGTGGACGATCTCGACATGGGCATCACGCGCGTTGTGCGCGCACGCGACCTACTCGACTCCACACCGCGGCAGATCTGGCTGATGGGAACGCTCGGCGGCAAGGCCCCGGAATACGCACACGCGCCGCTGCTCGTCGCGCCGGACGGGCGCAAGCTCTCCAAGCGCGAGGGCGACCTGAACATGGAGGCCCTGCGGCAGAAATACACACCCGAGCAGTTGACCGGAAAACTCGCCAAGCTCGCGGGTCTGCGGCCAACGGACGCGCCGGTGACGGCAATCGAGCTGGCAGCGGACTTTTCCTGGGACAAGGTCCCGCGCGCGGACATTCCGATCCCGCCGGATTTTTAATATGAGACGCACGGTGGGCGCATCCAGACGGATGCGCCCATTTTCCATGCAGTTATTTTTTCAGCAGCCGGTCGCGCATGGTATTGTGCGCGGCGAGCTCGGCCGTATCGTCCAGCGGCTGGAGTTCCAGATTCGGATAGCGCTGCTGCAGCGCTGTCGTGAGCAAATGGTCACAAAACGCGGGGTTTTTCGGCAGGACCGGGCCGTGGCTGTACGTGCCGAAGACATTTTGATAGCGTACGCCCTCATAGCCGTCCTCCCCGTTGTTGCCGCCGCCGACGAGCACCTTGCCGAGCGGCGACACGCCGCTGCCAAGATAGGTCTTGCCGCTGTGGTTTTCAAAGCCGACGACCGTGCTGCCGCCGGACTCCGGCAGGCACTCAAAGAGGAAGTTGCCGATCATACGCTCCTTCGAGCCGACGGTGTAGTAGTCGATCGCGCCGATAAAGTCGCACTGCTTGCCGTCCCACGTGCGGTAGTAGCTGCCGAGCATCTGGTAGCCGCCGCAGATGGTCAGAAACGTTTTGCCGTCGGCGATGGCGGCCTTGATTTCGCTGCCCTTTCCGGCTTTCAGGTCGGACAGGAGCACCTCCTGCTCAAAGTCCTGACCGCCGCCGATGAAAAACAGGTCAAACTGCGTAAAATCCGCCTGCTCGCCGACCGTGACCTCCGTCACCTCGGCGTCGATGCCGCGCCACTCCAAACGGCGGCGCATGCAGAGAATGTTGCCCCGGTCGCCATAGAGGTTCAGAAGATCCGGGTACAGGTGGCAGATGCGCAGGGTCTTCTCGCTCATTCCCAGAACTCCTTTCCGCCGAGCCGCTTTTGCAGCCGGCCGCGCAGATCCAGCATCGACGTATACGTCGGCATGATGAACACCGGGTATTCTGACGCGCACATGGCGTCGATCAGCGGGTCATAGTCATAATACACCTGAATTTTCGTCTCGTCCACGCCCGCATACTTCAGGCGCAGGCGCAGCTCGTCGGCGCGCGTGCCGGACACGAACACGTGGCGAAGATGCTCGCCCATGGCGGCGAGCCGCTCAAAGTCCGCGTCCCAGATCCACGAGATGTCCGTACCGTCGGCGTCCCGGTCGTTGAGGCAGACGACAAACGTCGCGTCCTCGTTCAGCCCGGCGAGATAGCGCATGGTCTGGTTGCAGCCCGCGGGGTTTTTCACGAGCATCATGCGCCCGGGCGTGCCGCGCAGGTCGAATTTCTCCATACGGCCAAAGCCGCAGCCGAACACGCCGAGCGCGTGCACGATCGCCTCCGGTGTGAAGCCGAATGCGTACAGCGCAGCCGCCGACCCGACGGCATTGTAGATGTTATAAGCTGCCGGCAGGTTGATGTGCACGGCGTACTCCTGTCCGCCGATGGCCATGGTGACATCGCTCGTGTCCACGCCGAGATTCAGCACCGCTGTGACGGCGACCTGCGGGGCTTCGCGGTGGTAGCCGCACTTCGGGCAGCGGAACGCGCCGAGATGGCCGTACGTGCGGTAGTCGTAGACATATTCCGTCTTGCAGTGGATGCAGTGCGGCGCGTCGGAGATCTCCGTCAGGTCGTCGCCGCCGAGCGGCACATTCACGCCAAAGCGCACAACCGGGTTCGGCACCTGCGCCGGGATGGACGCAATGAGTGAGCAGTCGGCATTGATGCACAAAACGCTCTCCGGCGTGTGGCGGATGCCCTCGATGATGTTATTGAGCGTGTGCGTGATCTCACCGTAGCGGTCGAGCTGGTCGCGGAACACGTTCGTGGCCACGATGACCTCCGGCTTGAGGTACTTGAGCACGGTCTTGGATGCAGCCTCGTCGCACTCAATGACGGCAAACTGGCACTTTGGCCTGCCGGTCAGGGTGCTGTGCATGGCAAACTCCGCCGTGATGCCGGAGATGAGGTTCGCGCCCGAGCGGTTGGCAAAGTAATTGAGGCCCGCATCGGCGAATGCCTGCTCGATCATGCGGGAGCTGGTCGTCTTGCCGTTCGTGCCGGTGACGAGGATAACGCGCACCCCCCGCGAGAGCACGCCGAGTACCTGCGGGTATACTTTCAGCGCCACGCGGCCGGGAAACGCCGTGCCGCCGCGGCGCAGCAGCCGCAGCAGGCCGCGCGCGAGCTTACACAGCAATACTGCAAAAAAAGTTCGGATTTTCATTCGTTAGGGTCACTCCGTGAATATCGGCATCTGTCAGCAGATGCTCATTTTTACTGTTTTTCCGGCCAGAGTCAGCATATCGCGCAGCTCCTGCACCAATTGCAGCTTGCGCTCAAAGCTGAACTCCGTATCCTGCTGGGCGAGGTTGCTCGCGTTGCCGAAGAGGACATTGACCTCCGTCGCCTCCTCGAGCAGTACGAGCGCGAGCTTGGACGCGCCGTCCTTCATGCGGGCGAGCTCGAGCGTGTACATGCCATCCGCGAGGTAGTCCTTGATGCGTTTCATCGTCACATTGACCGTAACGACGCCCTCGGTCGTCAGATCCACACCGTGGATCTCGCTCATCGGCGGCACCTCCTCCGTGCCGCTGCCGGGCAGCGTATGCACCTTTACGCCCAGATATGACGCGACAGCGTTGGCCGTGGTGCCGCCGCAGACAACATGCTTGCCATCCTTGCCGAAAAACAGGCGCATGGTGCTCAGATCATCATCCTTGCTCTCGGGCGGGCCGATCATGACGTTGACCGGACAACGCTCACGCAGGCGCGCGACAACAACAGTCGTATCATCATGCATGGCGTCCATGTCCAGCGTCTTGACGGTCGAGAGGATACTGGCCGCCATGCGCTGTGAGGAGACAGTAGGTGAATAATTGCGCAGGATAAAATCCTCAATGTCCTGACGCGCCCAACCGGCGTCCGTCGTCACGCCGCGTCCGGCCTCCGACACGCCGTCGCTGAAGAGCACAAGCATATCGCCCACGTCAAAATGCAGGTAGCTCTCGTGCAGCTCCTTTTCTTGAATGAAGTTGACGGAATAGTTGTATTTCCCAATCGCGCCGTTGTGCACGAACACAGCGTTCGGGTTGTCATACTGGATCAGGCGCGCGCGGGTGCCGGCCGTCTGCAGGATCGTAAAAGTCGCATAGGCGAGCTTGCGCTCCTTGCACATGGGCAGCGTTTCCGCCACGGTCGTAACGCACTCGTCGATCGGCACATTGCCCTTGAGCATGGTCGTAAGCATGGTCGTTGTCAGCGTGGAGAGGATGTTGGCCTTGACGCCGCTGCCGAGACCGTCGGAAAGGATGACCGTCGCGTCATTGTCGTCCCATTCGAGCGCACACTGATCGCCGCAGAGCGTCTCCCCGTTTTTGTTGCGGCTGATGACGCTGATGTCCCAGACCGTGTTCCTGCAGCGATTCGTTCGTTTACGCATCATCTTCGCCGTCCTCATCAAGCATGATGGCTTCCTTCAGATCGTGCACAGCCACCTTGGTCTCCGCTGCCGTTTCACCGAGCAGGCTTGCGATCTCGTGGACGATGCGCAGCTGGTTGGCAATGATATCGTCCGCCAGATCGGCCGCATGGATCTTCGTCTTCTGGATCTTGTTGCGGCGCTGGCGCGCCTTGGTCACGTCACGCATGATGCAGGTAAAGAGCGTCCGCTCCGGGTCGCAGATGAAGATGCGCTCGAGATAGACGTTGTAGTCAGCGAGAAAGACCTCGTCCGTGACCTGTGTCTCGTCCTGACTGATCATCTTCACGAAGTCGTACTCGTCCATGATGCGCGACACCGGATATCCGATGATGTCCGCCGGATCCTTGATGCCGAAGATCTTGCAGGCAGCCTTGTTGATCTGCTTGACCTTCAGCTTCTTGCCGACGGTGACGATGCCTTCCGGCGAGACGTTGATGATCTTCTCGGAATAGGTCTCGGCGCGCTCTTTCATGTAGGGCATGCACATGCTGATCTCGGCGCGGCCCTCATAGACGGCGATGGCCTTGTCGCGGCAGGTGCGATAGCCGCACAGGCCGCAGTTGAGTTCATCCGCCGGGCTGAATTTGCCCATCTTGCGCAGGATGCCGTTGATGACGGACTCGGGCGGCAGGTCGGTCGGGTGCTTCTTGTCCACGAGCACACGGCGCATATCCACCGGCTCCTGAATGTCAAAGTTTTTTCCGCCGCCGGCGCTCTTGATCACGCGGCGGCGCGACTCGAGCAGGTTCGTGTGCTTCTGCCGGAAAGCAAGGCCGCCGACACAGTTGCCGTGGCAGGCGGCGATTTCAATGAAACAGTTGCGCAGTTCACCGTTGACGACGCTCTTGAGCGTCTGAATGCTGTCATCCAGACCGTCGAGGAACAGATAATCGCGCCCGGAATCGAGCGACATGGAATGCAGAACGCCGTTCGTGATCGTGTAGCCGCGCGAGAGCAGCGGCTCATCCGCCGGCACATTGGGGTTGACGGCAACGCCGGCCTCGTGCATCCAGTCCTCGAGTTCCGTGAACGTAATATCATAGTCGGCGCCGACGCTCTCAAAGCGCGTCGTCTCCTCTTTCTTGGAAATGCAGGGGCTGACATAGACAATGGTCGCGCCGGGATAGCGCTTGCGCAGCAGCACGGCGTGCGCCTGCATCGGTGAGAGCACCGGGGCCAGATACGGCAGTGCCTCCGGCAGGTGCTTTTCCACATAGAGCACGATCGTCGAACAGCCGGACGTAATGATTGGCGCATCACCCGGCTGGGCAGCGAGCTTTTCCAGCTCCTTCTTGACCAGGTAGGCGCCCTCCGCCGTCTCGTGCGCCGCTGCAAAGCCGAGCTTTTTGAGCGGCTCGGCGATGCCCGCAAAACCAGGAGTATCAAAATAGGCGATGTAGGAGGAATCGACGCTCACAACAACCTGATGGCCGGACGCGATCAGTTCCTGGATCTGCGCGACGTCGCTGATGTCCTCCTTGGCGTGCTGCGGACAGACGGACACGCAGTTGCCGCAGAGAATGCAGTCGCTGGAAATGATCTGTGCGTGACCCTGATAGACGCGGATGGACTTGACCGGGCAGAACCGGACGCATTTGTAGCAGTTTTTGCAGTTGGCCTGTTTGAAACGCAGAACATCCATGTAGCTCCCGCCTTTCTGTGAAAATTCACTTCGTATATGTTCTTTTAATGTAGCACAAAACCGCGCGGGACACAAGCCCCGCGCGGTCATCCGCAGGCTGATTCAATTTTCCCGGCAAAGGTCGGCGCGCTCCGCGACTTGAAACCGCGCAAAGTACGTCTCCTCCATCGGAATCCAGACGTTTGTAAACATCGGCAGCATTTTTTCACCATTGCGCGCAGCAATGCGGCGGTGCTGCTCCTCCGGGCCGACCGAGAGGAACACGTGCAGGTCATAAAGATCCCACAGCGCCGGATGGCAGGAATAGGACCCCTCGATGAGATTGACCAGCCTTGCCTCCGCGTGAACCGGCGCGCACAGCTGCTGCGTTCGGCAGTCATAAGGGCGATACGTCACCGGCGCGCCATCGCGCAGCGGACGGAGCACCTCAGTCAGGAAACGCTCGAAGTCCACATTGCCGCCCGGCTGACGCAGGCGCTCGGGCGTGCGCTGCTCCGGGCGGAGGAAAAAGTCGTCCATATGAAACACATTGCACGCCAACTGTGCCTGCAGGGACGCGGCCAGCGTGGTCTTTCCGGCGGCGCAACGGCCGTCGATGGCGACAAACACGCGCGGCTGCGCAGCCGCAAGCGCACGGATGCGCAGCAGAAGAGCGAGCTCAAAATCAGTCATACACAGCACCTGCCGTCAAGAGGATGTCTTATCATAATCCCACAGGCGCGCGCTGTCAAACCGGGGATTTCCAGCACGCAGAAAGCCGCCGGCAGACACCGCATCGGCATCCGCCGGCGGCGGGAACGGCTTATTCTTCAACCTTGCCGGTCAGCGCCTCCGAGAGCGTGCGCCAGCCGAGCATGGCGCATTTCACACGTGCGGGCATATGCGCGATGTCCTTGAGAGCCGAGGCCTCTTCGAGACTCTCGATCTCTTCCTCGGTCGCCTCGCCGTGGATCATGCGCAGGAAGGTGCGGCCCATTTCCAGCGCCTTTTCCTTCTTCTGCCCCACGATCATGCCGAGCATGATATCGGCCGACGCCTGCGAGATGGCGCAGCCGTCGCCGACAAAGCCGCCATCGGTGATGACATCGCCGTCGGTCTTGAGCTTGAGGACGATGTTGTCGCCGCAGCTCGGGTTCACACCCGCGAGCGCAATGTCTGCGTCCGGAATGTCGTGCTTGAACTCCGGATGGATGTTGTGCTCGGTCAGGATCTCATTATAGAAGCTTTTATTTTCCATATCCCATACGCTCCCTCAGGGTCGAGAGGCTCTCAAGGAACCGGTCGACATCCTCATCGGTGTTATAAAAGGCAAAGCTGGCGCGCGCCGTCGCGTTCAAACCGAGGTGCACGAGCAGCGGCTGCGCGCAGTGGTGACCGGCGCGAATGTTCACACCATCGGACGCCATGATCTCGCTGATGTCGTGCGGGTGCACGCCGTCGACCGTGAAGGTGATGATGCCGTTGTGGTCCTCCGGACGATCCGTACCGAGCACGTGCACGTGCGGCACGGCCAGCACGCGCGCGAGGGCGTTGGCCGTCAGGTCGTGCTCGCGCTGCCGGATGGTGTCAAAGCCGACGCTCTGCACGTACCGGATGGCGGCAGCCAGACCGGCCGCGCCGGCGGCATTGACCGTGCCGGCCTCGAACTTATGCGGCAGCTCGGCATAGACAGCGCCCGTGCGCGTGACGGATTCGATCATCTCGCCGCCGGAGAGAAACGGCGGCATTTCCTCGAGCAGGTCCTCCCTGCCGTACAGCCCGCCGATGCCCATCGGGCCAAAGACCTTGTGCCCGGAGAAGGCGAAGAAATCCGCGCCCAGCTCCTGCACGTTCACCGGCATGTGCGGCGTGCTCTGCGCGCCGTCCACGACCATGACCGCGCCCTTCTTGTGCGCCATGGCGGCGACTTCCTTGACCGGGTACTTCCGGCCGAGAACATTCGACACCTGCGTCATGGCGACGATCTTCGTGCGCTCGGTAATGAGCGATTCGATTTGCTGAAGATCCACACTGCCGTCGGGCGCGCACTCAATGAACTTCAGCTCCGCGCCCGTCTGGCGGCAGACCATCTGCCACGGCAGCAGATCGCTGTGGTGCTCCATGATAGACACGAGCACCTCATCGCCCGCCTTGACGTGCGTCAGGCCGTAGCTGTAGGCGACGAGGTTCAGGCTCTCGGTCGTGTTGCGGGTAAAGACGATCTCACGCGCCGAGCGTGCCCCGATGAAATCGCGCACGGTCTCGCGCGCCTGCTCATAGATATCGGTCGCCTCCACGCTCAGCGGATACAGCCCGCGCAAAGGGTTCGCATTGTGGCAGCGGTAGAAATCCGCCACCGCGTCCAGCACGCACTGCGGGCGCTGCGCCGTGGCCGCGTTATCAATATAGGCGACGTTCGTGTGCTGAAAGATCGGAAAATCCTGCTTATAATCATACGTCATCGTTGAGTTCCTCCTCCAGCGTCTGAAGAATCTGCGCGCGCAGCACTTCATCATCCACCGTGCGCGCAAAGCGCTTGATGGCGGCGCGGGCCAGGATGTTTTCGGCCTGAGCGCGGGAGATGCCGCGGCTTTCAAAGTAAAACAGCGTCTCGTCATCGAGCTCACCGATGGTCGCGCCGTGGTTGCCGACGACGTTTTCCTCGGCGCAGAGGATGAGCGGCACCGTCTTGTTGATGACATCGTCGCCGAGCATGAGCACCGTCTCCTTCTCGTTGCCGACGGAGTTGGACGAGCCAGTCTTGAAATCGATCGTGCCGCGGAAAACTTTTTTCGCCGCGTCCTTGAGCGCGCCGGACGTGTCGATCTCGCACTCGGTGTTTTTGCCGTAGTGGTTGACGACGACGTTGACGTCGATCGTCTGGCTGCCGCGGCCGAGATAGCCGATCTGCGCCGAATAACGGCTGCCGTCGCCGGCAAGCTCCGTGTCGTTGTCCGAATACAGGTCGCCCCTGCCCATGAGGATCTGCGTCATGTCCACGCCGGCGCCGGGCGCACAGTCGGCGTCCGTTTTGGCGTAGAGCAGCGCGCTGTCCTGCGCACCGAGCACCTGCACAAGGCGAAGAGACGCGGCATCGTGGAGCTTGAACGCCGTTTCTACGGCGAAGCTGCCCTGCGTATCGAGCACCATATATACCGTTGCCTGCACGCCGGCGGCCACATCGACCGCGATGTGCTTGCGGCTGAAGCCGGCCGCACCGGTCAGGTCAATGTGCAGCGGCTGCGCCTGATTTTCCGCTGTAATTGCATATGAATCCGTCCCGAGATCGGCCGTGTCGGCCACATTCCACGGGATGGTCGCTTCGTTGACCTGGAGATGGTTCCACGTTCTGGTCGGCAGTTTGTTGACGACCAGCTGTTCACTCGTATTCACGATATTCCCTCCTTTCGGAATGTGGGTCAGCCAATGCTGCCCTTCATCTCGAGACGAATGAGATTGTTCATTTCCACCGCGTACTCCAGCGGCAGCTCCTTGGAGACGTTGTCCGCAAAGCCGCTGACGATCAGCGCGCGGGCGTCCTCCTCGCTCATGCCGCGGCTCATGAGATAAAACACCGCCTCGTTGCTGATGCTGCCGATCTTTGCCTCATGGCCGACGGCAGCATCCTTCGTGCGGATGTCCATGGCCGGGACGGTATCGGAGCGGGACTCGGAATCGAGCATCAGCGACTGGCAGGACACGGAGGATTTTGCGTGCTTGGCGCCCTTCTGCACCACGACGCTGCTGCGGAATGTGCTGATGCCGCCGCTCTTGCTGATCGAGCGCGTGTTCATATACGAGCTCGTGTTCCTGCCAATGTGCACGACCTTCGCACCGGTGTCGAGGTTCTGCCCCGCGCCGGCAAACGTGACGCCGGTGAATTCCATCTTGGAGTTATCGCCTTTGAGCACGCTCATCGGGTACAGGCAGCCGACATGAGACCCGAACGAGCCGGAAACCCACTCGATCACGCCGCCCTCTTCCACGAGCGCGCGTTTTGTATTGAGGTTATACATATTTTTCGACCAGTTCTCGATGGTCGAGTAGCGCAGCTTGGCGTTCTTCTTCACGTACAGCTCCACGCAGCCGGCGTGGAGGTTCGCAACGTTATATTTCGGTGCCGAGCAGCCCTCGATAAAATGCAGACTCGCGCCCTCATCGACAATGATGAGTGTGTGTTCAAACTGGCCCGCACCCTTGGCGTTCAGACGGAAGTACGACTGCAGCGGGATGGACACCTGCACGCCCTTCGGCACATACACGAACGAACCGCCGGACCAGACCGCGCCGTGCAGGGCTGCAAACTTATGATCGCGCGGTGTGACGAGCTTCATGAAATACTTGTGCACCATGTCGGCGTATTCGCCCTTGAGCGCGCTCTCCATGTCGGTGTAGACGACGCCCTGTGCAGCCACTTCGTCCCGGACGTTGTGATACACGAGCTCGGAGTCGTACTGCGCGCCGACGCCGGCAAGCGATTTGCGCTCCGCCTGCGGGATGCCGAGACGCTCAAAGGTGTCTTTAATGTCCTGCGGGACGTCCTTCCAGTCGTTTTTCATGTCGGTCTTGGGACGGACGTATGTTGCAATGTGATCCATGTCCAGCCCCTCGATGGACGGGCCCCAATCCGGGATCGGCATCTCGTTATAGATCTGCAGCGACTGTAGCCGGAACTGCTGCATCCAGACCGGATCGTCCTTTTCCTTGGAGAGCCGGTCGATGATCTCCGGCGTCAGGCCCTCCTGCATGCGATAGGCATCGTCCTCTTTGTCGCGGATGTCATAGACGCTGCGGTCAATGTCCGCGACCTGACTTTTTTCCTTCATTCGGATCGCCTCGCTTTCAGTCTGCCCGGATGCCGCCAAAGCCGTTTTCATTGATGGTATCTACAAGCGATGCATCGCCGTTTTTCACAATGACGCCCTGCTCCATGATGTGCGCGGCGTCCACCGTCAGCGCCTCGAGAATGCGGGTGCTGTGCGTGATGATGAGCAACGAGCCGTGCACGCGCTCACGATAGAGCTGCACGCCCTTGGAGACCGTGCGCACCGCGTCGACGTCCAGACCGGAGTCCGTCTCGTCGAGGATGGCAAGCTTCGGCTCGAGCATGAGCATCTGCAGGATCTCCGCTTTCTTTTTCTCACCGCCGGAAAAGCCCACATTCAGGTCGCGCTCAGCATAGGAAGCGTCCATCGCCAGCAGCTGCATCGTCTCGGCAAGCTTCTTCTTGAAGTCCCAGAGGCGGATGCGCTTGCCGGTCTTCTGCTCGAGCGCACTGCGGATAAACGCGCTGAGTGTCACGCCGGGCACCTCGAGCGGATTCTGAAACGACAGAAAAACACCCTTCTTCGCGCGCTCGTTGACCGGCAGCCGTGTGATATCCTCGCCGTCAAAGACGATCTTTCCGGCCGTGACCGTGTACTCCGGATTGCCGGTGATCGCATAGCCAAGCGTGGACTTACCGGTGCCGTTCGGTCCCATGAGCACATGCGTCTCATCCTTGCCGACGGTCAGGTCCACGCCGTGCAGGATCTCTTTCTCGCCCGCACTCACGTGCAGGCCGCTGACTTCAAGCAGGTTGCTGTTCATATATGTATCCTCCGTTCCCAATGGCAAACCGTGCCTGACGGCACGGCTGCATACGTATACACGAATTCAGAGAGGCTCAGGATGGTCCGGTGCAAAATCCTACCTCATCGATGTGAATTATATGCCCATATTCCTATGTTGTCAATAGGAATATTGGATCAAGGCAGCAAAAAAAGCACGCACGACTCAATAGCCGTGCGTGCTTTTGACACAGATGCTCAGAATTGGAACAGGTTCAGGCCGATCTCCTCACTGTGAAAACGATCCACTCTTCCGTCGATAACCGTGATGACCATCTCACAGGTGGCGCTGATAACGGCGCGGTTCAGATGACCGCCGAACACCTCGCCCTTCTCATTGCCGGCGCTCATATGCAGGTGCGTGTAAAACGCGCCGTCCATCGTGTTGATGGTGCCGGTCAGCGAGACGATCTCGAAATCGCCCGCGAACGAATTGGCGTGGTACTGCTTTTCGGCCGTGTGGAACACGCCGACCGTGAATTCACCGACCGCGCCGAGCGCCTGCACGCTTGCAAGCTTGATCTGCTCGGCCTGCGCGATGGCCGCAACCTGCTCAAGCACTTCTTCCCCACGGTCGATGCGGGCGACGATGGTGTTTCCAAATCTTCGATACTCCATGGTTCTCCTCCTTTGCTTCGTTACCGCAATTATACCGCGCCCCCCTGCCGGCCGCAAGGGGGCGCGCAGGAAATTATTCGAGCTCGAACGCGCCGGTATAGAGCTGGTAGTACACGCCCTTTTCGGCGATGAGCTTTGCATGGTTGCCGCGCTCGATGATGCGGCCATGGTCAAGCACCATGATGACGTCCGCATTCTTGACCGTCGAGAGCCGGTGCGCGATGACGAACACCGTGCGCCCCTCCATGAGCTTATCCATGCCGCTCTGCACGAGCGCCTCCGTGCGGGTGTCGATGGAGCTGGTCGCCTCGTCGAGGATCATGACCGGCGGATCGGACACAGCCGCGCGTGCGATGCTCAGCAGCTGCCGCTGGCCCTGGCTCAGGCCGCTGCCGTCGCCTTTGAGCACGGTGTTGTAGCCGTCGGGCAGCATGCGAATGAAATGGTCGGCATTGGCAAGCTTCGCCGCCGCGATGCATTCGTCATCCGTCGCGTCCGGATTGCCGTAGCGGATGTTCTCCATGACGGTGCCGGTGAAGAGGTTCACATCCTGCAGCACGATGCCGAGGCTGCGGCGCAGATCTGCCTTACGGATCTTATTGATGTTGATGCCGTCGTAGCGGATCTTGCCGTCGGCAATGTCGTAAAAGCGGTTGATAAGGTTCGTGATCGTCGTCTTGCCCGCACCGGTCGCGCCGACGAAGGCGACCTTCTGGCCGGGTTCGGCGTAGAGCGTGATGTCATGCAGGACCTCTTTGTCCGACGTATAACCGAAGTCAACGTGATCGAACACGACGCGCCCGGCAAGCTTCGTGTATGTGACCGTGCCGTCGCCGTGCGGGTGCTTCCACGCCCAGAGACCGGTGTGGTGGTCGGTCTCGGCGAGCGTGCCGTTTTCCTCCTTGGCGTTGACAAGCGTCACATAGCCGTCGTCCGTCTCCGGCTCGGCATCCATGAACGCGAAAATGCGCGATGCGCCGGCCAGCGCCGTGACGATGGAGTTAAACTGGTTGGAGATCTGCGAGATCGGGTTTGTAAACCCGCGCGAGAGCGTGAGGAAGGATGCGATCATACCGAGCGTGAGCGTGTTCATGCCCGTCAGGCCGAGGTTCGGCGTGCCGGCAATCGCCATCGTGCCGCCGATGACGGCGATGATGACATACTGCAGATAACCTACGGCGTTCATCATCGGCATCATGCTGTTGGCCATGCCGCTGGCGCGCGCGGCGTTTTCCGCCCAGACGCGGTTGCGGCGGTGCAGCTCCGCCTTGCTCTGTTCCTCGTGGCAGAAGACCTTGACGACCTTCTGGCCGTTGACCATCTCCTCAACATAGCCGTTGAGATCGGCCAATGCCGTCTGCTGCGCCATGAAGTAGCCGCCGATGCGGCTGGTGAGCTTGCGCACGAACACGAGAATGAGCGCCATGACGGCGCACACGATCAGCGTCAGCCAGACGCTGATATACAGCATGCAGAAGAACACGACCGTCAGCGTAAACACGGACGACACGAGCTGGGCCATGGACTGCGCGATCATCTGGCGCAGCGTATCGGTATCGTTTGTGTACAGGCTCATGATGTCGCCGTGCGTATGCGTGTCAAAGTAGCGGATGGGCAGGCTCTGCATCTTTTCAAACATCTCGTCGCGGATGCGCTTGAGCGTGCCCTGCGCGATCGTGACCATGCGGCGGTTATACAGCCATGTGGCCAGCGTACCGACAAGATATACGCAGCCGATGGTGATCAGCGCACGGATCAGGCCGGAATAGTCCGGCGACGCCGTGCCGAGCATGGGCACGATATAGCCGTCGATCAGCTTTTGCAGGAACATGGACGAGGCCGCGCCTGCGACCGCGCTCAGCAGGATGCAGACCGTCACGAGCACGAGCGTGCCCTTATAGGCGCGCATATACGACAGCAGGCGCTTGAGCGTCTGGGAATCAAACTTTGGGCGTTCAGGCATCGTCCTCGCCTCCCTTCTGCTGGGACTCATAGACCTCGCGGTAAATTTCGCACGTGCGCAGCAGCTCATCGTGGCAGCCGACGGCGTCAATGTGGCCGTCATCGAGCACGACGATACGGTCCGCGTTCTGCACGGAGCTGATGCGCTGCGCGATGATGATCTTCGTCGTGTCGGGAATGTAGGTCGAGAGCGCCTGCTGAATCTGTGCATCCGTGCGCGTGTCGACGGCGCTCGTCGAGTCATCGAGGATGAGCACCTTCGGCTTTTTCAGCAGCGCGCGGGCGATGCACAGGCGCTGCTTCTGGCCGCCGGAGACGTTCGTGCCGCCCTGCTCGATATAGGTGTCATAGCCGTCCGGCATGGCGGAAATGAATTCATCCGCACACGCGAGCACGCAGGCGTGACGGAGCTCCTCGTCCGTGGCGTTTTCGTTGCCCCAGCGGAGGTTTTCCTTGATCGTTCCGGAAAACAGCTCGTTTTTCTGCAGCACCATGGCAACGGCGTTGCGCAGCGACTCCAGATCATAATCGCGCACGTCCACGCCGCCGAGCGTCAGCCTGCCGCCGGTGACATCGTACAGACGCGGGATGAGCTGCACGAGCGAGGACTTGGACGCGCCCGTGCCGCCGATGACGCCGATCGTCTCGCCGGAACGGATGTGCAGATCAATGTCATCGAGCACCTTTTTGTCCGCCTTGGAGGCGTAGACAAAACTCACATGGTCAAAATCAATGGCGCCGTCGCGCACGGCCATGATCTGGTGCTCCGGATTTTGAATGTCCGTCTTTTCCTCGATCACCTCGGCGATGCGGCGCGCGGACGAGAGCGAGATCGTCAGCATGGCAAAGACCATGGACAGCATCATCAGGCTCGAGAGGATCTGCATGGCATAGGTGATGAGCGCAGTGAGGTTGCCGGTCGTCAGGCCGAATGCCGGGTCATTGCCGCTGGCGATGATGGCCTTGGCACCGAGCCAGGAGATGATGATCATGCACGCGTAGATGCATGACTGCATCAGCGGCGCGTTGAGCGTGATGAGCCGCTCGCCTTTGGAAAAGTCCTTGTAAATGCGCTCGGAAATGGCGCCGAATTTGCGGATCTCGTGCTGTTCCTGATTAAAGGACTTCACGACACGGATACCGCGGACATTTTCCTGCACGACGTTATTGAGCTCGTCATATGTGCGGAAAACGCACGTGAAGATCGGGAACACGCTGCGGATGATGAAAAACAGCGCCACGGCAAGGATCGGCAGAATGATGAGAAACGTCATGGAGATGTCACGGCTGATGCGGAACGACACGATCATGGAAAAGACCAGCATGACCGGTGAGCGGATCGCCATACGCATGAGCATCTGAAAGGCATTCTGCACGTTCGTGACATCCGTCGTCAGGCGCGTGACGATGGACGCAGTGGAAAACTTGTCGATGTTGGAAAACGCAAAGGTCTGCACGTTGTTGTACATATCCTCACGCAGGTTCGCGCCAAAGCCGACGGATGCACGCGCCGCGATGCGCGCCGCGAGCACGCCGGTCGCCAGCTGGAACGCCGCCAGCAGCAGCAAAAACGCGCCGAACTTCCAGACCGCCGCCATGCTGCCGCCCTCAATGCCGAAGTCAATGAGGTTGGACATGAACAGCGGGATCACGATCTCAAACACGACCTCCAGCGCCGAGAGCAGCACCGTCACGAGCGCGGGGCCTTTGTTTTCCCGCAGGCTGCGGGATAATGTATGAAGCATGGATTTCCTCCTTCCTGGATCACGGGCCTGTCAGCCGAGATCGGCATAGATCGTGCGCAGCGCCGATTCCAGCGCCGCAATCTGTTCCGGCGTCAGCGAGCGCAGCATCTGCTGCTCCGTTGTCTGGATCGTGGCGTGCATATCCTGCGCGACCGCGGCAGCGCGCTCCGTCTGGCTGACGATCTTGCTGCGTTTGTCCGCCGGATCAAGCCGGCAGCGCACGAAGCCATTTTGCTCCATGCGGTTGATGATGCCCGCCACCGTCGGGTGCGACACCTGCAGAAAGCCCTCGATCTCCTTTTGCGTCGCCTGACCGCCGCTGCGGTCCAGATAGCCCAGCACGCGGCTTTGCGTCAGCGTCAGCCCCTGCTGCGCGAGATCGGCATCTGCCCGCATTTTGATCTTATCCGTAATCATTTTTAATAGACATCCGATTTGAAATTGCTCCATGATACACCTCCAATGTGTAGCATGCTACGCATTATAGCGATAATATTTTTTATCGTCAAGAGGCGTCACAAATTGTTTACATGCGAAAAAAGCCCGCCTGCCGAAGCAGACGGGCTGTACAGAAAAAGATTACAGGTGCTGGTCGCGGTCAATCTTGTCGTAGTGCTTGAGCAGGATGCCCTCCATGACGGAGGTGAGCTTCATGTCCAGATTCCAGAAGTAGACAACAAACGTGACCACAAACGCGCCGAGTGCACCGAGCGACACGCCCAGCAGGGCCTTGAGCAGCTTGCATTTCAAATTGTTCATGTTCGATCTCCTCTCTGATTACCAGGACTTCTCGTCCTTCAGGATCTCCAGGCTCGGATCCACGGGCTCTTCCTGCATGACGGTGCGCATATAGTCATTGACCTGCTGACGCACGCCCTGCCGCGAGATGACACGCGGGTCGAACAGATCGTGCGTGACCCAGACGAGGTGGATGCCGTGCTCGCGGGCGCGCTCTTCAAACAGACCGTGCATGCCGTCGAGTGCCTTGCAGCTCATGTGCTCCCAGAGAATGACCATGTCGGCATTGAACTGCTCGCAGAACTCCCACAGCTCATCAAGCAGCACCTTGTAGCCGCCGTGCGTGCGGTTGCGCATGATCATGTTTTCGGTCAGCCATGCCATATCGTAATACGCCTGCTCACGGTTTTCGGGCGTGTCAGTCGTGGCGAGCTCGCGTGTGGAGACCATGGAGAGCATATCCGTCAGCGGCACGATGCCCCAGCAGTTGAGCAGCCAGACGAGGAAGTCCATGTAGAAGTGCGATTGCACGCCCCAGACGATGGCGCGGTGGCGGTACTCGTTGGCGGCCTTCTTCTGCTTGCGGTAGGCACGCTCGGCGAGCTGGGTGATCTTGCGGTCGACTTCGCGGAACGCGGGGACCTTGCCGCAGATGGCCATGTAGTTCGTCTCCGTGTACAGCGCAAGGTTGGAGCCAAAGACCTGCGGATAGTCGGTCTTGTTCATCTCCAGCCACTCGAGGCGGCACTTGGTGGCGTAGTTCACGCGCTCGGCGCACTCGAAGTACGCCTTCCAGTCCCACTTCTCGCCGGTGTGCTCCTCGATGAAGGCGATGGCATTTTTGATCTCCTGCGCGGCGTAATCCTGCACGTCGTCCTCGCGGTGGCGCAGGGGCGCTGCCAGCTGGAACATCGGAATGCCGTCCTCAAGCTCGAGACGCTTGGAAATGACGCCGTTTCCGAGCAGAGAGCCGTCGCACGTCGTGTTGCACTGCACGGCGCACGCGCCGAGCACCGGCGCGTCGTCGTCGATGGACACACCGGCCTCCGCCTCCGGCATCGGGCAGACATCGCCCGCGAGGCCGTACTCCTGCGCGACGTCGATATAATGCTCGGCTGCGTGCTGGTTGAGCAGCACGGAGACATAGGTCGACGGCGTCTCACGGCTCAGGCCCTTGAGCGTCGGGAAGCCCATCATGACGGCGGTCATCTCGTTTTCGTCCACGAGCACGACCTTGTCGGAGAATTTCTTGTCCTTGCCGATGCGGCGGTCGCCGCGGAAGAGGCCGTCGAGCAGCTTTGCCACGTCCTCGATGATAAGATCCTGCTCCAGGTGGCAGATGCGCAGATATTCATCGCGCAGGCCCTGGGTGTGGCGGTCGACCATCATGGGCACGGCCAGATAGTTGGCCATCCAGCGATAGCGGAACATGGCCTTGATGTTGCGCGGCTTGGAGACCATCTTCGCCATGGTGATCCAGTTGTGCAGCCAGCGGGAATAATCATAAAGCGTGTCGGTCACGCCGCGCCACTCGCGGCGGTTGCGGACCTTGCCCTCGGTATAAAACTTACCGAAGTTTTCACAGCCGATTCTCTTGTTGGACATCACTGTTTCCCCCCTTGAATCTTCTTGATCTCCATGCTTTCCACGAATGCCTGCACACGGGTGCGCATCTGGCCGGAGGAAGCGATGTTATACGGGCGGTCAACGGACAGGACAGGATAGCCGTAGTCATCGTTGAGGATGTGCGAGCCGAGCATGCGCTCATACGCCCACGGATCGCAGAACTTGATCTGCTCGTAGATGATGCCGTCGGCCTCGTACTCCTTGGCAAGCTGGCTGACGTATTCGCGGCGGCCGAGCATCTTGGGCGTATCCATATAGCGCGGACACTGGGCGCGGTTCATGTACTGGCGGCAGATCTGGGTCAGCGCGTCCTCATCGTCCGTCAGCACGATCGGGTCGCGGCCCGGGAACGAGCCGTAGCAGAAGCGGTCGGCGCAGACGTACGCGCCAGTCTCCTCGACGAGCTTGATGAAGTCAATGTCATCGACCTCAGAGCCGACGACGACCACACGCGCGCGGTACGGATTCTTCTTGTCCGGGCGGCGGGTCTTGAGCTCCTTGAGCGTCTCCTCGAGCTTGTCGATGAGCAGATACTTCGGCGCGACATAGGTCGCAAGCGTGATGACGTGGAATTCGTAGCCCGTGATGCGCGGGTCGGGGCCCTTGCGGTACTCGCCGATGGCGCGGATGAGCTCGCACACGCGGTTGTGCTCGGCGACAGACTTGCGGATGGCCTCATCCGAGACGTCGATGCCATAGACATCGTGCAGCGGCGTGAGGATATGGTTGCGGCACTGCAGGACGTACAGGTTCAGGCCGTTGTCGTCCGCCTTCATCGGGATCTCCATGTACTCGAAGAAGAACTTCGGCTTGTCCTTGCCCATGGTCTTGAGCAGCTCCATGTTCTCCACGGCGCGGTTCATCATCGAGCAGCCGTCCGGCGTAATCATGCAGTCGGCAAAGTTGTAGCCGCCTTCAATGGCGCGCTCGAGCAGCGCGCGGCTGTACTCGCACAGGAAGCTGGTCATATAATATGTGGCCATTTCCATAGAGCCGGTGCGCGGCGCGCGCAGGCGCGTTGAGAACGCGCCGGGCAGGTTCAGCAGCGGCTCAGGCGTGTTTTCGCAGGCATAGGCAACGCAGATCTTCCCCTCGTTCTGCGCCTGAGCAATCAGGTCATTGTGCGCTTCCTGCAAAAGGTTTTCGAAGTACAAAAGATGTTTCAGGTCTTTCATGGTTCACTCCCTCTTCGTTCGTGTTTCTATCAAAAGCGGCTGCGCGACCGCTTCTGTCTCTTTTGCTGCCCATAGGCAGGGAGGCGTGCCGGAATCAGCGCGCCTCGATCTGTTTGATATTGATCTCATTGCCCTGCTGCAGCCAGGTGTTGCCGTTGCCGCAGTGCGGGCAGGTCTTGCCGTATTGTACGGTCGGGTAAGTGGTCTTACAGTCGTCGCACCAGGTGACGGCCGGAATGATCTCATACAGGAATTTCGTGCCCTGAATGATCGGCTCCTTCTTGGTATACCAGTTCCAGCAATCTTCAAGATATTCCGGCACAATGCCGGAGACCTCACCGAATTCGAGCGTGACCGACTCGATCTCGGTGAGGTTGTTTTCCTTGGCAATCTCCTGCACCTGCTTGACAACATAAGTAACGATACTCAGCTCGTGCATGGGGGCTCCTTTCAAGCAGGCGGGCACAGCAGGAAGGGTTCTGTGCCCGCCTCATAATGATGGATTACTTTTTCTTTTCCGCCAGAGACTTCTTGATGATCTTCACCTGACGCTTGGCAGCGTAGGGGCCGATGGCCTTGAACTTGTCCTCGGCCGGGATCATCTTGCTGTTTTGCGGACGCACGCGCTTGAGGTGGATGGCGTCAAACTCGCACTTGGTCGTGCAGATGCCGCAGCCGATGCACTTGTTCGGATCGACGACGCTGCGGCCGCAGCTCAGGCAGCGGGACGCCTCGGAGCGGATCTGCTCTTCGGTGAACGTCACGCGGTCGTCCTGCATGGTGCGTACCTTCTTGCTGTCGATGGCAACGGCGGCACGCGCGGGCTTTTTGATCTTCTCGGTCGGCAGAACGATATCGTCCTTGTTGAGCTCCTTGAACTCGCGGGTGTTGCGGTGGATCGTCAGGGTCTGGCCCTTGTTGACGAAGCGGTGGATGGACACCGCGCCCTCGCGGCCGGTCGCGATCGCGTCGATCGTGTACTTCGGGCCAGTGGCGCAGTCGCCGCCGACGAAGATATCGGGCTCGTTGGACTGGAACGTCACGGCGTCGTGTGCGATCAGGCGGCCGTCAGCCGTCTCCGCCGCGGTGCCGGCCAGCACGTCGCCGTAGACCGAGCGCTGGCCGATGGCGACCAGAACGTTGGAGCACGGGACGGTGATGGTCTCATTCTCGTCATAGACCGGAGCAAACTTGCCGCTCGCGTCGCGGACGGACACGCAGCGCATCAGCTCGATGCCGGTGACCTTGCCGCCCTCGCCGAGGATGGCCTTCGGCGCCCAGGAGTTGTTGATGACGACGCCGTCAGCGATGCCGGCGTTCTTCTCATCCGGCACGGTCGGCATCTCCTCGTCCTTCTCGAGGCAGTACATGTTCACGCTGCCCTTGGTCAGACGCAGGGCCGCGCGCGCCACGTCGATGGCCGCGTTGCCGCCGCCGATGACGACCACATCGCCCGTGAGCTTCTTGAGCTTGCCGGCGTTGACTTCACGCAGGAAGTCGAGACCGCTCTTGACGCCGGTGAGATCCTCGCCGGCAATGTTGAGCTTCGACGCCTGCTGCAGGCCGACCGCGACGTAGAACGCCTGGTAGCCCTCTTCGCGCAGCTGATGGATGGTGATGTCCTTGCCGACTTCGACGCCGCATTTGAACTCCACGCCCATCTCGCGCAGCACATCGATCTCGGACTTGACCACGTCCTTGCCGATACGGAAGCTCGGAATGCCGTTGACGAGCATGCCGCCGGGCACGGCTTCCTTCTCGAACACGACCGGGCTGTAGCCCTCGATGGCCAGGAAGTAGGCGCAGGACATACCGGCCGGGCCGCCGCCGATGATGGCGACCTTCTGGTCAAACTTCTCATGCGTGCAGGAGTTCATGGGCGGCACGTAGCGGTGCTCGGCCTTCATGTCCTGCTCGGCAATGAACTTTTTGATCTCGTCGATGGCCAGCGGCTCGTCGACGGTGCCGCGGGTGCAGGCATCCTCGCAGTACTTTCTGCAGATGCTACCGCAGACAGCCGGGAACGGGTTATCCTTCTTGATGAGCTTGAGCGCGTCGGCATAGCGGCCGTCGCCCGCCATCTTGATGTAGCCCTGGATGGCGATGTGCGCCGGGCAGGCAGCCTTGCAGGGCGCCGTGCCGGTCGGCCAGGTCTGGATGCATCCGTTCTCGTTGCGATAATTCTTGTTCCAGTGATCCTCGCCCCACTTGGTGTCGTCCGGCAGCTCATGGTGCGGATACTGGATGGGGCCTTCCTTCGTGCAGAGCTTCTGACCGAGGCGGACAGCACCAGCCGGGCAAGTCTCTACGCACTTGCCGCAGGCAACGCACTTTTCCGGGTCGCTCTCGGCCACGTAGGCGGAGGCGGACAGGTTCGGCGTGTTGAACAGCTGCGAAGTGCGCAGCGCGTTGCAGACGCCGACGGCGCAGTTGCAGATGCCGAAGATCTTGTTCTCACCGTCGATGTTCGTGATCTGGTGGACATAGCCGCGGTCCTCGGCCTTCTGGAGGATCTCCATTGCCTCTTCATAGGTGATGTCGCGGCCGTGGTTCGTCTCGCGGCAGTAATCGGCAAAGTCGCCGACGCCGATGCACCACTCGCCTTCCACGTCGCCGGAGCCCTCGCCGCGGATGCGCTGCTGCTTGCGGCAGGAGCACACGGACACGCCGATGTGGCCCTCGTACTTCTTCAGCCAGTGGGACAGGTGCTCGATCGGCAGAGACTTGCTCTCGGCCGGGATGGCCTTTTCGACCGGGATGACGTGCATACCGATGCCGGCACCTCCAGGAGGCACCATCTCGGTGATGCCCGCCAGCGGCAGATACGCCATGCGCTCGAAGAAGTCTGCCGTCTCCGGGAACATGTCCGCCTGCTCGGGATTGATCATCATGATCTCGGCACTGCCGGGGACGAACATGTCCAGCACCCAGCGTTTCTCATGGTTCGGGTTCTTGCCGTCGAGGTTCTCCCAGTGGAACTCGACCAGGCCGCTCTCACTGAGCGCCTGCAGCGCCTTCTCCAGATAGGCTCTGTCGAACTGCGGGTTTTTCTTTGCGAGCTGCTCGATCGTGAGCGGCACGCGCTTTTTCATCGTCAGGGCGATATCGAGGATATCGTCCGCCATCTTATCATCATACTTCACCGCCGTGAACTTCAGGGCGGAGTTGATGCCCAGATACTCCGGGGCATCCGGCGTGATCTTGTCCTTGCCGAGCAGGACCGTTGCGCGATCCGTGATTTCTTTGCCGAGCTTTGCAATCTTCTCGTCTTTTGTCATGTTCTCGCTTCCTTCTCTGATAGTTTACATCCAAATAACGACTGGCCGTTCGGACACTTGAACAGCTTCCAGCGTCGCCATGTTAATTTATTAACCTTGCAATGTCAAGGCCTCCAGGGCATTTTTGAAACAAGTCACAAAAAAGTTGTAAAAGAATTGCGAATAAAATCTTATGTGTGTTGAATCACAGAAACAAAAGTCGTATAATGTTTCAATAACGCAAACATTTTTCGTCAGGGGTGTTTGAAGTGCAAGATTCTTCCTGGAAATTCAAAGAGGAAGTCGCGGAAACAGCCATTTCCCTCTTTAAGCGCGGCGGATATAACAACGTGACCGTCAATGATATCTGCAAAGCGTGCGGCATCTCCCGCTCCGTGTTCTACTCCTCTTTCAACGGCAAACGCAGCATCCTCGAATACATGGTGGAAAAACCGCAGCACAATGACGACATGAGCTTCATGAAGTTTGCGCACGCGGACAATGACTTTGAGCGCATCTGGCAGCTGTTCGACCGGTTCATCACGATCGCTTATGACTTCGGCCCCGAACTGACGAGCACACTCTTCATCATGCAGTTCGAGTCGCCCGAAGGCATCCGCACGGCCATCCATGCGCTGGACGATCTGTTTGCAACGCTGGCCAATAACTGCGCCAAGGCGGGCATTATCGACACGGAGGAGCCGCCGGATCTGCTGTCGCGCATCGCGACGGATCTGGTCTGCCACGAACTCTACGTCTGGTGCAGTCAGAAGGGTAACTTCTCGCTGCGCGCACGTGCGCGGCAGTATGCCGAGGTCGCCTACCACGTCAAACCGGAATACCGCATGCCGGCCGAACAGCGGGATGCTCTGTGACTTGCAGCATACGGCTGCCGCCTGAATCTGTGCATGCAATACCATGGCGCTTTCAGTCAGTGACGTAAAATCACGCCGCCACAGGGACTGAACAATCTGCTGCTTGAGGAAATGATACATGAATAAATATGTTTATAAGCTCGGAGAATTCAGCGGCAGTGATTACCTCAAATTCAGAAAGGGAAATTCTGGTGCTGGCAGGAAGTTTCTTCGACAAGATTCACTGTATGTACTGGACAACGCGTTTTACTTTTTCCTGGAAAGTGCATTTCAAAAAGTCTGTGTGTCATTCGATATGTTTGAAGATACTAGTGTTACAAGAGGAGAATGGCGAAAAATGATGCAGCTGAACATTCCAGAAACCGTTCTCCCTGAATTTGTAAGTGATGCTAAGGAAACGATATCTGCTATAGACCGTTGGGTCACAGGCGAAATCTGAGAGAACGAAGAATTCATTGTCATTGGCGTATAACAAAAAAGAGCTATCTGATTTCAAATGAAGTCAGATAGCTCTTTTCTTATGAATCATAAAATTCTGTTGCCAAATCGCTGCCGCGAGAGGCTTCAAGGCTTAAAAAGTCCAGTATTTACAGGCTTTTTTCGACCTCTGAAATTATTCCCACTCGCAAAATGAAACTTAATTCTAAACGCTTTTGTTTGGGAGATTTGATATCATTTGATTTTTCCTGATACCTATTATCCTTATCCTATGGGCTTGCCGAACTTTTGCTATCATTTGGCTATCAAGGAAATGGCTATCAACGGTAAAATTAGATTGGTTTCTCTGGTGGTTTACAACTACATTTTACCACGAAAGACAGGGAAATGCAATAACCTTCCTCGCTGTGGTGTATCAAGTGATCTTACTGAACATATGGCGCACCTTGTCCAGGCGGCTGTTTGGACGGCGGGGCTGGATGACCG
>OLQC01000123.1_pt1 | contig 85089 bp, 88 predicted proteins | sample 1672471 | NCBI WGS metagenome assembly OLQC01 (sample SAMEA3136689, study PRJEB25190) | human gut metagenome | biome: human gut; feature: human-associated habitat; material: faeces | place: Austria | collected 2013 | reverse complement strand
TCAGGGACGCTGTCTCATTTGAAAATGAGACAGCGTCCCTGAGCAACTGTCTCATTCCGGGCCCGATTACAGATCGAGGGGAAACTCCTCGACGAAGCTCATGAGCTTTTGCTGGGAATGGATGTCGAGCTTGCGGTAGATGTTGTAGATGTGGCTCTTGACCGTATGGGGAGAGATCGTCAGCTCCTCCTGAATCCATGCGGCGTTACGTCCCTTGGCAAGGTACGCGAGGATGTCCGCCTCGCGCGGGGAAAGCTGGTAGAGCTTCACGATCGCCTGGCAACGCTCCTCGAACAGTTCGCTTTCGTCCATCTGGACGACGACCTTGTCCGCGTTCAGGGCACCCTCGTCACGCGAGGTGCCATCTGCAAGGTGATGCCGGCCAATGGGAAAGAACGCCATGACGACCACGACGAGCACGAACACCATGGCAAGGCGCACGACCGTGAAGGGCTCGGAATGCGCGCCCGAGACGTTCGTGATCACCGCGGCGATGCCCCAGCCGACCGCAAACCCCAACGACGAGACGAACAGGCGCATGGGTGCCTGCCTGAACAGTGGCGTGCTACGCGTGAGCGTGCTCTTACGTACGACAAACGCGTAATTGGTCGTCTTGAAGGCAGCCCACGCCGCCACCACCAGACATGCGCATCCCAATTGCAAGACCCCGTCCGAGAAGGGCAGGAGCAGGCAGCTGAGCACGGTGATCACCAGAAGCCATCGTTGTACGACCGTGATGTCGACCTGCTTTCCGCAGATGGCCATGAGCGCGACGAGCAAGGCACCGGGGATGACGGCGAGCAACCCCGGCAACAGGGCCTCAGTGCCGTTGTTGAACAGGAACACGAAGTTGAGAGCGAAGACGATGCCGAACACGAAGAACGACGGTTCGATCTCCTTGGTGAATCGCCAGGTCGCGTCCTCCGTCGACTCGAGCGGCGCGCGCTCGTCGTTGCCGTCGGCGTTTTGGGTCGCGAAGATGAGCAGGCAGATGCTGAACAACAGGTAGGCGAACGAGAAGACGGGCTGCATGGCATCGGGTGCAAGCGTCGCCAGGGCAAACAGCAGGGAGCCGCCCACGAAGGCAAGACCGGTGAAGCGACCGTACGAGGTAGTGCGCAAGCGGCTCAGCACGTCGAGCCATGACACCGTGAGCAGAGCCGAAGTGGCGCCTCCCAGAAAGTTGGTGACGCACACCACCGGCAGGGGCACGTGGACGTTCTGGTAGATGGCAAAGGCGACGATGGGAAGCGACAGGCCGCATACCAACTCGACGCCCGTGGTGATGGTCGAGAAGAGGTTGAAGCGCGGAATGCGCCCGAGCAGGTGCATGAGCACGTAGCCCACGGGCATGCCGGCAAAGATTGCCAACTGGCTCAAGTCGCGTGTCGCAAGGGGCACCTCGGGTGGAAAATCCCGGAACAGCCAGAAAAAGGAAACGAACATCCAGGCCAAAAGAAAGGCAAATCCCATAAGGCCCAACAACTCGACGGCGGATATCTCATCCGCTCTCTTGGCGCTCTTCATTTTTTTCATCCCCTGCGCGCTTGATTTGCGTGGTGCCCATTGCAATGCTTCCGCCGTGGTATGTGGGCAAGCCCACATGAAGCGGTAGCCAAGCGTAGCCCCCTCTAAGCAGGATTATAGCCCCATCGGACGCGCGCAGGCAAAGGGGCCGTCCAAACTGGACGGCCCCTCGAAACGCGAAATCAGATGAAGGCGGTGACGCTATGACCGCGATGCCGGTGCATCGTCCGCATCGACTTCTTCTTCCACGATAACCTCATCGGCCTGGACGGGCGCTTCGGCGACCTCGGTGCCGTCAACGGGCACGTCGATTTCGCCGGGCTGCCAATCGGGTGCGGGGGCAGGCGATTTCGCCGCCTCGCGCTCGGCCTTGGACGGCCGCGTGAGCAACGCGAACGCCGTGCCGATGGCGATGATGGGCAGCATGACGGCCCACGTGGTCATCTGGAAGGCCTCAGGCGGCACGGCGACATGACCTATTGCGGAAGCGTCCATCGAGGCGAACGCGCCGATGGCATAAGACACGAAGGTCTCGAGGCACTCGCCGCCAAACTGGAAGACGGTGAGGATGGACAGACCGACGGCGACGGCCGTCTGGCCACCTCGGCCCACGAGGAACGGAACCATGGGACGCACGGAGCCCACGAGCAGGACATTGCCCACGATGTGGAACAGCAGGTAGAAACCGAAGAAGTAGAAGGCGCCGACCTTCCAGCCAAAGACGACGGCCAGAAGCAGGCAGAAGCAGCCCACGAAGATGATGATCCACTTCTTGGTCCACGGCAGCTTGTCCGAAATCCACCCGCCGATGGGCGCGAGAATGCCACAGGCGTTTCCGCAGGTCATGAGGAACGCGGGCATCCATTCTATACCGACCCACATCTCGGGGAACTGGGCCGTGAGGAAGGCCTCGTCATAGGTGGTGAACGCGAAGTTGACGAACTCGAAGAGCATCCAGGCGATGAGCAGGCCCACGAACTGACGGTTCTTCAGGAACGGGAAGGCGCTCTTGTAGTCGAGGCGCTCGATGGAAATCTCGGACACCTCGCCCTTCTCGATGGAGGGCAGGCGATACAACACGATGAACACGATGAGCGCGACGACGATGATGGCGGTGATGAGCCACCATACCGTCTGGAACTGGCTCGTGGCAACGGCCATGTTCGCCGGGTTCATCAAGAATCCGGCAAGATCGTCGACGCCGGCCATAGACGAGGTCAGCGCAGGCGACACGTTGTTGATGAACAGCATGCCAACCGGCACCCACGTGGACCATATGGCGACCGCCATGAAGCGGTGCTTGTTCGAGAACCACAGCGAGACCGCCGTGGGACCGGTGACCGAGCACATGCCGACGCCTATGCCGGTGATGACGCGAAACGCGAGGAACGTCTCGTAGCTCACGTTGAAGAACAGGGCGACGCCGGCCATGCCGACAGCCGTGATGATTCCGGAGATGATGAGCGTCGGCTTGGGTCCGATGCGACGGATGATCCAGCCCGTGGGGATGGCGACGATGATCGCCGTCCAGGCAATGGCGTTCATGAGAAAGCCGAAGGCCGCACCCGGATCGAGGGTCATCTGTCCGGGGATGACCCAACTCGCCACCATCCAGGGGATGAGGCGGCTCGCAACGCCTGGCAGGGCAAACCACGCCATGGGAATGGCGATGGAAATGAGCCAGGTTGCGAAAAGGGCCACCCACGCATAGCGCGGGGTGGGAAGTTCGGAGGACATGAACTCGGTCTGGTCTTTCACGACCTCGTTCACGTCGAGCTTCGAGGTTGACTCTGACATGGTCTCCTCCTAATTCGATGGCTGTGGCACCATCGGCGCATGATGCGCGCGCCCCTCCCCCTCTCTGTACCGGGCGCCAATGAGCGTGGGCCACGGTTCGTGGGCGCATCTCCTTTTCTGCGTCCGTATACAACCTAGGGGAACAAGAGGAGGCGCCTTAGGCTCATATGACTGAAAACGCCTCTCAGTCTATTGGTATGAGTTTCCTAAATCACGAGGTCAAGGCGTTTTCTACAGGAGACTCGACGCGAAATCGGTGATGCGCTCCGCAAACGAAGCGAGCCCTCGGCGCCGCTGCGCGAGCAATTGGCGCCCGACGCGCGTCTCGCGAATGAGGCGCGGATGCCAGCGGGCGATATCAGTTGCCGGCACCCCCGCTATCATCTCGCTCACCGCACCAAGGAGCCCGCGCACGATGAACGCGTCACTCGCCCCGCGCATCGCGATGCCACCCGCGCCATCCTCCCGAAGCTCGAGCCAGGCATCGGCCGTGCAGCCCGCAAGGGCGTTCTCGTCCGTGCGTTCCTCGAGTGCGAGCATGTCGAGGCATGATGCGAACGACAGGATGTACTCGTGTTGCAACACGTTGTCGTCCAATTGCGCGAGCGCATCCAGAAAGCGCTCCTCGCGTTCCTCGACCTCGCTCATCGAATCCTCCAGCCTGCGTCAAACGGGACTACACGGCCCGGTCGTCTCGTCCGGTCAACCCCGCGAAGACGAGGTCGGCGACATCACCGACCGTCTTCGCACGCCCCGCGGCGAACCCGTCGAAGGCCACGCCAAAATCCTTCTGGATGGCCATCATGAGAAACGCGTGCTTGACGGCGGCACTATCGGCACCATCGCAATTGGAGGCCGTATCGCCCTCGTAAGCATCCGCACCAAGGACCGCGAGCTTGTCCATGGACGCACGGGAGAGCTCGTCCATGGAATCACTCGCGCAATCTTCTTCGGTGATGCGGTACTTCGCGAGAATGTAGCTTCTCAGCGATTCCGCGAGCCGGTCTCTTTCGAGCGCACCTGCCGCCGCCGCGTTCACGCATTCCCGCGCAACCGCGGCGGCCGCACGCTTCGACTCCAGAAGCGCCTGCAAAACCTCGTCGTTCATGGAACCCTAGGCAACGACGGGCTCGAGACCGAGCCGCTTGGCGATGAACACGAGGTCCTCGACGTAATCGCCGTAGACGAGTGGCAGGTGCAGGCCGAAGGTCACCTGCTTCTCAAAGAAGTCATGTTCGTCCGCCACGCGGAACACGAATCCGTTGTTGCAGTTGTCGGTATCGTAGCCAAGTCCCGCCACGATCTCTCCGCGTCCGACGAACATCTGGGTGAGGTCGGACGAGATGCGACACATCGTGATGACCTGTCCCTTGTCGGCATCGAAGTCATGGCGCTCGACGGCCCCGAAGCCGGCATCGAGGGCGAAGTGGCGAAGGCCGTACTCGTCATGGCAGCCCAGCCCATGGAAGCATCGCGTGGGCGTGGAGTGGGACGTGACGTAGAGGTTATCGGTCGACCCATCGATGGGTACCTCATACTTGGGATCGGCCCAGTTGAGCGTTCCGTCTGGGCGCTTGGGCACGGGAAGCGTGTTACCCATGTACGCCGCCTTGCCCGAAATCGCCATCTCGAGCAGCATGCACAGCGCCGTCGTCACGTCGTACTCACAGGCCGAGGCAACGCCGCGCTCGAGGTTGAGCGAATGCGTGAGGCAAAACGTGAACTGCTGCTCGTTGAGCCGCCGCGTGGAGCAGCTGTCGGGACACGGTGCGGAAAACCCGGAGCAATCGTAGTAGTCCATGAGCTTGTCGACGACCTTGTATGCCTTGAGCGAGTTTATGACGTATTGGCGCTCAACCTGGCACATGGAGGCACCGCCAATGAGCTTGTCAGCCTCGGCTTCGCACCAGGCCACGTCCTCATCGGTAAGGTTTTGTGTGATACGCCCGGGGGTGGTGTGGTTTCCGCCTTCGGGCAACGGTTCCATCATGTCCATGAGCTCGTGGATGTTGACGAAGCGGAAGTTCGTGCCGATCTCGTCACGCACCCTGGCGAGGCTGTCGAAGCTGTCGGTACCGCCGACCATGGCCTTGGTGCCGTCAAAGCGCGGGGCAAGGAGGATGTTGGCGGTGCGCACGGCCTTCTCGGCGCGTATGTCGAGCATCTTGCGCTTGAGCTCGTCCCAGTCGAGCGCGAAGACGATATCGGCTCCGCGGCGTACCGAGGACGCGAAGAAGAGCTGGCCGAACATCTTGAAGGGGTTGGCCGCGATGGGCTTGCTCGTGCGCAACGCGAATTCCTCGACGATGGTGTTGGAGCCAAAGGCAGTGCTGACGAGATAGAAGTCCGCCACGTTATCGTCGGCGAGCATCTCGTCGAACCACTCCTCCTTGATGTCCCAGTCGTCCGTGGACTTCACGATGACGGGGTCGAGGACGTCGAAACGCTCGTCATTTTTCAGGTTGAATTGGATAGCCTTCTCGAAGCCGTCGTAGATCTTGCCGTTGACCATTGCATCGAAGCCGGGCTCGAGTGCCTGGCCGCTTGCCATGCGACAAGGTCCCTCGTAGTAGTACTTGTGCTCCATGCAGAAGAAGATGGGTTTCACGTTGAGCTTGACGTCATTGACCGTGCGGACAGCCATGGGTAACTCCAATCGGGTTAGGAACGCACCTCGTCGAGATGACTCATCAGGAAGCGAAGCTGTTCAAGCGTATGGTTATAGGCAAAGCCCTTGCGGCTTTGCGCTGTGGAAAGGGCGCGGATGTCACGTTGTGTACCGTCTTTCAGGTGGATTCTGAGAACGAGGCTCGAGCTATGGCCCCTCGCATCGGACGGTACGGGGTTTCCATCATCGAGAATCTCGATCGAGTCGATGCCGTCATAGGAGAGCACCTCTCCTCCCTCGCGTACCTCCATGCCGGTGACGTCACGGATGGGACAGATGAGGAGCTCGCGCGTGCGGTCGTTGTAACGAGCAAAGGTGCCCACGGCGCCGGTGGCGACGAAGGCATCATCGACACGGTCATCGCCGGGCAGCTCGAGAGGCGGCCTTTCCCCGGCGACGATGGCCTCGAGCGTGGCGAGGTCGAACATCCGGGTGGGCGGCGCGAACGTGCGCCCGGTGCTCTCCTTCACGTACCGGCGCACGGTGCGGTCGCATGCGGCGCACAGAAACCTGCCGTCGGCAAGCGGGGCGCAGTTGATTCCAAGGCTCTCGCGTCCGCAGACCGCGCATTCCTTCATGAAGAATCCCATGACGTCACCTCCGGTCCCTCGCCTGCCGTTTTGGTACCCACACAATGGGAATGCCCGCAGAGGAAGGGTACGAATCCTCTGCGGGCGATGGGATCGATGTCGATCTTCGCGGGCTAGCGCACGCAGATGATCTTCTTCACACCCGATTGGCTGCCGTCGAAGATGAGCTTCGACCCGCCGGCAATCTCGAGACGGACTTCCTGTCCGTCAGAGGTCTTGGCGGTACCGGCCGTCGCGGACTGGGCCTCCCACGTTCCGGTAAGAATGGAGGTGCCGTTGTCCTGCACGTCAAACGTACCGTCGGCATTCATGATGATCTTATACTGCTCGGTAGCGACCTCGCCCTGACCGGGAACGATCTCGGACTTGGAAACCCACTCGCCTGCATAGTAGCGAGCGTCGCCCTCGGCCTTGGTCGGGTCGGACTTCGAGGCGGACGCGCTGCTCGAGTTGCTGGCGGAGTTATCCGAGGAGCAACCCACGATGCCGGCAAAGCACAGGCAACCAACGCACGCTGCCAGGAGGATGGTGACGAGCTTCTTCATAGAATTCTTCATGATGGTGGATCCTCTCTCTACATTCGTATCCGTACGTACCCTTTTTTGTAAGGGCGCCATCGGCTTTGGACGGCGCCCTCGCAACCAAGCCCGATGCCTACTTGCCCTCGGGGGCGCCTTGCGGCTTGCCGGCGCCCTCGCCGCCCTTAGGCTTGCTCGGCTTCATGCCGAGGCTGAACAGGATGCCGATGACGCCGACGGGCACGAGCGCCCAGAACGCCAGCATCGGATCGGTCATGCCAAACGCCATGGAATCGACGAAGTTGTGCATGACGTAGCTCGTCGGAATCTGGCCGATGTACTGGCCGATGGTCAGGAACGAGAGGCCCAGACCGACGGCGGTGGCGCCACCCTTGAACACGTAGGTGGGAACCATAGGCCGGCAGCAGCCGTTCAGGAACATGTTGCCGATGCAGAAGAACAGCACGTAGGCGATGAACATCGGGACGCTGTTATGGAACGCAAGCGCGCAGCAGATGGTCAGCGACGTGATGCCCGCGATGACGCAGATGTACTTCAGGTGCTTGGGGGTCTTGTCCAGGATGAAGCCACCGAGCGGGGCCAACGCGCCGCATGCGCAGATGAGGCCACCGAGGATGCCGGCCATGCCGACGTCCCAACCCATGCCGCCGGCATTGGTGGAGAGCTGCAGCCACGTCTTGAGGTACTGGCTGAAGGCGTAGTTCATGTAGTTGAAGATCGCGAACATGACGATGAGGCACCACAGTTGGCGACTCTTGAACAGGGGCAGGACCTCGCGGAAGCTCTTGCGCTCGGGGCTGACCTCGGACACCTCGTCACCCCTCGGCTCGCGGAACACGAGGAAGAACAGCACGAGGATGACGACCATGACGATGGCCCAGATCCACAGGAACATCGTCATGTCACCACCGACGGCGCCGAGCACGCTCGAGCTGATGGCGTTGATGGTGAAGATGCCGATGGGAGCCCAGGTGGACCAGATTGCCATGGCGCGACCACGGGTGCCGTGCGGGAACCAGACCGACACGCAGGTCGGGCCGGCGACGACGGTGGTCGACAGGCCCAGACCGAGGATGAAACGGCCGGCGAGGAACACCATGAAGTCAGTGGCGGCGAAAACCGAGCAGATGACCTGGCCGATGATCGCCAGGATCATGCCCGTGCACGTTGCCATCTTGGGGCCCCATTTGCGCACCAGGATGGACGTCGGAAACGCCATGATGAGGGCGCCGATGGGCACGAGGCCCATGACGTTGGCCATCATGGGAGCCTGGAAGGTCGGGTTGATGCCCGCCTCCCAGCCGGAGAACACCGGGAAGGTCACGCCGGGCAGCCATTGCCAGGCGAACACGATGCTCACGGCGCACAGCAGGGACACGATGAGGCACGGCCAGGCATAGCCGGGGGTCTTCATCGGGGCATCTGCTGCGGCGACTGCGTTGGGATTGCTCATTTTCTTTCCCTCCTTGGGATCGATGCGCTATCGCTTACAGGTTGAACAGACGCGCGGCGTTGCCGCCGAGGATGAGCTTGCGATCCTCTTCGTCGATGTCCAGCGCGTTGATGGCACCCACGGAGCGGGCCATCCACTCGTAGAACACGGGGAACGAGGAACCGAGCAGGATGTGGTCGGCACCGCAAACCTGCACTGCGCACTCCAGCTCCTCCTTCGACCAGCTCATGGGATGGGTCGAGTCGAAGTAGATGTTGTTCTTCAGGTAGCGGAAATAGTCCTCGCGGCTGATGTTGGTGGCCAAGCGGTTCATGGCTTCCTTCTTCTTCACCGAGACGTGCGGGGCGAGCAGGTTCTGCAAGGCGAACCAGTTGCCGCCGAACATGGTGTGGACGAACTTCAGATCGGGGAACTCGTCGAACATGCCCGAATAGAGCTCGCGACCAACGGCGACGGCCTGGACGGTGATGCGGCCGAGCTCACGGCGCAGCGGCGTGTAGTCCTGGAACATCTGGAAGACGTTCTGGCCAGGCGTATGGTGGATGACGGCCGGGATCTTGTGGTCGTTGATGTACTTCATGTACGGCTTGAACAGGTCGTCGTCGAGGAACTTGTTGCCATAGGCGCAGGCAAGCTGGACGCCCACCATGCCGAGGTCGTTCATGCAGCGCTTGAGCTCGTCGACATCCTCGGGGCGACCCCAGGGAGGCACGACGGCGTTGGCGACGAGGCGACCCTCGGACTTCTTGCACATGTCGGCTGCCTGGTCGTTCACGATCTTGCAGATCTCGAGCGGCAGCCACTCCTGCCACACGGGCATGCGCAACATGGCGATGTCGACGCCGACCTCGTCCATGGCCTGGATCTTGGCCTCGAGGGTGTAATCGCCCTCGACGTAGTTCAGGATCTCCTGGCCGTCTTCGGTAGCCACGACGACCTGGTCATGCTTGCCATCGGGAGTCTTGGTCACGTAGGTCTTGATGCCGAAGGTGATGGGTGCCGAATACAGAAACCCGTTCAGGACCTTCTCGTTGGTGAACAAGTCCGTCGGCAGGAAGTGCATGTTGTCGTCGATTACCTTGAAATCTTCCATTCTTTCTCCTCCTTTTCGATACGCGTACGCGACAATGCGCGTCCGCCTTGCCTTACTTCTGGTAGATGTCGTTGACGATGTGCTTCTTCATCTTCTCCATGTTCTCGGAGCAACGCACGCGCCAGTCGATGCGACCTTGCTCGCGCTCGCCCTGCGTGACGGTGTGGCTGAACTCGCGCGGAGCCCTCACGTCCACGTGATCGAGGCGCTCGACGATGTCTTCCATGCTCATGTCCTTTACCTTCCTTTCGTTTTTGTCTCCCCGCCTGCCAGGAACACGACCTGGCCGGCGGGGAGTTTGCTATGGAAAGCCGGTCCGCAGCTTGGAGGGATTGGGGGTGTGCTTCCCGGCTGGTTCCCGTACGTGACGCCTACTTGATGGCGACGATCATCTGCTTGGGCGCGTCGACCTTGGCAGCCAGCTCCTCCACCGGCCCCCACTCGAGGCACTGCGCCTGGCAATGCTGCACGCAGCTCGGTCGCTTGCCCTTGGCGGTACGACTCTCGCACAGGTCACACCACTCGGTGAACTGGGGGATGAAGTCGTAGTCGTAGTGCTTCTTCGACGCGTCGATGGCCAGGGGTCCGAGTTGCGTGATGGTGATGCCGAACTCCTTCTCGGAGTACCCCTTCTCCTGCTGGCAGGCGAGCACGCACGCCTCGCAGCCGGTGCAGTAGTTGTAGTCGACGAAAATTCCTTCGTGTGCCATGTCTCTTACCTCTCCTTACGCGACGGGACGATCCTCGGTGTCAATCTTGATGCTCTCGGGCGCGGGGATGCCGACGGTCAACGGGGCCGGCGTCTCCCCATCCTTGTAGATCCGGCACATCATGGACTTGTAGTTGGATCCGAAGCCGGACACGCCCGCATCGAACGGGACGAGGTTGTTGATCTGGCTCTCGAAGACGCCGAACAGGCCGGCCTTCTCGTCCTCGACGTTCTCCTCGGCCTGGTCCTTGCGCTCGGGGAACCACCAGCCGTGGTCGCACTGCATGACGCGCGGGTCGTAGTTCTCGTCGAACTTCGCCTTGTACTTGCACTTGCCGTGCTGGTTCTCGAGCCACATCCAGTCGCCCTCCTCGATGCCGTGCTTGGCGGCCGTCTCCGGGTGGATGTAGCACAGGGGATCCGGGTGCAGCGCGCGCAGCTTCTTGACCTGACGCTGCTCGGAGTGGAAGAAGTGCGGCACGCGGGCGCCGGAGGTGACGATGTAGGGCAGCTCCGCGAGCGCGTCCGGGTTGGAATACGGGCTCTCGACGGGCTCGACGTAGCTCGGCAGCGGATCGAGGCCGGACCAGCTGGTGTGGTGGAACACCATGGAGTAGATCTCCGCGCGGCCGGTCTCGGTGGAGAAGCCGGGTTGGCCGTCCGGACGCAGAAGCCCCTTCTCGTACTTGCGGTACTCGAACTCGGGGTACTTCCAGGTGGCGTCACGCAGCTCCTCCCACGTGAAGCCGCCGTCCTCGAGTGCGTAGTCCCACATCTCCTCGACGCTATCCCAGGGCCACGCGATGTCGGCGTTCTGGGGACGAAGGGCGTCGGTCAGGCGCTTGCCGAGCTCGAGGAAGATGGTGTTGTCGGCCTTGGTCTCGCCGACCGGCTCGATGGCCTTGTTGATGCAGCTGATGCGGTACGGGTTCAGGCCGCCGAAGCCGTTGCGCTCCTCGTAGGTGGCGGCCGGCAGCACGACGTCTGCCAGGGCCATCATCGTCGGGGTCATGAACAGGTCCTGGAACACGCAGAAGTCGATCTGCTTGTACCACTCGAGCTGCTGTTCGGCCTGCGCGCCCATCGTGGCGAGGAAGTTATTGGTGGCGAAGTACGCCGCGTGGATGGGCACCTCACCGCGCTGCCAGGCTTCGATCGTCGCGTTGGACGAGAGATTCTTGAAACCAACGGCGAACATCGGGTAACGCTCGACGCCGATGCGCTTGGCGGACTCTTCCGGGGTCAGGAGCTCGTCATAGCCCCAGGTACCCGTCCAGTTGGGCTGCTCGATGCCCCAACACGCCTGTCCGATGACGTTGCCGCCGGGCACGTCGAGGTTGCCGGTGATGCACCACAGGGCCGTCACCGCATGAGCGGCCTGCTGGCCGCCGGTCTGCTGGTCAAGTGCCACGCCCCACTGGATGGCGGCGGGCTTGGCGGCGGCATAGCGGCGCGCGACGCGCTGCACGTCCTCCTTGGAGACCCAGGCCCTCTCGCACAGCTCGTCGAGGTCCATCCCCGCGACGCGCTCGCACACGGCCTCGAGGCCGTAGACCCACTTGTCGCAGAAGTCCTGGTCGTAGAGCTTCTCGTCGCAGATGACCTTGAGCATGGCCATGGCCAGCGCGCCGTCGCCGCCGGGGCGCACGCGCAGCCAGTCCTCGCCGGCCTTCGCGGCGATCCAGGTGAGCTTGGGGTCGACGACCGCGACCTTCATGCCGCGCTTCATCAGGTCGGTAATCCAATGGCCGTAGAAGCCGTCGGCGTTCGCGTAGAAGGGTTGGTGGCCCCAGATGATGCAGTACTCCGGCACCACGTAGCGCGGGTCGTCGTAGCGCTCGGGCAAGAACTGCGAGCAGTCCATGACGCAGGGGTCGCCCAGCATGCAGGCCATGGATGCGATGCGCGGCAAATAGCAGGAATTGCCGGCGAAGTACGGAACGCCCTCGTTGGGCGAGCCGCACGATGCGTTGATGCGGGTGATCTGGTGGATGTCGCGACCGGTGCCCTGGCAGCAGGCGATCTTGTCAGCGCCGTATTCATCGGCCACCTTCTTGAAGTTCTCGACGATGATGTCGTAGGCCTCGTCCCAGGTGATGCGCTCGAACTTGTCCTTGCCGCGGTCCTCGCGCTTGCGCTTCATCGGGTAGAGCAGCCTGTCCTCGTGGTAGACGTAGTCCGGGATGCACAAGCACCTGGAGCACAGGCGGCCCTGGTTGTACGGGTCCTCCGGGTCACCCTCGACCTTGACGAGCTTGCCGTCCTTGACGTAGCTCAGGATGCCGCAGACGTTGTGGCAGCCGGGTGCCGAACGTGCGGTGCCGCGGATGACGGTCATGCCGTCCTCTTCCCATTTCCACGGGACATCGGGAGTCTTGGCCGCAGGCGTTGGTTCGATGCCGACATCCGCCTTCTTGAATTGCCTGCTGCCACGGCGGTACTTCTTGCCGTTGGTCTCGCTCCAGTGATACTCGACCACATCTGCTTCAGACATGATTCCTCCTTCTCTTCTCTCGCTCGATCCATGTCCAAACTGCGATCCTCGAGGCTTCCTCTCTAGGCCCGCCTTGCAGCAGTCAGGGCTTGCATCCCGCGCTGCGGCGATTTCGCATCGACGAAACGGACTCGAGTGCCTGACAAGTTAGGTCACGTGCGCGAAAGGACTTCCCATCAGGAGCGTTAGTAGGTGAGAATCAGGCAGCTGACGTGACGGGATGACGGACACTCAGTACGTTGGTATGAGGCTCTGAACGGGACGATTCCAGCGAACGGTCATAGGCTTGCTCTTGGACCCGACGCGCGTCTCGCGCGATGCTGCGTGCGGTGACGCGAAGCTAGTCCCTTTAGGGAAACTCGCGCGCATAGTTCGCGCGGCTCAAACAGTCCTCGCAAGATCGCATCGCGCTCACCGCGTGTCTGCTCGAGATGCCCGTGACCGTCCGCTGGAATCGCTAGAAAAGGAGCTTCCTCGATGAGAGGTGCCAAAAACATGTCGAAAACAGATTGCTCCGTCACGCTTGCCCGGGCGGCTTGATGCCGAGCTTGCCGGCAAGGTTCGCCATGTCATCCAGTCCGAGTTCCCTGCACGCGGTTGCGACACCGGGGGTGGCACCCGTCACGGCATCGCATTCATCGGAATCCTGCTCGTCCCACTCCCTGCAGGATCTCTCGCCGGGAGTGCCCGGCGTGGGAGGTGGTGCACCGGCGCTGCCATCGTCCATCACCTTGAAAGCGTCGGCCCAGTTCGTCGGAGCGCTCACCGCATCCGGATCCTCGCCCACAACACCCCATGCGCGGGCACACTTCCCGCACTCGACGCAGACCTCGCAACGCGTGCCACTCCATCCGCGAGGCGTTTGGTCATCGGATTGCGCGGATTCGCCTTCGTCGGCAAAGCACCTGCCGCAGAAGGTACAGACGCTGCAACGGGTTCCACGACGACGCTCGTTCATCGCATGTCCTCCTCTCCCCACGCTCTAACGTGCCCCCGAGCCGCTTATGGGCGTCAGGGGCACGGAGTTGACGTGCGGCTTGCGCGAGTCCTATCGAACGGGTTTGTCCTCATCGGGCTCGCCGGGAGCGGTCTTTCCACCCGGTCTGATGAAGAACGAGACGATGAGCGCGATGACCGAAAGCGGGATGACGGTCACCCAGGCGGTTCCCACCCAGCCAAGGCCCGCGTCGAGGCACGCGCCGTAAACCGGGGCGAGCATCTGGCCGAAGCACTGCGTGAACTGCATGACGGCCATGCCGAGCGTGGCGGCCATCGCAGAGCTCGAGAGAATCGTCGGGGCGAGCGGTCGGCTTCCGCCACCGCCAAAGGCCGCGGAAAAGCCCATGAGAACGATGAAGAACCAGATTCCCACCATGCTGAACGGCCCCATGACCTCCGGAAAGCCCACGATGAAACCGATGAAACTCGTCGCGGCGAACAAGGTGACGAGGATGAACTTCTTGTTAATCGGCAGCCGGTCGGACCATGCGCCCGAAAGCGGATTCATGATGAATCCGATGAGCGTGATGATCGAGGTCATGAACCCGGCCGTCCCGGCATCGAAGCCCATGGAGGAGAGGTAGGTGGGATAGTAGGTGTTCACGACACCGCCCTGGATGAAGTTGAACACGAGGAAGGTCAGGCCAAGCAACCAGATGTACTTGTTCTTCAGGTACTTGAAACAATCGCTCATGCTTCCCTCGACGCCGTAGTTGGCGATGTTGCTCTTTCCCACCGGCTGACGATAGAACGCGATGAAGAGGACGAGCGCCACGGCCGTGATGAGAACCACCCCATAGAAGACCGACTGCCAGCCCATCGTCTGGGCCATGGCCGGTGCGACGTTGAAGTCGATTGTGATGGCCATGGGCACCCAGGTGCACCATACACCCAGGGCAAGGCCGCGCGTCCTTTCCGGGAACCACAGGGAGATGATGGTCGGCGAGGCCACGCCTATGAGACCCAGTCCAATGCCCTCGATGAAACGTCCCAGGTAGAGAAGAATCATCGACCCGGTGGCCACCTCGACCAGACCTCCGACGATGATGCAGCTCATCGCGAGGATGCACGTCGTCTTGAGACCGATCTTGCGGCAGATGAACGCCGCCGGAAATGCGAGGATCGCGCCGATGATGGCAAGGCAGGTCATCAACATGCCAAACGAAGCGTAATTCAGGCCGTATGCACCGATGATCTCTCCGGCAATCGCCGTGACCTTGAATTGCCCCAAGGGGGCCGTGATGCTCGCGAAATAGGTGATCGCGAGAATCACCCATGCATAGCGAGGCGTCTTCACCACTTCGACCGGGGAAGTTCCGAGCTCGGTGGTCTGTATCTGCTTATCCATGATGCTGCCCTCTCTATCCTTTGCCGGCGATGCGCGCAAGCCGGCTACGGTCCATGCACGAAAGGCTATGCAAGCCCCGCGCACGGTCCTCATATCACCTGCCCCAAATTGGGCACATCGACCAGCAGAACGCGGGGATGTCGCTCATATAGTTGGTATGAGACATATAGCTGAACTGGGGATATGATGGAGACGGCAGAAAACGGGAACGCGGGACGGGGAATCATGGGCGGCTACGAGCTGGATGTGGAAGACGGGCGCACGCGTATCGCGTTCGACGCATTCGACACGCGGGTGGGCATATGCGCCTATGGCGAGAAAGAAACCTGCGCACGTGGGCTGATGCGTGCATACGAGGATTGCATGGAATACGAGCGGCTTTTCTCTCGCACGCGTACAGGCTCCGACGTGTCGCGCATCAACGAGGCCCAAGGCGCATGGGTCGAAGTCGACGAGCGCACGGCCGAGCTCATCGAAGCGGCACTCGCCTACTGCGCGGCAAGCCATGGCGCCTTCGACATCACGATTGGCACCGCGAGCCGCCTGTGGGACTTGAAGCGCGGTGTCATCCCCGACAAGCACATGCTTGACGAGGCGATGCAGCACGTCAACTGGCACGGCGTGCATGTCGAGCGCGGCGATTGCATGGCGCACGTGTGCCTCGAGGACCCGCGAGCCATGATCGATCTGGGCGGTATCGCGAAGGGCTGGATTGCCGATGCTCTCGATTGTCTGCTCGCGCGCGCCGGAGCATGCGGCTACGTGATCGACCTGGGCGGAAACATACTCGTGAGAGGTGACAAGCCCGATGGCTCGCCTTGGACGGTCGGACTCCCCGACCCTGCGCATGGACGGGAAAAGCCGAGCGCGACGATCAAGCTCGCAGGTGGCAGTGTCGTCACGAGCGGCATTTATGAGCGGGCGTGCATGCGTGATGGCACGCTCTACCATCACGTGCTCGACCCGAAGACGGGCATGCCAATCGAGGTCGAGTACCCGGCGGCATCCGTCGTCTGCGAAAGGTCAACTGACGCCGAGGGCTTCTCGACGACACTGCTCGCGCTCGGGCTCGATAGAGGCCGTCAGCTCGCGACCGAGCATCCGGAGATGCTGCAGGCCTACTTCATCACCTGGGATGGAAAGGTCGTTGCGCTGCGATAACTATCCTTGCGCGCGCTCGAAGTGAACGGCCTGCTTCTTCATCGAGATTTTGCCGACCTGCCATCCCCGCGGCAGCAGTTCCTTCTTGTAGTTGAGAAACGAGTGGTCGAGGGGCACACCGGCGATATCGCCGATTTCATCGAAGGAGAGATCGAGGCTTTCGCCCTCCTGTGCCGCGACGTAATCCCATAACTTGTCGTATTTGCCCATAGACGCCTCCCATCGGCACGTTTCGATGCCGTCACGATACCACACATGGCCTGCGCAAGGGCGTGAGCGCGTGCCGGGATATAATCTGCCAAAACCCCGGCCGAAAGGTGGCACCATGGCTCTCGACACCAGCACGATCAGCCCGCTCGGATTCGGATGCATGCGCTTCGAGGGGCGCGAGACCGATAGCATCGACATCGATGCGACGGCACGCATGGTCGATGCCTACCTGGCGCATGGCGGCAACTACTTCGACACGGCCTGGGCCTATCCCAACAGCGAGGCGGCACTTGGCAAGGCGCTCGTGGCACGCCATCCGCGCGGCTCCTACTACATCGCCTCCAAGTGCGTGGCCTGGAACCACTGCGAGAGCACCGATGACCTCGAGCGACAGCTTCAGGAAACGCTCGCCAACCTCGGCACCGATTATCTCGACGTCTACCTCATGCACAACCTCGGTGGCAAGAGGACGGCAGCGTTCGAGAAATACGACGCCTGGGAGTTCGTGAAGTCCGTCAAGGAGCGCGGGCTCGCGAAGCACATCGGCTTCTCCGCGCACTGCACGCCCGAGGAGCTCGAGGGCTTCATCGCCGCCTACCCCGAGGCCGAGCTCGTACAGCTCCAGATCAACTACCTGGACTGGGATAGCCCCTCGTTCCAGGAGCGCGCCTGCGTCGAGGTGGCAAACGCACACGGCCTGCCCATCATCGCGATGGAGCCCGTGAAGGGCGGCCTTTTGGCCGACCCGCCGCAAGCGGTGCGCGCAATCCTCGACGAGGCGTTTGAAGGCCAGTCGTACGCGACGATCGCCCTGCGCTTTGCCGCGAGCATGCCGGGGGTGTTCTGCACGTTATCCGGCATGAACGAGCTTGCGCAGGTCGAGGACAACTGCCACGCGTTCGAGAGCTTCCAGCCGATGAACGAGACCGAGCTCGCTGCAATCAAGAAAGCGCAGGAGATCATGGAGAAGAGCGGCACCGTGCAGTGCACGGGCTGCGACTACTGTGCCAAGGTTTGCCCGCAGGGCATCGGCATATCCGGCTCGATCGAGGCGCTGAACTACTACATCAACTTCGATGACCCCTACAAGGCAAACTACCAGCTCGGCTTCATCGTACGCTTCAACGGCGGCAAGGCCATGCCGAGCGAGTGCATCAGATGCGAGGCCTGCATGGATGCATGCCCGCAGAACATCGACATCATGGCGTGCTTCGACAGGATCGCCGAGGAGATTGCCCCCTACAGCAAGCCCATCGTGCTGATGAAGCCATAGGTGACTTGCGTGTCGCGTAAGGAGGGCGTCTGGAGCATCCCGTACGTGGTGCTCATGGCCGTGAACTTCTTCCAGTCCATGGCCGCGTTCATGACAAACACGACTCTGCCTGTCTTCGCCAACTCGCTTGGCGCGTCAACGGCCAGGAGCTCATAGGCGTCATCGAGGAAATCGCCATGGCGCTCGTAAGCGAATACCTTCCCGAGTCCAAGTTCGCGAGCGGCATCAGCATCTACGCGGTCGCGTACTTCTCCTTGAGATACGTGTTGATCTCCTCGACGCCGTTGAGAAGCTTCTCGTCATCATACAGATACGGGATAAGGTCCGCATTGCCGCCGAGCGCGAGCAGCTCGTTGTACGGCTCTACCTGCTCGACATCACGCTTGTCGAGTTCGATGCCATGTTCATCGGCAAAGCTGGTCACGAGTGCGCAAGTCGCGCATGGACCCCAGTAATACAGGATTGGAGCAGCCATAGTCCCTCCCAAGTCGCGGTATCGAGTAGGATCATTATACGCGACATGACAGAATTGAAATGTGGTGCTTCCGGCCATGAGTCTGGCACGCCTTCTTCTACAATGACAGATACCATCACGAAGGCAAGGAGGCACCGTGAAGATTCTCGTCGTGGAAGACGACCCGCTCATCGTGCGAACCCTGGGCGAGCTTCTCGAGGCGGAAGGCTACGAGGTCGCCACGACCGCCCGCCAGGACGAGGCGACCGCGCTTCTGACACGATCCTCCTTCGACCTTCTCCTACTCGACATCACCCTTGCGCAGGGAAACGGTTTTGCCGTCTGCGCGGCGGCACGCCAGGCGCATCCTGACATGCCGGTCATCTTCCTCACGGCATCGGACGACGAGTATTCGACCGTCGCCGGGCTCGACATGGGAGCGGTGGATTACATCGCGAAACCCTTTCGCGCGCGCGAGCTGCTCTCGCGCATGAGGGTCGCACTGCGGCAAAGCTCCAGCAGTGGTAACGCGCTGTGTATCGGAAACCTGCGTCTCGACCCGGCGACGGCCATGGTGAGCAAAGACGGCGAAGAGATCGTGCTCTCGGCCCTCGAATACCGTCTGCTCCTCTACTTTCTCCAAAACCAGGGACGGCTCATCACGCGCGAGATGCTTCGCGATGCCATCTGGGATACGGCGGGCGAGTACGTCTCCGACAACTCCATCAACGTCTACATCCGCCGCCTACGCGAACGCATCGAGGACGATCCCGCGCATCCGGAGATCATCGTCACGGCCCGTGGACTCGGCTACCGCATCGGAGCGGGAAGATGAGACAGTTGCTCATTGTTGCGCGCAGGCAAGCTGCTTCGCTCCGACGGTCGCTTCCCGACAGCCCGCTTCGCGGTCTTTACGGCGCGCTCCCTTATACCTCCGCTTCACAGCTTGTCTGCGCGCATTTGCTCCATACAATCGGCGGACGCGTTCTGAAGGGAGCACTGTGAACGACTCGCTTACCAAACACGTTGTAGTCCTCGTCGCATTGTGCATTGCCGTCACCGGTGTGACGTTCCTTGCCGTCGGCGTGGAGGCCGCCCTGTGCTGCGCCATCCTCTCCCTTGTCGTCTTCGTCTTCTTCCTCGCCGTCTCCCTGCGCCGCCGCGCCGAGATACGACGCCTCACGGATGAGATCGACGAGGTCCTCAACCTCGGCAGACGCCTGAGCTTCTCGAATTGCCGCGAAGGCGACATCGCCGTCCTCGCCAACGAGCTCGAGAAGATGGTGGCGCGCCTTTCCCGGCTTACCAGCCAGATCGAGAGCGAAAAGACCGCGCTGGCAGACTCTCTCGCCGACATATCGCACCAGATTCGCACACCGCTGACGGCCGCCGAGCTCATGCTCCCGGCCATCGAGCGCGCCACGGACGAGGAGCAGCGCAAAAGGCTCGCGCGCGACCTCGAACACCTGCTCGACCGAGTATCCTGGCTCGTCGCCACACTGCTCAAGATGGCCAAGGTCGATGCCGGGGCGCTGCACATGGAGTCGCGCCTCGTATCCGTCGCGTCCATGGTCGCCCGCGCCTGCGCCCCACTCGAACTGCCCCTCGACCTACGCGGTATCGCGCTTGTCATCGAGATCCCCGGTAACGCGCGCTTCACAGGCGATGAGACCTGGTGCGCCGAGGCGATTGAGAACATCGTGAAGAACTCGATGGAGCACTGTCAGGCCGGCGGGACGATCACCATACGTGCCGAGGAAGACGCGCTGGCCTGCCATATCTCCATCAGTGACGACGGGCCCGGCATATCCGAGGAGGACCTTCCCCATCTCTTCGAGCGCTTCTACCGGGGCACCGGATCGAAGGAGGGCGAGGGCTTTGGCGTGGGACTCGCGCTCGCCCGCTCGCTCATCTCGGGACAGGGCGGCACGCTACGCGCCGCGAACGTCCCGGGCGAGGATGGCGGCTCCGCCGGTGCCGTCTTCGAAATCGCCTTTCCTAAAATCCGCGTCTGACGTGCACCGCATGCCCAGCTTACAAAGCCGTAATGTGCGCGTCATGGCAGAGTTGGGCAGCGCGTTCATACTCGATGCAGTTCGGAAATCCGAAATGAGACAGTTGCTCAGGGACGCTGTCTCATTTCACAAAGGGAGGAATCACCATGGACATCCTCAAGGTCAGCAACCTGACGAAGGTCTACGGTAAGGGAGCGCAGGCGACATGTGCGCTAGACGACGTCTCGTTCTCGATTCCGGAAGGCCAGTTCGTCGCCATCGTGGGCGCATCGGGATCTGGCAAGTCGACGCTTCTGCATCTCATCGGCGGAGTGGACCGTCCCACGTCGGGTACCGTCGAGCTCAACGGCGCGAACATCTACGCACGCACAGACGAGCAACTCGCCGTGTTCCGACGCCGCGAGGTGGGCCTCGTCTACCAGTTCTACAACCTCGTGCCCATACTCAACGTCATCGAGAACATCACTCTCCCCGTCGCCCTCGACGGACGCGGCGTGAACGAGGAGCGCCTCGCATCGCTCATGCGCACCCTGGGGCTGGAGGGCTACGGCAACCGCCTGCCCAACCAGCTCTCCGGCGGCCAGCAGCAGCGCGTGGCCATCGGACGCGCCCTCATGAACAACCCCGCCATCGTGCTCGCCGACGAGCCGACGGGCAATCTCGATACGCAGAACTCCCGCGAGATCATGGCGTTGCTCGAGTCGGCGAACCGCGATGCGGGGCAGACGCTCATCGTCATCACGCATGACGAGGAGATCGCGTTGTCAGCTGACCGCATCATCGCGATCGAGGACGGCCGCATCGTATCCGACGAGAGGATACGCGCATGAAGGCCATGACATCATTTACCGTCAAGTCCCTGAGGGACTCGGCTGCCCGCACCGTCGTCACCATCGCCGGCGTCGCCCTTGCGACGGCGTTGCTCGTCGCCGTGCTCTCCTCCTACGTTTCGGCCACCGATTACCTCCTGCGCAACGAGGCGACGGCCAACGGCACGTGGATGTCGCAGGTCGTCTTGCCCGACGATGAGAAGACGCGGGAAGAGATCGCGTCGGCCGAGGACGCGACGGACGTGGAGACGCTCGCGACACTGCAGGACGTGGGATTTGCCGGGCTGTCGAACGAGCAGCGGGTGACGCTCGGCATCTACCTGCCTATACTGACCGGATACGGTTCGATCGAGGAGCTTTGCGGCGTGCGCGTGGCTGAGGGGCGCCTGCCCCAGAATGCCGCAGAGATCATGTTGCCGAGCACCTGGCAGCGCGGCAGCACCATTGCGCTCGGCGACACCATCACCCTCGACGTGGGAACCCGTCGGGCCGTGCTTGCGCCCGGCGAGCAGGGAAGCATGAGCGGCGGCTCGTTCGCCATCGGCGACTATGATCCCGAGTTCGAGTCCAAGGGCTACAGCATCGAGGACGGCTCCGCCCTCAACTCCACCATGGGCTATCTCGATTCGGAGGCTGACGAGGGCAAGTTCGACGAAGAGCTCACCGACGTCACCGAGCGTAGCTACACCGTCGTCGGCTTCGCGGCAACGGATAACTGGACGCTCATGACCGGAGCGGGACCAGCGGCCCTCACCGCCGATGCGAGCGCCACGGGAGACATCCAGGCCTTCCTCGAGCTCTCCGGCATCTCGACCGTAAAGCAGGTCAGGGAGCGCACCGCGGAGCTCTTTCCCGACGCGGATATCCAGACCCACATAAACCTTCTGCGCTACATGGGCATCAGCGACCACGGCTCCATCTGGCAGACCTTCTTCTACCTGGTGGCCATCCTCGCCGTCATCATCATCGCGGCCTGCGTCTCGCTCATCTACAACGCCTTTGCCATCTCGGTCAACGAACGCATGCGGCAATTCGGCCTGCTCGCCTCGATCGGCGCGTCCAAGCGCCAGCTGCGCCGCTCGGTGCTGCTGGAAGGCGGCATCATCGCCATCATCGGCATCCCCATCGGCATCGCCGTGGGCCTGGGCGCTTGCGCGGGCATCTTCGCGTGGCTCGGCACGTCCATCGCCAGTATCCTAGGCGGGCAATGGAGCAGCTTCTACCTGATCGTGGATTGGCGCGTCGTGCTCTTCGCCATGGCCCTCACGGCGCTGACGGTGCTCGTGAGCGTGTGGATTCCCGCCTTGCGCGCCGCACGCGTCTCTCCCATCGACGCGCTGCGCCAAAGCTCGACGATCAAGCTGTCTAACCGTGCGCAGCGTGCCTCCCGGCAACGCGACGTCCGGCTCGCGCCCTGGAAACACCGCGGCATCGCGGGCAGCGTCTTCGGCATCGGGGGCCAGCTTGCCTCCGTCAACCATCGTCGCAACGCCTCCAAGGGACGCGCCGCATCCGTCTCGCTCGCACTTGCCATCATCCTGCTCATGACGGCGGGCTCGCTTTCCACGCAGCTCGGCATGTTCACGAAGGTGGCGGGCAACCTCTCGGATGCGGACGTTTCCATGACGGTCTCGATGGACCCCACCGACGAACGCACGGCCACGTCATCGGTCATCGAGGCGACCGGCACCGACGCCTACGTCCAGGCGTGCGCCGTGGAAAACGTGACGCCACTGGGATGGGGATTCGTTGCGGCACATACCGGACTCGTCCCTCCGACGATGGCGGGAAGCGCCCTGAGCAATGCGGTCACTCCCAGTTCCCTCGTCGACGGTGATGTCCCGACTCCGTTATATATCGCCTACCTACCCGCCGACGAGTTTGCCGCCTATGCGAAGGACAACGGCATCGAGCTTCCGGAAGGCGGCGACATGCCCGTGGCCATCGGCGTGCGCGACGGCTACAGCAATACGGGAACGATGTACAGCTATGACGAGCTCTTCGCCCGGACGGGCACCCTCGACATCGTGACCGGCATCAAGGGCGACGACACGGCGATGGCGAGCATCATGGTGACCGACACCACCGACGACGGCAGGCAAACGCTCGAATTCATGCGATGGGAGAAGAACGGGGGCTACACGGACCAGAAACTTGCCCCCGACCAGCTCGTGCGCACGCCCGTGCAAATCGTGGGGCTGGCGGATAAGCGACCCGCATGTGCCACCTCGAGCAGCGGGGCGATGATCGTCGCCTCCCTTGAGTCCGCCAACGTGCTACCCCTCATCGGCGCGACGGATAACCTGTATTTCTCGGCTGCTTTCGACACCACCGACGGCGAGGCTGCGGTCAAGGCGCTCTCCCCACTCTCCACCGTTTTCGAGGATGCCGGCTACAAGGTCTACTACAACCAGGTGACAGATCACAAGGCGCAGGAGCAGTCCATGACCATGATGGTGACCGTGGTGAACCTGTTCTGCTTCCTGTTCTCGTTCATACTCACGCTCATCGCGCTCGCCAATGTGTTCAACACCATGACCAACGGCCTCATCCTGCGCAAGCGCGAGTTCGCGGTCATGGAGTCCATCGGCATGGGGGCGTGTCAGTTCCGATCGATGATAGGCTGCGAATGCGTCGGATACGGCCTGCGAGGGCTCATACCCGGCATCATCGTGTCATTTGGCGTGAGCTACCTGCTCTACATGGCGCTCGGCGTATCCATGCGCGGGCTGCCCTACACGCCGCCGTGGATGTACCTCGTCCTGGGCTGCGGGCTCGTGATCGTGGTCATGGCCGCAAGCGTGCTCTACGGCCTGCATCGCTGTCGCAAAGGCGACATCGTCGATGCCCTGAGGATGGAATGATGTGCCAAGGGGTCTGACCCCCTGACACATCCGGATGCCAGCAGATAATGAGACAGTTGCTCAAAGCAACTGTCTCATTTCGTTATTTCTCGGAATCGAAGGCCTTCATGAGCAGCGAGACGATGCCGCATAACAGGCCGCCGATGGGCCACGCGAGCCAGAAAAGCGACTGCGCGTACGAGTACGTCGGCACGAAGAGCATGACGAGGCCGACGATGGTGGCGATGATCATGATGCAGCCGCAAATCGCGCCGATGCGCTTGTCGGTCGCGTGCGTCCGGAGAAGGTCACGCTTCTGCTCGTCGGTCAGGGGTGCCGACTCGATCTCGTGGGCCTCCAGCACCTCGCCGGCGCTGCGATTGTAGTTGGCGATGTTCATGCGACCGTACATCATGCTGCCGTACACGATCACTCCCGCTCCGCATGCTATGAGCATGAGCATAGCGGATGGGGCGACGCATTCGGACAGCGCCGTGTCGGCAGTGGCGATGACGAAGCAGACGCCGACGAGTATGCACATGATGCCACCCACGAGGCGCCAGCTGAAGTGCTTGCGCGCCTCCTCCTTCTGGGCCTGCGTGTAGAAGTCCTCGACGTAGGGATGTTCGCGCACGAACGCGCTGTGGCCCATACCACCGGGTATGAGCATGGCGAGTCCGACCCCCACGCCCGCAAACAAGAGCAACGCCCCTAACGCCAGGTAAACGTTCTCGGAAAACAGGCCCTCCAGCGGACTATACGTGTCGATGTCGGCGGCGCAGAAAAACAGGATCGATAGCGCGACACCGAAAACGATGGAGAAAACGCCGATCGAGACCTTACGGGCAAACCCCCGTGTGTGCTCGTCATAGCCCACGACGTCGACTGGTGGCGTTCCCGGTGCCACCGAGGCGGCCGGCTCCACCGGACGGCCGGTGAGGTCTCCCTGCACGAGTTCGTCGAGCGTGCAGTCGAATATCTGGCACATGCGCAGGAGCTTATCCATTTCCGGATACGACTTCTCGGACTCCCATTTGGTCACCGACTGTCGGCTTACGCCAAGCAGCATAGCAAGCTGTTCCTGGGTCATGTTGTGCGCGGCGCGCATGTGCTGGAGGTTCTCTCGAAAACTCATGTCATTCCTTTGCGTTGGGTTCGATTACGTCCCCAAATCTACCGAGTGGCAAGGTGACATTCTACCAACCAAGAGATGCTTTTTGCCGCGTTTTCGAGGCACCCGCTGGTTGCCAATCGCCGGTCACGGCCGTGCAAACCGTAAATGGGACAATTGCTCCGAGCAACTGCCTCATCATATGTTCTGCGTCACGACGGAGACGCGATCGCAAGCGCACTGCCCTACCCGTTCCGCATCAAAGCGGCGGTTTCTGAGGTAGATGGCCCAGTTGATGCCAAGAAACGCGAGGTTGAGGACGTAAATCCAGAGAACCCAGTTCATCGCCCCGAGAGCGACCTTGGCGGCTATGCCGCAGAGGTAACCGAGGCAGATGAGCGTGAGGAACTGCCAGCTCGTCCCCTTCGCCGTTCTTGCCCTATACGACTTCCATGCGTTCATGGGCCAAGACAGCCCAAAGCATATGAGCATCGTGGCTTCCAGCAGCTCCGCCAGTAACATCGCAACTCGCTTTCTCTCGCATCATTCCGAAGGCTTGTACGTGCCCCGTGTCGCTTAATTCTCCTATTCTCACGGTTCATATGTCTAATATATAATTTCATGTATTTTCATAATATTTTGATATGACTACTTGTCTAGTTTCATAGAAGAGCAGGAGAGCGAAATGGACGTGAGGCAACTCCGATACTTTCTCGTGACGGCGCAGCTGGAGCATGTCACCCATGCGGCACGCAAGCTTTCCATAGCGCAGCCCGCCCTCTCGCAGTCACTCCACAGGCTCGAGGCGGAACTCGGCGTGAAGCTCTTTGCCCGAGAGGGAAGGAACCTGAGGCTGACCGAGGAAGGCGCCTACCTGAAAGAGAGGCTCTCCCCCATCGTCTCGGAACTTGACAGCGCATGCGCGGGCCTCGAGGCGTTCGCGAAAGCCGAGGCGAACACGGTGAACCTCTGCATCGCGACCGCCTCGGTCATCGCGGTCGATGCAATCGGCACCTTCGCGCCACGGCATGCAGAGACGCGATTCGACGTCAGCAGGGATGGCGCATCAACCCGTAACGACATCATCATCGACACGATTCGGAACGTGAATGGCGAAAGCGGAGTAACCCATGTCACAAACTCCCGCGCTGACTTCGCCGAACGCGTCTGCATAGCCATTCCGGCATCGAGACCGCACGAAGAGATCATCACGCTCGACGAGCTCGTGGACGCACGCTTCATCAGTCTCGCGGGCTCGAGGCGCTTTCGCTCCATCTGTGACGAGCTATGCGCGAACAGGGGATTCGAGCCCGACGTCATGTTCGAGAGCGACAACCCCGCCGTGGTACGAAAGATGATAAGCCTGGGTCTGGGCGTCGGCTTTTGGCCAGAGCGCAGTTGGGGTCCCGTCAACGGCGACGACGTCATCGTCTTGCCCCTGGCAGACGATGACTTCTCGAGGACGATTCGCCTCGAGCTCACGTCCCGGGGTCTCGAGAAGGAGGCGGCGCGTACGTTCTTCGAGCATCTCGTCGCGCACTTCGCCAGCGTGTGGAAGAATGACGCGAGCACTAGCTGACGCAAACCAAGATGGGCAAATGACCCATCCGCTCGTCCCCCTATGACGAGTGCCCGCGGCGATGGTGCTGGCCGTGCGTCACGCTTTGCGCACCATGGCAGGCCGCGATGCGATCGCGCAGCTCGCGCATCGACATGTCATGGCAATCCTCGACCGTAACATCAGGATCGAGCTCGGAGAGCTCGAGCGCCGCAGCATACCGACCGCACCCCATGCCGTGGGCATGAGCCTCCTCGCGCAACTCGAGGCTGACCGCATCGCACGAACCACGACACGGCAGACTCGCGAGCCGCTGCTCGCTGGCATCCATCAAGGCACGTTCCTGACCGGGATTATCGGAGGCGACGCTCACCTGCACGAACGCATCGTCATTCAGATAGGGCGCAAGCGCCTCGCTCGACGTGAGCGCGGAAAGCGCCTCCTCGTAGGACAGCCCTTCGAGCGCGAGGCCAGCGAGGACGGAACGCCCATCCTCGTTCACCCCCTCGACGGCCACCACCTGGTTGGAATCGTTGAGTTGCAGCTCGATGGAAGGATTGATGTCGATATCGACGAATGCGGTCACCGCCGTATCGGGCAGCACCGCAACGGGCACCGTTGAATCGCCCGAACCCACCGGCGCGGTGCCGACGCGGAATATGCCGATCACGGCCAGCCCGAGGACGAGGCAGGCAGCAAGCGCACTCATGAGGCGAACACGCCTGACCTTGCGAGACGCACGAGATGGCGCGGCTTCGGAAGAGGAGACGACGTGCAGCTCCGGTTTTTCCGCAGCCTGGGTTGCGGCAAGCTCGTCATAGGCCTCGAGGGTACGCTGCCTCAGGGCGTCCGGCACCTCGAGCGTGTCAAAGGCCTCGCGTACGCGCATGTCGAGTTCGCGATCGTTCACGACAGTGCCTCCTTCAGCAGCTTTCGTCCCCGGGATATCCAGGAATAGACGGTGTTCACCGGGGCATCGAGCATCCGGGCGATCTCCGGTGCCGTATAGCCCTCGTAGGCGGCGAGGTACAACGGCAAGCGCGGCGGGTCGTCAAGCGCATGGAACGCATCGAGCACCTCACGGTGACGCGAATCGGGCTGCGACAGCGCGTCGTGCGAGGCGAGTGCCTCCGTCGAAGCGGGGGCTTCGTCAAGAGAGCGCTCGTCCCGACTACATGCGCGCAGCATGTCCCTGCAGACGTTTGCCGCCACCGTGATGAGCCATGCCTTGCGATGCTCCTCGCCCTCGAATACCTTGTCATCGTGCAGGGAGTACTTGAGAAACGTGTCCTGGAAGGCATCCTGAGCATCGTGCTCGGACCTGAAGTAGCCCTTGCAGACGCGCCACACCGTCGCGGAATGGACGCTCATGGCATTCTCGATGTCTTCGCGAGGACGCAAGCCAAAAGCCCTTCAAGCTCGTCTAGCGATTGCAGGTTCCATGGCCACCGTGATGACCACCGCCTTGCCCCTGGCCCTGGCCGCGCCCCTGACCCTGGCCAGCGTAGTTGTCGCAGACGCCGTCACCGTCGGCATCGACGTAGCCGGGACAATCGGCAGTGGACGACGAGCCATATCCATGATGGGCTCCGGCGCCATTACCGATGCCATTACCCGTGCCGCGGTTGTCGCAGACGCCGTCGCCGTCGGCATCCACGTAACCGGCGCCGTTGCCGCAATAGCCAGAACCGCGATTATCGCAAACCCCATCGTCATCGGCATCCACGTAGCCGGCACCGTTGCCACAATAGCCAGAACCATAGTTGTCGCAGACGCCGTCACCGTCGGCATCCACGTAACCCCGCCAGGCGACGGTCTGCGCAGGCACGTCAGATGCCGCGACAGTTTGCCCCGCGGACAAGTTTCCCACACCAAACGCGAGGGCCGGCACGGCAAGAACGGCACATAATGCCGTTGCCGCAATCGCGATCATTTTCCTCTTCATTGACACATCACTTCCATTCGCTTTTTGGGACCTTCACCTATAACACGAACGAACGTGTGCAATCCTTGCAAGGAATTCGAAAATGTTTTGCAAATCGTCGAGAAAGATATCATGGATGGCTCGGAAGGGTGCTCGTCGCATCCGTCAGTCGAGTAAAATGGACGCAAAGAGTTTTCGCGCGTCGTTTCCTCGACGATTGGAGAAGCCATGATTCACGAGATCACCGACGAGAACTTCGAATCCGAGGTCATGGACGCCGGGATACCCTGCGTCATCGAATTCACCTCCGACTGGTGCGTGCTGTGCAAGGATATGGCCCCCGCGTTCGAGAAGGTCGCCGAAGAGCTCGGTGACAAGGTGAAGTTCTGCAGCGTGGACACCGGCAAGCAGCGAAAGCTGGGTATCACGTTTGCCGTCGGTTCGCTCCCCTACGTCGTCTACGTGGCAAACGGCGAGATGACACCGTTGTTCGACGAGCTCGTATCGGCAGACAGGCTGCGCGAGCGCGTGCAGTTCATGCTCGATGGCGGCGAGGTCGCAACTACGCGCCCCGTCAACCTCGCACACCTGCGCCGGTAGCCCACGGGCAATCAGCGCCCGGATGAGAAATTCTGGGATGGGCCGCCTCATCGGCAACATCGCTTTCCCTCTCGACACGAAAGACGGCACCCTCTAGGCAGGGTGCCGTCTTCGTTTCACGCCATGTGCCGTCTACTGCCCTGGCGGCTTGTAGGCGGGCATGTCGTCACCATGTTCGGAGAGGTCGGACATGAAAAGATCCTCCATGATGGTGTTACGCGTGTTCCATGTCGCGCCGGTGATCGCGTCGACCACATCGGCGATCTCCTCGTCGGTGGCAATTACGATCTTCTGCGCCCGAGCGCGTTCGGCATCGAAACCGGTCATGTCATGCCTCTCGGACACGATCATCCTCTAGGCATTTGCCGAAGGGGTCTCGGCACCGGCCGCGGACGCGACGTCCTTGGCCTTCTTGGCACGCTCACCGGTGATGACAGCCGCCAGACCGCCTGCCGCCGGATCGCAGAGAAAAGCCACGATGACGATCACGGGCCAGAACTGCAGGCACAGCGACACGAAGCGATCGAATAGATTGGTTGCCATCATCTCGCCCGTAAGCGTCGATACCGCCTGTACCTCGCCGATGCCCGTCATGAACGCCGTCATGACGATGCCGAGGAAGAACATGATCAGCGTGCTGAAGAACACATTCTGGATCAGGCGAAACGCGACGCTGCCCGGCTTCGCGTCATAGTACTGGGCACATGCCCCGGCAATGCGCGCGAGTGGGATCACGGCCGTCACGACGAACGACGTGATGAAGGCCACGAGGAAGCTCATCAGGAAGAACACCGGGTCGATGTGCGGCATGCCCTGCACGATGGTGAGGCACAGGCACAGCACCGCCGCAACGAACAGGGAGAAGAACAACCCGTATATGATGTAGTACTTCTTGCTATGCATGATGCACGCTCCTTAGAGGAAGGGCGCGTCCCCGGGGGAAGGTGAGGGCGCGCCCGTTCGCTTACCGTTGCGGTGCTAGTTCAGCACGAACATCGTCTTCTGCTTCTCGTCCATCCTCTCGGCCAACTCGGGCACTGGTCCGAACTCGAGGCACTTGGACTGGCAATGCTGCACGCATGTCGGCACCTTGCCCTGGGCGCGACGCGATGCGCAGGTGTCGCACTGCTTCGTCGGAATGGGCAGATACGAGAATTGCCAGTTCTCCTCGGCCTCGTCGCCGATGACCCAGGGGCCGATCTTGACGACCTTGATACCGGTCTCGCCCACGGGCAGCCCGTGCTCCATCTGGCACGCGATCTCGCAGCTATGGCAGCCCGAGCACCACTGGGCGTCAACCAAAAGTCCGTATTTAGTCATGGCTAGTTTCCTTCCTCAACCTTGTAAATCTTGCAGATGGAGCTCTTGTAGTTCGAACCGAAGCCACTCTTGCCCGGGATCCAGGGAAGCGTGTTGTTGATGTTCAGGTCGAACACGTCGTAGAACTTCTCTGGATCTCCCTCGGGGAACCACCAGCCGTGGTCGCAGGAGACGAGACGACGGTCCATGATGGGCGTGAGCTTAGCCTTGCGCTTTGCGCGGCCGAGCGGCCCTTCCATCCAGACCCAGTCGCCGTCCTTGATGCCGTACTTGGCGGCCGTGTCCGGATGAATCTCCATGAGCGGCCACGGGCGATAGTGACGCATGCGCTCAATCTGGCGATGCTCCGAGTGGAACATGCCCCAGAAGCGCGCACCCGAGGTCATGACGAGCGGGTACTCGTCCATGAGCTCCGGCGTGGAGCCGGGACCGGGCTCGGGCTCCTCGAAGTAGGGCAGCGGATCGAGGCCGGCGCGGCTGTAGAAGTTGCTCCACAGCTCGATGCGACCCGTCGGGGTGTTGAAGCCGGGCTGGCCGTCGGAGCGCAGCATGCCCTTCTCGTAGCGGTAGTACTCGATGGGCTGATAGGCCGGGGCGACCTTTTGCAGCTCCTCGAAGGTCATGCCGGTAGGCTCGAGCATGTCGGTAAACATCTCGTCGACGTTGTCCCAGGGCCAACCGTCCGGGTTCCAGCGCTTGCCGAGCTCGAGGTTGATCTGCATATCGGACTTCGTCTCGCCAATGTCGACGATCTTGTTGATGGTCGATCCGCGCTGGGCACCCGAGATGAAGGCCAGACCGTTGCGCTCTGCGAAGGTTTGCGCGGGCAGCACCACGTCGGCCAGGGCCTCGATGGTCGGCGTCCTGAACAGGTCGACCACGACGATGAAGTCGAGCTTGTTGAGGGCCTTGTAGAGCCTCTGCGGGTCGGCGCCCATGCAGGCCAGCGGATTGGTGGTCTGCAGCCAGGCACCATGGATCTCATAGGGATCGCCGGTCTCGATGGTCTTGACCGTCTCGTCGGGCTGGGACACGGCGAAGCCGAAGTTGTAGAGCGGGTAGTCCTGGATGCCGATGCGCTTCTTCTCCTGCTCCGGCCCCAGCAGCTCGCGGCCCCAGCCGCCGGCGACGGAGAGAATTTCGGGAGCCACGATCATGCCGCCCGGGCGCTCCATGTTGCCCGTGATCTCCCACAGCGCCAGGATGGCCTGGCCGGCGGGCATGGCCTCGCGCGTCATGTCGACGGCGACGCCCCACTGCAACGTGGAGTTCTTTGCCTTGCCGAGCATGCGGGCGGCCGCGACGATCTTGTCGGCGGGCACCCAGGTGATCTCGGCGACCTTTTCGGGCGGGAACTCGGCGGCACGGGCCTTGAGCTCGTCGAAGCCATAGCACCATTTGTCGACGAACTCGTGGTCGTACAGGTCCTCCTTGATGATGACGTCCATCATCGACAGCGCGAGCGCGGCATCGGTGCCGGGGCGCACGCGCAGATGCAGGTCGGACTTGGTGGCAAGCCACGTGACCTTGGGGTCGACCGTGACGATCTTCATGCCACGCTTCATGAGGTCGATGACCCAGTGACCGTAGAAGCCCTCGAGATTCGACTTGAGCGGGTAGTTGCCCCAGATGAACATGACCTCGGGAACCTCGTAGTCGGGATGGTCATAGCGCTCGGGGAACTGCTGCGCGCAGTCGGGAATCCACGGCGCACCGGTAGTGGCGGCCATGCCGGCGATGCGCGGCAGATAGCAGGCCTGGCCGGAAAGGAAGCCCGTGTAGTTGGGAGAGCCGAATGACCACGCCAGGCGCGTGATATAGGCCGCGATGTCACGGCCGGTGCCCTGGGCGAAGACGACAGACTCGGCGCCGTACTTCTCCTTCATGTCCATGAACTTCTCGGTGATGAGGTCATATGCCTCATCCCAGCTGATGCGCTCCCACTTGTCCTTGCCGCGATCCTTCGGGTCGCGCTTCATCGGGTACAGCAGGCGCTTCTCGTGATTGGTGACCTCTGGTGCGTCCAAGCAGCGCATGCACAAGCGGCCGTCGGTCCAAGGATCCTCCGGATCGCCTTCGCACTTGACGAACTTGCCCTCCTGGTCCGTGTACATGATGACGCCGCATCCCATGTGGCAACCGGGACCCGTCCAGGCACAGCCGCGCGTGACGTTCAAGTCCCCTTCCTCGTACTTGAACGGCCGCTCGTGCTCCACGGTCTTGTACTTCTCGCTCATACCTTCCTCCCGTCTCGTGGTGGGCAAATGGGACTTCATGTGACAGCAGCCGCATGCTTTGGCATGCTGTTGCAAACAGGCAGCCCCATCCGCTACGCTTGAGAGGAAGGCTATGGGGAACGCCCGTCCCACGCCATCAGCGAAAGCGCTGAAATCTCGGTTTTGCCATCGCGACTTTTGGCATACCGTCGATTGGGGAGGCTATGGAAAAAAGCATGAATGACGCCGTTGAGCCCGCTCAGAACATCAATTTGCCGAGTGTGTTCATGGCGGTGTGCGGGTTCGCGCTGTACTGGGGATGCTTCTTCACCATGCTGATGCGCAACTCCTTCATGGACGCCGCGATCGAGGAACTCTGGTATCACCTGTTCCTCAGAATCGTCTTCCTCGTCGGAAGCGCCGCGATCTGCATCGTAATTGCCAGGAAGGCCGACTGGTTCTCCTCGGAACGAGGCCGCCGTCTGCAGAAAGCCGGCATCGTCCTGTTCTCGGCCGTCGCGGCGGTCTCGTCGTTCACGGCCTATACGCTTGAAACCGCATTGCCCCTCGCGTTCGACTTCGTGGCCTGGAGCCTTGCCGGCATGGGCCTGGCCTGCCTGCTCATGATATGGGTCGAGCTCATCGCGGCGCTGCCGAAGAAGCATTGCGCGACGGCACTCGTGGCATCCATGGCACTCGGCGGGCCCACGTACCTGATCATGAACCTGCTGCCCTTCCCCTTCAACATCGGTATGCTCTGCCTGTGCCCGCTCGCGAGCCTCGGCATATCCGAATTGCTCGAACGTGATCCATCCATCGTCATGCCGGCGTTCGTGCCACTCGACGAGTCGAGGAAGAAGACGCGCTTCGCCCCGCTCTTCAAGGTCGTCTGCATGGCCTACGGTGTCGTCTTCGGCGTCGGCATAGGTGCGACCACACAGTTTGGCGAAAGCGACCTGTTGCTGGGGGCCATCGCCCTGGTTCTCGTCGCGGGCGCGGGGGCTGCCTGGCTCGTCCTTCGTACGATACCCGACCTCGCCCGTCGCATGAGCAGCCTCAGGCTCCTCTTCCCCGTCCTCATCGTCGCGCTCATTCCGATGTCGTTCTTGCAAGGTCCCGCCGCCGCATCCTGCAACATGCTTCTGCTCGGCTGCTACGTCTTCTTCGAGGCTCTCGGCATCGAACTCGCGCTCGACATCGCCGGCACGCGCAACGCCTCGCGCCTGCACCTCGTGGGCTCGACCCAGGCCTGCCTCTACGTCGGCCTCTTGCTCGGGCATGCCATCGGGCTTGCCGTGACCTCATCGGGCGTCATGGACTACCCGATGCTCTCGATGGCCGCACTCGCCCTCGTCGTGCTGCTCGCCGTCATCATCACCTTCGCGCCGCTCTCCCCGCTCGCTGAGCCCGTCGCCAAACGTGGCGAGCCGGCAGACGCGAACGAGCAGGACGCCTCCACCGATACCTGGCAGGCACATTGCGAACGCGTCGCCAAGGACGCGGGGCTTTCCGCCCGCGAAACCGAGGTGTTCATGCTGCTGGCGAAGGGACGCGGCATCGAGCACATCCAGAACAAGCTGTGCATCTCCGGGCACACCGTAAAGACGCACGTCTACAACATCTACCGCAAGATGGACATTAACTCGCGCGAGGAGCTCCTGGATGCCGTCGAGCAGGAACAGGCAAACCGCAAGGCGGAGTAGAGGCTCATCGTATCGCCTATAGTGAGACGAGGCGGCGCTGACGCAGCTGACGAGGCCGTCTTCAACGAACCAGCATCCTAGCACCCGTAGTAGGCCAGGAAGAGGTCCGTCGTGGAAGCGACGAGCTCGTCGGCGTCGATGGGCTTTCCCTTCTGGAGCCACCAGCGCAAGGTGTGGAGCATCGCTCCCGAATAGAACATGCTCGCGAAATGCGCGGACACCTTCGCGTCCGGAAACTCCCTCGCCGCATGCACCTCTATGCCCTCGGCGATTTGCCGCATCATGATGTCAAGGGAACCGGCAAGCGCCGTCTTGCCCAAACTGTTCTGCGCGATGGCGGGATGGTCGTCGACAAAGCCGATGAGCTGGCGGTGCATTGACTCGACGTACTCGCGTAACCCCATGCAATCGTGCGCCTCGCCCTGTATCGACCTCAGGAACTTATCGGTCAGCGTGGATAGGTAGTAGCGGTAGAAATCGTATTTGTCCTCGAAATGCCGGTAGAAGGTGGCGCGGCGCACCGTCGACAACTCGCAGATCTGGGTGACCGAGACGTCCTCCACCGCGTTTCTCTCCGTCAGCCGCTCGAAGGCGTCCACGAGCATGGCCCGCGTGCGCTCGGTGCGTATGTCCATGGGCCCCTCCTTCGTTCTCGAGAACATCGAGACAGTTTTCGCAATCCGTCACACATGTTGCAGATGCGCGGTTTTGCTCCCTTACGAAATTCCATCGCGATGGGATGATAGCACCAATAAGTGACATTTGTCACAAATCGTATTTCTGTCACATAACTTGACAGGAGAGGAGCAGACCATGGAAGAGACCTACGAAGCCGTCATCAAGCTGCCAATCGGACGCAAGCCGTGCACGGTAGCCATCACGCGCAATGGCGACGGCACCTTCGACGGCGAGTTCACCGTCTTGAACTCGACCGCCCCGATCACGAACGGAAAGATCGATGAAGACGGCAATTACACGGGCGAGTGCAAGATCACGACCATCCTGGGAACCATGGAGGCGACGACCGAGGGCCGCATCTACGACGGCAAGATCGACGCCTGCGCCAAGTGCCGCCTGGGCGTCCTGCCCCTCAAGTCCAAGGAGCTTTGGTAGACAAGCGCCCGAAAGAGAGGAGAGTTCGATGAGGAAAAGCGAAGTGAGCGAGACGCTCCTCGCGCGCGAGGCGGTCGAGCCCGGCGACGTGCACATGGTCGGAAACGACCTGGCAAGCTTCGACCACGCGGTGAAGGAGTGGCGCTACACGGAAGACGGCATGGACGTGACCCGCGGCAGCGCCTGGTCGGCACCGGGTTGCCATCTGGGCTGCGGCGTGCTCGTCTACTCGAAGGACGGCAAGGTGGTCCGCGTCGAGGGCGATCCCGAAAACCCGTATAACCAGGGACGCCTGTGTCCGAGGTGCGTCGCCGTCACCGACATCTTCAACAACGAGAAGCGCATCCTGCATCCGATGAAGCGCGACCGCGCTGACCGCGGCAAGGACAAGTGGGAGCAGATCAGCTGGGACGAGGCGCTCGACACGATCGAGCAGAGGTTCAACGAGTACAAAGAGCAGTTCGGTCCCGAAAGCGTCGTATTCCTGCAAGGCACCGGACGTGACATCGCCGCCTACATCAGCCGCCTTGCCTGGAGCTTCGGAAGCCCCAATTACACGTTCAGTCTCTCCAACGTCGCCTGCTTCGGGCCGCGCATCCTGGCATCCACCATGGTCGCCGGCACTTTCATGATCGGCGACTACTCGCAGCAGTTCGTCGACCGCTACGAGAACCCCGAATGGGAGTGTCCGGGCCTCACGGTCGTCTGGGGCAACAACCCCATCGTCGCCAACTCCGACGGCGCCTACGGACATTGGGTGACCGACGTCCTGCAGCGCGGCAGCAAGCTGCTCGTCGTCGACCCGCGCCTGACGTGGCTCGCCGCCAACGCCGACATGTGGCTCCAGGTGCGCCCGGGATCGGACGGCGCCCTGGCACTGGGCATCTGCAACGCACTCATCCAAAACGAGTGGTACGACAAGGAATTCGTCGAGGAATGGGTGTACGGCTTCGACGAGTTCGCCGAGATGTGCGCCGAGTGGACGCCGGAAAAGACCGAGGAGGTCACCTGGGTCCCCGCCGACAAGGTCGTCGCGGCCGCCAAGCTCATCGCGGAAAACGGCCCGGCGCTGCTGCAATGGGGCGTCGCGCTCGACCAGCGCGAGGACTGCGCCGACGGCAGCCGCGCGGTCTTCTCCATCTTCGTGCTGACGGGCAACATCGAGCGCCCCGGCTCGATGATCGTCGGGCCCGAGCTCCTGAAATACATCACCGGCTGGGGTCGCGAGCTGCTCTCCTACGACGCCGAGGAAAAGCGCATCGGCACCGACGAGCTCATCTTGTACAAGGTGGGCCTGCAGGTGGCGTCCATCAACAAGATGATCGACCACATGATCGAGCAGCCCGCAGATTACCCGCTCAAGGCATCGTGGCTGCAGACGGTGAATACCATCACCTGCGGCAGCGTCGACAACGAGCGCACCATCGAGGCCTTTGACAAGTTGGAGTTCAACGTCGTCGTCGACCTGTTCATGACGCCCATGGCCATGCGCCTCGGCGACCTGTTCCTGCCCGTCTGTACCTACGGCGAGCGAAACGGCATCCGCTGCGGCGATGGCACGCAACGCGGCGAGACCATCAACGCCGCCGTACCGCCAGCCGGCGAGTCGCGCTCCGACATGGAGATCAACCTCGAGATGGGACGCCGCTTCAACCCCGAAGCATGGCCCTGGGAAAGCGTCGAGGAGATGTTCTCGACCATTCTCGAGCCGTCCGGCATGGACTTCGAGCAGGTGCGTGAGACGGCGCCGAGCTACCTCCCCTTCCAGTACCGCAAGTACGAGAAGGGCCTGATGGCCCCAGGTGGCGTGCTGGGTTTCCCGACGCCCACCAACAAGCTCGAGCTGCACTCCCTGATGTGCGAGTTCCTCGGACTCGACCCGCTGCCGCGCTACGTCGAGCCCACGATGACGCCTTACAGCCAGCCTGAGCTCGCCAAGGACTACCCGCTGGTGCTGACCACAGGCGCACGTCGTCACAACACGTTCCATTCCGAGAACCGCCAGGCTCCCCACCTGCGTCACATCCACCCGGAGCCCACGGTGCAGATGCATCCCGACACCGCCAAGCGTTTTGGCGTGAACGACGGCCAGTGGGTGTGGGTCGAGGGCCCGGTTGGCACGACGGGCCGCGTCGCTCGCGCGAAACGCGTCGCGGAGGTGACGCCCATCGTCGACCCGCGCGTGGTGTCGACCGATCACGGATGGTGGCACCCCGAGGGAGACCCGGAGAACCTCTATGACGTCAACGAGCTCAACATCAACAATCTCGTCTCGTGGAGCAGCGGGCAGACCGGCGTCGGTGCGAACTACAAGTGCATCCTCTGCAAGATCTACCCCGTGAAGGAAGGTGAGTGACCATGGCACGACAGGCACTTCTCCTGGATTACAAGTGGTGTACCGGCTGCCATTCCTGCGAGCTGGCATGCCAGATCAAGAACGGCCTGCCGCCCGAGCAGTACGGCATCAAGCTCAACGAGGTCGGCCCATGGCAATACGGGGAGGACAAATGGGAGTTCGCGTGCTTCCCCGTGCTCACCAGGCAATGCAACCTCTGCGCTGACAGACAGGCCCAGGGCAAGCTTCCCAGCTGCGTGCAGCATTGCCAGGCCAATTGCATCCAGATTCTCGACGCGGACGAGGCCGCCAGGATCGTCGCAGACAACCCGCACGTCATGATGATGACGCTGTAGCGGTTACTCCCCCTCAGTCGATGGGGCAACCTGTAATTCTGGGATGGGCTGCCCCCATCGGCGAGCTTTCCTTATTCATCGTCCACCAGCTCGTGGACGATACCGTGCCCCTCGTCGAGCGACGCTACGCCACGTCTGATGTGATCCAGATTCTCTTTGCTGTAGAAGGGATCGTACGAAACCTCGAAGGGGATGCGATGCTCGCGGCCCATCTTCTTGGCGAAGATGTTGAATGCCGTGCTCATGCTCATGCCAAGCTCCTTACATGCGATTTCCATGTCGCGTTTGACGTCCTCGTCCATGCGGACGTTTACCATTGTGCTCGCCACTGCATGCCCTTTCTCCCTAAGAGGAAGTATAATGAGCAGATGAAAGAATGTAAAGACAATAGCTTTACATTGTATATACGAATTTACTTAAAAAGATTCATCTGAAATGCGGGATTTATATCGAAACGAGGCGGCGTTGGCGCGCGACATGCACGGCGGCACCGTGGCCTCCGCGCGCAAGCGCCTCACGTAGCGCCTTGCCGGGCAGCTCGTAGTCGTTGTTGTTCTCGGACACGTGCATGGCGACGACTGCCACAAGCCCGTCGTGCAACAGGCTTGCGAGCTCTTCAGCCGCCTGATCGTTGGAGAGGTGCCCACGCTCCGAGGCAATGCGACGCTTGAGCGGATACGGGTACGGCCCCTCGGCGAGCATCTTCGGGTCATGGTTTGCCTCGATCGCGAGAAGGCGACATCCGCCCAGCGCCTCATGCGCCTGGGGCGTCACGACACCCGTGTCGGTCATGTAGCCAATCGCGTCACCGCCACATTCGACGCGAAAGCCGAAGGACTGCGCCACGTCATGTGAGGTGGCAAACGCGTGAATCGCGAATCCGGCAATGTCGAGCTCGTCGCCGGCGGCAAAGGAGGCAATGTCGCAGATATCCTGCTCGATCAGCTCACCGATGTCGCGGCTAGCGTCGCGCACGACATCGCTCACATGGATTGTCGGGTGCACTTCGAGCTTGGCGAGCGCACGATACACCACACCGAGCCCCTTAGTGTGGTCGGTATGCTCGTGGGTGATAAAGACGCCCCTCAGCCGCCGCAAATCGAAATTCGCCTCGTCGCAGCGGGAGAGAAAGTCGCGCTTGCAGATGCCGCAGTCGATGAGGATGCCCTCACCCGTCACCACGTTCTCGACGATGGTGGCGTTGCCCTTTGACCCGCTCGCAAGCACGTGAAGCCGCATGTGCGCGTCATTCGTCCGCTGTGTCACGTTGTTATCCCGCAAGCTTCGCTATACCCAGCGAACGCGTGACATGTCAAAACGCTTGGAGCTGCGCGGCTCGAGCATCTCCTTGGGGTGTCCCACGGCGATGAGCGCGAAGGGGATGCAGCCGTCTTCTGCCCCGATAACCTTGGCGACAGCCTCGATGCGGTCTTGCTCGGGATAGATGCCCAGCCATACGGCACCCAGCCCCAGCGTCTGCGACTCGAGCAGGATGTTCTCCGTGCAAGCCGACATGTCCAGGGGAACGCAGCCCTCGAAACGCTTCTCGCCTCCCGAGATGCACGGCACGATGACGAGGTCGCACTTGCCCGCGGGATGCGCATACGGACTGCACGCGGCGAGCTCTTCCTTGACCTGCGGGTCACGCGTGAGAACGAACTCCCATGGCTGCTGGTTGCCCGCCGACGGAGCCGCCATCGCGGCCTTCATCAGCTGCTCGATTTGCTCGTCACTCACCGGCTCATCGGTGAACTCCCTGATACTCACACGCGTGAAAATCGTGTCTTCCATGGTCGGCTCCCTTCGGCTTTGCCTCCTGCCAGTTTACTACCTCAGCGTTTCGCGAGATCGGTCAGCGCGTCGCCGGTAACCCGGTAGACCGTCCACTCGTCCATCGGCTTGGCACCAAGTGACAGGTAGAAGCCGATGGATGGCTCGTTCCAATCCAGACATGACCACTCCAGGCGACCACATCCACGCTCGACGGCGATGGCGGCAAGCTTCTTGAGCAGCGCCGTGCCACAGCCGCACCCGCGATATTCCGGCAGTACGAACAGGTCCTCGAGATAAATGCCCGCACGACCCAGAAAGGTCGAGAAGTTGTGGAAGAACAACGCGAACCCGACCTCGCGCCCGTCAACGACGGCGAGCAAGACCTCGGCCTTTTGCTTGTCGAAGATCCATTCCTCGAGTAGCGCTTCGTCGGCGACGACCTCGTCGAGCATGTTCTCGTAGGCCGCGAGCTCCCTGATGAAGTGCAGGATGACCGGCACGTCCGACCGCTCGGCGTGTCTGATGGTGACCCCTTGTCTCATGACATCCTCCAAAACCAGACAAAACGGCCCCGGCGACTTTTGTCTTATTTCCCGCGCAGGGACTCGAAGACATCCGCGAGGAAGGTGGGATCTTCCGAATCCACGACAACCATCATCGTCTTCGAGCCTTCGTAGGGCAGCCTACGCTGCGCATCCGGGAACAACGCGTCCAGACACTCGAAGGGCTTGAGCAGCAGCTCGTCGTCGTAGATCCCACCGACGACCACGTCATCGAGGTAGACGATATACTCGCCCATCATCTTACGCGTCCTGATGCCGTCAACGCCCGCGAGCAATTCCAGCACGTAGTCGTGATACTCCTGCGATGAGGCCATGCGCCTCCCCTTTCGTGCGAAATGAAACGATATCGCCAGTATACTTCCCTTGTCGCGCCAACGAAAAACCGATTGACGTAAATGTATCATGGAAGAACCAAACCGAAGCAACGTGCTGCCAGTAAACAAGGCGGCAACGCAAAGGAGCAATCATGAGCATGCCCAAGATGAGACGCAAGCTGCAGCACATTCCGCACGACGAGTGCCTCGCAATGCTGCGCGACGGCCAATTTGGCACGCTCGCCGTGCATGGTGCCGACGGCTATCCGTATGCCGTGCCCATGAACTACGCGCTTCTCGACAACGGTGAGAAGCTGCCGCTCGTCTGCATGCATAGCGCGCAGCAAGGGCACAAGATTGACGCAATCGTGAACGACCCCAAGGTTTGCTTTGCCGTAGTGGGTCAAAGCCGCATCGTGCCCGAGAGGATAACCGACTACTTTCAGAGCGTCATTGCCTTTGGCAGGGCATGGGTCGAGGACGATCCGCAGATCAGGCTCGACGCCTTGCATGCGCTCGGAGAGAAGTACTGCGCTGGCTTCGAGAGCCTCGTCGAGGACGACATCGCCAAAAGCGGACCACGCTGCTCAATCATCCTCATGGAAATCGAGCAACTAACCGGCAAGGAAGGGCTTGACCTTGCCAAGGCCCGTAGAGAATAGCCCATGCGCGCCTTCATCGCCCTGGACATTCCGCCGGTCCTGCGGGAGGACGTCGCCGCCCTGGCACGCCAGCTCAAGACGTCCGTAAGGGGCCGCTTCGTACCCCGCGAAAACTATCACGTGACGCTCGCCTTTCTTGGCGACGCCACCGAACGAGAACTCGCTGACACCATGGGCGTGCTCGACGAGGCGGCAAGCCGCTTCGACCCCGTCGATCTGGCGCCCGATGGACTGGGCAAGTTCGGCCGCGCGCACGATGCGACCCTGTGGCTCGGCTTCATGCAGGACCCGACGCTCATGAACCTTGCCGCCTTCGTACGCGCGGGACTTGATGACGCCGGCGTGGGCTTTGACGCAAAGCCCTTCCTTCCCCATCTCACCATCGCACGACGTGCCGCGCTCGACCATGGCATGCTGCCGGCCCTACCCTTCCCCGCCCCAACGTGTGCCGACGAGCTCACGCTCTTCAAGAGCACGCTGACTAGTGATGGCGCGATCTACGAACCAATTTACACGGTGCGACTTGGGGACTGAGACGCGGCGAATTGAAACGAATGCTAGACTTGGGCTTGTAAGGACTCACTCCCGACGAGCAAGGCGAGCCATGGGCAAAACCGGCATCATCATCGTGAACACGGGCAGTCCCGCCACACCGACGAGCGAGGCGGTGGCCGAATACCTGCGTGCGTTTCTCTCCGATCCGCGCATATGTCCCATGAACCCACGCCTCTGGCGTCTCATCCTGAACTGCTTCATCATCCCCAAGCGCGCCCCAGTCTCGGCTGCCAAGTACGCATCGATATGGACCGACGAGGGCGCGCCGTTGGACGCGGGAATGAGATCGCTCGCGCAGAAGCTCGAGCGAGCATGCGAACATGATGACGACATCGCCCTCGTGCGCCATGCCATGTGCTATTCGACGCCCTTCGTCGAAGATGCTCTGGTCGATTGCAGGGAGCACGGCTGCGACGAGGTCGTCGTCATCCCGCTGTATCCCCAGAGCGCCTTCTCGACGACCGCAGCAGTAAGAGACAAGACCGACCAGGCGATCGAGAACCTCGGTTGGACGCCGACGCTACGCCTCGTGGAGAACTACCACGACGAGCCGGCCTACATCGCCGCAATCGCGGATTCCGTTTCCCAGTCGGGTTTCGATGCCGACGCAGGAGACTGTCTGCTCTTCGCGTTTCACTCGATTCCGATGACCGATATCCGCTCCGGAGACACGTACGACAAACAGACGCGGCAAACGGCACGAAACGTTGCCGATGACCTGGGGCTTCCCGAAAACACCTGGCGCGTGGGCTACCAATGCCGCTTTGACAAGAGCCGCACATGGCTGGGGCCTTTCACGAAGGAGGTCCTGGGCACGTTTGCCGACGCACGACGGCTCTTCGTGATCGCACCCAACTTCTCCGTCGATTGCCTCGAGACGACCCATGACATCCAGGACGCGTTGCGCAGCGCCTGGCTCGAAGCAAACGCAGGCAAACCAGAGGATTCGTTCGTCTACGTGCCCTGCCTCAACGACTCGCCAGCCCAGATTGATCTGATCAGGCAGGTCGCCCTACGCGCCCTTTCTACGCCTTACGTGCCTGTTTGAAGCGCTCGATGTCCTCGCGATACTCCGCGAGCGTCGAGTGAGGCTCCTCGATGTAGAACGGCAAGGCAGCCAGGCGCGGATTGTTGGTCATAGCCGCCAGGGCGTCAAAGCCGATGGTGCCAGAACCGATGCGAGCATGGCGGTCCACATGCGAGCCACGCGCCTCCTTGCTGTCGTTGAGATGCACGGCGCAGAGCTTGTCCAGTCCGATCACGCAGTCGAACTCGTCGAGCACGCCATCGAGGTCACCCACGATGTCATAACCGGAACCCCACAGTGCGGCGGCATCGATGAGCACGCCCACGTGATCCTTGAGGTCGACCTGCTCGATGACCTGCGCGACTTCTTCGAAGCTACTGCACAGCTGGTGTCCTTCGCCCGCAAGCATGCAGATGAGCAGCTTGCCCTGCTGACTGGGGTGCACGGTGGCGTTGATAGCGGCAGCAAACTTGGCAAGCCCCTGCATCTTGGGCTCGTCGAGCGCACTGCCGGGGCGCACGAGGTAATTCTGGCCGGGAATCTCGTCAAGACGCGCCATGTCCTCGGCCATGACCGCCAGGGCGAAGTCACGCTGCTCGACCTTGCCCGAGGCGGGCTCGATGTCATAGGGCGCGTAGGCGAGCGGGCTCACGATGTCGTGCTCCTCCGCGTACTCGCGATATGCCTTCACGTCTGCCTCGTCAACGGGTTTGACGCTGCTACCGCGCGGATTGCGCGAGAAGTACTGGAAGGTGTTCGCGCCCAGGCCATCCGCCTCCATCGCCATGGAGAGATAGCCCTCGCGCTTCGATAAATGTGCTCCGATCACGAACATGACAATCATCCTCTCAATCGTTGAAACGCCGCCAGCATGACGGCACGCGTCTACTGCAGATAGAGCTCCCTGAGCCGCTCGCGTTCGTGCTCTCCCACGCCGAGGACCGCCGCAAGGTAGGCATCCATGCCACCGCATTCCTGCTCGACGGCCTCGAGGGCCGCGTCCAGGTAATCCATGTCGGCATAGAAGATGGAATCAACGTCCAAGTCGACGTGCTCGAGCAGACCATGCCCGGCAAGCGCATCGAGAATCTCCTCGGTCGCATCGCGCACGAAGAGGTTGGTCGCGAGATAATCCGCGCGGATGTGGGGCATCGGAACGCCGAGCGCATACTCGACGAGAACGCTCGCGAGCCCCGCGCGATCCTTGCCCTCGGTGCAGTGCCATAGCGTCGCACCGTCCTCGGCCGCCAGAAGCGTCTCGAAGAACTCCCGGTAGGCCCGCTTGCCGTCCTCGCCGAGCAGACAGGTGACGTACAAATCGCGGATGGTCTCGTGGGCGTTGCCGCTGAAGCGCTTGAGTGCCGCGATATCACCTGCGATGCCGCCTTCATGCGTGATGCCGACGGCGGCCTCGGAAAAGGCCGGCAGCTCGGCAAAGTCAATCCCCTGCATGCGGCTCTGTGGATCGGGAGCGTCCCCGCGTTCTTTTGCCGTGCGGAAATCCACGACGCGTATAAGCCCGTGGCCGGCGCGCAGCAGCTCGATGTCCTCGTCCGTGCATTTGTGCAAGTCACCGGAACGGATGAGCCTGCCCGCGGCGATGGTCCTGCCACCAGCCGTCGACAACCCGCCCAGGTCACGCGTGTTACGCGCTCCGCGCAGCGTCACGTGGCCGAAGTTCTCGAACCCGGGGATTGGCTCGGGCAGTTCGGGGCCACGCTGAACCTTATCCCTCGCATCACTCATATCAAAGCGCCTTCTTTCTCATTTCATCTGCTCCTCGAGCCATTCCCTGAGGATGACCGCGTGGTTGATCTTGGGATCCCGTGCCGCGTAGAGCAACGTAATGGTGTTATCGCCTGCATGCATCGCGTTCTCCTCAAGCTGCTGCGCACAGGCGCGTGCCTCATCGCTTGTGTTGAGCTCGCCAAGGTAGCGCTCCTTGAAGGCATCGAAGTTCTCGGCTTTGTGCCCGAACGCCTTGCGCGCCGCCGTCGACGGCGTGAGCTCCTTGGCCCAGTAGTCATATGGCAAATCGGCCTTGCGTATGCCACGCGGCCAAAGTTTGTCGACGAGTACACGATAGCCATCGTCTGCCTCGGGCTTCTCGTAGACACGTTTAATCTTGATATCCATGAATGCCCCCGTCTCGAGCTCACCAATCGGCCTTTCGCCACTATCGGACAAGTACTAGTGATTTGTCCGCCAATCAAATACGAAACGTATTGACTTATACAGTCTAACTCAGAATAATAGGCACATAACCGAAAACCACTAAATTTCGACCGTTCGCCAAACTTTTATTGACAAAAGTTGGCATGAGAGGGGTGAAGACGAAGTTACACGCACGAGCGTACGCGAAGTTTGCGAGAGAGGAGCTGGAATGACAATGAAAACCCCAGAGCTTTCGAGACGAAGCTTCGTCAAGGCCGGCGGCGCACTCGCCGTGCTGGCCGCGGCAGGTGGTGCCGTCTCCACGGCAGAGGACCTGTTCGACAACGTCGAGCCGGCACATGCTGCGGCCGACGATCAGATCGTCTGGAGCCAATGCAACGTGAACTGCGGAGGAAGGTGCGTCTTCCAGTGGCATGTGAGAGACGGCAAGATCGCCTACATGCTCACCGACGACACGGGAAGCGACGACTTCCAGGCACGAGCCTGCCTGCGCGGGCGCGCGATGCGTCAGTGGATCAACCATCCCGATCGTCTGCAGTACCCGATGAAGCGCACGGGGCCACGCGGGACGGGCAAGTTCGAGCGCATCAGCTGGGACGAGGCCATCGACACGATCGCGGACAAGCTCAAGTACACGATCGAGACCTACGGCAACGACTCGATCTACATCAACTACGCCACCGGCATGTATTCGGCGACGGGACGCACTACCGAGCGCCTGATGAACTGCCTGGGTGGCTACCTCCCCATGTACGGCGACTACTCGACCGGCATGCACCAGTACGTGATGCCCTTCATGTACGGCGTGGGCGTCTCGCCCTATGAGAACGTAAGCGCCTCGTCGGTTGACCAAGCTGGCAAGGCAGACCTCGTCTTGATGTTCGGCAACTCGCCGGCGGACAATCGCATGGGTGGTGCCAACGTGGTCTGGGACTACGCGCGCGTGCGCGAGGAAGGCCCCGAGATCATCCACATCGATTACCGTTATAACGAGACAGCCGCCGGTCATCCCGAGGAATGGCTACCCATTCGCACGGGCACGGACGCGGCACTCGTCGCCGGCGTTGCCCACGAGCTCATCGAGAAGGACTGGGTCGACCTCGACTTCCTGCACAGGTACTGCCAGGGCTACGACGAGGAGACCATGCCCGCATCGGCCAAGGGCCAGAACAAGTCGTACTACGACTACATCATGGGAACCGGCTACGACAAGGTCGAGAAGACGCCCGAATGGGCCGCCGAGATCACGCTCGTTCCCGCCAAGACCATCCGCGAACTCGCCCGCAAGCTGCACGAGGCCAACAGCGTCTACGTCGTGCAGGGCTGGGGCCTGCAGCGCCACAGCAACGGCGAGTCGGCCACGCGCGCGGTGTGCATGCTCGCGCTCCTGACCGGCAACCTCGGTCGCGAGGGCACGAACTCCGGCATGCGCGAGGCCGAACCGCCGGGAGCGCCCGTCGGGTCCATCCCGTCTTCCGACGACGACCCCAACGGCGTGCCCGAGAACATGGTCAACGCCAAGATATCGTGTTATTCGTGGCTCAAGTGCATCGCCGAGGGATCGGACTTCCAAAAGGAACTCGACGCGGCCGACGAGCTCGCGCTCTTCATGGGTGCGCAGGACCCCGAGGCAGCCGCCGCTGCCGCCAAGATCGAGGCGCCAAAGAACGGCATCAAGTTCCTCTGGAACTACGCCGGCAACTGCATCACCAACCAACACGGTGACGTCAACCGCGTCTTCGAGACGCTTTCCGACGAGAAGAAGTGCGAGTTCATCGTCGTGTGCGACACCTTCATGACGGACTCGGCCAAGTACGCCGACATACTGCTCCCCGACGCCATGCGCGCCGAACAGCTCAACATGTCGACCAACGGCTACTCCGAATACTACTGGGGCGTCACTGTCGGCGGCCCCGCGCAGGAGCCTCCCTTCGAATGCCGCCCCATCTACGACGTGCACGCCGAGATCGCCGACCGCTTTGGCATGAAGGACAAGTTCACGGCCGGCAAGACCCAGGACGAGTGGATCCGTTCCATCTACGAAGAGGGAGCTGCCGAAGACCCCGAGATGCCCTCCTGGGACCAGATCCTCGAGCAGGGCGTGTGGAAGCGCGAGCTGCCCACGGCCATCGCCTTCGAAAAGAACGTCGCCGACCCGGTGGGCAATCCCTGGAAGACGCCGTCGGGCAAGATAGAGATCTACTCCGAGGCACTCGAGAAGATCGCGAGCGAGCGGGAGCTGTCAGAAGGCCAGGTCATCTCCCCCATCCCCATCTTCGACCCGGGCGTGGAAGGCTACGGCGCGGTCACGAGCGAGTACCCGCTCTACATGTCCGGCTGGCACGACAAGGCGCGCACGCACTCCTCGTTCGGCGCGCTCGAGGTGCTGCGCGACTACAACCGCCATCGCCTGTGGATCAACCCCATCGACGCCGAGCCACGCAAGATCAACGATGGCGACATGGTGCGCGTCAAGAGCCCGGCCGGCGAGGTGCAGATCGAGGCGCATGTCACGTCGCGCATCGTCCCGAGCGTCATCGCCATGCCCCAGGGCTTCTGGCACGAGGCCAACATGGAGGGCGACAAGCTCGATACCGGTGGATGCATCAACACGCTCACCACCTACACGCCCTCGCCCCTCGCCCACGGCAACGGACCCAGCAACTCGATCATCGCCGAAGTGCGGAAAGTTTAGAGGTGAATCATGGCTCAATACGGATTCTTCTACGACAACACGCGCTGCACGGGATGCAAGACCTGTGTGATGGCGTGCAAGGACTACTACGACTCCCCGCTCGACATCGCGCGACGCAAGGTGTACGACATCGAGGGCGGGCAATGGAAAGGCGAGCAGAACGGCGCCTACGAGACGGACAGCTTCCTCTACCATCTCTCCATCGGCTGCCAGCACTGCGATAACCCGGCTTGCGTGGACGTCTGCCCCACGACCGCCATGCACAAGGACCCCAAGGACGGTATCGTCAAGGTGGATACCAGCAAGTGCATGGGATGCGGTTACTGCGTCATGGCATGCCCGTACAACTCGCCGCAAATCGACCACGAGAGTGGTCACGCCGTCAAGTGCGAGGCATGCTGGGAGCGCTTGAATGCGGGCAAGACGCCCGTATGCGTGAGTGCCTGCCCGCTACGCGCGCTCGACAGCGGCCCCATCGAGGAGCTCAAGGCAAAGTACGGTGACGTGCGCCAGATCTACCCGCTGGTGGATCCGTCGATGACGCAGCCCAATTTCATCATCAAGCCGTCACCGGCATCCGAGCTCCCATACGTCGAGTCCGGATACGTTTCGAACCCAGAGGAGGTCTAGCTCATGGATGCGGTAATCAAGGAACTTCCATTGGCGCTGTTCACGACGCTTGCCTCGGTGGGCATCGGCGCCTTCGTCGCGATGTTCTGCGCGATATACGTCAACAAGTCCATGGGGGCCGGCAGCGTCAAGCGGCTCGACAGGCTGACGGTCGTGCCGATCGCCTTCTGCGTGGTCGCACTCGTCTGCGCGTTCTTCCACCTGGGCGACCCGCTGCACGCGTTCAACATCGTCAACACGATCGGCGGTTCGCCCATGACGAACGAGATCGTGGCGTTCTGCGTGTTTCTCGTACTCGCCCTCGTCTACTGGCTCGTCGCACTCGCGGGCAAGTTGGAGAAGCACGGCCCGCGCGTCGTGTTCTCGGGCGTGGTGGCGCTTTTCGGCCTCGTCTCGTGCATCATGATGGGACTTGCCTACGCGTTGCCCGCCATTCCCATCTGGAATAGCCCCTGGGGAACCGTGCAGGTGCTCGGCGCGATGCTGCTCGGCGGCGCGTTGCTAGGCGGCACGGTACTCAACATGTCGGTCAGGGACACACCGCTCGAAGGCGAAGCCGACGGCAGAATCAGGCTGCTGGCAATGCTCGGCGGTCTTGTGCTGATTATCGGCACGGCCGTGCTGTTCGGCATGGGAGCAAGCGCGAAGAGCGCGATGGTCAACATCGCCGCCAACACCGGCACGCTTATCGTCCCGCTCGTGCTCACGATCGCGTTTTCGATCGTCGCCGTCGCCACGGCGTTTCTAGGCAAGGGCGCCAAACGCACCGCTTGGCTCACGTGCGGAACCATCATCGCACTCGTCGCCATCTTCCTCGCACGTGGCATCTTCTACGGCGTGCAGATAGGCATCGGCCTATAACGATCGCACGGGGCGATGTCATGCAGACGGCATCGCCCCGTGTGGCCACAACAGTGGCTTGCGCCCAGACTGCGAATCTATCCGGAGAAGCGAGGCACGAACATGACCGAACACCAGACGATCGACGAGAAGACGCTTGAGGGCATCGCCTTTGCCGGCAGGACGCTCGGTCCCCTCTTCAGGCACGACCCCCTGCTCGATCGCGAGAAGGTGGAGGCGCTCTACGTCACACTGGCGCGATCGAACCCCACGGCATTGTGCGAGGAATGGCCCTTCGTGGCGCCCGACGAGGCGCTCGAGCCCATCACCGATATGGTCAGGGGTGCCAAGCGCTTCGAAGACGAGCTCGCCGTAGACAACGAGTCGCTGGCCGCCACGTCATCGCTTGCCGACGAGTACCGGCGACTCTTCGTCGGTCCGGCCAAGAAGGCAGCTGCGCCCTGGGGGTCGGTCTACACTGACCGTGACCAGGTCGTCTTCGGCCTCTCGACGCTCGAGCTGCGCGAATGGCTACGCAAAAACGGGATCGAGGTCCGTCGTGGCAAGTCGGAGGAGCCCGAAGACCATATCGGGACGATGCTCGAGCTCATGGCGTGGCTTGCCGACAACCGCCCCGAGCTGCTCGGAGATTACCTGCAGCATCACCTGCTCACGTGGGCCCCGCATTTCCTCGTCCTCATGCAAAACGCCGCGGCAGACGCCTTCTTCACGGGGCTTGCCGCGTTGACGCGCTCCACGCTGCTCGGTATCCAAGACGCGCTTTCCCTCGACGTCATCGAGCCGCGCTTCTACCGATAGACAACCTGCTCACGAGTTGATGTACGCCTCGACATCGGTCTTGAAGTAGCCTTCGGGGATGTTTGCGTGGATGAAGTCGATGAAGTCCTGTGCGGAGCGTGTGAGCACGTGCTCGCTGCTCCAGGCAAGCGAAACGGGATACCACATGGGCGGCGTGTTGACAATGAAGCGCAGGACCTCCGGGTCGTCACGGTAACGGTTATAGATGCATTCGGGAACTGTTCCCCAACCCAAGCCAGCTTTCACGCCTTCAACCATAGCCTCGTGCGTATCGAAGCAGGCGATCATGTTGTGGTCTTGCAGTGACAGACCGTAGCGCTCGCGAAAATGGCGGTTGCCCACCATATGACGACCCGAATCCCATTCGTAGATGATCATGGGCCAATCGAGCAGCGTCTCGATGGAAATCGGCTGCGTGGTGCGGTTGTAGGGTGCGGCGTTGGGGCAGATGAAGATGAGCTTCTTGTATCCCAGCACCTCGAGCTCGAGACCGGGTTCCTCGGGTTGGTTTTCGAGCATGGCAAAATCGAGCTTGCCAGCCTTGAGCTGATCCACCAGCTGCGGCTCGTAGCCCGCCTCCAGATGCACGCGCACGTCAGGCGCCTTTCTCGAAAACCCGGCAACGAGACGAGGCAGCAGGGCGACGCCATCGTTGATGCACATTCCGACATCGAGCGTCGCGTCGAATCGCTCGTCAATCGCCGCCAGTTGGGACGCCAGGACGCGTTCGAGGCCAGCGGTATTGCGTGCAAAGTTAATCACGAGTTCGCCGGCTTTTGTGGGTGTGATGCCCGTGGAGGTACGCTCGAAGAGCTTACGCCCCACGCGTTTCTCGAAGTTGGAGATTCTCTGCGATAGGCCCGGTCGTGACATGAATAGCTGATCAGCTGCCTGCGAGAGACTCTTTGCTTCTGAAAGTACGATGAGCAGTTCGATATCTTCGAAAAGCATGTCAGCCTCCAAGCTCGTCGGAATGTCTCTCGACAGACCATTCGAAATGGCGCACTTGTTCATAGTAAACACAAAATCCGCCTTCCCTGTCTAGGCCGTCCAGCCCATTCGATGCAACGTTCCTTTATAGCCGCTGTAAGGATTTGCTTCATGAAAGCGCGACTTTCCACCCCCTTTCAAAACCGCAACACCCAAATCCGCGAGGATGCGAGTTAGCAATTACTAACCCACATATATTTGCCTTGCGACAGCCTTGTGCGGGCAAGTGGGCACTCCCCCGGGAATCGTTGACCCCCTCCTACGTCGACGAATCCCCAAGCCCGATGCCCGCATTGGGGCGACAACAGGCAAGAGGGATTGAAGCAAGAGAGGGAGGTACGTATGGACAAGCAGGGCATCATCGATGCGAGCAAGAAGCGTCGCGAAGGCGAACGCATCTTCTACACCTCATGTCCGGCAAATGGCTGTTGGGATTCGGCCTGCGTTCTGAAATGCCACATGAAAGATGGCAAGATCTTCGCAATCGAACCCGATGACTCCATCAACAAGAACGACAGCCGCGAGGACAAGGCGTGGGAGGAGCTGCTCAAGGGCAACATCCAAGCACGTCCGTGTGCTATGGGCCATTCCTGGAAGAAGGAGCTCTACGGCGAGACGCGCCTTCTGCACCCCATGAAGCGCGTCGGGGAAAAGGGTCCGGGCAAGGGATACTTCGTACCCATCAGCTGGGACGAGGCCCTGGACACCATCGCCGAGAAGATGAAGGAGATCAAGGCCGAGTATGGCCCCTATGGCATCTTCCACTCGCAGTATCCGAGCTTCGAGAAGAACGGCTTTCCGCTGGCACCTTGGTGGGAGGCCGGTTTTGGTGCTTGGGGAGAGCATTCCACCTCGGGACATGCAGCCGGCGAGATGCTGCACTTGGGCGTTGACCTGACCAAGGTCACGCGAGGCCTGCAGAACTCGATTCCGGGCTTCGAGGCTCCGGACATCTTCTATTCCAAGCTCCTCATCCTATGGGGCATGGATCCGGTCGTGGCGTGGTACGGGCAGACGTCCTACTACATGAAACTCGCGCACGAATACGGCATCAAGACCATCATCATCGACCCGCGCTACACGCAATCGGCCGAGCTCATCGCCGACCAGTGGATTCCCATCCGCCCCGGCACCGACCTGGCCATGATGCTCGCCATCGCGCAGGTGCTCTTCGAGGAGGACATGCTCGACCACGAGTTCATCGAGAAGTGGGTTGACAAGGAGGGCCTCGACGAGTGGCGCACCTACGTCATGGGCGAAGGCGAAGACGGAATCAAAAAGACCCCCGAGTGGGCCGCCCCTATCTGCGCGGTTCCCGCCGAGACCATCCGCGAGCTCGCGCGCCTCTATGGCACATCGCAGCCGGTGCACCTGCAGTACTTCTACAGCTGCGCCAAGCGCCACATGGGCGACTACAGCGCGTCCGCCTCGATGATCCTGCAGGCCATGACCGGCAACATCGCCTGCCACGGCGGCTGCGAGTCCGGTGCGTGCCTGCCCACGCCGGGACGCATCCCCACCCCCACCGCTGACTGGCATCGCAATCCGGGTGATTACAAGGTGCCGGTGCTCTTCAACAACAACTGCCTCACCGAGATTCTGGCGCGTCAGAAGGACTACTGGGAGGGCCGCATCACGGAAAGCGAGTTCCGTCACCTCATCGGCTCGCCTACCAACGACAGCCCCCTGCCCAACATCCAGATGATCATCTTCGAGAACAACTACGCCAACAACCACTCGAACGTGAACAAGCGCTTCAAGGGCATGGCCGACACGAAATTCAACTGGGGCTTCCAGTGGCACATGAACCAGCCCACCGCCGAGCTGTGCGACATCATCCTGCCGGCTCCCGTATGGCAGTTCGAGGGCATGGACGAGTACATGTACGGCCACCAGCGCTTCGTCAGCGGCCCCAACGGCATGCGCAACTACTTCACCTTCTGCGCACGCGGTGCGGAGTTCCCCGGCGAGGTCCGCTCCAAGGAGTGGGTCTGGACGCAGATCGCCAAGCGCCTGGGCGACGAGGTCGTCGAGGGCTACAACCCCCGCATGAAGGACGTCGAGTGGGAAGACTGGGTCGACGAGCAGGAGAAGGTCTACAAGGAGGCCGTCGAGAAGTGGATTGACGAGGGCTATCTCATCGTCCTCGGAAAGGATGAGATCAAGACCTGGGAGGACTTCAACGCCAACCCGGTCGTGCGCACCGAGATCGACGAGCCCTACTATCCCTTCAAGTCGGCCATGGACGCCGGCGAGAGTCCCTTCTACACACCGACGGGCAAGATCGAGCCCTATTCCCGCTTCGTCGAGACCCACGACATGACCGAGTCGCGCTGGCGCGGCCAGATCGAGCCCATGCCGGTGTGGAGCCCCAGCTACGTGGAGGGCGACATCGGGTCTGCCAGTAACGACGGCTTCTACAACCCCAAGGTCAAGAAGTATCCGCTTTCCGTCGTCACGCCCGTCTCCGTCTACCGTCAGCATTCGAGCAACGACAACAACCCCTTCATGCGCGAGGACGTCTACCGTCATGGCGTGTGGATCTCGGGCGTGGATGCCCAGGCCCGCGGCATCAAGGACGGCGACCTATGCCGCGTCTACTCCGACCGCGGCGAGGCGATTCTGCCGGCTTACGTCACCAATCGCTGCATGCCCGGCACCGCGGCCGTCCACCATGGCTCCTGGTACCAGACCAACGGCGAGGACGCCGAGATGAACGTCTTTGGCCAGGACATGCGCGGAACGCCCAACATCCTGCTCGATGACGGACACCTGCCCCACATCCTGGGCGCACTCATCATCGCGGGACTGTGCGAGGTCGAGAAGGTGGCCGACGGCGACATCGAAGGCTACGGCACCGAAGCCGCCCGTGGCGGCATGCGCGGCGCGAAGGTCGCCATCGGTTGCCGTGACGAACTGGCAAAGAAGGACGGTGCACGCGATGCGGCAGCCGTCGACGCCGAATAGCCGAGCCGAGAGAGGAGGAACGAAAATGACCCAGTACGGATTTATGTTCGACATGAACCGCTGCTACGCCTGCCAGGCATGCAGCATCGCCTGCAAGGACTGGAACGACATCGAGCCGGGCGCCGAGAAGTGGATGACCGTCTACGAATGGGAGAAGGGAACCTTTCCCAACATCCGCCTAAACGCCCTGGCCTTCCCGTGCGCCCATTGCGAGGACCCTTCCTGCATGAAGGTATGCCCCAACGGTGCCATCTACAAGGAAGACGAGTTCGGCGCAGTCCTGGTGGACCAGGACAAGTGCGAGGGCTGCCGCAAGTGCTACGAGGCATGCCCCTACGGATCGCCCAAGTTCGCCAGCGACGAGCAGGGCGCCAAGATGAGCAAGTGCACCATGTGCGTCGACCGCCTCGCCGAGGGCATGCAGCCCGCCTGCACCGCGAGCTGCCCGCTACGCGCCTTCGACTTTGGTCCGCTCGACGAGCTCATCGAGAAGTACGGCGACGTGCGCCAATGCGAGGGCATGCCCGCGCCGGATGCGACCAAACCCGCTTTCATCATCTGGAACCCACGCGAGAAGACGCAGCTCATCCCCTATGACGTGGATGAGGCCATCAGGCTCAACCAGCAGCGTGGCGACCTGGGGACGATGTTCGAGAGCGAGGAGGACCTCACGACCTTCGATGAGGGAACGATTCGCCGTGACGAGCTTGTCATGAAGCACGCGAGCAACGCCGAGCTGATGCGCGCCACGCGCAACGACATGGCGTAGAAGCCTTTCCATCGCCCCGCCCTGGCACCTGCTTCGGGCACCAGGGCGGGGCACCGGGAAAGCCTTCGAAAGGCTTTGTGTGAGGAGAAAGTTTTAGGAGGATATGTAATGGAATGGATAGGAGTCATAGGCATCGTCGTGGGCCTGGTGTTCTTCGTCGTTGCAGCCATGAGGGGCTGGAACGTGCTGATTACCTCGATCGTGACTGCCATCGTTATCGCACTCACCAACGGCATGGACATCATGAGCTCCATGGTGGGCACCGAAACGTCATACGTCACCGGCTTGGCCGGATTCTTGAGGGGTAACTTGATCATCTTCATGGGCGGCGCCATCATGGGCGAGTTCATGGACAAATCGGGTGCCGCAAAATCCATTGCGCAGGCCATCATGAACAAAGTGGGAACCAAGAGCCCATATATGGTGCTTCTCGGCATATCGCTCATCGGTGCGCTACTCACCTATGCGGGCATCTCGATGTTCGTCGCCATGTTCGCGCTCATCCCGCTGGCACGCCCGATGTTCCGCGAGTGCGACATTCCCTGGCCGCTGTTCTGCGCGGCGTGGACACTGGGCACCTGCTCGTTCACCATGGCGATGATTCCGGGTGTGCCGGCTATCGCATGGATCAACGCGGCCAATGGCTGCGGTGTCTCGCTCACGGCTGCACCCATCATGGGTATCGTGGGTTCCATCATCGCTATCGCGGTCAGCTGCCTGATCATCAAGTTCTCGCTCAAGCGTGCCCAGGCCCGCGGTGAGCACTTCGTGGCAACCGAGGACGACATCGAGGTTGAGGAGGACAAGAACATCCCCAATCTGTTCCTCGCGCTGCTGCCGCTCTTCCTGCTCATCGCCACCATCATCGGCCTGTCCGCGACCGGCATGAAGAACGTGGTGTACATCGGCATGCTCGTGGGCATCATTGCCTCGATCGCTTGCTTCTTCAAGTTCGTGCCGAGCGTCAAGGACTCTCTCGGTGCAGGCGCCGTTGCCGGCGTCGGCCCTGCGGTCTTCACGTCTGCTGCCGTCGGCGTCGGCACCGTTGCCGCCGCATCCGTCGGCTTCTCGGTCATTTACGGGGCCATCTTCAACATGCCCGGCGGCACCTACGTGTCTGCCGCTACCATGGCAGCCGCCCTCGGTGGCATCATGGGTTCCGGCTCGGGAGCCGTGGGCATCATCGCCCAGAACTTCCTGCAGCCCTACCTGGCAACGGGTGTCGATCCCGCCGCTCTGGCGAAGATCATCGCAACTTCGGCCACAATTGGTGGTGCGCTTCCCAACTCGGGTGCCATGTTCGGCATGCTCTCGGCCATGAAACTCACGCACAAGAATTCCTACAAGTACATCGCCGCCATCTCCATCGGTGCGGGCCTATGTGCGTTGATCGTCATGATCATCATGGCCAACCTGGGTATCGTATAGCCCCTCCTTTTCCAGTCGGCGCCTCGCATGCACGGGGCGCCGACACCCCTCCCCGAAGAACCATCAGGCATAACCCGATAAATTCAACAGAGGTGTCGCCATGGATTCCAATTCGAAAGGCCCCAAGGGAAAAGCTGTCACCGATGTGAAGGCGCCTGCCATGGGCAGAGCTCCCGCAAAGGGGCGCTCGGTCACGAGCCAAGTATCGCTTTTCGAAAGGGTGCCCGATTGGGCGCGTCTTTCCTGGCCGGACATCGCGGCCATCCTCTCCGGAGTGGTCTCAAGCCTCTCCAAACTCATGGGCGGCGGTATCGTCGCCTTCTACGCGGGCTGCCAGCTCGGCGGCGTCACCGTCGCCATCACGTTCGCGCTTTCCTTCGTTCTCACGTATTTCGTCGGCAAGATCTGCTTTCGCGAAGGTCTTCCCAACAACGTCGTCTCCCGTTACTACATCTTTGGCAAGAACGGCTCCGCCGTCGGTTCGCTCATCTGGATATTCGTCCTGGTGGGCGTGTTGGCCGTGGGTACCGTGCAGCTGGGCAACGCCATCCTGTTCGCCTTTGGCTGGGAGGGCGATTTTGCCCGCTGGACGCTCTTCATCGGCATCTCGTGCGTGTGGGTGCTCATGGCGCTGTTCGGCACCAAGGTCATCGCCCGCATGAACGCCGTGTTCGTCGTGGCGCTCTTCTGCGTCATGGGATACGTAATCTACCTCATCGCCGCTGACGGCCAACTCGTCGATGCAGCAACCCACGGCATCATGATTCCCGAAGTGGAGCCCCTGGAGGGCTTTGCCTACTCCGTCAACTACGCCATCATGACAAGCGGTCTGCTCGCATTGTTCGCGGCGGACTTTACGCGCTTCGCCAAGAAGGAACGTGACATCGTGCCCATTTCGCTCACGGGTACCATATTCGCTATCGTCACGTACATATTCGGCGCGCTCATCGTCTACTACGGCTTCGAACAGTCGTTTGCGTACTTCAGCGCCCAGGGCATGGACGCCACGCTGGCCGCCAATGCGGCGGTCACCAATCCCGGCGTCTCGCTCGTGCTCGCCTCCGGTGGCATCGGCCTTGCCATCATCTGCCTATCGCAGATGAAGGTGGAGACCTCGAACTCGATCGGCGGCGCCAACGCCGTCTCCAACCTCTTCGACTCGCTCTTTGGAAGAAAGCTCGCCTGGCCCGTGGCCGTCATCATCGCCAACGCCATCGGCCTCGCCTTCATATTGGGAAACATCCTCGACCAGGTCAACGCATTCATGAGCTATGGGTCGATTCTCACGAGCTCGTGGTGCATCCTGCTCATCACCGACTACTACATCGTGCGCGGCAAGATGGGCATCGGCGCACAGGGCATCGACCTGGGTGCACGGGAACACACGGTCAACTGGCGCGGCGTGGGAACGCTCGTCGCCGTCTCGACCGTGGCAAGTGTGCTGTATGCCACGAACATCCTGCAGATACCGTTTCTGCTGGTAGCGCCCGCATCCATGGTCATCTACATCCTGGTGAGCTGGCTGTTGCGCGACAAGGTGCGCTCGGGCAAGGTCGCCTAGGACGACGGCAAGAGCACGCGCTGGCATTCGAGGCAGGTCAGTAGGTAGTAGATGCCGAGTAACACAGCGGTACCCCCGATGACCGCCGCCACGATCACCGCATACGACGAGCTCCCCAGCACCAGGGCGAGAAAGCCCACGAGCGCCAGCCCGAAGCAATCGTGCACCATGGCAAACGCGAACGGTGCCGCGAAGTAGACGCCCACCTGGATCCGAATGGCGCCCCGCATCATCTTAGAGTCGCAGCCGAGGTCGGCGAGCATCGCAAAGCGCCCGGCGCTATCGACCGCGTCGGCGAGCTGCTGCAACGCCAGCACCGCGGCCGCCGCCACGAGAAAGGTGACGCCGTAGAAAATCCCGACGTAGCCGATGGGCGCCAGCGCGGTGGCGTTGTCGATGCCCGCAGGCCCTCTCATTCCCACGCTGAAGGCCAGTCCGGCCACCATCATGCACGTGGCCACGGCGATGAGGACGCAGGTGCAGGCCATGGCGTTAGAGCTCGACGAGACGCGGCTCTCGACCTGGCGAATGACGAAGAAGCGTAGACCCGAGAGATAACGGGCGGGCTTGCGTCGGGCACGGGATGGCCAGGTGGTGGCAAAGAAGCGAAACAGGACGGCGGTGGCGAGCACGGCCAGGATGCCCAGCGGCAGTATCCAGACGACGAAGAAGACGGGCTGCAGGATGCACGACCCCCACACGACAGCCAGCACGACGAAGGCGAAGACAAGCTGCACGGCCGTTGGCAGACGCCGGATGCCCTTGGGGCTATCGGGAGTCGAGTTCGCGCGTAGCAGCTCTATGAGCGGTCGCCTGCCCACATCGCGGATGCCGAGGAGCGTCGCCAGGACCATGATCGCGAGAAAGCAGCCCGCGGTCCAGCAAAGGACGCCAGACGAGAACGTGAAGACGAGCTTGTACGGGACGTCGAAGACGAAGGCGGCGACAAAGCCGGAGAGCGGCGATATCACAACCGCCACCACCATGCCGATGACCAGGGCAAGAAGTCCGACGATGCAGCCCTCGTAGGCGAGGATGCGCGCGATAGACGACGCGGGCATGCCCAGGATCTCGTAGAGCGCGAATTCGCGGGAGCGGCGACGTAGGATGAAGCGGTTCGCGTAGACGATGAGGAACGCGAACACGATGACGGAGAACACCGAAAACGCCTGCATGACGCCGTTGGCGGAATCGTACACGCCCCTTTGCTGCTCGCTCAGGTCCAAGGCGAGGAGATAATCGGTCGATGCCGTGAACGAGTACAGAAGACAAGCGGCAAAGGCCAATGTCATGAAGTAGATCGAGTAATCCCCGAACGAACGTCTGATGTTCCCGATGGCGATCTTTGCGTACACGGGCGTACTCCCTCCTCTTGAGTCATGCCCATCCTAGGGGCCGAAAAGAGGAGCTGCCATCGGGCAGCCTTACCGCATGCGAACACTTTCGTAAGGTTCGTGTGACGGAGGTCGAATGGGAGTTTGTAACGTGTCATGTTACACGTTACAATGTCATAGTCGATTGGGGCAGATGTGATCCAAGGCTTTGCAGATGACGATACGCGCATGATGTCGCATAAACCCATCCATCCGGGTGAGTTCCTACGAGAGGACTACATGCCCGAGCTCGGACTCTCCGTTGCCGGCCTTGCTGAGCGCCTAGGTGTCACGCGCCAGACCGTGAACGACATCGTACGTGAGCGTCGCGGTCTCAGCCCCGACATGTGCCTGCGCTTAGGACGGCTCTTCGGGACGAGTCCTCAATTCTGGATGAACATGCAGGCAAAGGTCGACATCTGGAACTCGTTGGAGTTGCATCGCGACGAAATCGAGGCAATCGAGCCCATTGCCGCCGTAGGATGAGATAAGAACGATGCCGACGAAAGGCCCTACCCTATGCAGCCAGCGATGATGCGGGCGGCCTCGCGGGCCGATTCGACGTCCAACCCGCCGTACTGGATGGCAAAACGCGCGTCATCGTGAGGCGGTAGCGAAGCGATTGCGTAATCGTCCATAGGCGAAAGCCGCGCTCCCCGCTCGAGTGCGGCGGCGGTGATCCGGTCCTCGTCGGCACCCTCTATCGAGAGCACGAAATGCAGCCCCGAGTCGGCCTGCTCGACGCGCACGCGGCCCGACGGGGCAAGCCGCACCATCTCGTCAACGAAGGCGTCGCGCACGTCACGCTGCGCCTTGCGGTAGCGGTTCACATGGCGCTCGTAATCGCCCGTCTCGATCATGCGCGCGAGCGCTATCTGGTCGATGACGCTCACGGTGTTCGCGTAGAAGCCGACGCGTTCCTCCCACGCCTCTGCCAGCCTAGGCGGCAGGACCATGAAGGCCATGCGAAGCGCCGGGCCCAGGCTCTTGGAAAACGTGTTGGTGTATATGACGTGACCTGCCACGTCAATGGACGCGAGGCTTGCCACCGGACGACCCGCCATGCGAAACGGCGCATCGTAGTCATCCTCGACGATATAACGCCCCTCGGTCTCGCTTGCCCACGCAAGCAATTCGTAGCGGCGGCTTATGCTTGTCACGATGCCGGTCGGGAACTGATGCGACGGCATGACGTGGACGAGGCTCGCATCGCTTGCCCGAAGTTCCTCCATGGACATACCCTCGTTATCAAGTCCGATGGGCCGCACGGACAATCCCGCCGACTCGTAGATTTGCGCCAGGCGCGGATAGCCGGGATTCTCGAGCGCCACCGAGCCCCTGGGCCGCAGGAGCTGCACGAGCGCGGCATCGAGGAGCTGCGAGCCGGCACCGACGACGATACGGGCGGGATCGGCCTCGAATCCGCGCGTTTCGCGGAGTCTGTGCGCGATGGCGCGACGCAGGCGCAAGGTGCCCTTGGGAGGTTGGGGACCGTAAAGCTCTTCGTCGGATTCGACCGACAGGACGCGTCGCAGGGCCCTTCCCCACACGCGCGAGACCATGGCGGGATCGGCATCGACCCGCGAGAGGTCATGGCGAACGTCAGGATGCGCCTCCTCGGAAAGCGTGACAAAAGTCGCCGGGGCACTTTTGTCACGTTTCGTGACGCTTGTCACGGCGGATAACTCAGAGACGTAGTATCCGCTGCGGGGTCTCGTGTAGCAGTAGCCCTCCGTCACCAGCTGCGCGTAGGCGTTCTCCACGGTAATGAGACTCACACCGAGATGCTGGGCGAACGCGCGCTTGGAAGGCAGCTTCTCGTGGGGCGCAAGCGTGCCGGCCTCGATATCGCGCCTGATCGAACGATAGACGAATTCGTAGAGGCTCAGCTCCCCACGACTCTCCAGATCGTAATCCAGCATCAACGCCTCCGTTTGCCACCGCTCTCATGCCCGTCTTCCCTGAGCATAATCTGGTCATATCAATTTCGCACGATATGGATATACAAACATATCCAGATTACGCCTAGGCTTCGAACCGTCAATACTCGAATCGACACGCGGAGGCAAGACATGGCAGAGACGACGAGGGAAGAACGCGCCAAGCTCAACCGGGAGCTGGCGCAGATGCTCAAGGGCGGCGTCATCATGGACGTTACCACCCCCGATCAGGCACGCATCGCCGAGGAGGCGGGCGCGTGCGCGGTCATGGCCCTCGAGCGCATCCCGGCAGACATACGCGCGGCCGGCGGCGTGAGTCGCATGAGCGACCCGGCGATGATCCGTGGCATCCAGCAGGCCGTGAGCATCCCCGTTATGGCGAAATGCCGCATCGGGCACTTCGTCGAGGCCCAGGTGCTCGAGGCCATCGAGATAGACTACATCGACGAGTCCGAGGTGCTGAGCCCGGCCGATGACGTCTACCATATCGACAAGACGGCGTTTTCCGTGCCCTTCGTATGCGGTGCGCACAACCTCGGCGAGGCGCTACGCCGCATCGCCGAGGGCGCGTCGATGATCCGCACCAAGGGCGAGCCCGGCACGGGAGACGTCGTGCAGGCGGTGAGTCACATGCGCCTCATCAACGGCGAGATCCGTGCGGTGGGCGCCTTGCGCGAAGACGAGCTGTTCGAGGAGGCGAAGCGCCTCGAGGTCCCCATCGACCTGCTTCGCTACGTGCACGAGCACGGCAAACTGCCCGTCGTCAACTTCGCTGCAGGCGGCGTGGCGACACCGGCCGACGCGGCGCTCATGATGCAGCTCGGCGCCGAGGGCGTCTTCGTGGGAAGCGGCATCTTCAAGAGCGGCAATCCCGCCGAACGCGCCCGGGCCATCGTCGGCGCCGTGACACGCTACGAGGACCCGGAGTACATCGCGCACGTCTCGGAAAACCTCGGCGAAGCCATGGTCGGCATCAACAAGGACGAGATCGAGCTGCTCATGGCGGAGCGGGGCATCTAATGGCAACGGCGATCCTGGCGGTGCAGGGCGCGTTTGCCGAACATGCCGCTGTGCTCGACGAGCTGGGCGAACCGTGGTTCGAGCTGCGCTGCCTGCGCAACATGAGTCGCCACTTCGACCGGCTCATCCTGCCCGGAGGCGAGTCCACGGTGCAGGGAAGGCTGCTGCGCGAGGAGGGCATGCTCTCGACGATACGCGCGCTCGTCGAGGAAGGAATGCCCGTGCTCGGCACCTGCGCGGGACTCATCCTGCTCGCCGAGCACGTCGTCGACGATGACGGCGACGGGCGCCCGATCAGGCCCGAAAGCCATCTGGGGACCATGCACGTCACGGTCGAGCGAAACGCCTACGGCCGCCAGCTCGCGAGCTTTCACGCGACAGGCGATTTCATGGGCATCGGAACGGTGCCCATGAGCTTCATACGGGCACCGCGCATCGTCGACGTGCGCGAGGGCGCAGTCGAGCTCGCGCGAGTCGACGGCGACATCGTCGCCGCTCGCGATGGCAACCAGGTCGGCGTCGCGTTTCATCCCGAGCTCGACGACGACCCGCGCATCCACGAGCTGTTCCTCAGTCTGTAAATGGCATCGCCCCACCGTCACGCGATTCCATCGCATTTTGCAGAGGTTTTACAAGCGCCTGATAGGAGCTTTACATGCCGATCCTATCCTGTGGCCAAAGCCTATCCATGACAAGGAGATGGGCAATGACCACAGGAAAGGACTTAGACATGACCAAGACAATAGCGCGCGTCGTCCTCACGACCCTCGCAACGATGACCTGCCTCGTAGGGGCGTTCGCCATGATCGGATGCTCGTCGTCGGGCCAGGAATCCGGCGCCCAGGGGTCGCCCGGCACCGAGCAGATCTCCGTCTACTCGCGCGAGGACGGATCCGGAACGCGCGGAGCCTTCATCGAGCTCTTCGGCCTGGAGGAAAAGGATGCGCAGGGCAACAAGACCGATACCACGACCGACAAGGCGGCCATCACCAACTCCACGTCGGTCATGATGACATCGGTCGCCAACGACCCCAATGGAATCGGCTACATCTCCCTCGGCTCGCTCAACGACTCCGTCAAGGCCGTCCGTATCGACGGCGTGGAGGCGACGGCGGACAACGTGAAGGGCGGCTCCTACAAGGTCTCGCGTCCCTTCAACATCGTCCTCAGCGACATGTCCAATGCGGCGGCAAACGACTTCGTCACCTTCGTCATGAGTGCCGACGGGCAGGCCATCGTCGAGGATAACCACTACATCGCCGTCAACGATGCAGCCCAGCCCTACCAGAAGGGCGACGTGTCCGGCAAGATCGTGATCGCGGGATCGTCATCGGTCACACCGGTGATGGAGAAGCTCGCCGAGGCCTATGAGTCCGTCAACCCCGCCGTCACCATCGAGGTCCAGCAGTCGGACTCCACGACGGGCGTGAACATGGCCATCGAGGGCACCTGTGACATCGGCATGGCATCCCGCGAGCTCAAGGATTCCGAAGTTGCCGCAGGCGTCAGGTCCCAGCCCATCGCACGTGACGGAATCGCCGTGATCGTCGCGCCGTCCTCGTCCGTCGACGAGCTGACCAGCCAGCAGGTCAAGGACATCTTCTCTGGTGTCGCAAAGACCTGGGCCGACGTGATTGGCTAGCCATCCCATGAGCCATTCCATGTCAAGGCAGGCCCTCAGGGAAGGCGTGGCGCGGTGGCTCTTTGCCGCCGCTGCCGCGATCTCCATCCTGGCCGTGGCGCTCATCTGCCTCTTCCTCTTTGCCAACGGGGTTCCCGCCATGGCGCAAATCGGACTGCCCGACTTCCTGCTGGGAACCACCTGGAAACCGGGAAGCGATATGTACGGGATATTCCCCATGATAGTCGGCAGCCTCTACGTCACCGCCGGGGCGATCGTCGTCGGCGTGCCCGCGGGCATCCTGACGGCGATCTTCCTCTCCCGCTTCGCGAACGCGAGTATCGCGCGGCTACTCAAGCCCGCCGTCGAGCTGCTCGCCGGCATCCCGTCGGTCGTCTACGGCTTCTTTGGCCTCATGGTGGTCGTTCCCCTCGTGCGATCGATCGGCCCGGGCAACGGACTGTCGCTGCTCGCCGCCTCCTTCCTCCTGGGCATCATGATCCTGCCCACCATCATCACCGTGTCGAAGAACGCCCTCGACGCTGTGCCCCGGAGCTACTACGAGGGGGCGCTCGCCCTGGGGGCAACGCACGAGCGCTCGGTCTTTCGCATCGTCGTGCCGGCCGCGTTCTCGGGAATCATGGCGTCCGTCGTCCTGGGCGTGGGGCGTGCCATCGGGGAGACGATGGCCGTGGTCATGGTGGCGGGAAACCAGGCCGTCATCCCCTCCTCCATCTTCGATGGCGTTCGCACGATGACTGCCAACATCGTGCTCGAGATGGGTTACGCCGCAGACCTGCATCGCGGAGCGCTCATCGCCACCGGCGTCGTGCTCTTCGTGTTCGTCATGCTCATAAGCCTGCTGTTCGGCGCGATAAAGAAGCGAGGTGCCCTGAGATGACGGCCCGTATCCTTCGCGCCGTGGTATACGCGGGTGCCATCCTATCGACGGCGATGCTCGTCCTGATCATTGGGTTCATTCTGGTGAACGGCATCCCGAACCTCAGCCCGACCCTATTCGAATGGGAGTACACCTCCGACAACGTCTCGCTCATGCCCGCCCTGGTTGACACGGTCCTGATGGCACTTCTCGCCCTCGTCATCGCAGCCCCCGTCGGCATCGCCTCGGCGGTGTACCTCGTCGAGTACGCACGGCCCGCGAGCCGTTTCGTGCGCGTGGTGCGCATGACGACCGAGACGCTCCAGGGCATCCCGTCAATCGTGTACGGCCTGTTCGGCCTGCTCTTCTTCACGACGCTTCTGGGTTGGGGCCTCTCGCTGCTCGCGGGCGCGTGCACCCTGGCGATCATGGTGCTCCCCATCATCATGCGCACGACCGAGGAAGCGCTTCTCGCCGTGCCCCAATCCTACAAGCACAGCGGGCTTGCCCTGGGAGCCGGTCTCGTGCGCACCATATTCCGCTGCGTGCTCCCGAGCGCGCTGCCCGGCATCTTCGGCGGCGTGCTGCTCGCACTTGGCCGCTGCGTCGGCGAGGTGGCGGCGCTGCTGTTCACCGCCGGTACCGTGGCGCAAATCCCCGACTTTGGCGGCGAGGGCGTCTTCGCCCTGTTCGACTCGTGCCGCACGCTCGCCGTGCACATGTACGTCCTGGCAAGCGAGGGACTGCACCTGAACGAAACCTATGCCACGGCCGTCGTGCTGCTCGTCCTCGTCGTGTTGCTGAACGCGGGGACGAACCTCGTCGTCAAGCGATTGAACGTGCGGGGCTAGCGATGCCGAAACCCGATATCCCTATCAAGCGAAAGGACAATCCGATGGAATGCGTCCGAGAGAAGACCCCGGCAGTCGCCATGAACGGGCCTCGCGATCCTCATGTGTGCCCCGATGACATGGCCATGGGCTCCGCATGCCCAAGCCACGAGGCAAAGATGGAGGTGAGGGACCTGAACCTGCACTACGGCGACTTCCATGCGCTCAAGGACATCTCGCTCTCCTTTCCCAAAAACGAGGTGACGGCCCTCATCGGCCCGTCCGGCTGCGGCAAGTCGACGTTGCTCAAGACGCTCAACCGGATGAACGACCTTGTCGAGGGCTGCACGGTACAAGGTTGCGTCGAGCTTGACGGCCATGACGTCTACCGCACGATGCCCGCCACCGACCTGCGTAGGCGCGTCGGCATGGTCTTCCAGCAGCCCAACCCGTTTCCCATGAGCATCTACGACAACGTCGCCTTCGGCCCGCGCACCCATGGCGTCCGCAACCGCGGCGAGCTGGACGACATCGTCGAATCGTCCCTTCGCGATGCCGCCATCTGGGACGAGGTCAAGGACCGTCTGAAGCGCAGCGCCCTGGGCCTGTCAGGAGGACAGCAGCAGCGTCTGTGCATCGCCCGCGCACTGGCGGTCAAGCCGGAGGTGCTCCTGCTCGACGAGTCCACGAGCGCGCTGGACCCCATATCGACGGCCAAGATCGAGGAACTCGTCGACGAGCTCAGGCACCGCTACACCGTCATCATGGTGACCCACAACATGCTGCAGGCCCTGCGCGTCTCGACCAAGACCGCGTTCTTCCTTCTGGGAGAGATGATCGAGGCCGACGACACGGAGACCCTGTTCACGCATCCGCGTGACGAGCGCACCGCCGACTACGTGGCCGGGCGGTTCGGATAGACGGCGAATGTGTCAGGGGTCAATGTGTCAGGGGTCTGACCCCCTGACACATTCGCTACGACACGCCTTTCTCGATGACGGCGCCGACGGGGCAGGCATGGTGGCAGTTGCCGCACTCGTCGCAACGCTCGCCCAGGATGCGGTAGGGGGTTCCCGCCACGATGGCCTTGTGCGTGCAGGCGTCCATGCACGCACCGCACTCGATGCATTCATCGGTGATGGTGAAACCGGCGGGCACGAAGGTCGCGCCGCCCCAGGAAAAGCGCTCGCGCAGGATCTTGTGATCGCGGTGCACCATGTTGAAGTCGTAGTCGTAGAGCTCGCCCCAGGCGCTGTCCATGACGAGGACCACGGTCTCGGGATACTTGTTGATGTCATAGGTCGCCACGGCGAACATGTGGTTAGCGGCGGCCTTGGCGGAAAGCTCCTCGTCGGTGAGAAGGCGCACGCTGCCGCTCACGCGCATCATGTAGCCGGGCTGGAAGTGCGGCATGTTCTCGTCGTCCCATACCACGGGCGCATCGGTGCGCTCGCCGCACACGGAGAGCCTGCCGCCTTCGATCATCTGCCGAAAGAACGGCTTGCCCGTCATGGTGCGCAGGTAGAGGCCCTCGTCGTCGTAGGCGAAGAAGTGCGCGATGCGCGAATCCACTCCCCCGTTGCCGTCGAGCGTCGCGAAGCTGCAGCATCCGATCTCGTCGAACTTCTCGTACACGTCCTTGATGCTCAGCATGGCATCTCCCCTTTCTCCGGTAAATCGGAAATAATCTGGTGGTATCTGCGCGCCATTCCCCGTGCGTGGGCGCGCATCAGGTCGAATCCGAACAGCTCGGTGCAATCCTCGGACACGTTGGAGACGCTGTTGGCATCTATGAAATAGGCACCGTGTCTGGTTTCTATGACGTCGAAGCTCCCGAAGCCGATGCCGAGCGCGCGGGCCGCACGCAGGGCGGCATCGCGCACGCCGTCGGGGCAATCGGGATAGAGCTCGTAGGTGGAGCCGGCGTGGTAGGAGGACAACCCGCCTTCGCCGATGCTGCGCTTGGCGATGAGCGGCAACTCGTCGTCCACCACCTCGATGCGCGTCACGTAGCCAAACTCGGGCTCGACGTACTCCTGCACCACGAAGGGCATGGCAGGAGCCTGCGCGATAAAGCGGCGAGCCTCATCGGCATCGCGAGCGAGCAGCGTATGCGTGCTGCGGCCGCCGCAATCGGGCTTGATGACACAGGGATACGCGAAAGCCGAGGCATCGAGCTCTTCCGGCATGCCAAAGGCGATGATTGCCGGCGTCATTAGGCCGGCTTCCGCGAGCGCACGTGTACTCGCCACCTTGCTAATCTCGTAGCGATGAGCGCGCGGCTCGTTGATCATGACGATGCCACGGGCCCGCGCTTCGTCCACGAGCCGCTCCATGGACTCGAGGGCGGCGTCATGCCCGCGGAAGCGCGCGCTGGCAAACACGCGGCTCACGAGCATGCCGCAGGCAAGGGCGCGCTCCACGCAATCCCCGCGCGTCATGTCGATCATCGTGACCGTCGGCGCGTCCTCGCCGCACGCATCGGCAAGCGCCGTGACGAGCTCGGCCGCCAGCTTGTGGTCCGACCACTCGTCGGACTCGTAGAGCACGCCGATGTCCGAAAGCCGATCAGTGCGCATAGTCGAGCCTCCTCTCGAAGTAGCGGCTCACGAGCATGACCGGCAAGGTCAGACAGAGGTAGAGCGCCCCCAGAAGCAGGAAGCACCCGAAGAAGTTGTAGTTGGTCGCGCTGATCTCGCGCATGGTCTGGGTCAACTCGATGACGGCGATGACCGAGAGCAGCGACGAGTCCTTGATGATGGAGGCGAACTGACCGGTCAGCGCCGGAAGCGTGCGGGTCACCATCTGGGGCAGCGCCACCGACACGGCGGTCTGGGCGCGGGTGAGCCCCAGGGCGCGCGCCGCCTCGAGCGGCCCGCGGTCGAGCGACTCGTAGCCCGCGCGCACGATCTCTGCGATGTAGGCACCGGCGAAGACCGACAGGATGATGATGCCGGCGACCACGCGGTTCTCCACACCCCAGGCCGTCCCGATGATGTAGTAGAACAGGTAGATCTGCGCGATGAGCGGCGTGCCGCGGATGATCTTGACGTAGAGGTCGCACAGGTAGCGTATGGGCAGGATGCGCGAGTTCTTGCCAAGGGCGACCGGCACGCCGATGAGCATGCTGCCTATGAGGCTCGCGACCGACAGCCACACCGTGAGCATGAAGCCGTCGAAGATGCGCAGCCGGTACTGACCCACGAAGTCGAAGTTCAGCGTGATGCCGACGGCACCGAGCGAACACCCCACGACGAGGATGACCGCCACGCACACGAGCAGGTAGTTGGCCGCCTTCTTCAGCGGAGCGACCGCCTCGCCTGAAGGCGCCACGAATAGGCTACGCAACACGGACACGACCGCACTCCCCTCACTCGAAGTCGAAGAACCACTTGAACCCGTGTTCGTCGAAGGCGCGCTTCTCGTCGGCGAGGTACTTCTCGGTCAGGCGGTCGAACTCGCCATCGGTCTTGGATGCGGCGATGAACTCGTTGAGCTGGTCGAGCAGCTCGGTATCGCCCTTCTTCACCGCGATGCCCCACGATTCGGCCTCCTGGAAGGGGATGAATATCGCCTCGGTGGTATCCGGGTTGGCGACGTTGTTGCGGTAGATGGTCAGCTGGTCGTAGAGGAAGCCATCGGCCTTGCCCTGGACGACCTCGGTGACGCAGGCGCTCTCGTCGGCCAGGCGGACGATCTGGGCTTCGGGCAGGTTCTTGGTGGCGTACACGTCACCGGTCGAGCCCGTCTTGACGGCGACCTTCTTGTCGGGATGGTTGAGGTCGTCGATGCTGGCCACGCCCGAATTGGCGTTGGCGAGGATGGCGAGCTGCGCCATGGCGTAGGGATCGGAGAAGTCGACGGCCTCCTTGCGCTCCTCGGTGATGGTCATGGAGCTGATGACGCAGTCTGCCTTGTCGGTCTGCAACGATGGGATGAGGCCGTCCCAGGCCGTATTCTCGATTACGAGGTCGTAGCCGTAGCGATCCGCGAAGTCCCGCATGAAGTCCACGGCCAGGCCGGCGGGTTGCCCCGCGTCGTCCTTGGTCTCGAACGGCGGGTAGGCAAGCTCCATCGCCACCGTGAGGACAGGCTTGCCATCTTGCGATTGCGTGCCGCCGCCTTGCGACCCGCAGCCCACGAGGCCGAGCACGCCAAGTGCCAGGACCGCCGTCAGGGCAAATGTCATTGCCTTTTTCATCTCTCATCTCCCTTTCTCGAGGTGTCGACCGCAAGGGCCGCATCGAAGTTGCGTCTCATGGTCTCGAGCGTGTCGCGCGTGACGTCGAAGTCCGCAAGTGAGACGCCCACCATCTGCGTGGCGACAAGCTCAGCAGAGATCTCGTCGAACACGCCCCTGAGCCGTCTGCCCTGCTCGGTCAGGCTCGCGTAGGTGATGCGACGGTCGCCGTCATGCTTGGCCGTCTGCACGTAACCCGCGTTCGCGAGCTTCCTGACGAGACAGGTTACCGTGGAGGGCTCCCGGCCGATGGCCTGAGCCAGCTCGTGCATGGTCACGTCCTCGTGGACGAACAGGTGCATGAGGATGTCGCCATGGGAGGGAACGAGGCTGTCCAACCCCTCGTCGCGCAGACGCGTCATGAGAAAGCGGTTCGCGGCCGCCAGGGTGCGCGAGAGCGTGCTCACGAAATCCGACGCACCCGCAGAGTATGCCTGCATGGCAACGTGACCTGCCTCGATTGCCACCGTCTTCCCTCCTGTCGTGTCTCACCGCAACATGTCCGTGCCATAATACTTTGATATCAAAGTATCGTCAATGGATGCATTTCGGTGCCGTCTCCGTGCATCCCGCTTACGCGCGGCCCCTTCCCTCGCGCATCGCGCCCTATACTCTCGTCAAGAAAGGAAGGGCCATGAAGATCGAGATCGAAACCGACGAATTCCTGCGCGAACCGGAGATCATCGTGCGCTGCGCCGTCGTGGACGAACGCATCGTCTCCATCGTTGCCGGTCTGCGCATGCACGACCGCAAGATGACGGGTGACGTCGACGGCGAGATGCGCGTCGTCTCCGTGGGCGAGATCCTCTACGTCGAGTCCGTCGACGGCCGTAGCTTCGCCTACACGGGCGACGCGGTCCTCGAGATGCCGCTTCGCCTCTGCGAGCTGGAGGAGCGCCTGATAGATGCCGGCTTCGTCAAGGTCGCCCGCAACTGCCTGGTCAACCTGTGCCGCATCGCGGGGCTACGCCCCTACGTCGGCGGCCGCCTGCTCGCCCGGCTGGACAACGATGAGGAGATCGTGATCTCGCGCAAGTACGCGGGTGAGATACGGAAGCAACTGGACGCATAGGAGGAGATTGCCATGAGCAACAAAATCATAGACACCGAGAAAAAAGGCGCCGGCGAGTACCTCAAGATGCTGGTGACCAACTTCTGTATCGCGTTCACCATCTTCATGCTGTTCAGCATGGTCTTCGGCATGATATTCGCCGGCGAGGAAGCCAGGGCAGGCATTATGTACTGCTGGGGTATTGCGGGTGCCATGCTCGCCGCCGTGATCATGCAACTCGTGTTCTTCACGCCGCTGGTCATAAGGAGGTTCGGCTACGGTGCGCGCATCGCCCTGTTCGGCGTCTGCCTCTATGCCGTGCTCACGCCTGCGGCCGCGTTCTTCGGTTGGTTCCCGACCGACATACCGGGCGCGTGGATTACCTGGACCGTCACCTACGTCGTGATCCTGGCATTCATGACCGTGCTATTCACGCTCATCTACCGACGCGAGACAAAGGCACTCAACGAGAAGCTCGAGAGGTACAAGTCCGGCCATTAGGGACCGCGACGCGCCTACGCCAGACGAGTCTTCTTGGTGACGGGGCAGGTGATGACATCGCCGCGCTTGATGTAATGGACCAAGAATCCGATGCCGGCCAGGGCCAACGCGGTACCGAGGCCCGTGTAGAAGAACGCGACGAACCACCCGGGCACGATGCCGAAGGCGCGCAGTGAGATGCCGCCACCCATCATGATGGCCATGATCACGTAGCCCTTCACATCGAAGAAGCGTAGGACGTGCATCTTGTCCTCGCCATAGCCGCGGATGCGGTCGGCATGCTTGCCGACGAGCTTGCTGAACATGCAGTGGAAGACGACGAAGACGACCGGGATGCCGATGACCAGAAGCCAGATGGCGGCGTCTCCCTCGAGGCAGGCGATAATGCCGAGGCGCATGATGTTCACGCCCGCCAGAAACCAGACGGCTGCCGCGATGAGCAAGAGGTATTTCGCACGTACCCTGAACATGATCGAACTCCGTAACCCATGGACCGGATATTCTTGCGACGAATTGTACGCGATACCTGCCCTGGCCTCCAGCGCTTCGCCAATCTGTCATCAAATCTTCCCCGGCATTCAAGCCAGAGATGTCTCGGTTGTGCCTCTTACTCCCCGAACGCTCCGGTCTGGCGGTTCCACAACCGTGCGTAATCGCCGCCCTTGGCCACGAGTTCAGCATGCGGGCCGTCCTCCACGATGCGCCCCTGCGACAGCACGACGATGCGGTCGAGGCTCGCCACCGTGGACAGCCGGTGCGCCACCACGATGGCGGTGCGGCCCTCCATGAGTCGCGCCAGGGCCTCCTGGACGGCGGCCTCGCTCTCGGAATCGAGCGCGCTGGTCGCCTCGTCGAGCACGAGGATGGGGCAGTCAGCGAGCATGGCACGCGCGATGGCGATGCGCTGGCGCTGCCCGCCGGACAGCTTGATGCCGCGCTCGCCGGTGATGGTGGCAAAGCCCTGGGGAAGCGCCTCGATGAACTCCAGCGCGTTGGCCGCACGCGCCGCCTCGCGGATCTCTTCCATGGTGGCGTCCGGGCGTCCGTAGGCGATGTTCTCGGCGATGGTGCGGTGGAACAGCAACGCCTCCTGGGGCACGTAGGCGATCTGGCGACGCAGGCTCTGCTGGGTCACGTCGGCCACGTTCTGGCCGTCCACCAGGATCTCGCCCTCCTGGATGTCGGCCAGGCGCAACAGCAACTTGGTGAGCGTGGTCTTGCCCGCGCCCGACATTCCCACGAGCCCCACGCGCTGGCCGGCTGGAATGTGCAGGTTGAAGTCGTCGAACACCTGCGTCCTCACGTCGCCGTCGGTGTACCAGAAGTTGATGTCGTCGAAATCGATCTCGCCTTCCTCCACGTCAAGCGGCTTGGCGTCGGGCTTGTCGGCCACGAGGCGCGGCTCGTCGAGCACGGCGGTCATGCCGGAGGCATCGCCGAAGGCCTGGTTGATGCGCTGCAGGCCCGTGTTGATAAAGTTGAACTGGTTGGTCACCGTGTTCGTGTAGGTGAACATGAGGATGACCGTGCCCGGCGTGATGCCGAACCAGGCGTTGCCGCCGGAGATGAACACCGTCACCACGGACATGATGACCACGGTTATGGCCGCCGTGGTGATGCCGCGGGCAAGCGAGGCCCACATGCGCTTCGAGTCACGCGCCACCACTTCCCTGTTCGCCGTGTCGAAGAGCCGACGCTCGTGCTCCTCGCGCCCGTAGGTCTTCACGGCCAGGATGTTGGTGACCGCGTCGGACAGCTCTCCGGACAGCTGGTTTTGGGCGCTGGCCGCCCGCTCGTTCAGGTGCAGAATGCGCTTGTACATGATGTAGGAGACGACAGCGTACACCGCGAGCATGGCCATGAGCACGCCAGCGTAAATGGGCACGGCGGGAAACAGGATGAGGCAGGTGAAGGTGATCGAGCACAGGATGGGAAGGAACGGGAAGTTCATGGTCTGGAGCAGCTGGGTATAGCCGGCCATGAACTTGGAGGTCTGGCTCACGAGCGTGCCGCCGAAGCGGTTGGAGTGAAACGACAGCGACTGGTTGCACAGGCAGTCGAAGGCCATGGTGGCAAGGTCGTAGTTCACGGCGATCTGCAGCTTCCAGAGGGTGTAGTCCTGGAGCTTGCTGCATGCCTGGCCGGCAACGTTGATACCGATGAGCGCCGCGATGTAGGGACCGAACACCGCGAACACCTGCTCCGCGGCCACCGGCTCGGCGGCGATGCGATCGACGATGAGGCTCATCACGTAGGGATTGCCGTAGGTGAGAAAGCCGCAGAACCCGATAGTCGAGGCAACGAGCGCCACGAACAGTCCTAGGTGATTGCGCGTCGCCAGCCAGTAATAGTGCAGGCTACGCCTCGTCAACGATTGCTTCTTCGACATCGAATCTCTCTTTCCATGCTCCTTTGGCGCTGACAGCCGAGAGCATACTCCCTGAAAGCGGCATCATCCAGCGGAGAGGTCACCACGAAGCCGATTTGATACACTCTTTGCAGGCAATGTCAGTGTGGCAAAATCGTTCCAAGTCGCTTTGCCAAGCACGGCATTCTCGTTTCGATCAGACGGCCTCGGCACAGATGGGAGAACGACCATGGAAATCAAGAACATAACGGTTGCGGGCGGCGGAGTCCTGGGCAGCCAGATAGCACTTCAAAGCGCCTGCAAGGGCTTCTCGGTCACGATGTGGCTCCGGAGCGAAGGGTCCATCGAGCGTGCCAAGCCCAAGCTCGAGCGACTTCGCACCATCTACAAGCAGACCCTCGAAGCGATGAAGACGGATCCTACCGCCTATTGCCGCGGGCTCGCGGATTCTCCCGACGTCTCGGCCGCAACGATCGACGAGCTCATCGGCAACGTCGACAGGGCCTTTGACGACATAACGCTCACGACCGACTTGCAGGAGGCGTTCGGCGACACGGACCTGGTGATCGAGGCCATCGCCGAGATCATCGACGAGAAGGACGCGTTCTACTCCTCGATCAGGGACATCCTGCCGCAGCGGACCATCCTGTGCACGAACTCCTCGACCCTGCTGCCGAGCGCGATGATGGGCTTCACCGGCCGCGAGGACCGCTTCCTCGCGCTGCACTTCGCCAACAACATCTGGAAGAACAATACTGCCGAGGTCATGGGCACCCCCAAGACGAGCGAGGAGTCGTACGAGGCGGTGGTCGAGTTCGCCCGCGCCATCGGCATGATCGCCCTCGAGCTCAAGAAGGAGCAGCCGGGATACCTGCTCAACAGCATGCTCGTCCCCTTCCTCAACTCCGCCGAGACGCTGCTGGCCAACGGGGTCGCGGACGTGGAGACGATTGATGCCGCGTGGACCCTTGGCACGGGCGCGCCACTGGGACCCTTCCGCATTCTCGACATCGTCGGGCTGACCACAGCGTACAACATCGTCGCCGCCAGCCCCGCCGCCCAGGACCCGGACAGCACGGCAGGCCGCATCGCGGCGGTCCTCAAGCAGCACATTGACGAGGGCAAGACGGGCATCAACGCCGGCGAGGGCTTCTACAAGTACAACTGATAAGGCTATTCCCACTCCACCGTGCCGACGGGCTTGGGCGTGAGGTCATAGCACACGCGGCAGATGCCGGGCACCTCATGCGTGACGCGGTCGGTCATGCGCTTGAGCAGCTCCCAGTCCAACTCGGGCACCGTCGCAGTCATGACGTCGACGGTGTTGATGGCGCGGATGATCGCCGGCCACTCGTAGGCACGCACGCCGTCGCGCACACCCGTGGCCCGCATGTCGGGCACCACGGCGAAGTACTGCCACGCGCCCACGCCGGCCGCTTCCATCTCCTCGCGCACGATGGCGTCCGCCTCGCGCAGGGCCTCGAGGCGGTCGCGCGTGATGGCGCCAAGGCAGCGCACGCCCAGACCGGGGCCGGGGAAGGGCTGGCGCTCCACCATGTTCTCGGGCAGGCCGAGCTCGCGGCCGACAACGCGCACCTCGTCCTTGTAGAGCAGCTTGACGGGCTCGACCAAGTCGAACTGTAGGTCCTCGGGCAAGCCGCCCACGTTATGATGCGCCTTCACGCCGTCCTTGGACTCGAGGATGTCGGGGTAGATGGTGCCCTGGGCGAGGAAGTCGACCTCGTCGCCGACCTTGCGCGCCTCCTCCTCGAACACGCGGATGAACTCCGCGCCGATGATCTTGCGCTTTGTCTCGGGCTCGTCGACGCCGGCCAGCAAGTCAAGGAAACGGTCCGTGGCGTCCACGTAGACGAGGTTAGCGTCCATCTGGTTCTGGAACACGTCCACCACCTGCTCGGACTCGCCCTTGCGCATGAGGCCGTGATTCACGTGCACGCAGATGAGGTTCTTGCCGATGGCCTTGATGAGCAACGCCGCCACGACAGAGCTATCGACGCCACCGGAAAGAGCCAGCAGCACCTTGCGGTCGCCGACCTGCTCGCGTATGGCCTGTACCTGCTCGTCGATGAATGCCTGGGCGAGCTCGGGAGTGTTGATGCGTGCCATGGAATCGGGGCGGACGTTCGGGTCCATGCGGGCCTCCTTGCGATCGGGTGAAGCTGGTCATGTTTGCGAAAACGATTATAGCGAAAGCGCCGTTGCGGTTTTGGCAACAGCGGCACGTTTACCGCACCAGGCCAAGGACCCGGACGCCATTATCATCGAGATATCGAAGGATAGGGTTTGAGGGAAAGGACGAGACCATGAGCAACGACCTCGTAGTTCTCATCGTCATGATCGTGCTGCTGGTTGGTGGCGGACTGCTGCTCAACTTCCAGATTCGCCGCACCGAGCGCAAGGACAAGCTCGAGCAGGCCGCGAATGAGAATGCCGTGAAGTCCACGGGCGCCGCGACAAAGCAGAAGAACGCAGCCTAGCGGTCGACGACACAAGAGACCCAAGCGAAGAGGAGTCCCATTCGTGGGCTCCTCTTCGCTATGTGGCGTTTCCGGACGATTGCGGTCCCGTCCCCTTGTTATCATGAGATCGCGAACGAGAGGTCGAGCCGATCCGGGTGATGAGATGAATTTCGAGTATCTTGACGAGTTTGTCCACTTGGCACGCAGCCTGAGCTTCCGGCGCACCGCGGAGCACTTCTTCGTGAGCCGCTCGGTCATCAGCCGTCACATGGCCGCGCTCGAGGAATCGCTCGGCGCGCTCCTCTTCGTGCGCGACACGTACGGCGTCGAGCTGACAGATGCCGGTGAAGTCTTCCTGCAGGAGGCCCGTTCCCTGTTGCGTGGATGGGAACTCGCGCAAGAGCGCGTCAGGTCCGTCTCCGGCACCGGTGACAAACTCGTGCGCATCGGCTACCTGCGTAACGGCGCGCGACCCTTCCTCGTACGGTTCGTGAACTCCATGGCCAAGGAGCATCCCAGCATCCGGTTATCGCTCCTGTGCATGAAGTACGGCGAGCTGCGTCAGGCGTTGGAGGAGCACGGCGTCGACGTGGCGATCGGCATGAACGTGGACAGCTCCATCTCGTCCGATTACCGGTCCACCCCCATCTATCGCGACCACTTCGTCATCGCATGCAATCGCGCGAATCCCTTGGCGTCTATGGCCAGTGGTATCACCGTCGACGACCTGCGCGACCAGAGGCTCCTCATTCCCGACAGCTACATGTCCTCGGGTCTCGCCGAGGGCATTCGGCCGTTCGTGGACGACGAGACCCTTGCCGAGGCCGAAGAGCTCTACATGGACATGGACCTGCTCTACCTGAAGCTCCGCACCGAGAACTGCGTCGCGTTCGTCTCGGACATGAACGCCTCGATGTTCGACGGGACGCTTTCGATCCTTCCCATACGTGACATGGACTTCTGCTTCGACATCAGCGCCTTCTACCACGACGAGTTCACGGGCGACGTCTACGAGGCATGCCGTAGGACATTCGAGGATTGCCGTCGCGCGTTGGCAGACGAGGTCGACGTGTCACTGCATTGGGCACAGGAGTAATCCAGACAGGTTCCCGGCGCTCTCGTTCGATGCGCGCAGGACTATGAGGCAAAACCGGCGGCCGCGAGGTCCTGGGAGATGAGCCAACGCAGATAATCGGAGCGCTTGAGCCCAAGCTCGCTGGCACGCCTGTCCATGGCGCTGACATGTTGCTCGGTATCCTTGAAGGTCACGACTTGCAAGGGTTCGCCGAACTTCAGGGGACGACCATATGTGACTTCGCCAACGGGCTCGCCGGGAAGCTCTCCACGCTCCCATGCTGCCGACCACTCCTCGACTTGCGCTTGTGAGATACCGAAGCGCTCCTCGATTTCCTCTGCCGTCATCATCACGCCTACCTCCTTTTCAGGCCCAATTCCTTCATCACTTTCTCCGAAGGCGGAGCCATGGCATGAAAGATCAAGAGCACATCCCCGAGATCTTTTACGACAAGCTGAATCAACATTCCATCTGCTGTCGCGCTTACGGCAACGATCTCATCTTCCCGTGGCGCCGTCCTGCGTTGCTTCGCGATAAAGTGTTCCCACGCATACAGGATGTCCGACTTGGGAATCCCGTGCTTCAGGGCGTGAGGATGCACCACTACCTCAAACATGGTTTGCCCTATTTCGTATTACGTAATTATACGGGATGAAACACGTGCGCACAATGACCTCCTGGCCTTCGAATGGCTGTCCTTCTCGTCGAAGTTAGGAGGCTTCCAATCGGAACATTTGTTCGATTATAGCATGTGATTCAAGCGAGTCAGTGTCTTATTTGGATGTAAGCCAATACGTGCGTCGCATGCATGCATCCCCCTACTCCCACCCCACGCAAAGAAGAAGGAGCCGCCGTAATGGCGACCCCTTCAGTCGAGATGACAACGACGCGATTCGGCGATCGCTTCAGTCGAAAACCAGGCGCTATTCGCTGAAGCCCGTGAACGACAGCATGAGGCCGCCGCACGTGTTGTTGTTGTCGGACTCGAATCCGTATTCACCGAAGGTGAACTCCATGATGTAGGGCACGTCGCCGGCGATCTTGGCAACGGCGTCGGCCACCTCGCCGATGCGCGCGTCGATACCGGCGCGACGACCGCCGCAATGCACCAGGTGGAAGGCGGCGGGCTTGCCGGGCATGACGTCGATGAGGGCCTCGAGCGTGTCAGGCACCGACGCGATCAGCTCGTCGACCGTGGCCTCCATGCGGATAACGCAGGTCTTCTCGGCCAGGTTGTTGCCCACGTTGATCGTGAAGTCATCATTGCCGTTCATCGGGTGACGGATGGCGACCAAGTCGCCCAGACGGTCCTTGACGCCGAGCGGCGAGGTGATCGAGTAGGCCAGCAGGTTGCCACCGGCGATGTCGTCGTCGGAGCAACCAGTCCACTCCTGGTACTTCTTGGCGGCGGGCACACCGTCGATTTCGGCGATGGTGCGCAGACCGTTGACCTTCGTGATGACGCCGAAGTCATCCGTTTCGTGATAGGCGCCGGTGAACATGTTGGTCATCGCCGGAGCGTCCCAGAAGAGCGCGATGACGCAGCCGTCGCCGAAGCTCTCGTCGGTATCGTAGAGCTTCCACTCGCCGGCGATGGAGTTGTCTGCGGCGGAACCGCCGAAGAACGGCACGCGCCCGATGACAGAGGAAATGCCCTTGAGGTAGAGCTCCTCCTCCGCAGGAGAGGCGGCCATGTAGAAGAAGTCGGGGGCGACGTCCTTGCCCGCGGCGTCAAGCGCGGCCTCGGCCATGATGAGGCCGGCCTCGAAGGGATCGTCGTTTTGCGCGCGATCTGCCGCGGCGATGCCGACGGCCATATCCGGACTCGAGAGCACCATCACGCCCACGAACGGCTCGTCACCGCCCACGTAGCCGCCATCGGAGACGATGACGCCGGTGAAGGAGGTGTTGCCCAGAACCGGTACGCCGGGAATCGCCTCCTTGACACCGTCAACGACTGCCGTGACGTTGTAGTCGCAGCTGCAGTAGACGAATGCCACCTTGGGGGCGTCCAGCCCCTCGACCGCCTGTGCGGCGGCTTCCTTGCCCGCATCGAATGCCGACGCGCCCGTGCTGTACCCTGTGTTGGCTTTGAACATCTTGACCTCCTGATCGAAAACGTTACATGAAACACATTCGTCTATTTTAATACGCGCAACCTCGGGAAAGGCCGTAATTCTTCTAGCTCCAGAATAACTACAGGCGGAGATGGCGAATCAGACGGGATACTCGCCGGTGAAGCAAGCCTCGCAAAAGGAGCGATGGCGTGCGCCGGAAACCGCCTCGCGCAAGCCGTCAAGGGAAAGAAACGCGAGCGAATCCGATCCGATCCACTCGTTCATCTGCGCGAGGTCCATCTCCGCCGCGATGAGCTGCTCACGCGTGGCCGTGTCGATGCCGTAGAAGCACGGCCACAGCACCTCCGGGCTCGTAATGCGCAGGTGCACCTCGGCGGCTCCCGCATCGCGCAGCATCGCCACGAGCTTGCGCGAGGTGCTGCCGCGCACGATGGAGTCGTCGATGACGACGAGCCGCTTTCCCGCGATCACATCGGGTAGCGGATTGAGCTTGAGCCTGATGCCGAGCTGACGCATCTCGTCTGTGGGCTGGATGAAGGTACGGCCCACGTAGCGGTTCTTCACGATGCCGTCGGTGTACTCGATGCCGCTTTCGGCAGCGTAGCCGAGGGCCGCCGGGACACCGGAATCGGGAACGCCGAGCACGAGGTCCGCCTCCACGGGGTTCTCACGGGCGAGGATGCGACCGGTATCACGTCGTGCCTGGTAGACGCTCTGGCCGTCTATCACGCTATCGGGCCGGGCGAAATACACGTACTCGAAGACGCACGAGGCGCGTCTGGCGGGCTCGATGGCCGTAAACGAACGCAGCCCCTCGTCGTTGACGCGCACGACCTCGCCCGGCTCGACGTCACGCACGTAGGTGGCGCCAACGATGTCCAGACCACAAGTCTCTGACGAGATGACCCAGCCGGCGTCGTCGGGCAGCTTGCCAATGCACAGCGGGCGGATGCCGTGGGGATCGCGAAACGCATAGAGGCCGTCGGCCGTGCACAGCACCATGGCATAGGCCCCCTCCATGAGCTCCATGGCGTGGCGTATGCCCTCGCGCAGGTGGTTGGTGCGCTCCGTGTACATGCCGATGAGCTTGGCGGCGACCTCGGAGTCGGTCGACGAGTACAGTCGGGCGCCGTCGGCTATGAGCCGCGCGCGCAGCTTGTTGGTGTTGGTGAGCGTGCCGTTATGAGCGAGGGCGAGCAGCACCTCACCCATGGCCGACATGTGCGGCTGGGCCGCCTCCCACGAGGCCTTCGATCCGCTCGTGGAATACCGCACGTGACCGATGGCGACGTCGCCGACGAGGGCGTTGAGTGAGTCGTCATCGAACACCTGGGTCACGAGCCCCAGGTCCTTGGAGACGTTGACCGTCTCGCCATCTCCCACGGCGATGCCGGCGCTTTCCTGCCCCCGGTGCTGCAGCGCCTGCAATCCGAAGCCCGTCATGCGGGCGACGTCCTTGCCCGGTGCGTAGATTCCGAATACGCCGCATTCCTCGTGCATCGCCGAACTCATCTCCCCGTCGCGTCTTCCAAGTTGACGACGGGACTATACACAAGTCATGTTTCGCCTTCGTTTCAGGCGGGAAAGCGGAGACGAGGCACCTTCGCGGAACCAGGACGCCACAATTAGAAACCGCCCTGGCTCGCGCGTGGGGGAACGAGCGTCGTGGGCTTGTCCTTGGCCCATTTCCACGAACGGAACTCCTTCGATCCGGTCATGATGTTGTGATCCTTGTAGTTCTCCGACCACATGAGGCAAAAATCGCGCAACTCGATGAGCAGATCTTCGAGCGTGCCCTCGTATTCGTCCTCGATGTAGGCCTTGAAGACGCTGTACGTGTGGCTCTTGTCACGCACGCGTTCCTTGACGAAGCGAATCGTCAGCCACATGCGGATTCCCGCATTGAGACGCTCGGACCCGGGATCGTCGCCGAACATCATCTCGATGGGCTTCCAGTATTCCTCGTACAGGCGCTCCTGGTCCTTTCGATCCTCGGCGATGAGCAGGTAGTTACGAACCAGATCACCCACGGTCAGGGGCGTTCCACGCGAATTGAGGGATTCGAATATCAGCTGGGGGTTGTCCTCTCCGGTCAGGTTCGCCGAAATCAGGAGAAGCTGCTGCAAACCGGCCCAGAGATCCTCCGCCCGAAAACCATCCTCCTCGGTCTTCTCGCAGAAGAACGCGAAGTTGTCCACGACGCGTTCCGAAACAAGCTCGGGCATCGGCGCGTCATCCAGGATCGCGAAGAGCGTCTTGCGGTCGGTGCGGGAGAGCACGAGCTTGTGCTCGTCACCCACGAAGAGCAGGTTGTCGCGCACGAAATCGGCATCGATGTGTCCGATGACCGTTCCCGTCTTGCGCAAGTAGCGCTCGAACGCGGCGAGGAGCAGGGTGAGCGTGGCCGTTCGCTGCTGGCCGTCGATGACGGACAGGCGCGTGACCCCGCCAGAGTCATCCGAGTCGACCGAGTAGAGCAGGGTACCCATGAAGTGCGTGTTGGACGTCCTGCCGGCGCGAAGAATGTCGCCCCAGAGCTCGTCGCATTGGTCCTTGCCCCACGAATACACGCGCTGGAACACGGGGATCGTATACTGCGTGTTCCTGGAACCCAAGACGTCCAGGAACATTCTCTGTTCGGTAAGCAAATCTGCCTCCCAAGATGCGATTGCATGGCTGGCATCGCATTGTACTCGTGAGACGCATCCATATCGAGTACGTTGCAGACGAAGAGGGGCATGCCTCCCGAACTCGAGAGCCCGTCATGCACGAGAATGGGAAGCGCCCGTTAGCGGTCGAGGAAGCCGGCGTCGCGAATCTCGCGCAGGCGCGCCTCGATTTCGCGCAGGCTCGCGTCCGACAAGCCGCGGGCGTTCGCTGGCGTGGTCGCGTGGATGTCCGAGGACTCCCGGTAGCGCTTCATCATTCCCGAGAACAGCTCCTTGTTCGTCGGGGGCGTGCAGATGACCGCGTTCGCACCCGCCTCGACCGTTGCCCGAATGCTCGCCTCGCTCGAGCCGCCCGTGGCGATGAGGGGCACGTCGGGAAACTCCTCCCGGATATCGGCGACCACCTGGGCCGTCGCGGCGCCAGCGGCGACGTTGAGGATGGAGGCACCGGCGGCGATGCGATTGGCGACCACGTCCCTATCGGCATCGACGACCGTCACGATTACCGGAATGTCGATGACGCGGCTCACCATCTCGAGCGTGGTATAGCTCGCGGGCGCGTTGAGCACGACGCCATACGCGCCATCGGCCTCGGCGTCTTGCGCAAGCGCAGCCGAGCGTGGACCGGCCGTCGTCCCTCCCCCGACCCCGGCGAAGACGGGGATCGCGGAGGCCTCCATGATGGCCTTGGAGATGATCTGCTGTGGTGTGAAGGGATATACGGCGAAGACCGCGTCGGCGTCGCAGTTGCGGATGATTGCGATGTCGGTCGTGTAGACGATCGATCGGATGGTGCGCCCGAGCACGCGTATGCCACTTGCCTCCTGCGCGGCCTCGGGAAGGCGCACGCTATGAGCGCGCAGGTTGCCCGTGAGCTCGGGCGTGCGTAAAACCCGCGGCGTGACGGTCATGCTTGCTGCTTCATCGCTTTCGGTCATGGCGTATCCCTCCGTATGGTCCAATTGCTATGCAAGTCTATGGTGTCGCCACGTCAAAGACAATACGTGTATGGGAATGTGAGAATATTGTCACATTCGACATCGGGATGCGACATGTCGACTACGTGCGACAGGGGAATCGAATATGGACCATTCCTATTGCGAATGCACGGTCATGGGCACTCCCCCGGCCACGAGAACGTGAAATAATGTCCATATGCCCGATGGGTGGAACCTCGCCCGCATACCCTATGTCAGGACAGGAAGTGCGACCATGAAGTATGGCGTTTTGCTCATAGAGACGGGCGTTCCCGAAGACGATTCACCCGAGGCGCTGCGCCATTACGTTGACGTCGTCCTGGGAACCGGTCTCTACGCCGACAAGCTCGGATTCGTGCAATCGCGCCTGTTCAGGCACGTGACGATTCCCGCAAAGAGACGTGACTGGCGCCGATACTTCTATGGCGATGGCATCGACATGGCCAGCACGTACCTAAAGCATGCGGAGTCGCTGCGCAACAAACTAGCCGGCAGGCTCGCTGAAGCGACGCGCAGGCAGGGCATCGTGACAGTGGGCATGCGATGCGGCCCGCCGTCGCTCGACGAGGCTGCAAGCGCGCTCATGCAGGAGGGTTGCAGCACGATCGTGTTGCTTCCGCTCTACCCCCTGCGTTTCCCGCCGATGACGGTCCCCGCCCTTGACGAGGCCCGTGCCGCGATTGAGCGCGTCGGCAAGGGGGCCTGGACGCCGCAAGTCATCGAAATCGACTCCTTCTGCCGCACGCCGGGATTCGCCCAGGCCCTCGCAACGCGCATCGGACGCGATTGGAAGCCGCGCAACGTCTCGCGTCTGCTTATTCTCATGCCCTCGGAGCCACGATCGCTCGCGCGTGATGATGGCACATACGGCGAGCAGGTCGAATGGCTCAGAGACCGGCTCTGCAAATCCCTGAAGCTCGGAGGTGACCATGTCCACGTCGCCTTCGTGGGCGATCATGACAATTCCGAATGGCTCGGCCCCTTTGCCGAGAAGACGCTTCTGGGCTGGTCTGCCGGCGTTCGCGACGTACGCGCCGTATGCCCTGCTTTTTGCAGCGCAGACGCGCTCGGCTCCCATGATGCGGGAAGCCGTCTCAAGGCGTTCTTCGAGGCAAACGTGGCGGGAAAGCCGCCTACATACGAGTTCGTGCCGCCGCTAGGAGACGATGACGAACTCGCAGACATCCTCTGCAACACCATCGTGAAGAAGCTCTAGGGCGCAACGGGGTTACTGCCTACCGGCAAGCGTCACAGGAAGAACAGCAGGCTGTCGACGACGAAGACCGGTATGAGGAAGGCGAGCGCCCAGCCGATGTAGCCGAAGAAGCTCGGCATCTTTACGCCGGCGCCCTCGGCGATGCTCTTGACCATGAAGTTGGGGGCGTTGCCGATGTAGGTGACCGCGCCCATGAAGACGGCGCCGGCAGAAATCGCCAGCAATATCGAGGGATCGACCGTGCCGATCGTGGTGACGACGGCGCCGGCCGCGTCGGTGCCGAGCGCGCCGGCCGTCGTGAGGAAGACCACGTAGGTCGGCGAGTTGTCGAGGAACGAGGAGAGCGCGCCGGTGGCCCAGAAGAACCCCAGCGGCGAGTCGAGCCCGAGGCTGCCGCCGTGGGCGCGAAGTATCGCGAGCGCCGGGATCATCGTGACGAAGATGCCGATGAACAGCCTCGCGACCTCGGCGATGGGCGCCCACTCGAAGTTGTTGCGCGAGCGGTCGTCGGTCGAGGTCGTGAGCCATGACAGAATCATCGCCAGGCAGATGAGCGAGATCTGGGCGACGTACTCGAGGCCTATGTGCGCGCCGAAGACGTCGACGCCGAAGGTCCTTCCCGTCTCGGCGTCTATGAAGGTCTCGAGCTGCGGGATGAGCCCGTTGAGGATGACGCCGACGATAATGATGAGCAGGAAGAAGAGGTTATGCCAGCCCTGCAGGTGGATGGGCACGCGGTCGTCGGCGCGGGTGAGCAATTCGA